>VYKU01000007.1_pt1 | contig 164391 bp, 161 predicted proteins | sample 5114491 | NCBI WGS metagenome assembly VYKU01 (sample SAMN12291796, study PRJNA351875) | freshwater metagenome | isolation source: freshwater lake | place: USA: Michigan, Gull Lake | collected 2011-07-05 | reverse complement strand
GAAATGATCGACCACGTGATGGCGCCCGAAAGGTCGGCACGCGACAGCGCGGACGACGAAAAGCCGCGCTGGGTGTACGACCCGGAAACGGGCAACGCGGGTTGGGTCGTTCCGGACAAGATACAATTGACGTCGTCGGACGAGTCGACAGCCCAAGCGGAAAAAACCGGCCGCGACGCGGACGAAATCGACCCCGGTCGGCTGGCCGCCTTTCTCGACCGACGCGAGCCCCAAGCCGCAGCTGGCGTGCAAGTGGCGCAGAACAGCGGGACCCTGTCCGATGCCGATCCCGCCGAAATGCAGGTGGCGGACGCGCGCAAGACGCGGCAGCAAAACGCGCCGCCCCCCGCGATGGGGCCGACATCGCGCAGCGCGCAGCCCAAACGCATCGCTACGCCGTCGGCCCCGCCGCCGATCCCGCCCCATCGCACGCAGGAATTCAAAAGCCCCGACATGCAGGCGCGCTGGAAGGTTTTCAACGAAGCGGCCGAGGCTTTGCCCAATGCGGGCAAAAACGAACGCGCCGTCTATGCGGCCCTCTATGCCGACGAGGGCGGCGACAAGGTGAACGCCACGAACGGCGCATCGGCCGGCGTCACGAATACGACGCTGGGCGGGTTGCGCGCGGAGGGCAGGCTTGGCGATCTGCCTGCAAACATCAACTCGGCGCAGCTCGGCACGGACGACAAAGCCGCCGTCATGCGCGCGGCGATGGATTCGGCCTTCCAGTTCTACGACAAGGAACCAGGCACGCCGCCGAGCGCCAACAAGAACGGCCACAAAATATTCGAAACGCTGACGCCCGAAGCTGGAGGCGTTCTCGGCAGCACGATGTACATGCACGGGGGCAAGTCGGGCGCGCTCATCGTCCAGAATGCGATAAACAAGGTTCTTGAAGGAAACCCTCGGAGCGATGTCAAGTCTCAAATAGTCGATGGAAAGTTTGGCAATACAGCGGCTGAGGCCTATCAGAAGATTTCGACCGACCCTGAGCGGCGACAGGCTTTGTACGACGCGATCGCTGCGGGGCGCACGCAGGGCCTCATCCAGAGTCGCACCACGACGGACAAAGACGGCAACCGAATTCCGGGCAAAGTCGAAGGTGGCGAAACCAAACTAATCGAGCATTACCGCGTGAACGGCGCGCAATGATCGCTGCGATCCGGGATCACTGCCTCAAATCGATCTCAAGAATGTCGTAGCCGCCCGGGTGGGGATCGAACAATCGCAGTATCCTTGCGCCGTCGTAGCGAAGGACAAACGCAAGCTTTGAAGTCATCGAGCCGTCTCCCAGACGGCTCGATCTCTTTTCGACGACCGTCCACTGGTCGCCCAGGGCGACGGTGCCGAATTTTTCGTCGCGAAACAGCCAAACCTCGAAGCGGACTGAGCCCGTCGTTTTTTCGATCCGCCATTGCCCGTCGGATCTGAAGAGACGGCATCTGAACCAATCGTACTGGACCACAATGCGGCTGTTCGCAAAAACAGATCGGCAAGGCCTTATACCAGCCCATCGCGCGGGGATATCGACCACAGCCTGCCCAATGGGAATGGCCTCGAAGGGCGCTGTCGGTCGGCCGTCCCAACCGGTGCCGTTCATCGCGGCAACCCAGCCTTGTGCACGTGCAAACAGCTCTTCCCACTGCTCGATACGTTCGACCGTGGCCGGTGTCGCGAGAGTGCGCCAATCGCGGTCGGCGAGATTCTGCGCTGCGACCGGGCGCGGGGTCGCCGCCAGCGCTGTCGCGCAGAAAATCAGAAAGAACGATAGAAGCCGCATGCGGCTAGAAATAGCATAGAAGGCAGCCCCGTCAAAACAGCGTCCGGGGACGAGCAGGCACACAATGCATGTCAATTCGAACTGCGCTTGAACGCCTCTCGGCGCCCGACCGCCGGGCGTCAAGCAAGGTCGGAACCGCGTGTTGCGCCCCGCGCAACTCTCAAGCGCCGGGCAACCGCGCGCGATTGGCGATGCCCTGGTCGAGCACGATGCGTTTGAACAGATCGAGCGACACGTCTTCGAAATTCGCCGCGCGCGGATCGGCCGCGGCGATGCAGCGCGCGCCGCGCGCGTAGACGAGATAGACCTCGCCGTTGTCGTAGCCGAGGCGGTGCGCGTCCGAAAAGACCATGGCGCCGAAGCACATATGCGTCTGGCCGCGCCACAGCGCGTAGTCGACGCGCCCCGCCTGCAGCCGCAGCGTGCGGGGATTGCCCGCTGCAAGCGGCAGCCCGAGCCGTTCCTGGATATTGAGGTCGTTTTTGTAGACGATCTCGAGATTCTTCGCGGCGGGTGCTTCGGTGCGCGCGCCGATATTCGACTCGTACATGATGTAGCCGTCCGCGATTCGCACTTGCGTCTGCTTGCGCGTCTGGATGTCGCGGTTCGACCACGGCCCGGTCACCAGCGCCCAGTCGCCGAGTATGCTGAAATTCGCCTCGTTTGCCGCGACCGGCTTCCATTCGGCGACAACGCCGACGGCAGCGCCGTCCACGCCGCGCACCGTGTTCGCCGTGTCGCAGGCGCCAAGCAGCAAAGCGGCGGCCGCGAAGATCGACAGTCGCGCGGAAATTCCCTTGTGCATGGCGGCGGCTCCCTTGGCATTTGCGGCGGCTTCGGCGTGAACCTTAACATGCAATGCGCCGAAGCGGAATGCGACTCCGTCGTCGGGCAGTCGCCGGCCGCTCACCGCAGGTTCTTGCGCGCTTTGTAGGCGGCGAGCATTTCGGAACTCACGTCGCTTGCGTAGCACAGCGGCTTCTGGCCGCCGCCTTTCGACCAAGCGCTGTTTGCACCGCATCTGCGGCCATTGCGCATCGTGCTTTCGGGGCACGCACACGCCCCGCGATATTGCGCGATCGATTCCGCGACCATCGTCGCGCGCAAGGCCGCGTCCGGCGCGGTTTGGGCGGCCGCCTCGAGCGGCAGCAGCAAGGCGACGAGGCCGAAAACAAGGGGGCGCAGGAACGCGAAAAAGCCGTGCGGCATGAGGGACCCTTGCGTGTCGGCGGCCGAGCCGCTGAATCTTTTGGTTGAATTAATAAAAGAATAATATATATATTTTTGAATCTTCGGTAGAAATTCTGCGCCGTCGTTTCGGCTGCGGGGCCGCGAGATCCGTCCCTGCTTTTCCGCCCCCGCTTCTTCATCGACACCGTCCCAAAAGAGGAGGACCGCATGACAATCCCGGTAACCGGCAGCGTGCAGATCGACATCCCGTTCGGCTATACGGTCACGTGCTTCGGCAACGTGCAGGCCGCGAACACCCAGCAGGTCGTGCTGACCGACGCGAACAACAAGACGATCTTCACGGCGACGGGCAGCAACGGCGGTTCAACGGCCCCGGCGCCGATGACGTTCGGCAACAGCCAGCAATACTTCACCTTCCAGGTGCCGAGCGGCACCGGTGCCGGGGCGATCTACACGCTGACCGTCACCAACACGACGTCGGGCCAGAAGGAGAGCATCCTGCTGAACGACGTGACGCTGAACGTGGGGTCGACGGTCTACGGCACGCTTTGGGTGCTGATGTGCGACGATGCCGGCGGCGGCATCGACTACAACGACTGCATCTTCTACGTCCAAGCCTGCGCGCAGGCGGGCTGAACAAGGTTTCGAGCGAAGCAAGGCGCGGGCGGCGGTGCGGGCCACGCGAGCCGCGCCGCCGCCTTGCGTTCAACCGGATTTTTTCGCGCGCGGATCGCGGCTGAGGCCCTTGGCGGCGAGGGCTTCGAGATATTCGACATAGAGCTTTTCTTGGTTGCTGCCGAGCTCGTAGAGATAGTCCCACGAGAAAATGCCGGTGTCGTGCAGATCGTCGAACTTGATGCGGATCGCGTAGTTGCCGACCTGCTCGAGGCCGAGAATGCCCACTTCCGCCCGGCCCGCCACGATCTGCTTCTGGCCGGGCCCGTGGCCCATCACTTCGGCCGACGGGCTTTCCACGCGCAGCAATTCGGCCGCCAGCGAAAAGCGCTTGCCGTCGTCGTAGTCGATCTCGAGGCGCTTTTCGGCTTTCTTGAGCCGGATTTCGAGCGGGCGATGTTGGACCGAAAAACTCAAACTGCTTCTCGCTCTACAAAGGGCTGCCGTGCGCGGAATCGATGCGGCGCGCTTCGTCCACGAGCATGATCGGAATGCCGTCGCGGATCGGATAGGCAAGGCCCGCCGCTTCGCTGACGAGCTCGCCCGCCGCCGCATCGTAGCGCAACGTGCCCTTGGTCACGGGGCAGACCAGGATTTCGAGCAGCTTGGGATCGACCGCATTGGTGCCGGGCATTGTTCGGGGCTCCTCAGTGCAGTTTGCTGCCGGGCGGCTTGCCGCCCGACGGATCGATTGAGCCCGAGGCTGCCGCAGCCGCGCGCGCTTCGCAGAAACCCGTCATGGCTTTGGCGCGCTCGGCCAAGGTCGCGCATTCGAGCAGGCTCTGTTTTTCTTCGGCCGTGAACGGGCACAGCATCGCAAGCGTGCTGACGATGCGCTCGTCGGGCGCTTGGCTGATCGACTCCCAATCGCCTTCGAGCCCTTCGGCCGCGAAATAGGCTTTGAGGCCCGCGAGCAGGCGCTTGCGGTCGAAGCCGCCGCGTTCGGGTTCGCGGAAATCGGCCTCGAAACGCGAAAAATCCGGGCGGACGCGCCGATAGCCGCGCATCGTGGCGATCTCGTCGCCGAGTTCGAAGCGCGCAATGCCGGCAAGCTGGATGAGATAACGGCCGTCGTCGGTCTCCGACCAGCTCACGAGGCGGCCCGCACAGCCGATCGGATAGAGCGATTGCGGCCGGCCGCCCGGCTCTTTTTCGGTCGGCTGGATGATGCCGATCAGCTTGTCGGGACTGGCGAGCGCGTCTTCGACCATCGCCAAATAGCGCGGCTCGAAAATATTGAGCGGCAGACGGCCGCGCGGGAGCAGCAGCACGCCCGACAGCGGGAAGATCGGCAACGTGGCCGGCATGTCGCCAAGACCGGTGCGGGCGAGGGTCACGGCCACTTAACTTCCCGCGCTCAAGCGAACATCAGCGACGAGAGGCGACGGCGCCCCTGGATCGTCGCCGCATGCGTGTTGCCGAGCGCTTCGAAGAATTTCACCAGTTGGGCGCGCGCGGCCCCGTCGTTCCAGGTGCGGTCGCGCTTGTAGAGATCGAGCATCTGGTCGATCGCTTCTTCGGCGGCACCGCCCGCGAACAGGGCGAGCGCCAATGCCACGCGGGTTTCGTGGTCGGCCGGATTGGCCTCGAGTTTGGCGCGCAACGGGGCAACGTCGCCGGCTTTTTCGCCCTGGCGGGCAACGTCGAGGGCCGTTTTGGCGGCGGCGATTTCGGCGTCTTTGGCCAACTCCGGCGGCAGGTCGGCAAGCATGGCCGTTGCCGCATCGAGATCGCCCGCCGCGATCTGGCACTTCACGAGGCCCGCGACGGCTTTGGCGTTGCCGGGTTCGTGCTGCAGGATCTGCGCATAAAGGGCGGCGGCCGTGGGCGCATCGCCTGCGTCGAACGCTTCCTTGGCCTGCTCGAGCGCTTGCTCGATCGGCGACGGGCCCTTGTCGCCCAAGAGCTTTTTCACGAATTTGCGGATGTCGCCCTCGGGCAAGGCGCCCAAAAACGCATCGACCGGACGGCCCGCCTTGAACGCGAACACCGCCGGGATCGACTGCACGCGCAGCTGCTGCGCGAAGTAGGGGTGCTCGTCGATATTGATTTTGACGAGCTTGACGGCCCCCTTGGCCTCGCGCACGACCTTCTCGATGGCCGGGCCCAATTGTTTGCACGGCCCGCACCACGGCGCCCAGAAATCGACGATGACCGGCACTTTGGCCGACGCGGCGATCACGTCCTTTTCGAAGGCCTCGTCGGTCGAGTCGACGACGATGTCGCCGCCGGCCGCATTGGCCTTGGCGGCCCCGATCAGTTGGTCCATAGGGGTTCTGTCCGTGCTTGGTTTCGCTTGATCACCGGGAAAATGGCGCGTTTCGGGCGCCAAAACAACCCCCCTGGCCCGGCAAATACCCGGCGGGACCGGTCTTTGTCGTCGGTAACGTTTTTGTCTTGCAATTGCAGCGACCCGGCCTATTATCGCGCCGCTTTCGCTAAGGGCGCGCGGGCGGGAATAGCTCAGTGGTAGAGCATCACGTTGCCAACGTGAGGGTCGAGGGTTCGAATCCCTTTTCCCGCTCCAGCCGCCCTTCGGTGCTTTTTGCACCGCGCACGGCATCGATACACGACGAAGCGGTCGAGATCGCTGAAGGGTGCAACGGCGCGCAGCACATGCAGTCAATTGCATCCTATTTGTCGAGCGGCCGGTCGCGCCGATGAAACGCCTTCTGTCCCTGTTCGGCACGGTGCTGGCGATTTTCGCGATCGCCTGGTGGGTCGGGCTCGACAAAATCGTCGAAGGCTATGCCGATCTCGATTGGCGCTGGACCGGTGCCGTCTTGGCGCTGATGGCCGTCAATCTCGTCGCGGTGATTTTCCGCCTGCATCGCGTGCTCGCGCATTTCGGCTGCGCCGTGCCCTGGGCCGTCACAGTGCGCGCGAGCGTGTCGGGGTTCGTGTCGAGCCTGTTCGTGTTCAACCTGTTCGGCTCGATCCTCGGGCGCCAATTGGTGCTGCGCCGTCACAACGTGCCCGCGCCGGCCCTTGTTGTCGCTTCGGGCTACGAGCGCTTCGTGATGGCGCTTGTGGGTTTGGCCGCCGCCGCCGCGGGCTTCGTTGCCGTGTTCGGCCGCGACACGGTGGCCGAGGCGCTCGCGCGCACGCCGTTGGTGCAGGCCGCGATCGTGGTGCCGCTGGCCTTGGCGTTGAGCTTTGCCATGGCGGGGGCGCGCCACGAAGCGGCGTTGCTGCGCAAGCTCGTGTCGGGCCCGGCTCTGGCGCGTTTTGCGGGCGTTGCTGCGATCAGCTTCGGCGCCAATCTCTTGGTATTTGCGGCCTATGTCGCAGCACTGGATGCAGTCGGCGTCGATCTGCCGTTCTGGCAGGCGATGGGGGCGGCCGCGATCGTGACCTTCGCCGCAAGCCTGCCGATCAGCGTCAATGGCTGGGGTGTGCGCGAGGTGGCGGCAATCTACGCGTTCGGCGCATTGGGCGTCTCGTCGCACGATGCGGTGGCGGCCTCGGTGCTGGTGGGCCTGTGCGCGACACTCGTGGTGCTGGCGACGGCACCGCTGTTGGCGCGCCGCGCGCCGGAAGCCGTTGCAACCGTGCGCGCGAGCGTGCCCGACAATCCGCTCCCCGATTTCGACCGCTTGGCGGGATTGCTGCTCGCACATCTCACCGCCTTCTTCCTGTTCTTCCAGATCCAGGCCGCGGTTGCGGGCGGTTGGATTTCGCTGAATCTCGCCGATCCGCTGGCTGTGTTGGCGTTGTGCTTGGTGCTCGCCCAGCTTGCCTTCGCGCGCCGCCTGCCGGTCGCCCTCGCCAAACCCTTCGCGCTGTGGCTTGGCGCTTTGAGCGTGCTGTTCGTGTTCGCGTTCGTGCGCGGCTATTTTTCGTTCGGCTTTTCGAGCTGGGCGTTCGGCAATCGCTTGGTCGGCTGGATGGTGCTGCTCGGCTATGCCGCGTGCGGAGCTTTGATGGTCGCTTCGTTCGGCGGGCAGGGACGCCGGCGTTTGGCCGAATCGCTGATCGCCACGGCCGTCGTCGTGGTCGCGGTCTATTCGGCCGAGCGCACCTTGCTGAGTTTCGGCGTCACTAGCTACGTCATGTCGACCAATTTCCAGGGCTATTCGGGCAACCGCAACACCTTCTCGTTCCAGCTTTTGGTGTGCATCTGTTTCGCCCTTGCCTATGCGGGCGTACGCTTGCGCGCCGGGACTTCCGGCTTATGGTGCGCCATTCTCGGCGTGCTGCTGCTCGGCATGTGGCAAGCAGGTTCGATCGCGGGCCTTGCGGCAATGACGATGCTGCTGGCCTTTGCGCTGTGGCGCTGGCCCGCGCGGCGCGTGCTGCTGCTGCAGGCAGGTGCGATCGCACTCGTGCTTGCCTTCGTGTGGTGGGCCATTCCCAATTGGCTGTCGCCGCCGGTCGCCCGCCTGCTCGCCGAAAACGGCGCCATCTTCGATCCGAGCGAAGTCTTGGCGGGCTCGTCGACCGCCGAGCGCTGGAACACGATTCGCGCAGGTCTGGCGATGTGGGCCGACAATTTGCTCCTCGGCGGCGGCCTCGGCGCCATCGTGCGCCTCAATCTCGGCGCCTCGGGGGCGGCCTTGGTGCTGCATTCCACGCCGGTCTGGATCCTGGCCGAGCTCGGACTTGTCGGTGCACTCGTTGCGGCAAGCCTGCCGCTGTGGCTCGCGTGGCGCCATCGTGCGACGTGGGCCAAAAGCAGCGCGCCCGCGCATGTCGCGATCCTGCTGCTGGTCGCGTTTTTCGCCGTGTTTTCGACCGTGCACGACGTCGCCTTCCAGCGCATCTGGTGGCTCGCGCTGGGGGCATTGGCCGCGCGGGTTGTGGGAATGCCCGCGGCGAGGAGAGAGTGATGCAAGGGACGCTCGGCAAAATCCGGCGTTTGGTCGCGTGCCTGCTGTTCGGCGACCGCGTGCTGCGGAAGCCCAATGCGCTGGTGCCGCATCTGCCGCGCTACGCGCCGCACCCGTACAAACTCTTCGAGCTGCGCCGCAACTGGGTCTCGGCGGACGGCAGCATCCGGCATAATTCGCTGGGTTTCCGGGGGCCGGAATTCGTGCCTGCAAAAACGCCGGGCCGCATCCGCGTCGTGTGCATGGGCGAGTCGTCGACCTACGGCTCGGGTGTGGCCGACCACGAAATCTATCCCGCACGCCTGCAAGCGCATCTCGAAAAGCTTCTGGCACCGCGCGACGTGGAAGTGATCAATGCGGGCGTGCTCGGCTACACCTCGGCCGAAAACGTGCTGCACGCTTTGTTCGACGTGGCGCCGCTCGCCCCCGACCTCGTCGTCTACTACTACACGCACAACGACGCTCATGCGCGCCGCCTGCCGCATCTGTCGCGCGACTATCGCGAGTTCTCGCGCTCCTGGTACGAGCCGCACGGGACGGGCGGGCTCGCCGGCACGCTGCGCCGGCGCATGATGCTGGCACTTGGCGACATCGGCCAGATCGTGCGCCGCGACGATGCCCACGGCGGTCGGCGCCCGGCCGCCAATGTCGCGAACAATCGGCCCGACGCGTTTGCCGCCAACATGGCCGCGATGGCCGCGATCCTACGCGACGCGGGCGTGCGCCTGCTGTTTGTGAACCCCAACTACCGCGATCTCGACGCCAACGATGCGGCCGATCCGGCTGCACCCGGCACCAACCTTGCCCTCCGGGCGGTGTGGGAACATCGGCGCATCGTCGAAAATCTCGCCAAGCGCCTGGGCGAAGGGTGCGTCGATCTGCGCGGGCAGATCCCGTATCCCGAGACGCGCGACGCATTCCCGACGCAAGACTATCTCGACTTGGTGCATTTTTCGCCCACGGGGGCCGATCGTGCGGCGGCGATCGTCGCCGAGGCGATTTTGGCGCAGAATCTGCTTCCTCCGGCATGCGAAAGCGAGGCGCGACATGGATAGTTTGTGGATCGGCCTGGCGGTCGGGGGCGCGGTTGCGGCGATCGCCGGGCTTGGCTGGTGGCTGCGCAAACGCGCGGCAAGACGCAAGTCTGGCAATCCCGAGAAAGATATTTATCCCATGTGGTAAGTCGTTACTCCCAGCACTTTCCTTTGTAGCGGTTCCAAACTACATTATCGCCTCGAAGAGTGGACAAACCGTTCCCCCCGCACCAAGTGATCGCCATGGCCTTGCCGCTGCACGCACCCGTCCCCGATTTCGCGCCCAAAATCCTGCCGACGATGCTCGACCAGTTCCACCGGTCGATCACGCTGGTGATCCCGCCCTCGTCGTTCCTGTTGGACGAGCGCGTGTTCGTGAGCTTGGGCGTGCTCAAAGTGGCGGCCGCCCTCGAGCGCAAGGGCATCCATGTGAACCTGCTCGATCTGTCGGGCATCGCCAATTATCTCGACGCGCTCGAGACCTACGCACGCAAGACGCAAGACACCGTGTTCGGGATCACCGCGACCACGCCGCAATTGCCGGCGGTGGCGCTGATCGCCCAGCGCCTGCGCGCCGTACGCGACGATCTGCGCCTCGTCCTCGGCGGCCCGCACGTGACGCTGACCTACGCGGCCGTGAAGCTCGAGAACAAATTCGGGCGCACCTCGTTCGGCCGTGCGACCAAAGCCGCCAAGCAGCTCGAAGACATTTTCGACGTGCTGGTGGCGGGCGACGGCGAACTTGCCGTGTTCAGCGCCATTACGCTGGCCCAGCCCCCCAAGGTCGTCGACGGCGACGACATGAAGGGCGGCTTCTTCATGAACGACGAAATCTACACGCGCACGCCGGAGCCGGCCCGCCATCTCGTCGATTTGAAGAGCTACAAATATTCGGTCGAGTCTTTCCCGGCCACGAGCCTCATCGCGCAGCTCGGCTGCCCGTTCAATTGCGGCTTCTGCGGCGGGCGCAACTCCAAGAGCCTGCGCGTGATCCGTACGCGCCCGACCAAGGCGATCGTGGACGAGGTCGAGCGGCTTTATCTCGACTACGGCTACACCGGCTACATGTTCTACGACGACGAGTTGAACGTGAACAAGTCGATGGTCGAGCTCATGAACGCGCTCACCGACCTGCAGATGAAGCACGGCGTCGAGTTCCGCCTGCGCGGCTTCGTGAAGTCTGAACTGTTCAACGACGCGCAGGCCGAGGCCATGTACCGGGCGGGCTTCCGCTGGCTTTTGTGCGGCTTCGAGGCCGCCAATCCGCGCATCCTCGAGAACATCGAAAAGCGCGCCTCGCTCGACGACAACACGCGCGCGGTCGAGATCGCCAAGCGCCACAATCTCAAAATCAAGGCGCTGATGTCGGTCGGCCATCCGGGCGAATCCGCGCAGTCGATCCAGGACATCGAAGACTGGCTGATCAAGATGCAGGTCGACGATTTCGACTGCACGGTCATCACCACATATCCCGGCACGCCCTACTACGATCTGGCCGTGCCGCACGAAAGCCAGAAGGGCGTGTGGACCTTCACGCAGAGCAAGCACGGCGACCGCTTGCACGCCTACGAGGTCGATTTCATGACGACGCCCGAATACTACAAGGGCGATCCCAACGGCGGCTATCGCGCCTTCGTGTTCACCGACCATCTGTCGTCGGAAGAAATCGTCGCCCAGCGCAACAAGCTCGAAACGCGCGTGCGCGACGTGCTCAACATCCCGTTCAATCCGGGCCGGGCCGCGATGCGCTTCGAACATTCGATGGGTCAGGGCCTGCCCGACTTCATCCTGCGCAACACCGCCGCCCAAGGCCAGGCTGCGGAGTAGCGGCGGCAGAGTGACGCTCAGCTTGATGTTCTCGTTCGTCGATCGGCTCGCGCGCGGCCGCTAATCGATCCGTTCGCAGGTGCCTGACCAACGGAAGTGCGGCGGCCGGTGCGCCATCGGCAATGACGATGCATCTAGAGCGCATCAAAAGCGCGAACAGCAGCAGGCATCGGTGCGCGATAGAGGTAACGATGGAAACGCAAATTCTGACCGCACCGCTCTTCCGACTGGCTCGATTTCTTGAGCGGCTCTGCGCGCGCGTCCAAGGAAAAGGATACGGCAAAAAAAGCATACAGCAGGAGTTTCGTTCGGTAAAAAATCTCCTAAGAAAAGATCCGAGGATCGCAGTGGATATCGGCGGGAACGTTGGCGAATACTCGGCGGAGATCAGGCGCTGCAGTCCCGATGCACATATCCACATCTTCGAGCCGTCGGCAACAAACGTTCTGAAGTTGAACCAGCGTTTCGCCGACGACAAGAAAATCGTAGTTGTTCCGTTCGCAGTTTCAGACAGTTCCGGTTCGGCAAGGTTGTATTCAAACAGGCCTGGGTCTGTGCTCGGAAGTTTAACGCGCAGGAAACTAGATCACTTTAACATTGATTTCAATGTAGCGGAATCCGTTGAAACGATTCGGTTCGAAGATTACTGGAAGCAAAGCCTCGGAAGGCAGCGTATCGACATAGTGAAGATCGATGTTGAAGGGCACGAGCTCGACGTTCTAAAGGGTTTTGGAGATGCTCTTTGTGCGACGGATTTGTTCCAATTTGAATTTGGAGGCTGCAATATCGATACTAAGACGTATTTTCAAGATTTCTGGTATTTTTTCCTTGATAACAATTTTTCCATTTACAGAATCACGCCAATCGGGCTCGAGAAGGTTTCGATGTATCGTGAGCTTGACGAGTTTTATACAACAACAAATTATATTGCGTTGAATAATGCTCTAAACTAGGTGTAGTTTTCCGAGCTCTCGACCTCTTTATCAATGATGCAGATTTTGGGTTGGAATTTTGATAGGCGCTGCCTCGGGTTTGGCAGACACCCGGATTAGGCTCTGTTCACGAAGTCGCATGGCGCAGGCACCGCCGGATCGGGCGCTATGCAGGGAATCAAGGAACGAAATGGCGACCGTGTCGTATCGTGTCGCGGCGGCGCGGCTTCGAGGCCGCCAACCCGCGCGCGGTCGAGATCGCCAAGCGCCACAATCTCAAAATCAAGGCGCTGATGTCGATGGGCCATCCTCGCGAACCCGCCGAGTCGATCCAGGACATCGAAGATTGGCTGATAAGCATGCAGGTCGACGATTTCGACCGCACGGTCATCACCACATATCCCGGATATCCCGGCACGCCCTAAGACGACCTCGCAGTGCCCCACGAGAGCCAGAAGGGCGTGTGGACCTTTACGCAGAGCAAGCACGGCGACCGCTTGCACGCCTACGAGGTCGATTTCATGACGACGCCCGAATACGACAAGGGCGATCCCAACGGCGGCTATCGCGCCTTCGTGTTCACCGACCATCTGTCGTCGGAAGAAATCGTCGCCCAGCGCAACAAGGTCGAAACGCGCGTGCGCGACGTGCTCAACATCCCGTTCAATCCGGGCCGGGCCGCGTAAGCCTTAGAGCCGGTCGGGGACGGCCAGCAGCACCTGGCCCATCGGGATTTCTTCGGTGACCGGGCGGCGCGCGCCGAACTCGACTTGGTAGGTGGAGTAGCCGAGCTCCTTGAAGAAGCGTACCGCGTCCATCAGGCACAGCGATTGGCGCGCCCAGTAGGACGGCTCCCACAGGAAAAAGATTTTCGGGCGGTGGCGCTTGATCGTCGAAATACCGCCCTGCAGCGCGTTCCATTCCTCGCCCTGCGCCAGGAGCTTGATCACGTCCAAGCGCGGGATCGGGTTGGCGGCGACGTAGTCGTCGAGCGACCACACTTTCATGTCGATCGTCGTCGTCGAGCGGCCGACATTGGCGGCCTGCAGCGAGGCGTTGGCGAAATTGCCGATCGTGTCGTCGTGCAAAAAGAGCTGGCGCGTTTCGGTGCGGCTCGAAATCGCCGCCTGGTTCAAGACGACGTTGGCAAGGCCGTTCAGATTCATGTTGGCCTTGAGCCGGCCCATCGGATGCGGATCTGGCTCGAACACGTGCACTTGGCCCGTGGGCCCGACGCGGTTGGCCATGATCATCGCATGCATGCCGATATTCGAGCCGATGTCGAACGCGACCTGGCCCGGGCGCAGCATGCGGTTCAACAGCTTCGAGATTTGCGGGCGGAAGGCGCCGTAGAAATAGATGTACCACTCGAGAAACGAGTGCGTGTCGATATTGATGACCATGCCTTGGTCGTAGTCGAGCACGGTGCGCACCGGCCGCGCATTGCCGGGCGGGTGCAGGGCGCGCACGAGGCGGTCCGTGCCCTTCGGATGGAAGCGGCGCGTGGCCCACGCCAGCAGCGGGACCCAGGAAGGCGCAGTCGGATCGGCCGATGGGGGCAGGTTTGCGGACAAAGTCGGGTGCTCTTGCGTGTGGCTGTTGGCCTTAAGTAACGTCATTTTCGCCCTCAATCTACCCTTTCCGGACCCCCAGCAACGGCTTTTCGCGAGACTCTATTCCACCCGCAGAGTGGGACAGTTACGCGGAAAATGCCCGAGCTTTTGCCCGGCCGCAACAATTCGGCCTATGATGTCGCGGATTTATCACGGTCCCAAGGATAAAATCGGGACTTTCCCGGGGAGTTGCCATGCCCATCCGCGCCGAAAGCCGCAAGACCGAGATCCTCGCGCGCGTGGCAAGCCTCGCCCGCCAGCGCCTGTCCGGCGCCGCCGCCGACACGGCCGAGGCCTTCATCAAACGCTTCTACGCGAACGTCGCGGCCGACGATCTGGCCGAGCGCAGCCCCGAAGATCTCTACGGCTCGGCACTTGCCTTGTGGTCGTTCGGGCGCGCGCGCGGCGCCGCCAAAGCCAAAGTGCGCGTCTACAATCCGCGCCTGTCCGAACATGGCTGGCACTCGAGCCACACGGTCGTCGAGATCGTCAACGACGACATGCCGTTCCTGGTCGATTCGATCACGGCCGAAATCAACCGGCGCGAATTGTCCGTGCATTTGGTGATCCATCCGGTCGTCGCGGTCGCGCGCGACGAGGGCGGGGCGGCCCTCGGCCTCAGCGACGAGGGGTCGCGCGAAAGCTTCATGCATGTCGAGATCGACGCGCAGGGCGACCAGGCCCAGCTCGACACGATCCGCGACGGCATCCAAGACGTGCTCGACGACGTGCGTGCCTGCGTCGTCGATTGGCGCGCGATGCTGGCGCATGTGAACGGCGTCGTCGATGGGTTTGCGGCAGCTCCGCCGCCGCGCGAGGCAGCCGAAATCGCGACCACAAGCGATTTCCTCGCGTGGCTCGCGGCCGACAATTTCACCTTCCTGGGCTATCGCGAATACGAATACCACGGCGAAGGCACCACGTTCCGCAGCGTCGTCAAAGCGGGCTCCGGCCTCGGCCTCGCGCGCGCCGAAAGCTTCGTGGTGTTCGACGTGCTGCGCCGCATCGCCGAACTGCCGGCCACGTTGCAGCATTTCGTGCGCGCGCCCGACCTCCTGCGCGTCGCCAAAGCCAATCGCCGCTCGAGCGTGCACCGGGCGGCCTATCTCGACGCGATCGGCATCAAGGTCTATGCCGCCGACGGCACGGTCGTCGGCGAAAAAATTTTTCTCGGCCTGTTCACCTCGGCCGCCTACATGCAGCGCCCGCGCGAAATCCCGCTGCTGCGCGACAAGGTCGCCGCCGTCGTCGCCAAGGCCGATTTCGCGTCCGACGGCCACAACGCCAAAGCGCTCCAGCACATCCTCGAAACCTATCCGCGCGAGGAGCTGTTCCAGAGCACGGTCGACGAACTCTACGAGACCGCACTCGGGATTCTGCGGCTGCAGGAGCGCCAGCGTATTGCGCTCTTCTTGCGCCGCGATCCGTTCGACCGCTTCGTTTCCGCGCTCGTGTACGCGCCGCGCGACCGCTTCAACACGGAGCTGCGCGACAATTTCCACACGATCCTCGCCAAAGCCTATGCGGGCCGCAAATCGGCCTTCTACGTGACCTTGGCCGACGACAGTGCGCTCGTGCGTTGCCATTTCATCGTCGGCACCACGCCGGGGGCGATCCCGGACATTCGCGTGGAAGACGTCGAAGCCCAGCTCGTCGAGGCCGGGCGCGGCTTTGCCGACCGCCTCAAAGACGCGCTTGTGGCGGCATCCGGCGAAGAGCGCGGCCTTGCCAAATTGCGCCGCTTCCAATCGGCCTTTCCGGCGGCCTATCGCGAGCATTTCACCCCTGAGCAGGCGGTCGCCGACATCGCGTCGGTCGAAACCGTGCTGGCGGGCGAGACCACGCTCGCCCTCAATCTCTATCGCAGCGTCGAAGCGGCCGAAAACGAATTGCGCTTGCGCATCTTCCACCGCAATTCGCCGGTTCCGCTGTCCGACGTGTTGCCGATGCTCGAGAGCATGGGCCTCAAAGTGATGACGGAAGAACCCTTCCGTATCCAGCCGCTCAACGCCGCGGCCGCGCGCGCGGCGGGCGATGTCTACATGCACGATCTCACGCTCGTGGTGCATGCGGGCGTCGTCGTCGATTTGGCGCGCGTGAAGCCTTTGTTCGAAGAAGCGTTTGCCGCCGTGTGGGCCGGCAATGCGGCCTCCGACGGCTTCAACCGGCTCGTGCTGTCGGCCGCCATGTCGACGCGCGAGGTCACGGTGCTGCGCGCCTTGGCAGCCTATCTGCGCCAAGCGGGCATTCCGTTCAGCCAGCCCTACATGGAAGACACGCTGGCCCGCCATCCGAAGATCGCGCGCCGCTTGGTCGACTTCTTCATGTCGTGCCACGACCCGGCTTTTGCGGGCGACCGCGACACGACCGTGCGCGGGATCGCCGTCGAGATCGCCCATCTGCTCGACGACGTCGCCAATCTCGACGAAGACCGCATCCTGCGCCGTTTCCTCAACCTGTTGCAGGCGGCGTTGCGCACCAACTATTTCCAAGCCGGGCCGGACGGTGCGGCCAAGACGTATCTGTCGATCAAGTTCGACAGCCAGAAGATCGACGAATTGCCGCTGCCGCGCCCGCTCGTGGAAGTGTGGGTCTATTCGACGCGCGTGGAAGCCGTGCATCTGCGCGGCGGCAAGGTCGCGCGCGGCGGCATTCGCTGGTCCGACCGGCGCGAGGATTTCCGCACCGAAATTCTGGGCCTCATCAAAGCCCAGATGGTCAAGAACGCCGTGATCGTGCCCGTGGGCTCGAAGGGCGGCTTCTTCGTGAAGCGCCCGCCGCCGGCCGAAGCGGGTCGCGAGGCCTATATGGCCGAGGGCATTGCCTGCTACCAAACGCTGATGCGCGGCCTCCTCGACATCACCGACAACATCGTGGCCGGCAAGATCGCGCCGCCGCGAAACGTCGTGCGGCGCGACGGCGACGATCCCTATCTCGTGGTCGCGGCCGACAAGGGCACGGCGACCTTCTCCGACATCGCCAACGCGATTTCGATCGAATACGGCCATTGGCTCGGCGACGCGTTCGCCTCGGGCGGGTCGGCGGGCTACGACCACAAGGGCATGGGCATCACGGCGCGCGGGGCTTGGGAAGCGGTCAAACGCCATTTCCGCGAGATGGGCATCGACACGCAGGCGCAGGCGCATACATGCGTGGGCGTGGGCGACATGTCGGGCGACGTGTTCGGCAACGGCCTGTTGCGCTCGCGCTTCACGAAGCTCGTGGGGGCGTTCGACCATCGCCATATCTTCATCGATCCCAATCCGGACGCCGAGGCGGCCTTTGCCGAGCGTGCGCGCATGTTCAAGCTGCCGCGCTCGTCCTGGGCCGACTACGACGCGAAGCTGATCTCCGAAGGTGGGGGCGTGTTCGACCGCAAGGCGAAGTCGATCAAGCTTACCCGCGAGATCAAGCAGCTCTTCGGCATTGCGGCCGACAGTGCCACGCCGTTCGAGCTCATGAAGGCGATGCTGCTGGCCGAGGTCGATCTCTTGTGGTTCGGCGGGATCGGCAACTACATCAAAGCGTCCAGCGAGACCAACGCCGAGGCGGGCGACCGTGCCAACGATGCGATCCGCGTGAACGGGGCCGACATCCGCGCACGCGTCGTGGGCGAGGGCGCGAATCTGGGTGCCACGCAGCGCGGGCGCATCGAATACGCGGCCAAAGGCGGGCGCATCAATACCGACGCCATCGACAACTCGGCCGGTGTCGCCACGTCCGACCACGAGGTCAACATCAAGATCCTGCTCGGTGCGGTCATGGCGCAGGGCGACATGACGCTCAAACAGCGCGACGTTCTGCTCGCCGAGATGACCGACGAGCTCGGTCTGCAGGTCTTGCGCGACAATTATCTGCAGACCCAGGCGATCAGCTTGGCCGAAGCCGAAGGGCAGGCGGGGATCGAGCGCATTGCGCGGCTGATGCGCCACCAGGAGAAGACGGGCCGCCTCAATCGCGCGATCGAGTTTCTGCCCGACGACGAAGCGATGGCCGCGCGTGCGGCGGCGTCCAAGGGCCTCACGCGGCCCGAGCTTGCCGTGATGCTGGCCTACGCCAAGATGGGGCTCTACGAGGATCTGCTGGCGAGCAGGCTGCCGGACGATCCGTATCTTGCCGGCGATCTCGTCAAGTATTTCCCGCACGCGCTGCGCCGCGGCCACAAGGACGCGATCCTCAAACATCCGCTGCGCCGCGAGATCGTGGCGACGATGGTCACCAATTCGCTCGTCAATCGCTGCGGAATCGGGTTTGCATTCGACCAGGGCGAACGCAGCGGGCGCAGCCCCGGCGACGTGGCGCGCGCCTATCTGCTGGCGCGCGACGCGTTCGGGCTGCTCGGCATCTGGGCGCAGATCGAAGCGCTCGACAGCAAGGCCGAGGCGGCGTTGCAGCTCGGCATGCTGCGCGCGACGATGGAGATTCTCGACAAGGCCACGACGTGGCTGTTGCGCAATCTCGAACCGGGTTTCGACATTGCGGCGGCGTTGGGCATCTACGGGGCCGGCATTGCCGAGCTCAAGCGCGAGATCGGTTCGGCCCTCGACTACGAGCGCCAGGCGGCGTTCGCCGCACGCCGCGACCAGCTGGTCGCGGGCGGCGTGCCCGCAACACTCGCAAGCGACGTCGCCGCCTTGGGCGACCTTGCGGCGGCCCTCGATCTCGTGCGCATCCAGCGCCAGACCAAGGCCGGCATGCGCCATGTGACGCAGATCTATTTCGCGTTGGGAGCCAGGCTCGGCTTCGATTGGCTGCGCGAGACGGCCGCGCGCATCCCGGCGCGCAGCACGTGGGCGACGCGCGCGATCGCGGCGATAGTCGACGATCTCGACGCGCAGCAGACCGATCTTGCCGTGCGCGCACTCGCGGCCAATCCGGCGGGCGAAGCTTCCGGCATCGACGCGTTCTTGGCGCTGCACAAAACCGGCGTGGCGCGCTACGAAGCAGTGCTCGGCGAACTGCGCGCGGGCGGTGCCGCCGACCTTGCGGCCCTCACGGTCGCCGGCCGCGAACTGCGCGCCCTTGTCGCCGGGGCCGGCACTTGAACAAAAAGACCGTCTTCGGCTGGTGTCTCTACGATTGGGCGTCGTCGGCCTTCCCGGCCGTGATTACGACGTTCATCTTCGCGACCTACTTCACCCAGAACGTCGCGCCCGATCCGGTGACGGGGACGGCGATGTGGGGCCATGCGGCGGCGATCGCGGGTCTCGCCATCGCGCTGCTGGGGCCGATCCTGGGGGCCGTCGCCGATCATGGCGGGCGCCAGAAACCCTATCTTGCGGCGTTTACGCTGATGGCCGCATGCGCGTGCGCCGGGCTGTGGTGGGCGAAACCCGATCCGTCGTCGGCGATGCTGGCCCTCGTGCTGTTCGCGCTCGCCACGATCGCGTTCGAGCTTGCGACGATTTTCTACAATGCGTTGTTGCCGAAAGTCGCAAGCCCGGACCAGATCGGCCGCGTGTCGGGCTGGGGCTGGGGCCTCGGCTATGTCGGCGGCATCGTGTGTCTGGCAGTACTCCTGTTCGGCTTCGTGCAGACGGCGACACCGCCCTTCGGGCTCGACCGGACGGCCGCCGAGCATGTGCGCATCGTCGGGCCGTTCACCGCCGTGTGGTGGCTCGTGTTCGCGCTGCCGCTGCTGCTCCTGTTGCGCGAAGGGCCGCCGCAGATGGCGCCGCTCGCGGCCGTCAGAAAAGGTTTGGCCGACATGGCCGCCTTGCGCGGCTTCGTGCGCGACAATCCCGCCATCGGCTGGTTCCTGCTTGCCAACATGATCTATACCGACGGGCTCACGACGTTGTTCGCGTTCGGCGCGATCTATGCCGCCGGCACGTTCGGCATGAAGCTCGAAGAGGTCATCGTCTTCGGCATCGCCCTCAATCTGAGTGCGGGCATCGGCGCCTTCGCGTTCGCGTGGCTCGACGACCGCTTGGGCTCGCGCAAGACGATCATGATCGGGCTCGTGTGCCTGACCGCGATCGGGGCGGCCTTGCTCGTCGTCGAATCGAAAACGGCGTTCTGGATCCTTGGTGTTGCGATCGGCCCGTTTTTCGGGCCCGTGCAGGCCGCAAGTCGCTCGCTTGCCGCACGTCTCGCACCCGAAGCCCAGCGCGGCCAAGTCTTCGGCCTGTTCGCATTGTCGGGCCGCATCACGGCCTTCATGGGGCCGGCGATCTTGGGCACGGTCACGCTGGCGTTCGAAAGCCAGCGTGTCGGCATGGCGACGATCCTGCCGTTTTTCGTGCTCGGCCTGTTCGTGCTGTGGCGCAAAGTGCCGGACGTGCGCTGAGCACGCGTCAAGCCCGCCAAGGATCGGCCAGACGCAGCGCAAGCCCGGCAAAATCGGCCGTGTCGCGCGTCGCCAAGACGGCATCGTGTGCGGCGGCGATCCCGGCAATCTGCGCGTCCAAGGCCGCCAGCGGGCGCCCCGTGGCCTGGCGTGCCGCAACGAAGCCTGCCGCCCGGCGCGCCGCATCGCCGTCGAACGGCAGGATTGCAGCGCCGTCCAGCCACTGCGCCAGAAAGCGCGCGAACCGTCCCGAGAGATCGCTGCGGCGCTTTCCCTGCGCGAGCAAATGCAAACCGTATTCGAGTTCGAACAGCACGGGTGCTGCGATGCGCAGATCGCCGCGCCGCTGGCCGTCGAGCCAATCCAGCACGCGCGGCGACGGCGTCGGCCGCATGAATTCCGACACCACGTTGGTGTCGAGCAGGATCATTTTTTCGGGCGCTTGCGCGCGAACGGATCGCGCGGCACGGCGTCGCCGGGAACCTTGGGCCATGTCGCGAAATCGAGCGGGGCGCCGAAATTCTCGAGGAACAGGCGCCTTCCTTGCGTTCCCGGCTTGCCGTCGTCGCTGTCGAGTGCCGCCGCCAGAATCCGCCGGACCTCGGACTCGAGCGAGCGGCCGGCACGCGCCGCGCGCCGCTTCAACGCGCGATGGGCGGCGGCATCGAGCCCGCGTACCGTTATGGCGCTTGTCGCTGTTGTCTTTGCCATGGTGCTAGCATAGCATGCTAGCAGAATGACGCAACGATGCCATATCTGCGGTGCGGCACCCAAATGCCACCATCTCGCGCGCGAGATGATGTACGGTACGCGCGAAACGTTCGACTATTTCGAATGCGGCGATTGCGGGGCGCTGCAGATCGCGCAAGTTCCGGCCGATCTCGCGCAGTTTTATCCGGCCGCTTATTACTCGCTCGAGGGCGCCTTGCCCAAACGCCCGAGCCTCAAGCGGCGCTTGGGGGCGGCTTGGGCGTACGAGCGCAGCGGCGGTTTGCTCGGTTGGTTTTTCGACGGCCGAAAACCCAATCGCGAATTGCGGCTGCTGGGCGAACTCGGCATTGCGCGCAGCGATGCGATCCTCGACGTCGGCTGCGGCAAGGGGGCGCGCGTGGCGCGCCTGCGCCAGTTCGGTTTTGCGGCCGAAGGGATCGACGCGCATCTCGACGGCGACGTGATGTTCGAAGGGGTGCGCATCGCACGGCGCGCGACACTCGACGACGTTTCCGGCACCTATCGGCTCGTGATGTTCCACCACAGTTTCGAACATCTGCCCGACCAGCATGCGGCGATGGCGGCGGCCCGGCGCCTGGTGGCGGCCGACGGGTTTGCGCTGATGCGCGTGCCCACCTGTTCGTCGGCCGCGTTCGACATCTACGGCGTCGATTGGGTGCAGCTCGACGCGCCCCGGCATCTTTATCTGCACAGCCGCGAGAGTTTTGCGCGGCTTGCCACGCAGCACGGCTTTCGCGTGCTGCGGCTCGACGACGATTCCGACGGCTTCCAGTTCTGGGGCTCGGAGCAGTACAAGCGCGACATTCCGCTTGTCGATGCGCGCGCGCATTCGAAGAAAAATCCGATCTTCCCGAAGGCCGAGCTTGCCGCGTTCGAGGCGCGTGCGGCCAAGCTCAACGCCGAGCATCGCGGCGACCAGTTCTGCGCGGTGCTCGTTCCCGTCTAAATCAGGTCCGCCGCGACATTGACGGCAATGGCAAGAATAACGACATTGTAGAAGAACGAAAAAAACGTGTGCGCCAGAACGGTACGTCGAATCAGCCGCGAGCGGATTGTGACGTCCGAAGTTTGTAAGGCGATACCAATTGTGAATGCAAAATAGACAAAGTCCCAGAAGTCGGGCTCTTGGTCGCCGGGAAAGGTTATGCAAGTTTTCTGCTCTTCGCTTGCGTAGTAGTGTTTGGCGTAGTGAATCGCGAAGGCAAGGTGCAGAAGGAGCCAGGTCCCGACAATGGTCGAGGTCGCGAGCGCAGTCTGTGCGTGCGGCAAGCCATACTTAGCTTTGCGTAGTTCGGCAATTTCAGGAATTGCCAAACCAAAGCACAAAACGACTATGAAAATTTCAAAAATCAGAATGAAGATGGGCCCAGAATCTTCGGTTTTAGCTTGATGCTTGAAGACGTCCACCTTCGAGGGTGCGTATAACGAGATCGCAAGGACAATTTCAATCCAAAGTGCAATGCTGAAAAGAATTAAAACACGCTGCCGATCAAACGTTTCCGGTAGGAATGCCCAAACTAAAATCGGAGACAGAAGAATTATTACAATCAACCGAAGTCGCTGCCGCATAGAAGCGACTAATCTTTGCATATCAGTTTCTCCGGGGTTTCCTTGTGGTTAATGCCGGAAATGCCGCATGCCGGTCGTGACCATCGCGAGGCCCTTTTCGTCGGCGGCGGCGATCACTTCGGCGTCGCGCATCGAGCCGCCGGGCTGGATCACGGCGGTCGCCCCTGCGTTCGCGGCCGCGAGCAGCCCGTCGGCGAACGGGAAAAACGCGTCCGACGCCACGACCGAACCGATGCAGCGGCTCTGCGTTTCGCCCGCCGCGCGCGCGGCGTCGGCGGCTTTGTGGGCGGCGATGCGCGCCGAGTCGACGCGGCTCATCTGGCCCGCCCCGATGCCGACCGTGGCGCCGTTCTTGGCGTAGACGATCGCGTTCGATTTGACGTGTTTGGCCACGCGGAACGCAAACAGCAGGTCGGCGAGCTCGGCCGGCGTTGGTGCACGCTTCGTCACGATCTTGAGGTCGCTTTCCAGGATGCGGCCCGCATCGCGCGTCTGCACGAGATAGCCGCCCGACACCGACTTCACGGTAAGGCCCGCCGCTTGCGGATCGGGCACAGCACCCGTCAGCAGCAGTCGGAGATTCTTCTTGGCACCGAGTATGGCAAGGGCCGCTTCGTCGGCAGCCGGGGCCACGATCACTTCGACGAAGAGCTTGGCAAGCTCGGTCGCGGTCGCGCGATCGAGCGTGCGGTTGAACGCGACGATGCCGCCGAACGCCGACACGGGATCGCAGGCCAGCGCTTTGAGATAGGCGCTGTGGATGTCGGCCCCGTGCGCCACACCGCACGGGTTGGCGTGTTTGACGATGGCGCAGGCCGCGTCTTCGAATTCGGCGACCGCTTCGAACGCAGCGTCGGTGTCGTTGAGATTGTTGTAGGAGAGTTCCTTGCCCTGGATCTGGCGCGCGGTCGCAAGGCCGGGGCGCTTCGAGCCGTCTACGTAGAACGCCGCCTGCTGGTGCGGGTTCTCGCCGTAGCGCAAGGCCTGCGCACGCGTGGCCGCAAGATTGAGCCGCTCGGGGAAGGTCTGGCCGAGCTCGCCCGCGAACCAGCGCGAGATGGCGGCATCGTAGGCACCCGTGCGCGCATAGGCGGATGCGGCAAAGCGCTTGCGCAGATCGAGGGGCGTCGCACCGCCATTCGCGTCCAGGGCCGCTTCAAGCTCGGCATATTGCGCGGGCTCGACGACCACGACGACGAATTCGTGGTTCTTGGCGGCCGAGCGGATCATGGCCGGGCCGCCGATATCGATGTTTTCGATGCAGTCGTCGAAAGCGGCCCCTTTGGCGACGGTCGCTTCGAACGGATAGAGATTGACGACGACGAGATCGATGGGCGCGATTTTGTGCGCTTCCATCGCGTCCGTGTGGTCGGCCACGTCGCGCCTTGCGAGGATGCCGCCATGCACCGTCGGGTGCAGAGTCTTCACGCGCCCGTCCATCATTTCGGGAAAGCCCGTATGCGTGCCGACATCGACCACGGCGATGCCGGAATCGGCCAGCGTTTTGGCGGTACCGCCGGTCGACAGAATTTCCACACCGTGCCGGGCTAGGGCGCGGCCGAATTCGACGAGGCCGGTTTTGTCGGAAACGGACAAGAGAGCGCGGCGAATGCGGACGTTCGACATGGCGACTCCAGGATGGGCTGGACGGTGCCGTTTCCCTATCACGAAGCGCTGCGGCGCCCCAGCGATTCCGGACTCGCCGCTGCGGCCATTGCCGCCAGCAGCCACAAGGTGGCGAACCACCAACCCTGCCACATGCCGTAGCTCAGCGACGCGATGACGACGGCCGTGATCAGCGTTGCGCCCAACACGGTGCGCCGCAGCGGCGGGCCGTTGCAATTGATTGCAAGGAAGCCGAGCAGGGCGGCCATCAGGGCAGCACCGATGCCGCCGAGTTCGAGCCAGATCTGCAGCGGCGCATTGTGCGGATGCAGCGGAATCTGTTCGGCGGTTCCGCCGATCTTGTCGTGGCCGCCCGGCATCGTGCGCGAGGCGTGCATGCCCCAGCCGAAGACCGGTTTGTCGTCGATGCGCGCAGCCACGAACTGCCAGATCGACGCGCGATGGTAGATCGACACGGTGAGATCGCGTCGATGGGCGAGCGTTTCGAATACCGGCAGTTTGGTCAGCAGCGGCGCTGCGAGGACGCACGCGACCAGGAGTGCGGCGATCGCGCGCGGCCCGGCGATGCGGAACGCCGCAGCGCCGCCGAGTGCCGCGACGAGCGCGAGGGCCGCCGCCATGCTTTCGCCCGCGACGAAGGCAACCGTGCAGGCGGCTGCCACTGCAGCGGCCGCCAGTGCGCCGAAACGTCGCCAAGCGAGCGCCATCGCCAGCGGCAGCAGCAGCGCCAGCACGGTCTTGGGCCGGTTGAGAAAGGCCTCCGATGCGGCGGGCAGGCCGAACAACCGCACGAACAGCGAGTCGTGGGTCGCCATGACGAGTTCGCTCAGCATCTCGGCCAGCAGAATCGCGAGGCCCGCGAGAAAGCCGTACAGGAGCGCGGTTTTCAGCTTTTCTGTCCGGTCGTTATCGAGGCGCAGCGCCTGCGAGAGCACGGCAAGACCCGCAAGGCCGGCCGCTGCCGTCCGCGCGATGCCGTCGAGACCTTCGCGCGGATCGGGCGCCCACAGGCACGATGCCAGTGCGAGCGCCAACAGGGCCGCGAAGATCGCCAAGATCGGCCGCGGCACGCCCGCGAGGCGTCTTGCCTGCGAATCGCAGAGTGCTATGCCCGCCCCGGCAACGGCGAGCAGCACCGCCAATCCATTGGGGGCGAGGACCGCAATGGGCGCCATAGTTGCGGCTGCTGCAACCAGCACCGCGTCGGCGGCGGCGGGCCGGTTCATGCCGATTTGGGTTCGGCGCGCCTGTGGGCTGCGACCAGACGAGTCACCGTGTCGGCCACGAAGTCGAGCTCGGCTTGGGTGATGGAGGTCGAGGAGGGCAGGCTGAGCCCGTTGGCCGAGACGCGTGCCGACACCGGAAATGCGCGGTTGCCGGCAAAACCCTTGTAGGGCGGCATGTCGTGCATGCAGTAGAAAATCGGGCGCGTGTCGATGCCGGCTGCCGCGAGCTTCGCCATGAAGGCGTCGCGCGAAATGTCGAGTGCGTCGCAATCGAGCACGATCGTGTAGACCCAGTAGGAATTCTCGAAGCCGTCGCGGACGGTCGGGCACTCGATTTCGGCAATGCCGGCAAAGCGGCGATTGTAATGCGCCGAGAGCCGCTTCTTGGCGTCGAGAAAGCCCGCGAGCTGCTCGAGCTGCGCGCAGCCGATCGCGGCCTGCAGATTGGTGAGGCGGTAGTTGAAGCCGACCTCGTCGTGCCAGTAGCGGCGCTGCGGGTTCATGCCGTGGTCGCGCAAGCGCCGCGCGCGGGCTGCGATCGCGTCGTCCTTGAACACGACCATGCCGCCTTCGCCGGTCGTGACGAGCTTGTTCGAGAAAAAGCTGAACGTGCCGCAATCGCCGATCGCACCGCACGGCGTGCCGTTCCATTTGGCGCCGACCGCTTCGGCCGCGTCTTCGACGACGACGAGGCCGCGGCGCTTGGCAAGGGCGAGGATCGGCGCCATGTCCGTCGGCTGGCCGTAGAGATGCACCGGCATGATCGCCTTGGTGCGCGGCGTGATGGCGGCGGCGACCGCATCGGGATCCATGTTCCAAGTGTCGGGTGCGACGTCGACCAACACGGGCGTGGCACCCGTGTAGATCACGGCATTGAGGGTAGCCGCGAAAGTGAGATCGGGCACGATGACTTCGTCGCCGGGCCCGATGCCGTAGGCGGCGAGCGCGAGATGGAGTGCCACCGTGCCGTTCGACACGGCGAGCGCATGCGGCACGCCGAGCAGGGCGGCAAACTCGGTTTCGAAACGGCGCACGAAGCTGCCCTGGCTCGAAATCCAGTTCGTGGTAATGCATTCGGTGACGTATTTGAGCTCGTTGCCGCCGAGCGTGGGCTCGGCGATCGGCACGCGGCGCGCATCGGCCGGCGTTGCGAGCGCCAATGCGCGCCCTTGGCCGTCCAACGATAGTGCGACCGAACCCGCTTGCGCCCCTTTCTGCATGGCCGCGCCGGCCGTAACGGCGGCCCCTTTGGCGCCGAGCATGGCGCCGTCCAGATGCCCGAGCACGCGCCCGTCGGTGTCGGCCACGAACAGAACGCCCAATTTGCTTGCCCGCAGGCGGATTGCCGCTTCGTCGCGGGATGCCGTGTCGCGGATCAGAAATTCGTCGAGAGCGGAGACAGTCGACACGAGCCTGGAACCTTCTTTGTCGGCGGGGGGAAGCGAGAACCGTACCTGCATCAACGGCCGGGCGCGCAATCTAATCCCAGCTTCAGTTTGCGTCCAGGGCGGCAAGCAGCGTCAATTGCCGCGCCACCACTTTGGCTTCGTCGTAAAGGGTTCGCGCGCGCGCAAGGCCGGCCGCTCCGAGCCGCGTGCGCAACGCGGCGTCTCCGGCGAGCTCGGAAAGGGCGGCTGCCAGCGCTTTTGGATCGCGAACCGGCACCAGCAGCCCGGTTTCGCCTTCCACGACCTCTTCGCGGCTGCCGCGGATGGCGGTCGCCACGACCGGCAGACCCGACAGCATCGCCTCGATGATCGAGCGCGGCATGCCCTCGCGGTGCGACGGCAGCGTGAAAATATCGGCGGCGCGCAGGAGGTCGGGCACGTCCGAACGGTAGCCGAGCAGTCGGATGCGGGATTTCAAGAGCGGATCGTTTTCGGCTGCGGCCAGTGCCGCATCGACGTCGTCGGCATGGTCGGAAGCCAGCCGTGCACCCACGATCCACAATTCGGCGTCCACCGCGCGCATCGCTTCGACGAGTTCGGGATAGCCCTTTTCCGCGACAAGGCGCCCGACCATCAGGATCACGGGCCGGTCGAGAGGCGTTCCGAGGGAAGCGCGCAGATCGGTGCGGGTCGTCTCATGCGGCAAGGCGGGTCGGAAACGCGCCGGGTCCGAGCCGTTGCCGATCGCATGGATGGGCCCGCGTGCAAGGCCGAAGCGGCGTGCGGTTGCGGCATCCTCCTCGGCTTGCGTGAGCAAGAGGTCCGTCGTTCGGCCCGCCAGCCATTCGAGGCCGATATGCAAGGCACGTTTGGGCCACTTCATATGTTCGTGAAAATAGAAGCCGTGCGCCGTGTAGACGATTTTGGGCACGCCCGCGCGCCACGCGGCCAAGCGCCCGGCGAGTGCTGCGACGGGCGTGTGAACATGAACCATGTCGAATTTTTCGGCGCGCAAGGCCGCCAGGATCGCGCGGTAGCTGCGCCATAGTGCCAGCGGATTGGCCGAGCGGCGGATCGGCACGTCGATCACGCGAAACCCCTCGGCTTCGATCTTGGGCACGAGATTGCCGTGCGCGCACGCCCCCACGACCTCGTGCCCGGCGACGCGCAAACCGCGCATCAGCGGCAGCAAAAAATGGTAGAGCGTGAAATCGACGGCACAAAGCTGCAAAATGCGCATGGTGCTTGATGCCCTATCCCCAGCGTTTCTGCCAGCTTCGGAACATCAGCACGGTCCACAAAGCATAGGTGCGGTCTTCGCCCGCCTGGTGCGCTGCCCACGCCGCGGCGATGGGAGCTGGTGCCAAAATGCCGTCGGCGGCGATGGCGGCGGGATCGAGCAAATCGGCAGCCCAGTCGCGAAGGGACCCGCGCAGCCATGCACCTATGGGGACGGCAAAACCCATTTTGGGCCGCTCGAACAAGTCGCGCGGCACGTAGCGCGCCAGGATCTCGCGCAAGATCCATTTGCCTTCGCCGCCGCGCAGCTTCATGTGCGGCGGCAAGCGCCATGCGTGCTCGACCACGCGATGGTCGAGCAGCGGATTTCGCCCCTCGAGCCCGACCGCCATCGTGGCGCGATCGACCTTGGTCAGCACGTCGTCGGGCAGATAGGTCAGCGTGTCGAGCAATTGCATGCGCGCGGCGAAATCCGGCATGTCGGCCGCCATCGTCTTGTCCCAGATCGGGCCGTCGGGCTCGGCGCCGCCCGGCACCAACACGCGCGGATCGGGCCATTGGCTCACAAGCCCGCGATAAATCGCCGACGGATCGTCGGCGCGCAGCAAGGCTGCCATCTTTGCGGCTTTTTCGGCGGGGCGCACAGGCCGCTTGGAAGCGGGCAGCAACGCGCTCAAGAGTCGATAGCCGGTTTCGCCGGGCAAGCTCAACGCGGTTGCCGCCGTGCGCCGCAGCCAGCGCGGCAGAAAGCGCAGATCGCTCTCCAAACGGTCGGCCCAAACGTGACGATTGTAGCCGGCGAAACTCTCGTCGCCGCCGTCGCCCGACAAGGCCACGGTCACGTGCTGCCGCGTCATCTGCGCCACGAGATATGTCGGGATTTGCGAGGCGTCGGCAAACGGCTCGTCGTAGAACTCGGCGAGTTTCGGGATCACGTCGAGCGCCTGGTCGGCCGTGACGTAAAGCTCGGTATGCGCGCAGCCAAGATGTGCTGCGACCGCTTTGGCGTGTTTGGCTTCGTCGTAGCCCGCTTCGTCGAAACCGATCGTGAAGGTCCGTATCGGCGTGCTGCTTTGCGCCTGCATGAGCGCCACGACGAGCGAGGAGTCGATGCCGCCCGACAGGAACGCGCCGAGCGGCACGTCCGCGATCATGCGTTTTGCGACCGCATCGCGCAGCAGAAGGTCGAGACTTTCGATCGCATGCGCATCTTCGATGGGCGCTGCCCAATGCGCGCGGCCTGCGACGGCAACGTCCCGCGCCGACCAGTAGGTTTCGATGCGCGGCTCGCGGCCCTCTTGCCACTCGAGCATTGTGCCGGGCGGCAGTTTTTTGGCCTCGCGATAGATCGTGGCCGGGCCGGGTACATCGGCATGGCGGAAAAAGGCGACGAGCGCGTCGCGGTTGAGGCTGGGTGCGAAATCGGGGGCGGCGCGCAGCGCTTTGAGTTCGGAGCCGAAAATCAGCCGCGCACCATCGCAGGCATAGTAGAGCGGTTTCACGCCAAGCCGGTCGCGGATGAGCCACAGGCTTTTCGTCGCGCGATCCCACAGGGCGATCGCGAACATGCCGACGGTTCTTTCGATCGTGGTGCTGACACCCCAACGCGAAAAACCTTCGAGCATCACCTCGGTGTCGGATGTGCCGCGAAAGCGCACGCCGGCGGCTTCGAGCTCGGCGCGCAGTTCGCGGAAATTGAAGATCTCGCCGTTGTAGGTGACGACGTAGCGCCCGTCGGCCGAATGCATCGGCTGCACGCCGGTCGGCGACAGATCGACGATGGCGAGGCGCCGATGGCCAAGCGCGATGCCGGCCGCTTCGTCGGTCCAGATGTCGGCGCCGTCGGGCCCGCGATGGGCCAGCGTGTCGTTCATGCGGCGCAGATGGGCCGCCAATTCGGCGCTGCCAAGGCGCTGGCGTCGGTCGAGAAGGCCCGTGATGCCGCACATGGAGTGCCTGTCTCCGACCGTCGCGTTCATTTTGTGAACGAAAACGGCCAAAAGATGCTAAGGATGAGCTTCTTGGAACTTAGTACCCTGATTTCAATGAATGTTCAAATCTTGAACGCTATTGACGTTCAGCTCGTGAACAAGATACATTCCAGCCTCAATGAGCGATTCGCAGCCCGCAAAAATCGACCGCGACCCGACCGCCTTGCTGCTGGGCGTGCTGTCGGCGGTCGAGCACAATTCGAATGTGACTCAGCGTTCGATGTCGAGCGAATTGGGGGTCGCCCTTGGCCTTGCCAATGCGGTGCTGAAGCGCTGCGTGCACAAGGGGCTCATCAAGATTTCGACCGCTCCGCTCAATCGCTACGCCTACTATCTCACGCCCAGCGGCTTCAGCGAAAAAGCGCGGCTGACGGCCGAATATCTGCGTGCCTCGTTCGACCTGTTTCGCAAGGCGCGCAGCCAATATGCCGAGATTTTCGGCCGTTTTGCCGCGCGCGGCTTGAAACGTATCGTGCTTGTGGGGGCTTCAGAATTGGCGGAAGCGGCGTTGCTGTCGGCGCGCGAGGCCAATGTCGAAATCGTCGGGCTCGTCGATGCGAGCAAGGCGGGCGAGGCGCATGTCGGTTTTGCGATCGCGGGCGATCTTGCCGATATTGCGGGTCCGTTCGACGCGGTCGTGCTGTGCGACATGCGCGATCCGCAAGGAGTCTTTCTGCAGATGCGGTCGGCGGTGTCGGCGTTTGGGCTTGAAACGGACCGCGTGGCGGGGCCGGCCTTGCTGCGCTTGCGCGTTCCGTCTGCCGAATTGGAAGGTGTGGCATGACTGCGTGGTATGCCGTCCATACCCAGCCGATGGGCGAGCGGCGTGCAGCCGCCAACCTCGAACGCCAAGGCTATGCCGCTTACCTGCCGCTCTATCGCTGCCGGCGCAGCCATGCGCGCAAGGTCGATCTCGTGCAGAAGCCGCTGTTTCCGCGCTATCTGTTCGTTGCCCTCGATCTTTTGCGCGACCGCTGGCGGCCGATTCTGTCCACCTTCGGCGTGTCGAATATCGTGCGTATCGGCGACGCCCCCGTGTCCGTGCCCGAGGGCGTTGTCGATGCGATCCGCGCGCACGAGGCAGCTCAGACATTCGACCAGTCGCTCGAGCCTGCGCGCCGTTTCAAGCCCGGCACGGCTGTGCGGGTGACAGGCGGGCCGTTCGCCGATCTGATCGGCAAGTTCCAAGGCCTCGCGGACGCCGAGCGCGTGATCGTGCTGCTCGATCTGCTGGGGCGCGAAGTTCGCGTGCACGTGCCCAACCGCGCGGTTTTGGCCGCCTGAAACGGCGGGGTTCTGCCGGGCGCGTATGCGCAGTCGCAACGCTGGGTGCCTCGGCACCCGGTGTGCGGTAGCGCGGCTTTTTCTCGACGCTTCGATCTTGCACGGTTTGGGAGTACTCATTGCAATTCATCGATCTCCAAGCGCAGCGCGTGCGCATGGGTGCGGCCGTCGAAGAGGCCGTGCTCAAGGTCGTGCGCAGCGGCCAATACATTCTGGGGCCCGAGGTCGCAACGCTCGAAGCGCAACTGGCGGCGTTCTGCGGCGCCAAGCACGCCCTCACCGTCGCCAACGGGACGGATGCGCTGGCGCTCGCGCTGATGGCGTTCGGCGTGAAGCCGCGCCACGCGGTGCTCGTCCCGTCCTTCACCTTCGCTGCAACCGGCGAAGTGGTGGTGTGGCTGGGCGCGACGCCGATCTTCGTCGATTGCCTGCCCGACACGTTCAACATGGATCCGGCAAGTCTCGAGGCCGGCATTGCCACGGCCAAGCGCCTGGGCCTCGAACCCGTCGGCGTGATCCCGGTCGATCTGTTCGGCCTGCCGGCCGACTACGATGCGATCGAGCCGATCTGTGCCGCCCATAATTTGTGGATTCTTGCCGATACGGCACAGGGTTTCGGCGGCGTCTACAAGGGCCGCAAGACCGGCTCGATCGGCCGCATCGCATCGACCTCGTTCTTTCCGGCCAAGCCCTTGGGCTGCTACGGCGACGGCGGGGCGATCTTCTTCGAAGACGACGCGCTGCGCGAAACGCTCGTGTCGCTGCGCGTGCACGGGCAGGGCATCGACAAGTACGACAATGTGCGCATCGGCATGAACGGCCGCATGGACACGATCCAGGCCGCCGTGCTGATCGAAAAGCTGAAGCTGTTCCCCGACGAGATCGAAGCGCGCAATCGTATTGCGCAGCGCTATTCGGATGCGCTCGAAAAACACTGCATCGTGCCGCGCGTGCCCGCCGGCCTCACGAGCGTGTGGGCGCAGTACACGATCCGCATCGCCGGCGGAAAACGCGACGCGGTCGCGGCAAAACTCAAAGAAGCGGGCATTCCGACCGCCATCTACTACGTGAAGCCGATGCACCGGCAGACCGCCTATGCGCGTTTCCCGGTCGCCAACAACGGCCTGCCGGTCAGCGACGCGCTGGCGGGCGAAGTGCTGAGCCTGCCGATGCATCCCTATCTTGCGCAAGCCGACCAGGACCGCGTCGTTGCGGCGCTGGTCGCCGCGCTCCGCGTTTGACGAAAGTAAGAACCCGAATGCTGCCCCACGCTTTCGATCTGCCGACCCTCGACCTTTCCGACGCGTCGATCCTGATCACGGGCGGGACGGGCTCGTTCGGGCGCGCGTTCGTTGCGCGCCTGCTTGGCTTGTCCGCACCGCCCAAGCGCGTCGTGGTTTTCTCTCGCGACGAGCAGAAGCAGGAGACGATGGCGCGGGACTGGATCGACCACCGCGAAGCTTTCGAGCGGCTGCGCTTTTTCATTGGCGACGTGCGCGACGCCGAGCGTTTGGAACTGGCGATGCGCGGAGTCGACTACGTGATCCATGCAGCGGCGCTGAAAATCGTGCCGATCGCCGAATACAACCCGTTCGAATGCATTCTCACGAACGTGCACGGTGCGGAGAACGTCGTGAAGGCCGCTCTGCGCAACCAAGTGAAGAAGGTCGTCGCGCTGTCGACCGACAAGGCGGCCAACCCGGCCAATCTCTACGGCGCGTCCAAGCTCGCGTCCGACAAGATTATGGTGGCGGCCAACAATCTGTCAGGCGATCTCGGCACCGCGTTTTCGGTGGTGCGCTACGGCAACGTGATCGGCAGCCGCGGCTCGGTTGTGCCGCTGTTCCAGTCGCTGATGGCGAAGGGTGCCGCGTCTTTGCCGATCACCGACGCGCGCATGACGCGCTTTTTCATCACGCTCGACCAGGGCGTCGCGTTCGTGCTGTCGTCGTTGGCGACGATGCTGGGCGGCGAGATATTCGTGCCGAAGATTCCGTCGATGAAGATCGTCGACGTGGCGACGGCGCTGGCGCCGCATCTGCCGCAGACGATCGTCGGCATCCGCCCCGGCGAAAAGCTGCACGAGGTCATGATCACGGAAGACGACGCGCGCATGACGCTCGCCCTCCGCGACCGTTTCGTCATTTGTCCGAGCAATCGCGAATGGACCGACGCGCATCTGCGCGCTGCGGGCGCAACGCCGGTCGCCGAGAGCTTCCGCTACGGCTCCGACAACAACGACGAATGGCTGAGTGCGGCCGAATTGATGGCGATCGTCGAGGCCAAGCGCAAATGAGCGCAGGCTTCCTGCCCTACGGCCGCCAAACCATCGATGAGGCCGACATCGCCGCCGTCGCGACGGCGTTGCGCGGCGATCTGCTGACGACGGGCCCCACCGTCGCGCGGTTCGAGGCGGCTTTTGCCGCTGCGACGGGCTCGGCCCATGCGGTCGTGTCCAACTCGGGCACGGCAGCCCTGCATCTTGCTGCGATGGCGATTGGTCTCGGGCCCGGCGACGCAGCGATCGTGCCGACCCTCACTTTTCTTGCGACGGCCAACGCCGTGCGGATGACCGGGGCCGAAGTCGTGTTCGCGGACGTCGATGCCGAGATGGGCTTGCTTACGGCCGACACGCTGAAGGCCGCCGTCGCGCGCGCGCGGGTGCTGGGCCTCAAGCCGCGCGCGGCGTTTCCCGTGCATCTCAACGGCCGCGTGTGCGACATGGCCGCCCTTGCGCAGGTCGCGGGCGCGCACGGGATCGTGCTGATCGAGGATGCCTGCCACGCGCTCGGGCTGGCCGATATCGGCGCTTGCCGCCATTCGGCGGCCGCGTGTTTTTCGACCCATCCGGTCAAGGCGATCGCGACGGGCGAGGGCGGTGTGACGACGACCGCCGATCCGGAAATCGCGCGACGCATGGCCGCCTTGCGCAGCCACGGCATGGTGCGCGAGCCGGCGCGGTTCCAGCGCCGCGACCTGGCGTTCGACGCCGACGGCACGCCGAACCCCTGGTACTACGAGATGCCGGAATTCGGCTGGAACTACCGCATGCCCGATCTTCTGTGCGCGCTCGGCTTGTCGCAGCTTGCCAAGCTCGACATGTTCCAGCGGCGGCGGCGCGAACTTGCCGCCCTCTACGACCGGCTGCTGGCCCCGCTTGCGCCCGTGATTCGCCCGGTGCCGCATGCGGACGCCGCCCATGGCTGGCATCTCTACGCCGTGCTGGTCGATTTTGCGAAACTCGGCAAAACGCGCGGCGCTTTGATGCGGGCACTGCATGCGCGCGGCATCGGCAGCCAAGTGCACTACACGCCCGTGCATCTGCAGCCCTATTATGCCGCGCGCTACGGAACGCTCGATCTGCCGGGGGCTGCGGCCTACTACGCGCAATGCCTGTCGATCCCGTTCTATCCGACCTTGACCGACGCCGACGCGGCGCGTGTGGCAGAAGCCTTCGCCGCAGAGCTTGGCGCATGACGAAGCCCGCCGCGATGCAGTCTCTCACTTGCCGAGCCGCCACTGGACGCGGTTCCGATGTCGCCGAGTTCGCATACGGCAATGGAGTATGCATTGCGCCGTAGTGCCGCTCGATTTTTGTGGATGGCAAGGCGATGCGGCAGCACACTCAGCCCGGCACGAATGCGGTGCAATGCGGCGAGTTCTCGGCGCCGGCGATGAACTGCCAACGCACCGGACATCAGATCTACGCGTCGAACCGGGAGCTACTCGCTTCAATCTGCCGCTGGACGCCGCCATGGACGAAGTCTTTCGGAATTTCCGCAGCAAGCTCGAACGCGAATGCGTTGCGGCGAAAATCTCCATACGCCCCAAAAGTGGCATGCCGCTTGGTTTGGAACGCGTCAATCCTGCGTGCCGTTCGCGACGTGCTGTCCGAAAATCTGTGCGCGCGCGACACGTACGACTGCGATGGCAATGCCGATCGGGTTGAATTCCGGCCCGTGACAATCGAAAAGAAGGGCGACAACATCGATAACGATGTCGCCATTTTCAAGAATGAACCGCGCGTCTAGACCGGGAACTACTCCAAAAGTTGTAGCGACCAATTCGATTGACTTCCCCTCGAATTCCGACGGTGATCGACCGACAATGGGCTTCCGACGCAAAATTCTCCGCGCACAGCGGTTGGCGGGCGACGCGCTTGACCGGCTGCGCGCACTGCATCCTGCGGCGCGCGTTCGCACGGCAGCGCTGCAGGACCAACGTGCGAGAAGCGACGCTTTGCTGCGTCAATTTTCCGACAAGGCCGTGCCCGGCGACGGCTCCTGTCTTGCGCGAACTGTGCTGATCGACGGCATGTGGGACAATCCAAACTACTGGTTTCGCTTGGCGCTGATGCGCCGAGCACTCGGCCTTGGCGGCAGCCACGTGGTTGGGCTCGTCGGCCGTTTTTCGCGCCGTGAAGCGGCGGCGAGCATTGTGCGGCTCACAGACGGAAGCACGATGGATTTCCACGCGCTTTCGCGCATCGAGAAGCGCCATCGTGCTGCCGCCCAGGCGCTTCTGGCGCCAATGCGCAGCGCAGCCGACCTGCTGGCCGCCAAACTGCCGTACGATCTGCCAGGCGAGATCTTCTACGACGGGGTTCTTAAGCGCCAGCGGCGTGGCACGGTCGATCTCGACGATCCTCTGCTCGTCGATTATGCGGCTGAGCAGTTCGCCTGCATTGAAGCAGCTGTGCGCGTATTCGACGAAACCAAGCCCGATCTCGTGCTCCTGACGCATGGTTTCAATTTCTCCTACGGAGCGCTGGCGTGGGAGGCGGTGCGCCGCGACGTGCCGGTCGTGCTGATGTACGGCGACTACGGCACAACGCGATTTGTACGCCCGCGTGTGCGCGACGATCTGTTCGTATTTCCTTCACGCCCGAGTGCGGCTGAGCTCGCTGCTTTGTCGTCTACCGCGCGCGCCGATCTCGTGCGTGTCGGCGCCGAGCAGCTCGGTTTGCGCCGCAGCGGCGGCACGAACGATCTGGGGGCCCGTTACGCCTACGCCGCCGGGGCGCAGGCGGTGACGCGCGCCGAAATCTGCGCGCAGTTTGGCTGGGATCCAGCCCTGCCGGTTATTGGGCTCTATGCGTCCAATCCGTTCGATTTTCCGCACTGCACAGGAATGTTCCATTTCCGCGACTTTGTGGAATGGAACCGAGAGACGGTCGCGGCGGCGGCACGCAATAGCCGCGCCAATTTCATCGCTAAATCGCATCCCATCGATCGGCGCTACGGCCTGCCTTACGGCGAGGGACTTGCCGACGCGGTCGGTGAAACATGTGCCGGAAATGTGCGGCTTGCCGAAGAGAGTTGGAAGAGTATCGATCTAATGCGCCTTCTCGACGGTGTTGTGACGCATCACGGCAGTATCGGTTTTGAGGCGGCGGCCCTCGGCATTCCGGTCATGACGACCGACCATGCCTGGTACGACGAGATCGGTTTCGTGGCGCGGCCGGCGAGCAAGGCCGACTATCTCGCCAAGCTCGAATCTGAATGGTGGCTCGACTGGCCGCGCGACGCGGCCGTGGAAGGCGCGAAACTTGCGGCCGGCCTTTATTTCGGCGTGCCGGACTGGCAGGGCGATTACATACTACGCGACGATTCTGAGCAGTCGCTCATCTACGGGTCTCTCGAGAATTTGCTCGCGCACAACGCCGATGCAATCACGATGGAGACTGCATTGATCCGCGATTGGTATTGCGCCGAACATCCCTTCTTCCACATGTACAAGAATTTTCGCGCCGAGCGCTTCCGCGTCGGCAACGCGGTCAGGTGAGGCAACGGGCTTGAATGACGTTCCCGAAACCGCGTCAGTCGCGCGCCTGCTGGGGCCACACGATTTGCGCTTCGAGGTGCAGCCTCTCGTCGGTGCCGAAGCGCCCGATACGCTCGTTGCACGTACCTTGTGGTCGGCGATTTCGCCGGGCACCGAGCTTGCTGCTTTTCATGGTCTGCCGCCGCTGCGACCGGGCCCCGTCTATCCGCGCCTGATTGGCTATTGCAACGTGGCGCGGGTGCTGCGCGTAGGATCTGCAGTCGGCCACATTGCACCCGGAGCACGCATTGTCACGTCGCAGAGTCACCGCAGCGCATTCGTTTGCAAGGCCGCCGAAGTTCTTGCCGTATTGGCGCCGACCGCCGACGCACGTGCAGCGACAGCGGCTTATCTTTTCCATCTTGGCCTCGATGCCGTGCAGAAGGCCGGAATCGCTCTCGGCCATCGTGTTGCTGTTCTTGGGCTCGGTGCCTTGGGGCTGGGGGCTGTGGCAATGGCGGCTAAGGCGGGGGCACATGTGACGGCGATTTCGCGTCGATCCGCGATGGCGGCCGCGGCCCACGCGATGGGGGCATTGGCCTTTGGCAATGGTGCCGATCCTACCGCGCTTGCGACATCGACTGGGATAGGTGGCTTCGATTGTGTCGTGACGACAAGCAATCGGTGGGACGATTGGCAGATCGCACTGCAGCTTGCGCGGCGGCGCGGCACGATTGCGGTGTTGGGTTTTCCAGGGCGTGGGGCACCGGCACCCGATTTCAATCCGCTCGACTCGCGGTATCTCTATGACAAGCAGCTGCGTATCCTTGCTTGCGGGCAGCCGATCGAAGGTGATCTGCCGCCCGACGACGTGCGCTTCACGCTGAAGCGCAACATGGCCGACATTGCCGAAGCAATTGCGGCGGCGACACTTGCAACGGCTCCGATGCTAACGGAGGAATTCCCAGCAGCACAGTTGGCCGACGCTTACCGCGCACTTACCGCGCGCGACGGCGCAAGCGTAACTGCGGTCCTCGAATGGCCCCCTTAATGACGACGAGCGAACTGAGTGCCGTTGTAATCGGATGCGGTGGCATGGGGGCTTTCACCCGGCCAGCCACGCGTGCGGCGTTGCCGCCCGGATGGCTGCCGCTTGCCCATGCCGAGGCGCTGGCGGACGTACCGGGGCTGCGGCTCGTGGGCGTGTGCGACGCTGATGCTGCCGCCCGCGAGCGCGCTGCAGTACATTACGGCGTGCCGGCCTACGAGGACGCGCGGGCAATGCTGGAGACTTTGCGCCCGGACATTGCCACAATTGCCACTCGCGCAGAACCGCGCGCCGATCTGCTCTTCGCGTGCATGCAGGCGGGCGTTCGGGGCGTGCATGCGGAAAAGCCCTTGTGTCGCTCGCTTGCTGAGGCCGCGCGCATCGAGGCGGCGTTTGAGGCGGCCGATGCGAGCTTCACCTACGGCGCGTTGCGCCGCTATCATGTCGCCTATCGCCATGCGGCCGAGATGGCAGCGGAAGGAGTGATCGGTACGCTGCGCCAGATCGTGGTCGGGTTCGGGCGTCGAACGGCGCTGTGGACGCACGCTCATTCGATCGATGCTATGCTGTTTTTCGCAGGCGGCGCACGCGCGCTCTACGCGCAAGGTGCTGTCGCCGTTGATCCTGTGGATGCGAGGCTCGATACCGCCGCCCCCCTCGTCGATGCCGATCCGACGATCGAGATGGGCTATGTCGCATTCGAAAACGGCGTCAGCGGCATCGTCGCACAGCTTGAAGGATTCGACGTGCTGCTCGCCGGTAGTATGGGTACGCTGCGCATTGCCGCCGACGGGACGCGTATCGAATTAGAAACTGCCGATTCCAATAGCGGCGGCTATCTGACGCGCCGCGAGGCGATTTTGACATCAGCAGACGCTAGCGCCACGCAAACCGCCCTATCAGAGCTCGGCGCATCGGTGCGCTTGGGTAGGCCAGATCGTAGCGCCCTTGCCGCCGCCGTCGGTGGCCAGCGCATTCTGTTTGCGATGTTGCTGTCCGGTTTGCGCGGCGGTTTGCGCGTTGTGCCCGGCGATGTGCCTGAAGCGATGTGTGTAACTGGACGTTTTGGCGCGCTTTATGCTTGAAAACACTATCTTCCAGGCACTGTATACAAAGTTCTCGACGCCTGAATCGAACCTTATCCGAAGAATCCTCTTTGCAGAGGAGGCGTTTTTGAACCGGGGCGGTCGCGACGGCACTTCGCCGCGGTTCAACTGGATCACGCCGCTCCGCTGGCGCCGGCGCATCGATCTTGAACGAAACCGCACCGAGCGCATGATCGGCCATCTGAAAATCGAGCGCGCCGTCGCGACCCGATACAACATACCGGCCAGTTCATTCCTCGAGTGCCTGCATGTTGCCCCGATCCGCAAGCGCTTGCGTCACGCCATTTCGTGAACAGGGCCGAGAGTTTTCGCACAATTGGAAAGTGGCACCATGGGCCGTATATACTCGGTAGTGCCATAATGACGGCAGCGGCTTGTCGGGAGATACTGCGTAGCCAAGAGAGCCTGAGATTGCTCGCCGTACGCGACGGAATCACCTGGGCATTACGTTTTATCCTCGTCCGACGCACGAGGCGCAAGACCGTTTCAATGTAGCTCTCACCGGGGTACTGCACGCATGAAGTTAGCTGTGATTCCCGCACGCGGCGGCAGCAAGCGCATCCCTCGCAAGAACATCAAGGAGTTCTGCGGTAAACCGATGATCGCCTACTCGATCGAATCGGCCCTCCGTAGCGGGCTGTTCGATGAGATCGTGGTTTCCACCGATGACGAAGAAATTGCCGCCGTGGCCAAGGCTTATGGCGCACGCATCCCTTTCATGCGACCCGCAGATCTGGCCAACGACCATGTCGGGACGATTCCGGTGATCGCTCACGCCGTCCGTTGGTTCGATACGGCGGGCTTTGCGCCCAGTGCTGTTTGCTGCATTTACGCAACTGCGCCGTTCGTTCAGCCCGAAGATCTCCGGCAGGGGCTCAACCTGCTGCAAACCGGCTCTTGGGAGTATGTGTTTTCTGCCACCTCTTTCGGCTTTCCTATCTTCCGTTCTTTCAAACGCCACGACGACGGCTCGATTGAAATGTTCTACCCCGAACACTTTGAGTCGCGCTCCCAAGATGTTCCGGAAGCTTATCATGATGCCGGTCAGTTCTACTGGGGCTTGCCCAATGCCTGGAAAGACAACAAACGGTTTTTCGAACGCTGGTCTAACGTCGTCATGCTTCCCCGCTGGCGGGTGCAGGACATCGACAACGCCGAAGACTGGGAGCGGGCGGAAGTATTGAAGAGACTGTTGCAGGAGCAAGGCGGATAGAATCGGTGACCCGGGGCATGAAGATCGTTTTTCGCGCCGATGCCTCCGCCATCATCGGTACTGGCCATGTGATGCGCTGTATTGCTCTGGCGCAGGGCGTAGAGCGTGCCGGGGGCAAAGCGATCTTCATCTCCAGAGAATTGCCGGGCCATTTTTGCGATGGAATTTCCGCATATGGATTCACGGTGTTTCGCCTTCCGGCGAATATCGCCGGAACCCGACAAGACGACAGCGAGGGGCCGCCCCATGCCGCGTGGCTGGGCACCTCCTGGCAGCAGGATGCGGCGCAGACCCAAGCCGCGATGGCGCTTTTGGCGCCCGTAGATTGGCTGGTGGTGGATCACTATGCACTGGATGCCAGATGGGAATCGGAGCTGCGTCCGCTGACCAAACGGCTGATGGCAATCGACGACCTGTTTGACCGTCGTCATGATGTTGATCTTCTGCTCAACCAGAACATCTTGCTGGACAGTGGCGCAAGCTACGCTGGGCTGCTGCCCGACGCCTGCCGCCTGCTTCTAGGGCCGAGCTACGCGCTGCTGCAAGGACGCTATCGGGAGCTGCACAGCAGAACTCCGCCGCGCGGCGGAAAAATCGAGCGCGTGCTCGTGTATTTCGGCGGCGTCGATGCCGCAAACATGACAGGGCGCAGCCTGGAGGCATTGCTGGTTGCAGGCTGCGGCGATTTGGCCATCGATGTCGTGCTACCGGTCGCGAGCCCCCATACGGAATCGATTCGCACTCTGGCTGCGCGTCTTCCGGGTGCGCAAGTACACGAGACCTTACCATCTTTGGCTCGGTTGATGGCGAATGCCGACTTCGCCATCGGCGCCGGCGGCACCACAAGTTGGGAACGCCTATGCCTGGGCCTGCCAGCGCTGGTCATCACCCTTTCGGACAACCAACTGATGATTGCCCAAGCGCTGCAGAATAGGGAACTGGCTCTGTGGCTGGGGCATCACGACGAAATCTCTGTGGAACGCCTGGTAGATGCTTTGCGCCCGCTGCTGCGGGAACCGTTGGCGCTCGACTGGTCGGCGCGCTGTCGCACCGTCGTGGATGGCGCCGGGGTCGAACGCGTCGTGGCACTAATGGGACTCTGCGCCCATAGCCAACTGACGGCTCGCCCGGCTACGGTCGACGATGAAGGACTGGTGGGCGACTGGCTCATGCCGCCGTCTATCGCGGACAGCGCTTCCTACGGTCGGATGATGCGTACCCTTGGCGATGATCGCCTTTATCTGGTGGAAGTCGCGCCGGGCGTCGTAATCGGGGCGGTGCACTTTGCGAGCAAGGACGGGACCTGGCACCTAAGAACTCAGGTATCGCCTGCCGCCGGGACGATCTGCCAGACTTGGCGCCTAGAACAAGCAGCCCTTCAGAAACTGCGCACCGATACAGAGGGGTTGCTGCTGATAGCCCCCGAGATCTCGGCGACGGGCAGCAGCCTTCGGATCGGTCTTTGTTCCGACCAGAGCAGCTGGATCAACGATTTTATCCCCGCATGGGCGCTGCAGTGGCGGGCAGCTGGCCATACGCTGGCCTGGGCCCACGATGCAGCGCTGCTACCTGAAAGCCAGATGTGCTTCTATCTGAGCTATGGCCGCATCGTCGGCGCGGATTTGCGGGCTCGTCATGGAAACAATCTGGTGGTGCACGAAAGCGACCTGCCCGCCGGGCGCGGTTGGTCGCCGCTCACCTGGCAGGTGTTGCAGGGAGCACGGCACATTGTGGTGTCCCTGATCGAGGCGGCAGCCGCAGTCGACGCCGGGTCGATCTACGGCCAAACCACGATCGAATTGAGCGGCGACGAACTGGTGGACGATCTTCGGCAAAAGCAGGCGGCGGCCACTTTTGGCCTCTGCGCCGAATTCATCGCAGACTATCCCGCAGTGTTGCAACGGGCTCGGGGACAGCGCGGCAATCCCAGCTACTTCCCGCGGCGAACGCCGGCGGACAGCCGGATCGATATCGACCTGCCGCTGCGGGATCTGTTCAATTTGCTGCGGGTTTGCGACAACACCCGCTATCCGGCATGGTTCGAGCATGCCGGCGCGCGCTATACGCTCGGCATTCGCCGAGCGGAGCAGGACGATGATAGTGAAAGCTAGAAGCGCTGCGACGGGAATGGCAGGCAGTGCCAAACCGCGGCTATTGTTCACCGGCGGCGGCGGTGCCGGCACTGAGGCGCTGGCGCGATTGCTGGCGGCCAACTACGACGTATTCTTCGCCGACGCCGATCCGGCAGCCAAGCCGCATACGGTCGCCGATGAGCGCTGGCTGCAGATACCGCTGGCAACTGTCCCGGAATTCGCCGGCGAAATCGCCGAACTATGCCGCCGAATGCAGATCCGCTTGTTGATCCCGACGGTCGACGAAGAACTGCTGCCCATCGCTCGGCTGCCCAAGCCCCTCGGCTTTGATGTGCTGCTGCCGCCGGAGCGTTTTCTGGCACGGCATCTGGACAAGCTCGCCTCAAACCAATTCCTGCACCAAGCCGGACTGCCGGCACCGCAAACCGTGGCTGCCGACCAGGGCCGGCTGGATTTTCCCTGCATCGTCAAACCCCGCAGCGGGCGCGGCTCGCGCAATGTGGCGACGGTTTTTTCCGAGGCCGAGCTGCAGGCCCAGATCACCCTGGCGCGCCAAGCGCCGGGGGATTTCGTGGTGCAGGAGCTGGTCACCGGCGATGAATATACGGTCATGGTGGCGGCGGACCGCAATGGCGAACTGCGTGCCATTGTCCCGGTGCTGGTGGAACGGAAGCGCGGCATCACGCTGCGCGCGGTGACGCTGTACGATCGAGGCGTGATCGGGGCATGCCGCGCGATCCACGCTGCGGACCCGGTTCCCGGCTGCTACAATATCCAGCTGATCAAGGCGGCGGACGGTTCGGCCAAGCCCTTTGAGATCAACCCCCGGATATCGACCACCGCATGCCTCGGCCTCGCCGCTGGCGTCGATTTCATCGGCATTTTCCTCGCCTCTCAAGAGACGATAAATCGGACAGATGAGGGCTTGGTAAGTTTTCGCAATGGCGTGGGGCTAAAGCGCTCTTGGCACAATGAGTTCATTGAGCCGCTGTAATTCTCGATTCGATCGCGTATTCAGTCCTTCTTTCAAGGCGCTACAATTGCGGTTTGCGTTTTGGGCAGTTTTCGCGAATTTGCGCGATTTGTGTATCGACGTAAGCGGGCGACGCGCAGAGCGCTGAGGAATAAAGTGGCGCATTCCTTTAATGGCACCACGATAGGTATTCAGGGTCCGAAGCCGATTGTTCCGACAGCCAAGAAGGATAGTATTGCCGCCCCGTAACGACCTCCCTTCTTTGACGAAAATTAACAACATAAGGAGTTAAAATGCGCGCTGACGATAGAATCCAAATTACGCCAAGTCGACGGGTGGGTTCAGGCGAGCCTTGTTTTATAATTGCCGAGATAGGCTCAAACCATAACCATGATTTCGATCTGGCAAAAAAGCTGATTGCTACTGCAGCCGAAGCGGGGGCCGACGCCGTCAAGTTTCAGACGTTTCGCGCTCGGAGCCACTATTCCAAAAACGCTCCGGGATTTTCGTATTTGAATAACTCTAGTACATTTGACTTAATCAAAAGCCTTGAACTCAATAGGGAGTGGCACGCTCCACTAAAGAAGTTTGCGGAGACTATGGGCTTGGTATTTCTTTCGTCGCCTTGCGATCAAGACGCAGTTATCGATCTGACCGAAATAGGCGTGACTGCTTTCAAGGTAGCCTCTTTCGACCTGACCGATTTAGACTTGATACGTCAAATGGCCCGCACCGGACGAGTGATGATCTTGTCGACAGGGCTTGCCAATTGGATGGATATTCAGCGCGCAGTTGATGCATGCAGGCAAGAAAACAACGAGAAAGTCGTTCTGCTTCAGTGCACATCGCTGTATCCTGCCCCCGCGAGGCTCAGCAATCTTCGTGCAATGCATGTGATGCGTGAAGCTTTCGGTGTCTTGACGGGTTATTCGGATCACACAGACGGCGATCATGTGTGTTTGGCTGCGGTGGCTCTCGGCGCATGCGTCATTGAAAAGCACATTACCCTGGACAAGTCGCTCCCGGGTCCAGATCATCCGTTTGCCATGGAGCCAGCGCCGCTTCGAGAAATGATCCTGAAGATACGAGAAGTTGAGTCTTCCCTTGGAAATGGAGCGAAAACGGGCCCAAGGGAAGAGGAACTCGAGATGTTCACCAAAGGCAGGCGCAGTCTGCACGCAAAGACACGCATTCCCAAAGGAACGCAAATAACCGCCGAGATGCTCGTCGCAAAGCGGCCTGGCTTGGGCCTCGAAACACATTTGAAGGAAATTGTCATTGGACGCTGGGCACAGACGGATATTGAAGAAGATCAATGGATCACATGGGAAATGATATAAAGCCAGTTTTGGTAACTGGTGCAAGCGGGTATTTGGGCAGTCATGTTGTCCGGAAGTTGTTGGAGCTAGACATTGCAACCGTCGCTCTGACACGTAACGACTGCGATTTGACAAACGCAAGCGCCGCAAAAACGGTCTTAGAGCGCGTCGATCCAAGATTGATCGTCCATTGCGCCGCATTAGTACCAAAAACTCGGGCGGCATACGAAAACGATCTAGCCGCGGAAGCCAGCCTGTCTATGGTCGAATCCTTGTCGAGAAATGCCTTGTGCCCGATGATCTTAACTTCATCAATGACCGTCTATTCGGGCTTGGTTTCGTTTCCAGTAAGCGAGGACCAAGCGGTCCCGCCGAAATCAGGGTACGCGCTGGGAAAATGGCAAGCAGAGCAGCTTTTGTTTTCCCGTAATCGCCTTGGGGACGTTGCGCTACGCTTGCCAGGATTGTTTGGACCGCCGCGACGATCGGGGTTGCTCTACAATGCCGCCGCATCGTTCATCGCCAATGGTAGCTTTGAGTATGAGGCGAGCGCTGATATCTGGGCTGCAATGGCAGTGCAAGACGCCGCTGAGACCATCACGAATATCGCCACCTCGGCAATATCCATCAATAAGGCGCCTCAAGCTGTAAATGTAGGGTACGATGAGAGCTTCGATATTGCCACTGCCGTCAAGGAAGTCGCAAAGCTATGCGGCGTTAAGCAACCTCAAACGCATGCGACATCGCTGTCGTTTTCGATGAATCTCGATCGACTAAAAGATCGTTGCGCTTTTTTGAAAGCCACCTTCAGGCAAAGGTTGGCGGAATTGGTAACGCAGGTGCGCGAAGATCTTGGTCGTGTTTATGTTTGAGTCATTTACTTCCGAAAAAACTGCCAGTCAAATCGACGGAGATCCGGAGTCGTTGGCGAGTATTGGAGCCAAAACACCCAGGGAAATATGCAAAAGCGTACTTTCCGGCTGCCATGGCTGCGCGATCAACCGCACTTGCATTTGAAGCGGGGGCGCGACGGCGAAGAGGACGGGATGTTCAGCTAGGTGTCGCTAGAGAAGCGCGTTCCGTCGGGCAATCCGCTGCGGGCATTCTTCTCGGCGCGGCGGTTCCTGAACCGGGTGAGGACGCCGCTGTCGCATGAACACTTCTCGGTGGACGGCACGCCGATCGATGCGCGGGAGAGCATGAAGAGTTTCCGGACGAAAGAAGGCTCGCGCGACTTCCACGGCGAAAATGCAGCAACGATACGCATGCCTCGAAGCGCGATCCGGACGCGCGGATCGACCGCAAGGGCGACGCGCAAGGGGCGCGCCTTTGCTGCATGTGTTATGTGTCGATGGAAAATCGCCGCGGTCTGGCGGTGGATGCAACGCCGACGCATGCGACGGACACGGCTGGTCGCGGTGCCGGATTGGAATAGAACACGCATGTGCCAGTCGAAGTTGGTCGCGGACTAGGCTTACGACGTTGCCGCTTTCGTGGACGAACTGCGAGACGGCGCGGACGTGCCGCGCATCGCGGCGAACGGCACCGTCGCGAAGCCGGGCAAGCGATGTCGGACGAAGATCGCCGCGCACACGACGCGTCATGCGGGGTACGCGCTGAGCCGGCGCTGTCGCAAACGCATCGAACGAGGTGTTCGGCTGGATCGAAGCACAGGCCGGAACGGCCAAGACGAAGTTGCTAGGCCGATCGAAGGTCGAGGCTGCTTTCACCGTCGCCGTTGCCGCCGACAGTCTGTTCCGGCTTCTCGAACCGCTGGCGCTAGCGCCCGGATGACAGACCGCTCGCCGATCGCTGGCGCGACCGACGCTGAAAAAACCGGTCCGCGCCTATCGCAACAACGAACGAAAATCGCGCCGCCGCCATAACGCCCAACCAATCGCGAGTACTTCAGCCGTCTTCGAGATCGTGCAAATCAGCCACACCATTGACCGGGTTCAGGACATCCTGCGTGAAGTCGGAACGACGCTGCTGACCATGCGCGATCGGGGGCCGATCCATGGCATCTGGCATGCGAGCCAGCTCAAGTCCGAGGCGGACGTGATTGCGGAAGAGATAATCATGCGGGGATTGCGCAGCCTGACGCCAACGCTGCCGGTGGTTAGCGAGGAGGATGTGTCCACTCACGCTCTCGGCAGTCTGGCGCGCTATTGGATGGTGGATCCAATCGACGGCACTGCAAGTTTCTGTGGCGGTTACGCGGGGTTCGTCACCCAGATTGCCCTTATGGCGGGTGCTCAGCCGGTTTTGGGTGCAGTTTATGGTCCGGCGTTGGGATTAATGTATCTGGCGGAACAGGGCGGAGGCGCCACCGTCAACGGCGGCAAGTTGACGCTGAACTGGCATGACCGCGATGTCGTCCTAACCGACAACTATCCGAACCCGCGAGGAATCGCAAAAATTCTATATGACCGGCTACCTTGTGGCGGTTACCTGGAGTCGGGTAGCATAGGACTGAAGATATGTCGCGTGGCGGATGGACAGGCCGATCTATTTGTCAAGGACGTGATAACCCGCAACTGGGACCTTGCGCCCGGCCACTTGATACTGCAGGAAGCTGGCGGGGTATTGGTTGATCTGCAGGGAAGCGCGATTTCATATGGCGGCAGCTTGGAACAAAGCGGTGGCCTAATCGCTGCGGCCACCAGGGGATTGGCAGATCGAGTCACGAGTTTTTTGGCAGGAGCAGCGAAAGATGGCGCTTGAAGGCCATGTACTCGTGGTCGCAGCGCATCCGGACGATGAGGTTCTGGGTTGCGGTGGTACGATCGCCCGCCTGACGGATTTAGGCCAGTCCGTGCATGTTTTGCTTCTCGCCGACGGCGAAAACGCGCGTATGGCTGCGAACGGCTCGGGAGTGGCTGCGGGAGCTATAGCGGCGCGCAATGCGGCGGCAGAGCAGGCCTGCCGAATTCTCGGCTGCGCCTCGGTGGAAACTCTTGCTCTGCCTGACAACCGCATGGACAAGCTTGCCCTGCTCGATGTCGTGAAAGAAATCGAGGAGCGCATCGCGCGCCATTCACCGACGACGCTTCTGACCCACCATGGCGGCGACGTGAATGTCGACCATCAGGTAGCGCATCAGGCAGTGATCGTCGCCTGCCGTCCGGTGCCAGGTCATTCGGTCAAGGAGCTACTGTTTTTCGAGGTGCCTTCGTCCACCGAGTGGTGCCCGCCGGGATCTCGCGATGGGTTCGTGCCAAACTATTTTGTGGACGTTTCTGCCACTCTGGACCGCAAAATGGCGGCTCTTGACGCCTATGCCAGCGAGTTGCGCGATTTTCCCCACCCGCGCTCCCGGCGCGCCATTGAGGCGCTGGCCCATTGGCGAGGCGCGACCGTGGGAGTTGCCGCCGCAGAAGCCTTCATCCTGGGCAGAATGATCGTCAAAACCGAATAACCCGCCGCGTGCTGGCCGCCGACAGTGCCGCGCCATCCCTAGCCCTTGCAAATCTGGACCGATACTGAGCCCATGAAGCCCTCATTTACGCCAGTCGAACATTGCCGTGTCTGCAATTCGAAGCGCGTCCTCGATCTGGGGATTCGGCGCAACTACTATCTGGCGAATCTCGACCAGACCATCCCTCTGTCGTATGCGATCTGCCAGGACTGCCATTTCATTTTCCAGGGCGAGTATGTCGGCGACGCGTTCCTGAACCATTACTACCGTCAAAGTCCGATGCTGCGGCGGAAGGAGCCGACGGTATTCGAGGTCGGCCAGAACGAGCGGCAGGGCGAGTTCCTGGCACGGCATGTGGCCCTGGAAGGCAAGCGCGTGCTGGAGATCGGCGCCCACGCCGGGGCCTTCCTGCGCCACCTGTATCAGCGCTTCGGCTGCACCGCCTATTTCGAAGAGTTGAGCGAGGACGCACGGACGGTGCTTGCGTCGCAGGAGGGTTTGCACGACTTCCGCAGCCTGGAAGGCGAGAGAAAAGTCGATGTGGTGATTCTGCGCCATGTACTGGAACACATCTTCGATCTCGATTCCTTCCTCGCCTACGCGCACGCCATCCTGGCGGAGGGCGGTAGCCTGTTCATCGAAGTGCCCGACTGGACCCACTTCGACGCCCACACCGACCCCTTCGTTTTCGAGCACCTGAACCAGTTCAACTGCGCCGGGCTGGTGCAGATGCTGCGTCGCACCGGCTGGCAGGTCGAAGCGCTGGAGAAGAGCATCCATCCGGACGATCCCGCCACGCCGAATCGGGTTCAGCGCATCGTCGCGCGTCCGAGCAAGCTGCCCTTGCCGGGCGACGGCGCCATCGCCGATGTCTTCCGCGCCTTCGCCGCAGTCCAGTACGACGGCTGGAAGACCGCGCTGAACAAGCTGCTGGCCGGCGAAGCAGCGGGAAAATCTATTGCGCTGTACCCGGCCAGCCATCTGAGCTTCGAGGCGCTCACCGAATCCAAGCTGGGCGAGGCCAAAGTGCTGGGCATGTTCGACATCGATGCGAAGAAGCAGGGCCGCGAAATTCTCGGCATCAAGGTGTTCCCGCCGGAAGCGCTGAAGGTTCACCAGCCGGACTTGATCCTGGTGTTTACCATGGGTTACGAGCGCGAGATTCGCGAGTCCTTCACCGCGCTTGGCCTCACCAGCCGGGTGATCTCGATCACCGAGTTGATCAACGGTTCCTGGCATTGAACCTGGACGTCTGGCGGACACTTTCGTGAAATCGGTACTGCTGATCGGTCTGGGCAATGTCGCGGTCGGCTATGACGCGGCCGATGCGTCGTCCGTCAACGTGCTTTCCCATGCCCGCGCCTTTTCGCGTCATCCGGACTTCCGCCTGGTCGGCGGGGTCGATCCGAATGGCGAGTGCCGACGCCGTTTCGAGGCGGGTTACGGAGTGTCGGCCTATACCGACATCGCCACGGCTGTGCGCGAGTTGGCGCCCGAGGTAGTAGTGGTGGCAACGCCGACAGCGCTGCACCTGGAGACGGTCAACGCCGTATTAACGACGGGCAAGCCGCAGGCCATACTGTGCGAAAAACCGCTGGCCTACGACTTGGGCGAGGCACGGCAGATCGCAGCCGCCTGCGCCCAACACGGTTGCGCCCTATACGTAAATTTCTTCCGTCAGGCCGAGCCGGGTGTGGCGGAAATTCGGGCGCGGCTGGCCGACGGCCGGATTGGCAGTCCGCTCAAGGGCGTCGTCTGGTATTCGAAGGGCATGTTCAACAGCGGCGTGCATTTTCTCAGCCTTTTGCAGAACCTGCTGGGCGAGGTAACGGCCGTCAAGCTCATCAGTCCTGGGCGGCTGTGGCACGGCAGTGACCCGGAACCCGACGTGGAGTTTGCCTTTACTGCGGGACGGGTCGTTTTCCTCGCTGCCCACGAGGAAAATTTCTTTCACAACACCATTGAGCTGATCGCCCCCAACGGCCGCCTGCGGTACGAAGCAGGTGGCTCGCGCGTCGTCTGGCAGGGCATCGAGGAAGATGCAAGATTCAAGGGTTACACATGCCTCAGCGAGAAAGGCGAAACCATTCCCGCTGACTTTGATCGTATCCAGTGGCACGTCGCGGAACAGTTGGCCGCCGCCCTGGCAGGTCGGCCGGCACAGCTATGCTCGGGTGCCGAAGCGCTGCGCACTCAGGAAATACTGGACATTGTGAAGGAGAAGTCATGACAGATCGAATATCCGCCGCCAACAGCCCGCTGGCGCTATTGGGCGGCAGCAAGACCATTCAGGCGCCCTTCCAGTTCTACAACTCGATCGGTGCTGAAGAGGTGGCTGCCGCCAAGGCCGTGGTGGAGAGCGGGGTGCTGTCGAAGTTCCTCGGCCGCTGGGGTTCGGATTTCCTCGGGGGCCCCAAGGTGAAGGAATTCGAGCGCGACTGCGAGGCGCATTTCGGCGTGAAGCACGCCATCACCGTCAACTCGTGGACCTCCGGCCTAGTTATTGCCGTCGGCGCACTCGGCATCGAGCCGGGCGACGAGATTATCGTCACGCCCTGGACCATGTGCGCCAGCGCCACGGCGATCATCCACTGGAATGCGATCCCAGTATTCGCCGACATCGATCCAGAGACCTTCTGCCTCGATCCGAAGTCCATCGAAGCCAACATCACCCCGTACACCAAGGCGATCATGTCCGTGGACATCGGCGGCCATCCGGCGGATACCGATGCCATCAACGCGATCGCCCGCAAGCACAAGCTGAAGGTGATTTCGGATACCGCCCAGGCCCCCGGCGCGCTCTACAACGGCAAGTACGCCGGCACTCTGACCGACATCGGCGGCTACAGCCTGAACTACCACAAGCACATCCATACCGGCGAGGGCGGCATCCTGGTCTGCAACGACGATGCCCTGGCCGACCGCATGCGCTTGATCCGCAACCATGCCGAGGCCGCCGTCGGCGACATGGGCCTGGCGGACATCTCGAATATGATCGGCCATAATTTCCGCTTGGGCGAAATCGAGTGTGCCATCGGCGTTGAGCAGTTGAAAAAGCTGTCCGGCTTCGTGGATTCGCGCCAGCGTGCCGCAGCCCGGCTAAGCGACGGCCTGAAGGGCCTCGCAGGTCTGCGTACGCCGGTGGTCAAGCCGGGCTGTACCCATTCCTACTACATGTACTTCATGGTGGTGGACGTTGCCGCCCTGGGCGTCACGCGCGACCGGATTTTCGATGCGCTGGTGGCGGAGGGCGTGCCTGGGCTTTCGACGACCTTCGCCAACCTGCATCTTTTGCCAATGTATCAACGCAAGATTGCCTACGGCTCCCGTGGTTTCCCCTGGACTTCGGACATCTGCCGGCGCGATGTTAGTTACGCCAAGGGCATCTGCCCGGTGGCCGAGGGTTTGCACGACCGTTCCTACATCGGCTTCCAGATGTGTATGCACCAGATGAGCGATAGCGAGGTCGATCGGATGGTCGAGGCGTTCCAGAAGGTCTGGGCCAATCTTGACGCATTACGCTGACACCGTAAGCATCATGGGGATCGATGAAGGCGTGCTGTCGTTGGCGGGGAAGAAGACGCTGCTGCGGCCCTTCTGCGCCGACGACATCTCCGCCGACTACCTCGGCTGGCTGGCCGAACCGGAGGTCGTGCGTTTCAGCAACCAGCGTTTCCGTGCGCATACGCGGGAAAGCGCTCTGGCGTACCTGAACTCCTTCTCCGGTTCGGGCAATCTGTTTCTCGCTATCCGGCCGGCGGAAACCCAGCGGCTGGTCGGCACGATCACCGCCTATCGTTCGCAACCCCATCAGACGGCGGACATGGGGCTGCTGATCGGCGATCGTGGCGCCTGGGGCAAGGGCATCGGCCTGGATGCTTGGAGCACCCTGATGGACTATCTGCTCAACGTCTGCCGCCTGCGCAAGGTGACCGGCGGCACCCTGCGCTGCAATGTCGGGATGGTCAGGATCATGGAACGCTCGGGCATGCAGTTGGAGGCGGTGCGCGCCCAGCAGGAGTTGGTGGATCGTGTTCCGCAGGATGCGCTCTTTTATGCAAAATTCCGTGCTGCCTGAATTGACTTCGCCGCTGGCGGTGGCGGCCCACGATGCCGGCGCGGCCAATCAGATCATCGGCTGGCTACGCAACCGCCGCGATCTTGAAATACGCACCTGCCTCGCCGGGCCTGCAGTGGACCTGTGGACTTCCGCCTTCGGCAGGCCGCGGAGCCTGCCGCCGGCCGAAGCGCTACGGGGCGCAGCGGCATTGCTCAGCGGTACCAGCTACGCCAGCGATATCGAGCACCGGACCCGCGCCTTAGCAAAAGCGCAGGGCATCCACAGCATCGGAGTGATCGATCACTGGGTGAATTATCCCGACCGCTTCCTGCGCGCCGGCAGCCAGGTGCTACCGGACGAAATCTGGGTGACCGATGAGGACGCGCTGACCATCGCGACAGCCTGCTTCCCCGGGATTACCTTGCGGCAACAGCCGAACCTTTATCTGGCCGATCTGGTGGCCCAGGTACGGAGGGCCGACTGCGAACCGCGCCCCGAGGCAGTGCGGCGGATACTGTATGCCCTGGAACCAATACGCCACGCGTGGGCGGAAAGCGGAGCACCCGGCGAATTCCAGGCCTTAGATTACTTCGTACGGTGTGGGCGGCAACTCGGCCTCGATGGAAGCAGCGAGATCCGGCTCCGCCCGCATCCCTCGGACCCACCCGATAAATACAGTTCCTGGATGTCAACGCATGCAGATTGGAACATGCGCATAGATCCGAGCGCCAGTCTGGCGGAATCGATCGCATGGGCGGATACAGTGGTCGGCTGCGAGACCTATGCCTTGGTAGTCGGACTCGCCGCCGGCCGGCGAGTGGTATCCACCCTGCCGCCCCATGCATCGCAGTGCCGACTGCCAATCAAGGGTTTAATTCACCTCCGTGATCTTCCTGCGCTCAACCATTCAGGCTCAGCCTCATGAAATACTGTAAAATCTGCCTCCAGCCGGACACGCGCCCCAACACCTACTTCAGTGCGGAAGGAATCTGCCCTGCCTGCAGTTATCATAGGGGGATGCAAAATGTGGATTGGGAGGAGAGATCCCATATTCTTGAGGGGTTGCTGGCACAATACCCACGTCGTCCCGGTCAATGCTTCGATTGTATTATGGGAGTAAGTGGCGGAAAGGACAGTACTAGGCAGGCACTCTGGATTCGGGACAAGTTTGGAGTAAAGCCGCTTCTGGTTTGTCTTTCCTATCCACCGCAACAGATTACGCAGCGTGGTGTTCAGAATATTTCAAATCTGATCGAACTTGGATTCGATACATTGGTGATCTCGCCTGCTCCCGAGACTTGGCGAGAGGTATTGCGAAAAGGTTTCTTTAGTTTTACGAATTGGGCTCGCGCGTCGGAACAGGCGATCGTGAGTTCCGTACCGCAAACCGCAATAAGATATAAAATTCCACTGATTTTTTGGGGTGAAAATCCGGGTCTGCAACTTGGCGACATGAAGACGGTGGGCCGCACCGGTTATGACGGCAATAACTTGCGCTTTATGAACACCGTCTCAGGGGGCAATTTGAAGTGGCTATTCGATGCGGGATTCGAACCGAAGAATCTCGTCCATTTCCGCTACCCGACGGCCGATGAATTTGATACGCACAACATACAAATCGTCTATCTGGGTTGGTTCTGGAACGATTGGTCGCTGATTAACAACGGCATGTATTCGGCAGCGAACGGTCTGCAAATCCGCGAAGAGTCCGTGATTGAAACCGGCGACCTGACGCGCGTCTCGTCCCTCGACGAGGACTGGGTAACGCTGAACCAAATGATCAAGTACTACAAATTCGGCTTCGGTCGGGTGACCGACCACGTCAACGAGGCAATCCGGAGAGGACTGATGAGCCGTGACCACGGCATCCGCCTGGTGGAGAAATACGATGGCTCTTGTGCACAGCCCTATATCGAGAGTTTTTGCGATTTCATCGGTATCTCAGTGGACGAATTCTGGAAACACGTCCGCGCCTCGGTGAACACTAAGCTATTTGAAGTCCGCAGTGACGGCAGCATCGATAGGCGCTTCAAGGTGGGATACGGGCTGTGACCAAACTGACTGTAGGAATCGTCGACTACGGCGTAGGCAATCACAACTCGGTGCACTACACCCTCAGTTATCTTGGCATACGATGCCGCGTCAGCGACGATTACACGCTACTGAATGCCTGCGACTTGCTTTTGCTGCCGGGTGTCGGCGCCTTTCGCCCTGCGATGAAGGCGCTCGAAAAAAAGGGCTTGGACCGTTTTTTGATCGATCAAGCGCGGCGCCAGAAGCCGATCCTCGGGATTTGCTTGGGGATGCAACTATTGGGGAAGTCTTCATCGGAGGACGGCTGGACCGCCGGGCTCGGTCTGATCCCAGGTGACGTGGTATCGCTGGGCGTCGATTGCTGGCATATCGGCTGGAATACCGTGATGCAAAAGAAGTCGGATCCGATCTTCGAAGTGGCCAATAATCAGGATTTCTATTTCAACCATTCCCATGCTTTCAAAGCGTTGGACGAGTTTGTGGTTTCCACCACCAACTTGGGCGACATACGCTTCGCTTCGGTGGTGCGTGTCGGCAACGTCGTAGGTATTCAGTTCCATCCCGAGAAGAGTCAACGCGCCGGCCACGCACTGCTGCGCGCGGTGATAGAGGGTTTGCACGGTGCTTAAGAAAAGGTTGGTCGGTGTCATCACCGTCATGGATGGTTGGGCAGTACAGTCTTTCGGATTTCGGCGCTATCTGCCGGTTGGAAATCCGGCGGTGGTGGCCCAGAATCTCGATCGGTGGGGTATCGACGAGATACTGGTGTTGGCCATCGATCGTAGCATCCGGGGACTGGGGCCCGACTTCGAATTGCTTGAGAAATTGGGTGGTTCGTCTCTTTCCACGCCTCTAACTTATGGTGGTGGCATAAGGAATGTGGAGCAGGCTTCGTTGGTGGTCCAGACCGGCGCCGAGCGAGTATGCGTGGATACCGCATTGCATGCGGACCTTGGCGCACTCCGGGAAATCTCCATGCACATCGGATCGCAGGCCCTTGTGGCTTCTTTGCCGCTGAGTATCGAGGCGGGTGAAGTGCAGTGGTATGATTATGCCGCCAAAGAGCAGCGCGCAGGTGACGGAGTCATTGCGCGCGTATTCGGGGACGGCTTGATTGCCGAGGCGCTGGTGATAGACTGGAAGCATGAAGGAATGCGCAACAGCTTCGATCTAGACCTGCTTCGGCGTTTTCCCGTAGCGGGCGTGCCCCTCATCGCTTTTGGTGGCTTGAGCGAAACAGCCCAGATCGAGCAAGCTTTGGGTATGCCGCAAGTAGTGGCGGCAGGTATCGGCAATTTCTTGAATTACACTGAACATGCCGTGCAGCGTTACAAAGAGCGACTAGACACAGCAGTTGTGCGCCGGCCCGAATACCAAGGTTCGGCCGTTTAGATGCTCAAGCTTTTCTTGGGATCGCATCGACGCAGTTTATACGAAAACTGCTCATGCCAGTGCTTCGTCAGCGCGCTACCTGTGGTGATATTCCGATTTACCCCTCTGGATGACCATGAAAAAAATTCTGACCTGTAATCGTTGCCTCTATACCACCGCACATCCGCTCGGACTCACGCTGGATGGCGACGGGATATGCTCCGGATGCCGTATTCACGAGGAAAAAGACAGGCTGGACTGGGAGAGCCGCTGGGAGACGCTGGAAAAGCTGGTGCGGCCCTATCGAAGCAAGGTCCCGCACAACTACGACTGTATCGTTCCCGTAACAGGTGCGAACGACTCCTATTTCATAGTGCACACAGTCAAAAACAGGTTGAAACTTAACCCCCTGCTTGTGACCTATAACAAATACTTCAACACCGCACTGGGGGTTCGGAACCTTGCCAATCTCCGCATTGCCTTCAATTGCGATATTCTGATTCAAAACGTCAATCCGGTTTCCGTTCGAAACATAACGCGTGTGACCTTGCGTAAGTTCGGCAGCATCTATTGGACCTGCATCGCTGGGCAGACGGTCTTTCCAGTTCAGACTGCGGTGCGATATCAAGTTCCCTTGATCATCTGGGGCGGACATCAGGGCATGGAGCAGGTCGGAATGTTCTCGCACGAGCATGAGCCCGAAATGACTCGGCGGTACCGAAAGGACCATGACCTCATGGGTTTTGAAGCAGACGATCTTTTGTCCGTGATGGACACCCTCGGTGAGGGCGATGTATTTCAATACCGCTATCCGGATGATAAAGAGATTCAATCTGTAGGTGTCAGAGGAATCTACCTTAACAACTATGTTCGTTGGGATCCGAAAGCACAACATGAGCAGATGATTTCAGCTTATGGTTACCGCACTGCTTCCTTCGGTAGAACGTTCGATTGCTATGATCACGTGGACTGTTTTAACTATATGGATCTGCACGATCGGATCAAACTATACAAACACGGGTATTCTCGTGTGACAGACCATGCAACCCGTGAAATCCGACATGGACGCCTCACTCGGGACCAAGCTTTGCATCTCGTCCGGAAGCACGAACTCAACCCTCTAACTTACTTGGAGTACTTCTGTGATTGGTTAGGGGTGAAGCCAAGCAGTCTAGAATTCATTCTTGATCAGCATCGGAATCAAATGTTTTGGAAGGAAAATCAACCGGGAAACTGGAGTTTTCAAGGATGGAGTACATTTCATGGGGAAACCGGATCATTTGAACCAGATATTCGATTTGTTGCGACCGACACGCTTGAGATGGATGGATTGCGCGGATACATCACAGTCGGAAAGGGTTGGGGTAAATGAGATGGTCAAATCGATAACTTGAACTGATGGTGTGGCTGCTCTCTGCCGATGGCGTCGTGATCTGGCTATTGAAATCCGTGACCTGACTGGGTTGTATTGGACCAAGCCCATTCAGATGATCGGCTTGGAAAGGGACCCAGGTGGCCGGAGCCCGAGATCTCAACCGTTTGAAGGGAGAGTCCGTTTCGGATTTGATCCAATCCGGGTTGTTGTGGCAACGGGGCGAGGCGCGAAGCCCCGTGGGTAGCGCAGCGTCTCGCTCCATTGCATCGCGAAGATGCTAGCCGAAGCGAAGGCCGCCCGCGTTTGGTTGCTGATCGAGCTGTGCGGCCGCGCCGTGTTGCCGTCGATCCGCCAGGCTTCGACCTTCTCGATGGCATCGACGCGCGAGCCGAATTGGCACTCGTTAAAGCACGCGTCGCGCAGCCTGCTGTTGAAGCTTTCGATGAACGCGTTCTGCGTCGGCTTGCTGGGCACAATGCAACGATATTCGATGCCTGTCTCCATCGTCCACTGCAGCACGGCCCGGCGGGTCATCGCGCCGCAATTGTCGCTGACGATCGGCGGCGGTTTGCCCCGCCGCTCGATGATCTTGTCCAACTCGGCGACCAGACGCCGCCCGGCGATCGACGAAACCGGCACCGGTGACACGCGGTCAAATCCAGCCTCTCGAACCGGTGACCGTGTTGCAGTAATCTCTAACTCGGCTTGGTTCGAAAACTCGGTCTGGTCAATTGCCGACTCCCCGCCTCCCGGTTGAAGGCTTCACGGTTTCACGCCAAAAATTATGAAACGAAGAATCCTCGTTTTTCTCGATCACCCGATCATCGTGCGGCATTTCGTCGATTCCGGTGCGTTTTCGGCGATCGAAAAAGCTCACGACGTGCTGATCGTTGCCCCGCCCGAGGACCACAAGCGAATCCAAGGAGCCGATCTTTCGGCGATACCGGAGGATCGTTTGGTCCGCATACCGGAATGCAGGCCGCGCTCGGCCATTTGGACTCGGATATTCCAGATCGAGATGCTACGCAATCGCGGTGCAGGCCAGGCGCGCGCGTTGGCCGACCATCATCGCATGGCCATTGGGCCAAAGGCGTTTTTGCTCTATTCCGTCCTTGGGCTTCCTTTGGTTTGGCCGCTCTATCGCCGATATCTTTTGGCGAAGATGGAAGGGCTCCGGAACCGCCCGCTCGAAGAGCTTATCGCGCGCGAAAAACCCGATGTCGTGCTCCATCCCACGGTTCTCGCGGGCGTCTTCATCAACGATCTCGTCGATATCTGCCGTGCACGCGGCGTTCCGCTCGTCGGCATCATGAATTCCTGGGACAACCCCTCGACCAAGCGCGCGGTTGTCGGCCATCTCGATTGGCTGCTCGTTTGGGGGCAACAGACCAAAGAGCATGCGATCCGATATATGGGCATGAAGCCCGACTCCGTTGTGCGTTTCGGTGCAGCCCAGCTCGATCTCTATCGCGAAGCGCCGCGCACGCCGCGCGAGAGGACGCGCGCCGTCTACGGGCTGGCCCCGGACACGCGCTTGCTTCTGTATGCCGGATCGAGCAAGGGCTCGGACGAATTCCAGCATCTCAAATATCTGGAAGACGCGATCGAAGCGGGCGAATTGCCCGATGTCTTGGTCGTCTATCGGCCGCATCCGTGGGGAGACTGCGGCAAAGACGGCGGCCGCATCGCGGCGCAAAATTGGAAGCATGTCCGTTTCGAGGCGTCGATGGCCGGCTATATCGAGGCGGCGCGCGGCGGTCCGCAGCCGATCACGACGCCCGACTATCGCGACACGCACGACATTCTTGCCGCGACCGACATTCTGGTTTCGCCCGTATCGACGATCCTGTTGGAAGCGTCGCTGAACGGCATTCCCAACATTTGCCTTATCGACGACGTCGACGAGAGCAGCTGGTTCCTGGAAGTCAGCACGCGTCTCGAGCATCTGCGCGAATATTTCGACACGCCGGAGTTTCTCGTCGCAAGGAACGTCTCGCAGATGGTGCCGCGCGTGCGCGACGCCCTCGCACTTCTCGATGACGATGCGTCCGCTCTGCGCATCAAGAATGCGGCGCGCTATTTCGTCGATACGTTCGACGCCCCGTATCCCGAAAGGCTGCGCTACTTTGTTGAGGATCTGTTCGCGCCGAAAAAGACGCATTGCGGCGCGTCCTATTTGGTTGCCGAGCCGGAAGCAACACCGTAGCCATGTCCGCGAAGCACGCAGTCGGCAGATTGTTTCTGCGCGCCGCACGGCTGCTGACACGCCGCGAGCGGATCGGCGCACTTGCGATCGCCGCGCTTTCGATCGTCGCCGGTCTCGTGGAAGCGTCGATCGTGGTGCTTGTGGTCCCGATCGTCTATGCCGTCGTCGATCCCAGCAGTTTCGCCCAGACGGCGCTGGGCGGTTTCACGAACGAATGGTTTGCCGCACTCGGGACGACGAACCCGGTGATCTGGCTGCTGGTCGCGACGATTCTGATGCTGGTTGCATCGGCAGCCATCCGGCTTGCCACAGTTTACGTATCCGAAAAGCACGCCGTCGCCTGCCGGATCCGTCTTGCCAGGTCGATCCTAGAGAAAATCATAGACGCGCCGCTCGAATGGTCGATGCAACGCCGTACGGCGGAGCATATGAATCTTGTGATTGCGGATGTCGATGGTTGGCGCAACGACTATATCCAGAACCTTCTCTCGGCCGTTCAATCGACTTTTCTGATCCTGTTCCCCGCGATTGCCGTTGTGGCCCTTGCATCCGCAAACGGGCTTGCGGCGCTTGTGGCGATCGGCAGCATGGTGGCGCTCATTGTTGCGGTTTTTCGTCCTGCGATTCGCCGCATCGCTTCGCAGGAGATCCGTGTACGCGACATTGTGGCAAAACATCTGCTTCAAACGCTTAACGGCCTGCGCGAAGTGAAGCTGTCGAGCAACGCGAAGTTCTTCGTGGACGCTTACGCGCGCGAGAACGAACGCTCGGGTGTTCTGCATGTCAAAGCGCGATTCGTGTCTGCCGTGCCCGGCGTCGCCATCGTCACGCTTGGGCAGGTCGGGTTTCTTGCCGCAGCCTTCCTCATCTGGTGGCTGGAAAGGTCGCCTGCAGATGCAGCCGCCAATCTCGCTCTGATGGGTATCTTGGTGGCGCGCGTGCTTCCCGCCTTCAATGCGTTGGGCAACCAGGTGGCGCAGCTATCGAAGGCGGCCCCCAATGTCGAACGCATTCTCGGCACGCTCGCCGAGCTCGAAGCGCAAGTCGGAAAGGTGCAGCGCACGGTGCGCCTCGAGTTTCCCGTGCCATGGCGTCGTTTGTCGCTTCGCGATGTCAGCAAGAATTTCAGCGTCGATCGCGGTGCCGCCCTCGGCAACGTTTCGTACACGTTCGAACGCGGCAAGGTATACGGCCTCGTCGGCAAATCGGGGGCCGGGAAGACCACGATGGCGAATATTCTGGTCGGCCTCGTCGAGCCGAGTGCGGGCGAGGTTCTGCTCGACGAGACGCCGCTTGCGCGCCTCGAGGTCCGCGACTGGTACGCGCGCATCGGCTATGTACCGCAAGCCTCGTTCGTGCTCGATGCGGGCGTGGCCGAGAACCTTGCGTTCGGCGCGATACCCGACGCTGCGCGCGTCGAAAAGGCGCTTGCCCAAGCCCGCCTGACGGATGTGGTTGCGGCTATGGATGCGGAGGCGCGCGCCAATCTTGGCGAGCGTGGCGGGAAACTGTCTGGCGGCCAGATTCAGCGCCTTGCGATCGCGCGCGCACTTTATCGCGATCCCGAGTTTCTCGTCTTCGACGAGGCGACCAGCGCTCTCGACCAGGAAACCGAGCGCGAAGTCCAGCAGGCGCTGTCGACGCGAAACGAATCGCGGCTGACGATCATCATTGCCCATCGCCTCAAGACCCTTGCGACCTGCGACGAGATACTGGTCCTGGAAGACGGAAAACTTGTTGCTGCGGGAACGTTCGAGACCTTGAAGCGTTCTGCTCCTGCGTTCCAGACGATGCTGGACGCCGACGGGACGAAGTCTCTGGACAATCCGAACGAGGCGCAGGACAGAAATCGCGCGTGAGAATTGACGATGCCGCGTTTGAGACCGCAAGCGCGCCTGTGTCCGATCGCCGGTCGGCATAAGAATTTGAGACTTTCGACGCCGCAAGGACTAGAACATGCGAAAGTCATTTTGCTCTTTCAATTCAGTCACCCGGCTGTTTGGCGCGACAAACGCATGTCATCGGCGTGTCCCGATCCGTACCGACGCATGCGACGGACTCCAGGAGAATGGTTGTCATGAATAGCGAAGGCAGTCGAATTGAAAGGGTCTCTGTCGGGACGAAAAGCATCGGCAAGGAGATGCCTTGTTTCGTAATTGCCGAAGTCGCACAGGCCCACGATGGTTCGCTCGGGCTCGCGCACAAATTCATTGACGCGGCAGCGGAAGCGGGCGTGGACGCGGTGAAGTTTCAGACTCATATCGCCGACGCAGAATCCACCCTCGATGAGCCGTTCCGTGTGAAATTCAGCCAGCAGGACGAGTCGCGCTACGCATACTGGAAGCGTATGGAGTTCACGGCCGAGCAATGGGCGGGTCTGGCCAAGCACTGTGCAGACGAGAACCTCGTGTTCCTCTCCTCCCCATTCTCGGTGGCCGCAGTTGAGCTCCTTCGGCGTATCGGCGTTCCGATGTGGAAGATCGCCTCGGGCGAGCTAGGTTCGACCTCGCTGCTGAACGCGATGCTGGACACCGAGGCTACTTTTTTGGTGTCTTCGGGCATGAGCCCGTGGAGCGAAATCGACGCCCTCGTCGCAAAGCTCGGGTCGCACCGGCGTGACTACGCCGTCATGCAGTGTACCAGCCGATATCCAACGCCGCTCACGTGCGTCGGGCTCAATGTGATCGACGCAATGCGACGGCGCTACAACTGCCCCGTCGGACTGTCCGACCACACCGGAACGCTCACGCCGGCCACGGCTGCGATCGCCCGCGGCGCAGACGTCGTCGAACTGCATCTCACTTTGGATCGCCGGATGTTCGGCCCCGACACGTCGTCTTCTTTGTCCGTCGAGCAGTTCAAATTTCTGGTCGAATTCCGGAATACGCTTTGCGCGATCGACGCAAACCCCGTCGACAAAGACGGGCTCGCCAAGGAATTCGAACCGCTGCGGGCGATGTTCGGGCGCAGTCTTGCGCCCGTACGGCACTTGAGCAAAGGTACCGTCCTCGATGAGTCAATGCTCGCTGCAAAGAAGCCATCGACCGGGATACCGGAAAGCCGACTCGCAGAGGTTGTCGGTAGACGTTTGACCAGAGATGTTGAGCCGCAGAGACTTCTGCGGTGGGAAGATTTGGGGGAATAGAGTGCACAAGCGCCGAATTTGCGTCGTCGTAAACAGCCGCGCCAACTACGGGCGCATCAAGTCTCTTTTGGGAGCCGTCAAGGCGCATCCCGATCTCGAATTGCAGCTCGTGCTGGGGGCGTCGGCGTTGCTGCAGCGATTCGGCGGCGTAAGATCTGTCATCGAAAACGACGGTTTCGTGCCTGTGTCGGTTGTGCACACGATCGTCGAGGGCGAAACGCCGGCAACGATGGCAAAGTCCACTGGATTGGGAGTGATCGAGCTGTCGACCCAATTCGAGAACTTGAAGCCCGACATCGTTCTGACGGTCGCCGACCGTTTCGAAACGATCGCAACCGCGATCGCGGCGAGCTACATGAACATTCCGGTCGCGCATACGCAAGGCGGTGAAGTGACCGGCTCGATCGACGAGTGCGTTCGGCATGCTGTCACGAAGCTCTCGCATCTGCATTTTCCGGCAACCGAACAGGCTGCGGAATACATCCGACGGATGGGCGAGGATCCGGCCACCGTTTTCTGGACGGGCTGCCCAGCGATCGATCTCGTCGCCGATCTCGATCTCGAAATGCCCGCCGATTTCTTCACCCGCTACAAGGGCGTTGGCGACGAGATCGACATTCGAAAGCCCTACATTGTCGTTTTGCAGCACCCGGTGACGACGGAGTACGGAAGCGGGTTCGCCCAGATCTGCGAGACCCTCGAGGCGGTTCGCCGACTGGAGAAACAAACCGTATGGCTCTGGCCGAATGTCGATGCGGGCTCCGACGACGTCTCTAAGGGGCTGCGTATGGCGCGAGAGAAAAACCAAACCAAGGGTATCCACTTCTACCGGAATTTCAGTCCCGAAGACTACGCGCGACTCATCGCGAATGCCGATTGCCTCTTGGGAAATTCGAGTTCCGCGCTGCGCGAAGGCGCGTTCCTCGGCGTTCCCGCCGTCAACATCGGAACCCGGCAGCAAGGACGGGAGTGCGGCTCAAATGTCGTCCACGCCGATTACGATTGTCGCCAGATACTCGAACGTGCACGCGAGCAGATCCAGCACGGAAAGTACCCTCGCGACGGCCGTTTCGGAATAGGCGATGCTGGCGTCAAAATAGCGAATATTCTCGCGACCACGACTCCTCGGATCCAGAAACGGCTGCACTATTCTGTTTGAGGAAGTCGGGACGAGATGCGCGGCTTCGGGTAAGCGCGCAAACGAAAGGGTCAAAGGAATGCCGTCTCCAGCAGCAACGCACACGCAGAAAGCCGTCGATGCGCATCTGAGCATGCTCGAGGAACGCGTGTTTCAGGTGCGCACCAAGTGGCCGCAATTCAAGTTGCTGCTTGCCGACATAAAAAGGCTGTCGGAAGACATGCCCGAAGGCGCCACGGTCGCAGGCTTGGAGCGTACGATCCTGTACGGCGGATACAGTCTTTTCGCCCCGTTTTTCGGGCAGCAAAAGTACATCTCGGTCGATTGCAGCCCGGAATCGGCGAATCTGCGGGGCGCCTACAACGAGGCGATGGTCCGCGACGACCGCGCGATATTGGTCCCCTACTCGACCCGAGGCATCGAACTCTCCACAGGGTTGGCCGACAGCGCTTGCGACATTGTCATCGTCCCGAATCTCGTGCATCACGTCGATGATCAGCCGCGTCTGTTCGGCGAGATTGCGCGCGTCGTTCGGCCGGGTGGTCTGGCATATCTGTTCGAACCTATCCTGCGGGAGCTGCACCAGCTTCCCGACGACTACTTGCGCTACACACCCAATGGCATGAAAAAAATTCTCGAATCCGTTGGTTTCGAGGCGGAGCGCATCGAAACGATCGGCGGGCCCTTTCAGGCGATCGCATATTGCTGGGAGCAGGCGCTTCAGTATTTCCCCGAAGACGAGCGCAAAGAACGGGAAAAGTGGTTCTGGAACGAACACTTTCCCCAGCTGCTGGAATTGGACGACCGGCATCCGCGCAATCTAGTCCGGCAGCACACGAGTTTTCCAACCGCCTTTTCGATTCTCGCGCGCAAGCGTCGCTGATGGCAATTCGCGGTTTGCGCGTGTTTGCCCTTGTTCCCGCGAGAGGCGGAAGCAAGGGGCTGCCAGGAAAGAACCTGCGAAGTCTTGCCGGCAGATCGTTGGTCGAACACGCGGCCCGAGTCGCGCGATCGATCGAGTGGATCGACCGGGCGATACTGTCGAGCGACGATCCGCAAATCGCCGAAGTCGCGCGTGCCGCCGGGCTTGAAGCGCCTTTCCTGCGCCCTCCCGAGCTGTCGAACGACACGGCCAAATCCATCGATGTTTGGCGCCATGCGTGGCTCGCGATAGAGGCGCAGGAGCAGCGGCAATACGACCTCGGCGTTCTGCTCGAGCCGACGTCGCCGATGCGGCGGGCTTCCGACGTCGTCGCAACGATCGAGCTCTTGCTCGACTCGGGCGCCGGTACAGCCGCGACAGTGAGCCCGACACCCGGACATTTCACGCCCCACAAGACGCTCACTGTCGATGGCAACGGCCGAATCGGCTTCTTTGTCCCGGACGGCGCACGCTTCAGTCGGCGTCAGGACATTCCCAGTTATTTCCATCGCAACGGCGTCTGCTACGCGGCGCGGCGCGATGCGATCGTCGAGCGTCGCGTGATCGTCGACGAGGACTGTGTTGCCCTTGTTTTGGATCGGCCGCTCGTCAATATCGACAGTCTCGCCGATCTGGAGTACGCGCAGTATTTGATGGAGCGCGTGAACGACAATGGCGAGGCCACCGAAGCCTCCCGGACCGAAAAACCGCTCTGACATTGCCTTCGATTGCGCGGATGGATTGACCGTGCGATCTCGCGCAAAAAATCGAAGTTCTCGACACAGCGAACCGGGCTCGAAAAGTCCTGGATAACGGAAAGTTTTGACACGTGAAGATTGATGCAAACCTGGTGCGGATCGGATGTTCCGCCGCTTCGGACGGCTGATCTGACCATGCGCCTTGCCTATCTCTTTCGCAGCGGGCGCAGCGAGCGGCTGGCCGACGGCGGCCCGCGTGAGTTCACCTACGGCTATGCCGAGCTTGCCGCCCAAGGGGCCGACGTGGCGATGCTCGAGGAAAGCGAATTCGGCCTCGCGCGCGAATGGCCTCGTGCCGTCGAAGCGCTGGCCAACCGCATCAGTGCGATTCTCGGAACGCATCCGCGCACATTGTGGGCGCTCTATCGCGGGCGGCGCAAACTCGCCGACTTTGAGGCGATCATTGCGACGAGCCATGCGCTGGGCTTGGCGCTGTCGCTTCTGCATCGCCTGGGGCTCGTCGCCGCCCGGCCCATCCTGCTGACCATGGGCCTCGTCGAACCGCAATCGAGCGCATTGCGGCGCGCCTGGTTGCGCTGGCTGTTGCGCGATACGGTCCTGGCCGCCTTGTCGAAGGGCGAGGCCGAGCATCTGCGGACAGCCTTTGCCGACGGGGCACTCGATATTCGAGACTTCGTGTTCGGCGTCGATCTCGATTTTTGGAAACCCGATGCGGACGTCGGTACGAGCGACGAAATACTGAGCGTCGGCAACGATCCCAAGCGCGATTTTGCAACGCTGGTTGCCGCCTGGCGGCCCGAGTTTCCGCTTCTGACGATCATCACCTCGCTGCCGGTCGCCAACGACAAGCGCAACATCCGGATCGAGCGCGGCGACTGGCGCAAGGCGGCTCTCTCGGATGCCGATCTGCGCTTGCGTCTGCAGCGCGCACGCTTGGTCGTGGTCCCGCTGCAGGACACGCTGCAGCCGTCGGGGCAAAGTGCGGCGCTGCAGGCGATGGCCTGCGCGCGGCCGGTCGTGCTGAGCGCCAATCGCGGCTTGTGGGACCGGCCGCAGATCGAGCGGCACGCGGCCGCCCGGCTCGTGCCGCCGGGCAATCCGGCCGCATTGGCCGCAGCGGTCGCAGAAATGTTGGCGAGCCCGGACGCGGCAGTCGCTATGGGGAAGCGCGCGCGCGAAATGCTCGTGCGCGAGAACGTGTCGAGTGCCGCGATGGCGACTCAAGCCATAGCCCTTGCAGGAGACGATGTGTCATGAAAGTAGCAATCAACCACCGTCTTGTCGATGGACCATGGGGCGGAGGAAATCGCGTCGTCTCTGCGATCGAAGCAGCGCTGCAGGCTCGTGGAGATGTAGTTGTGCGCGATTTGCAAGATCCTGATATCAGCATCATCCTTATTGTCGATCCTCGTCGCAACAACCGCCAACTGACATTCTGGCCAAGCCAAGCGCTCAGCTACGTTACGCGGGTTCGACCTTCTTGCATCATCGTTCATCGCATCAACGAATGCGACGAACGTAAGAATACGCATACCATGAATCTGCGCTTGCGACTCGCCAATTACTGCGCCGATCACACCGTGTTTATTGCGACTTGGCTTCAAGACCTTCGTGTTTGGCGCCGCGAAAGCGAATCTAGCGTAGTACTCGGAGGCGGTGACGATAACATCTTCAAGCGCAACAGCGCGTCTGTGTGGGATGGGCAAATGCCGTTTCGGCTTGTCACCCATCATTGGGGCGCGCATCCGAATAAGGGGTTCGACGTTTACCGTGTTATCGACGCGATGTTGGCTACCCCGGAATGGCGTCAGAGGTTGCATTTTAGTCATATAGGAAACCCGCCACGCGGCACCAATCTTTCCAACATAGAGTGGATCCGGCCGCTCAACGGACCGCCGCTCGCTAAAGCATTGGCGCAGAACCACGCATATATGACCGCTTCGATTTGCGAACCGGCTGGCAACCACCATATCGAGGGCGCTTTGCTCGGCATGCCGATCCTGTATCGCCGATCGGGCGGCTTGCCCGAATATTGCGCGCCTTACGGCATTGGCTTCGACGGTCCTGAGGACTTCCCCGACGCGTTGCGGCAGTTCATGGCCGCCTACAACGTCCTCAAGCCGAAGATGGCCGAGTATCCGCACACCTCGACGAAGATGGCGGCCCAGTTTCTGGCGCTGTTCGACCGCTTGGCGGCACAAAGCGAAGAGATCGCCAAACATCGTCGGCCGTGGCGCAATCCGCTTGTGCGCCTTGCCAACATGCTGCCGCTCTGACCATGGGCTATGGCGGCAATCTGATCTGGACGACCGTTTTCAAGGCGCTCAACGCGCGCACAGGCCGCACCGTCGCTCCCGTTCACATGCCGCTTCTGAGCGATCTTGCGACCGGTGCGCTCTACGACCGTTCGGTCTCGCTCGCCGACGACGCAATCTATCGCTTGAACCCGCGGCTGGTCTTTCCGCCGGCGCGCCCTAAGAATGCCGTCGCACGGCTGCTCGACGCGGGCTTTGTGCGGGCACTGTCGCTGTTGGGCCTGCGTCGCGCGTACGAGCTGCGGGTCGTGCGCCGTGCGGCCGCGCGCGACGACGGGCAGGGGCCGCTGCTCGTGCATGTCGACATGCGCGTGCACTCCTACGCGGCGCGCCAGGATCGGCGGCGCACCTACTGGAAAAGCCATGCGCGCGCGGCCGACGCGATGCTCGAACATCTGGGCGGCGGTACGGCCGACGATACGTGCGAGATGTATTTTTCGGCCGCTGAAGAAGGCGCGGCGGACGCGATCCTGGCGCAGGTCGGCATCGATGGTCCGTTCGTGGCGTTCGAGCCTGAGACCAACCGCGACTTCTTCGGGGATCTGCGTGCTTGGCCGCGCGAAAACTGGCAGGCGACGATGGCGCGTCTGGCCGCAAAATATCCAAAGTTGCAGTTTGTCCAAGTGGGCGCGGCAGCTTCGGCGCCCGCTATCGCCGGTACGGTCGATCTGCGCGGCAAAACGAGTTTTCGCGAGGCTTGTCTGATCTTGAAACGCGCAAGGTTGTTCATCGGTACGGAAAGCGGCCTCATGCATGCCGCCAACGCAGTCGGCGCGCGTGCGCTTACCTTATGGGGCGGACTTACCTTGCCGGAATTCATCGGCTACCCGCAGCGCCAGCGCACCTTGTGCAAATACGTTGCTTGTGCGCCGTGCGGCAACAATGGCTGGTGCGACAATGGGCGCATCTGCATGACGCGCATCGGCGTCGACGAAGCACTCGATGCCGCAAACGCGATGCTGGAGGCGGCATGAGTGCCTTGTGGGTCAATATCAATCGCAACGGGGCACTCGGCAATCGGCTTTTTTCGCGCGCCCATGTCTATGCGGCCGCACGCGAGTTCGGTGCGGTGGTCGCCGATTGGGGGCTTGGCGACTACAAGCGCCTGTTCCCGGCGCTGCCTGCCGGGCAACTCGCAAGCTATCCGCTGACGGCCAACGGTGTCGTGCCCGAACTGCCCGACCGCTGGTGGCTCAACGAAGGCACACTCGGTTTCCTGCGCCGCGCGCGCCCGCGCCGTACCGGCCGCCACGGCCCGATCTGGAGCTGCTATTGGGGCGGCGCCGATCCGGACACAATGGCGCTCGACGGCCCTGCATTCGCCAAGTTTGCGGCTGGGCGCGAGCTGTTGTTTCTCGACGGCTACAAGCTGCGCTGTCCGCAATGGGTGCGCAAACATGCGCACGAGATCCGGCGAATATTCGCCCTCCCGCGTGCGCTGACGCAGAAATGGGCGACGCTTCAGGCGCAATGGCACCGCCAATGGCCGACGACGGTCGCGGTGCATATGCGCGGAACGGATTTCAGAAAAGCCCAGGGCGGTCGCTATTATCTCTCGCCAGGCGAGTACGCCGCACTGCTGCGCAGCGCGCCGCAGATCGACCCGCGCAATACACTTTTCGTGCTGTTCTCCGACGAACGATTCCAGAGTGACGACGCGTACGCCGCGCTCGAGGTAGCCTTCGCGGGGCTCGACTTCGTATTCATGCGCGGCGACTTGGCGGACGATCTCGCCGGTATCGCGTCTTGCGACCGGATTGTTGGGCCTATGACGAGCACCTATTCGCGCTGGGCGGCGTTTGCGGACGACAAGCCTTGGGCGGGCGTTTCGCGCGCCATGATTGGCCAAGACGTCTCGCTCGAATTTCGCGCCGATCTCGTGCCTTGGGGCGACCGTGCGGCGACGCCTGCGCCCGATGCGCAAGAAGAACTCGACAAGGCTTAGCGTGGTCGCCCCTTGCGCGGCATCGTTTTGGCCAAGCAAGTCCATGATATAGCAGCACAAATAAGCGTTCTTGCATCGACTCCTGAAGTCTGGCACAGGGCGCCGAATTGGTGTATCGCTTCGCTTCGAATTTCTTGTTTGAGCCCGATTTCTCTCGGCGCCCGGTGAAGTTAGCAGGACATATGCAAGCGCTGTCGCAATCCGATCGTTCTTCCAGCGACGAAAAACTCGTCGCGAAGATCGCCTACAATCAAAAATATTTCGAAAGCGAAGAGCGGTTTTTCGAACAGATTCTGAGCAAGACGATCGTGCCCTACCAGCTCGAAGTGCAGCCTGGCCGCATCAAAGGCAGGGCCTTGTGCTGGATGGAGTGTTCCTACTGCTACGGCGGTTCGTCGAAGAATACAGGCGAGCGGCTGTCGCCCGAGCGCTACGTCGAGATCATGCGCCAGACCGTGCGCGGGCCGCACGGCCGCATCAAGAAAATCATTTTCGCGGGCTACGCGACCGATCCGCTCAATTACGAGCATATCGACGATCTGGTCGATGTCGCCGTCTCGCAAGACCAGATCGTCGGCTTCCACACGAAGCTGCTGCGCATCAGCGACCGGTTGGTCGATCTGCTGGCGTCGGGCAGGGCCCCTGCGGAAAGCTACGTGACCGTGAGCGTCGACGCGGGAACGGCCGACACCTACAACCGCGTCCACAGCATCGAGAGCACCAAAGACATCTATTCGCGCGTGCTGGCGAACATCAAGCGCCTTGCCGACGCAAAGCGCAAAAGCGGTGCGGCCCTCGACGTGACGGCGAACTATCTCGTCACGCGCGTCAACGCAGATCCGGCCGTCGCGGAAAAAGCGATTCGCGATCTGTCGGACAGCGGTGCGGCCGTCGTCCGGTTCTCGTTTCCGCAAGTGCCGCGCGGCATGCAGTCGGAAGGCGATTCGATAATCCCGACCCGCGCCGAAATCCGCGACATGCATGCGAAGCTCAAGCGCGTGGTGGACGCCAACCAAAACGGCCCCGCACGCGTGTTGCTGCTGGACGTCGACGGCGAGCGGTCGTTCGACCAGCGCCGCACGTTGCCGTGCTTCGCGCGCTTCATCTATCCGGCCATCGCCTACGACGGCTATCTGTCGAACTGTTCGCAGTCGGGCGCACCGCATTTCCGCGACATGGCGCTCGGCAATCTCGCCGAGCGCGATTTCTGGGACGCGTTCTACGACTACGACACGGACGACTTCCGCGGCTTTCTCGATCGCCAGCACAAGAAGATGAACGACTCCGATTGCCGGTGCGACCGCAAGGAGCACACGGTCAATTCGCAGTTGCGCGTCCATGCCGAGCGGAAATTTGGCTGAGACCGAGCGGATCGGCGCGGTCGATGCCGTCGTCGTCGGCGCTTCGTCTTTTGGACGGCTGCATGTGCGCGAACTCGCCGTTGCGGGCCGGACGCGGATCGGCATCGTCGGCCGCAGTTCCGAGAGTGCGGCTGCGACTGTCGAGAAGCTGGGTGGCATTGCGTCGGCGCGTCTGATCGCGTTCCCGAATCTCGACGCGGCATTGGACGCGCGTCCGCCGATCTTCACGATCTGCACGCCGCCGCAGACGCATCTTGAGTTTCTCGACCGGTTGGCGACGAGCGGCGCGCATGTTTTCTGCGAAAAGCCGTTCTTCTGGGACGCCGCGTTGGATCCCGCTTCGGCCGAGGCGCGTGCGCGCGACTTGTTTGCGCGTTTCGAAGGGCGTCTGCTCGTCGACCATCTCAACGTCGTGTTCGGTGCAGCGCTCCGCGCGGCGGGCCAGATGTCGAAACGGCGCCTGGACTTCGCGTTCGCAGGCGCGCGTCCGTCGGACGGTTTCGAGATCGGGATCGATCTTCTGCCGCATGCGGTGAGCGTGATGTGCGCGCTGCTTGGCGACGCGCAAGCGCGGCACATCTCGGTGCGCAAGGACATGGACGCCTTTCGCGCCGAATTCGACTGGGGCGAGGTCCGCGTGTCGTTCGATCTTTCGCGTGCGCCGGGTCCTTCCGTGCTGGAGGTCGCGTGCGACGGCCGCAAATGGACGCGCCGTCAGGCTTTGCGCGCCGACGGCAGCATGGATGTCTGGCTCGAGGGCGAAGGTGCGGCCCCGTTGCCGGTTGAAAATCCGCTGCGGCGTCGGTTCGGATCCTTCGTCGCGGGCGTCGCCAACGGGCGGCAAGAGCCAGCGGCGTGCGAAGAAGCCTGCAGGACCGTGCGTATCTGCTACGAACTGCTGAAAGCCGCCTAGCGGCAGGGTGTCCATGCGAACGATTTCGGTCATCTCGCCGTGCTACAACGACGCGGAGAATCTGCAGCAGTGCTATGCGCGCGTGCGAGCACTTTTCGAAGGTCCGCTCGCGCGCTATCGACGCGAGCACATTTTCGCCGACAATTGCTCGACCGACGGGAGCGCGGCGTTCCTTGCCGAGCTCGCCGCAGGCGATCCCGACGTTCGCGTCATTTTCAACGCGCGCAATGTCGGGGTGCTTCGCTCGACGTTCAACGCGCTTCAAGCCGCGACGGGCGACGCCACGATCGTGATGATGGCGGTCGATCTGCAGGATCCGCCCGAAACGATCGTGCAATTCGTCGAAGCATGGGAAGCGGGTGCGGACGTCGTCCATGGGGTGCGGATCAAGCGCGAGGAATCGGCCGCGATGCTTTTCCTGCGCGGCGGCTTCTACCGGCTCATGTCGCGCATTTCGAGCGTTCCGGTCCCCGTCGATGTCGGCGAGTTCCAGCTCATCGACGCGCGCGTGCGCAGCTTCGTGTGCCGCAATACCGACCACCATCCCTATATTCGCGGGCTCATCGCCGATGCGGGCTTCAAGACCGTCGGCGTGCCCTATTCCTACCAGGCGCGCGCGCGCGGTCTGTCGAAGAACAGGCTTTTCGGCCTGCTCGACATTGCCGCCAACGCGCTTTTGACCTTCTCCAGGCTGCCGGTTCGCCTGTTCGGCGCGATCGGGTTGCTGGCGGCTTTGGCAAGCCTTCCGACATTCGCTTATGCCGCGATCGCAGGCGGAAATGCCGTCTATGTGGGGCTTGCTTTGCTGCTGGCCGGCCTCAATCTCGTCGCAACGGCCTTGGTCGGGGAATATGCGATGATGCTGCATGCGCAGGTGCGGCTCGGCGGCAGTGTGCCTGAAAAAGGCCGCCTCAATTTTCCGGACCCTGCTTAAGGCCGCGATGCGGCAGCCCCTGCGCATCGGCATCGTCGGCAGCGGCTTCGGCGCTTACGGCATTGCCGAAGCCTGCCGCATGTCGGGCAGCTTTTCGCCGCATTTCATTGTGTCGCGCACCCAAGACCGCGCGCAGAACGCGGCGCAGAAATACGGCATTGCAAACGCAGGCACCGACGCGCGGGCGATGATCGCGTCCCCGGAGGTCGACGTCGTGGCCTTGGCAGTACCGCCGGATGTCCAGCCAGCCCTCGCGTGTTTTGCGTTTTCGCAAGGCAAGCCGGTTTTCGCCGAGAAGCCGCTGGCCGCCAATCTCGACGAGGCGCGGCAGATGCTTGCGGCAAGTGCAGGCATACCCAATATCGTCGATTTCCAACTGAACGAGCTGCCGTCGTTCGCGCATGCCCGCAGGCTGCTGGCCGACGGTCGCGTCGGCACCATCCGGCATGTCGGCGTGCGGTGGCTCACCCTGAGCCACAGCATTCGCAACGGCATCGACGACTGGAAGACCGATCCGGCGCGCGGCGGCGGTGCGCTTTCCCACATGGCAAGCCACTCGCTGCACTATCTCGAGGAATTCTGCGGCCCGATCGTCGCGCTCGGCGCGCGCATCGGCGCGTCCGCGGACTTGCCGGGGAAAGAGACGTACGGCGATCTCGATTTTGTTTTTGCGAATGGTGTTGTTGGGGAACTGAGCGTGGATGTGGCATGGCGGGAGATGCCTTGCCATATCGTTGAAATCGTCGGCAGTGCCGGCCGCATACGCCTGGTCGGATTGCTGCCGAACCCGGTGCGTTTTGCCGTCTCCTTTGCCGCCGCCGGGCGTTCGGAGAGCCTCGTTTTCGAAGATCCGATTGCAGCCCACGGTGAGGCCGATCCGCGTGCCGCACCGATCGCACGCCTGCTCGCCCGGTTTCGCGACTGGATCGTCGACGGCACCGAAAATGTGCCGAATTTCCGCAACGGATACCGCGTCCAGCAATTGATCCAAACGGCCAAGATTGCGAGTGGCTTTTCCGGAAGAATTGCGGTATCGAATTGAAATAATACAGGAATACGGGTCACTCGAGGAGATTTCGTTTATGGCCACCATGCCGCAGCACGATTTTGCGCCCGGGCATTTGGATCGCTGCCAAGTGTGCGGTTCGCACGATCTCAAGCGCGTGCTGGATCTTGGCCATCAGCCGCTCTGCGACTCGTTGCTTCCGTCGGCCATGCTGAATTCGCCCGAGCCGACCTTCCCGCTGCGCTTTCTGGTGTGCCGCAGCTGCACGCTCGGACAGATCGACCATGTCGTCGACGGATCGACCGTCTACCATCCGCACTATCCCTACCGCAGCGGCATCACCAAAGAACTGTCCGACCATTTGGCCGGTCTTTCGGCCGATCTCGTGAAGCTGGCGGGCCTCAAGCCCGACGATCTGGTCGTCGATATCGGATCGAACGACGGAACGTTGCTGGGTCGGTTCAAAGAACACGGCATGCGCGTGCAGGGCATCGAGCCCACGAACATCGCGAAGCTCGCCCTTGCGGCGGGCGTCGACACCGAGCAGGCGTTTTTCGACGATGCGGTTGCTGCGCGCATCGCCGCCCAGCGCGGGCAGGCGAGGCTGGTGACGGCGACGAACATGTTCGCCCATATGGCCGCACTCGGCGCCACGATTCGCGGCGTGCAGAAGCTGCTGGCGCAGGACGGGCTCTTCGTCATCGAAAACCACTACCTGCTCGATATCCTGAGCACGCTCCAATACGACTCGATTTACCACGAGCATCTTCGCTCCTACTCGATCCGCTCGCTCATGGTTCTGTTCGGCTTTTACGGCATGAGCGTGGTCGATGCGCATCGCGTCGCCAGCTATGGCGGGTCGATCAGGGTCGTCATTTCGCCCAAGCGCGACTTGCCCATATCGGCGCGCGGTCAAGCCCTGCTCGACGAAGAAAAGAGCGCCGGCCTCGACGGCGACGCTGTCTACGACAAGTTCGCTGCGCGCGTGCGGTCGGCCCGAATGGGGCTTCTTCGCTTCGCGCTCGACTGCCAGGAAAAGGGCAAAAGTTTCGTCGGCAATTCCTGCCCCGGGCGCTGTTCGACCCTCCTCAACTACACCGGGATCGACATCAGTCTGATGCCTTACATCGCGGAGCAGCCCACGTCCCTGAAGCTCGGTCTGCATTTGCCGGGCAAGCATATTCCGGTCGTCGACAACGAGATCCTCGCGCGTACGCAGCCCGATTATGTGCTGCTGCTTGCCTGGCACTATGCAAAGCCGATCGCGCGGTATCTGCGCGACCGCGGCGTCAAGTCGAAGCTCGTCATGCCGCTGCCGGAGGTCGCAGTTCTCGATGTTTGAGGCGGACGCATTTCCGAAGGACGCAGCCCGATGAAAAGCGCTTTGATCCTTTGCGGCGGCAAGGGCACGCGCATGGGCGCGCGCGCCGCGCACTTGCCCAAAGCGCTGCTCCCCGTCCACGGCAAGCCGATCCTCTGGTACATCATGGGTCGGCTCTATCGGGCCGGCATTCGGCACTTCATCCTGCCGCTGGGATACCATGGGCACGATATCGTCAAATGGCTCGATTCGGTCGACCTTAAAGACTGCCAGGTGGACGCGATCGACACGGGCGTCAACACGGAAATCGGACGGCGGTTGGCGCTGGTGCGCCACCGCGTGCCGGAGAACGAAAGCTTCGTGCTGACCAACGGCGACGCGCTTTTCAATTTCGATGTCGAAGGCTTTTTCGCGCAGCACAAGGCCGCGGGCGCCATGGCGACGCTGTGCACGGCGAATGCGATTTCGCAGTTCGGGCTGATCGTCGAACAGAACGGCGTCATCCAGGACTTCACGCGGGAGTCGCACATCCATTCCGTGACCACGATCGAGCACAGCGTCACGGCGAAGGGATCGATCTATTCGGGCATTGCGGCCCTCAGTGCGGGCGCGCTCGACGCGGCGAACATCGAACGCGCGGCGGATTTCGAGATCGACCTTTTCCGGGCGATGATCGGGATCGGAAAGCTCCACCGCTTCTCTATCGACGGCTACTGGCACGCGATCGACACGCCCAAAGAACACGACCTCATGAATGCCGCCATCGGCTGGCGTGCCGCAGGCGCACGGCAGCTTGCGCATCTTCTTGAAGGATTCGCGCCGCAGCGCTGACGGCCGATCGGGAAACTGCGCGCAAAAGGGAGTCCGCAGATGAAATTGGTTCAGGATTTTTGGCGCGGCCGCACGGCACTTGTGACGGGGGCGACGGGCTTTTTGGGCGGCTGGCTCGTGCAGTGGCTTCTGGGGCAGGGTGCGCATGTCGTCGCCCCGGTTCGCAATGCGGCCAAGGCAAGCCAGTTCGTGACGGGCGGATTGATGGCGCGCTGCACGGCCCCGGTCGGCAGCCTTTACGATCCCGAATTCGTCGCGAGCCTGTTCGACGGGCACAGATTCGACGCGGTTTTCCATACGGCGGCCGTCGCCGACGTGCGCGTGGCGCTGCAGGATCCGGTCGAATGCTTTCGCAGCGCCATCGATTCGACCTTTCTCATCCTCGAGCAGGTCCGCAAGCGCAGCCCGCACACCTGCGTCGTCGTCAGTTCGTCGGACAAGGCCTACGGCCCGCAGGCCGTACCCTATTTCGAAACCTCGGGCCTCAAGCCCAACCATCCCTACGAAGTCGCCAAGGCAGCACAGGACATGATCGCGCAGAGCTACGGGCGCGTGCTGGGGCTGCCCGTATGCGTGACGCGCTGCGCCAACTATTTCGGCGGCTGGGAACTCAACCTCACGCGCATCGTGCCCGACGCCGTGCTGTGCGCGCTCGACGGGCGGCGCCTCACGCTGCGCTCGGACGGCAAATTCACGCGCGATTTTCTCTACATCGAAGACGGCGTGTCCGTGCAGATCGGCCTTGCCGAGCGGCTGATCGAAAAGGCCGACATCAAGGGCGAAGCGTTCAACTTCTCCTACGAGGTCGAGATCGACATCCTGGAACTGGTCGCGAAGATCTACGGCCTTGTCGGCAACGATCCGGGCGTGGACGTGGTCTCGACGGCCCAGGCGGAAATCCGGCACATGCGCACCGACACGCAGAAAGCGCGCACGATGCTGGGATGGGCGCCGTCATTCACGCTCGACACGGGCCTGGCCGCGACGATCGATTGGTATCGCAAAAACCGCGCGATGCTGCAGCCGTAAGGTTACCCGGTCCTGCCTTCGGCCCAGCGGAATTCGTCGCTGATCGAACCCGCGGCGCGGAGGTCTTTGATCTTTTTAAGGCGAATATAGTAGGCCGAGAACAGCGTCTCGAGTTCGGCTGGCCGCTCTTCAAGCCACTTGGCAAGTTCGTCGACGCCGCGCTCCAGCGTCCATTGCGGTACGAAGCCGGGCAGATCGTTTGCCGCCCGCCCGAAATCGACCTTGTACGAGCGCGGATCCCCGCCGGTTTCGCCGGTAACGTTGATGGCGCAGCCCGCGATACGGTCCGACACCGCTTGGGCAATCTCATTGACCTGATAGTTCGCGTCCGATCGGCCGATATTGAAGATATTGTATTTGAGTTCGGCGCGCGGCGCTTCGACGGCGGCAACCATCGCCGCCGCGACGTCTTCGATATGGACAAGCGGACGCCACGGCGTGCCGTCCGACATGACCTTGATGCTGCGCGTCGCATGCGCGTGGGCGCCGAGATTGCCGACGACCAGATCGAGGCGGTTGCGCGGACCCACGCCGTAGCAGGTGGCGTTGCGCAGGAAGACGGGCAGAAAGTCGTCGTCCTGCAGCTTCTCGAGCGCTTGTTCGCCGTAGACCTTCGATTTCCCGTAGGCGGAAACCGGCGCAAAGCCGGCGGTTTCGTCGAGCGGACGCGAGATATGCCCGGAAGCGCCGTAGATCGAGCAGGAGGAGGAGAACACAAACCGCTTCACGCCCGCGCGCTTGGCCATCAATGCGGCGCGTTCCGTTCCGAGAGAATTGATGTTGTGCGTTTGGTCGGCGACGACGTCGCCAAGCGGGTCGTTCGAAAGTGCGGCCAGATGGACGACCGCATCGATGCCTTCGAAATCCGCTTGCGAAATGTCGCGAATGTCGCCGACGATCTCGCGGTCGGGTGCGATCTCGTGCGAGCGCGCGTCGAGGCAGGCGCGAAAGAAGGCCGTATCGAACCCGACGACAGCGTGCCCTTTGGCGCGCAGGGCGCGCGTAAGCGAAGGGCCGATATAGCCGAGATGGCCGGTAACCATGACGCGCATGCTGGCGATTCCCCGTCTGAAAGCGAAACGCGATAGTATCGGATTCGCCGTCGGCGCCTCAACCCCATTCTCGCTTTCGCCGAGGCCTCAAGGCGCTTGGCCGAGAAGACGCTTGGGCCGGTAGACAAGTTCGACTTTCGTGGCCCATGCCGGCACGGCGACGACGAGCTGGGCAATGTTGGCGGGCTGAACGGCGATCTCCGCGCCGTCGGCGAACGCCTTCCAGAACGGCAGGAAGGGCGTGTTGAGAACGAGCGCGGCCGCAGCATCCGTCGCCGCAGGTGCGAGTTCGATTTCGAAACCGATCGGCGTGAGACGAATGGTTTTTACGTCGCGAACCTGTCCGACAGCAACCGGTACTGCAGCGCAGTCCACGAGTGCTCCGCCGGCAAGGGCGACCGAACGCACGCGCGCAAACGCGGTCGCCGAAAGATCGTCCGGCACGCATTCGATGGATCGGGCAACAAAGGCGCGCGGCAAAGCGCCGTCGATCTCGTAGACATAGACGGGCGGCGGCTCGCGCAGCCACGCGCGCCATTTCGGATCGAGAATCCAGGCCTTCTCGCGCTTGCTCGGCCGCGTTTCGAAAACGTCGTCGCTGGCGGGTCCCGAAATCTTCCGCAAGGCGGCGTCGGCAAGCGGTGCTGCCGACAAGACGTAGCGGACATTGGCAATGCGCAAGAAATCGATATCGACGCGATCGGCCAAAAGCTGCGGGGCGCCCAACGTCCAGTGCTCCCAATCCTGGTTCAGCCGCACCTCGAGCGAGTGGAGCTCGACGGCACCTTTGAGGATGCCGGCCTCCCAGTAGCGGTTCAGGCGCCGAGAAACGAAAGTCGCAGCCCCGTCGTAGGTCGCAATGCCGTGGTTCGAGGGCGTGTTTGCGTAGGGCTGCTCGCCCACGCTGATCGCCCGCCAAAGCGGCCCGGCATACCAATCCGCCTTCACCAGATTGGGGATTTCCGATGCGCGCGCGATTCCGCCGCGATGGAACATGTCGAGATAGGTCGAAACCCGAATGATGCTGGACATGGCGAACGCCAGCCCAACGACGAACCCGCAAAGCAATGCGTGGCGCAGCCGCATTGCGTTGGGCCGCACCTCGCGGCCGATCAGCGCCTTGAGGGCGAGCCCCAAGACGAATGCCCCCAGCGAAAACGCGCCGTATTCGATGTACCAGCTGTAGGTTTCGAGAAACCCAAGACCGACTGCGGCAAACGGCATGGCGCGAAGAAGCGCCGTCGCCACGCCAAGTCCAACGAGGGCGACGAATGCTGCTGCAAGCGTCGATCGCGTTCGCAACGCAACGACAGCCGCCAAGGCAAGAGTCGTAAACATCGGCCAGCCGCCTTGGTTGAAGCCAACCGAAGGCCAGAAGGTCCAGCGCAGGCGCGAAAGCAGACCGTTGAAAAACGAATCTTCAACCGATGTGGCCGCGCGTGCGGAGTGCGGCACGAACTGCAAGATCGCGTATGTCGTCTCGGCGAAGTTCGCAAGCCAAACGACCGAGACGACGCAGAGGCCCAAAAGACATGCGCCCGCTTGGGCGGGACGAACGACGATCCACAAGGCCGCCGCAACGGCCCAGAGCGTAGGCAAGCAGTAAAACGGATCGGAACTGGTCGCGTAGACCACCCCAAGCCCGCAAAAAGCGAGCAGCCAGCCGACGCTCAGTTTCGCTCGCCAGAACGCCCACAGCAGCAGCGGAAACGCGGCGTGCGAAAGTCCGTACAGAAACGTCATTGCCGACGTGACGTCGTAGGCGACCGCGTAGAGCAGAGCGCACGCCATCGCGATCGACCGGTCGCACTTGCCGACGTCCCGTAGAAGTCGGTAGACGCCAAAGAAGGCGACGAGCGGGACGACGAACCGCAAAACAATCGCAACGACCCAAAGCGGCGCGACGCCGGACAGCCAGACGCGCCAAGAGAAATATTCGCCGCCCATGCGGCCGAAGGACAGGGGATCGACGCCGCCCGCCAGCAAATGCAGAAACCCAGCGCCGCGATTGGCGGCAAGGTAGGGAAAGTAGGTCCAGAACAGCTCGTTTCCGTCCCCCCACTCGAGGCGGGCGCCCCGCCCGAGGACGAGGAAATCGACGTTCAGAAACGCCACCCAACAGATCGCGAGCGCGAAAACGACCGTTGGCGAGAGTGTCGAAAATCGGAAAGCCGCAACAGCGGCAGCCGCACCGCCTATGGACCAAACCCCGTAGAATAAGACCTCCTCGTAGGAAGCGCCGCGGAACCATTGGGCAAAGATCGATGCAAACCCGACCGCAATTGCCGCAAGCGCGAACATAAGGAGCGTATGGCGCGCTGCGGACGGCGATAGATCGACGTTTCTGTCTGCGACGTTTCGCGATGTCATGACGCTGGTGTGTCTTTTCGCTAAGCAACGAAGGACTCGTCGCATATCATATTGGGTGTTGAACTGGCGGGCAAAGCATAAGGATGCTCGGAGATTCGTGCATCCCAAGCGATCGGGGCACGGCATCGGATGCCGCGCCATATTTGGCTTTCAGGGCCGCTCCGCGCCCGAGAATCACTTTGACCATCGTAGCGGCAATTGGTAAGGCACACTCGTAAATGATTTGGCGATTTCTTTGCGAGGTATTGTCCAATGCGCGTCGAAGATAGCGCCGTACCGCCCCCGTCCGACGCGCAAACGACGCGAAAAAACGCCGTCGATGTCTCGATAATCGTGCCCGTCTACAACGAAGAAGGAAATCTGCCGACTCTCGTCGGGAAATTGTTTGCCGTCATTCGCGACCATGCCTGGTCGGCTGAGGTGATTGCGGTCAACGACGGCAGCGGCGACCGCAGCACTGAAATTCTCGACGCGCTGGCCGCCGAAAATGCCGACTTGAAGATCGTGCATTTCCGCCGGAATTTCGGCCAGACCGCCGCCTTGATGGCCGGGATCGACCATGCCCGCGGTGCGGCCTTGGTCTTCATCGATGCGGACCTGCAGAACGATCCGGCCGACATCCCGAAGCTTCTTGCCAAGCTCGACGAGGGATACGACGTCGTCTCGGGTTGGCGCGCCCGGCGCCAAGACGCAGCGCTTTCGCGCAATTTGCCGAGTCGACTTGCAAATCGGCTGATTTCTTGGATCGGCGGCGTGCCGCTGCACGACTATGGATGCACGCTCAAAGCCTATCGGCGCGACGTGCTGGCGGGCTCGCGTCTTTACGGCGAGATGCACCGCTTCATACCGATCTACGCGACATGGATGGGGGCAAGGGTCGCCGAGATTCCCGTCGCGCACTATCCGCGCGTCAGCGGCAAATCGAACTACGGTCTCGAACGCGTGATCAAGGTGGTTCTCGATCTTCTGGTCGTCAAGTTTTTCGACTCGTACATGACCAAGCCGATCTACTTCTTCGGCGGCTTCGGTCTGGCGTGCATGGTTTTGGGGGTGGTCGCTGCGGGCGCTTCTATCTGGCTCAAATTGTTCCACGGCATTTCGATGATTCAAACCCCGCTTCTTCTTCTGGCGACAGTCACCTTCTTGACGGGCTTCCTGTCGCTGTTGATCGGGCTTTTGGCCGAGATCATGATCCGAGTTTACTTCGAATCGCGCGGCAAAACGGCTTATGCCGTGCGCTCGCTGCGGAACATCCCGCATACCGCTTAGGCGCTGGCACCGCAGCGCCGAGAACCGGCCGAGGAAAGCAAATTGGATTTTTCCGTTTACGAAGTCGAGGCGGAAGTCGAGAAATCGCACTGGTGGTTCCGCGGCCGCCGGCGCCTTCTTGCGCGCGAATTGGACGCGATCGGCGCGGATCCGTCGTGGCGTGTGCTCGACATGGGAAGCGGGACCGGCGGCAATCTCCGACTGCTCAACGAGCGGCGGTTCGCGTCCGTCGTCGGCCTCGATGCGAGCCATGCAGCTGCAACTTTTTGTGCGAACAAAAATCTCGGGCCCGTTGTGCTCGGCGATGCGGCCCGGCTGCCGTTTCCGGACGGCGCGTTCGACCTGGTGCTCGCGATGGACGTTCTAGAGCACGTCCAGCTCGAAGATGTTGCGGCGCAAGAAATTCGTCGCGTTCTGTCGCCGACCGGCATCGCGATTTTGTCGGTACCGGCTTTCCAGCTGTTGTGGGGACCGCAAGACGATCTGTCGCACCACCTGCGCCGCTATCGGATCCGGCCGTTCTGCAAGCTTCTGGTCGATGCCGGACTGCAGGTACGCAATGCCTATCATTTCAACTATTTTCTGTTTTTTCCGATTCTGATCGCACGCCGAATTCTTTCGCTCGCAAAGGTCAAGTTGCGCAGCGAGAATGAAGTCAATTCGCCCTGGATGAATGCAATATTGCAGCGACTTTTTGCCATCGACGTGGATTTGGCGCCGCGACTGAAAATGCCGTTCGGCGTATCGATACTTGCGCGCGTCGATCGCCGAACGTAAGACTGGGTTGTTTTTCTGTCTATTTGCAGCCGATCGCGAGTGGTGCAATCGCTTGGTAGATGCGGGCTGCCTCAGGGTCCCAAATCCAAACCTCTTGTGCTTCGAAAATGGCAAAGGGTGCCGCTTCGCGACAAGCGCGCTGGGAAAGCGTGGTCCCGTCCCAAATGGTTTGCCAGTGCAAATCGCGCGCGACGGCCCAGCGATAGCGGTACGTTTGTGCGGTGTCGGGCAATGGGATCGTTCCGTTTGGTGGATTGAAGGCAAGGCGGGCGATTTTCGGCATGTGGAAGTTGACCTCCACGACCGGGACCCGGCTCGGCCCTTCGGGCCCCAGCAGGACCACTAAAGCACCGTCCGAAGGCGGCGGGTTGGGAAACGAAGGCGCGTTTTCGAGTATGGACACCATGAGGCGCCCGGCGGCTGCCCACTCTAAACCGCGCGCGACATTGCTGATCGCCAAACCAAAGAAGATAAGGCTCGAAAACACGAGGGTGGCGCGGCGATCGGCCGAAAGGGCGACGGCGGCAATCCATCCAAGGCCAAAAGCGCACCATACGGAAAGGCCGAGCGTCGCACGCGCCGCCATTCCGAGCGAGAAAACAACATAGTTTCCGAGCGCAAAGGGCAGCGCTCCAAAACATATTCCGACCAGAACGACGATCGCGACATCGACAAACGGCCTGGATTTGAACGCATCGAATTGAAGCACCAGAATCCCGAGAGCGCCGATTGCGATCAACGGAAGTCCCTCGATGAAGGAAAGCGGCAGCGTGATGACTGCCGCAAGAGCGCCCAGGCTCGCCGCTGCGAGAATAGGGGCATCAAAACGCCTGTTCGGACGCATTCTCTTCAGAATGTAATGCAGAAAGAATGCGAGCAGGAGCGCGACAAGCACGACGATCGCGTAAACGCCGACCTGCCCAATCCCTATGCTGCGTCCAACGTACAAAAACCAATGGAAAAATGTGTCCACGAAGTTTGGATTTATCCCGCGCGAACCCTCGGCACCTGCGTAGCGCATGATACGGCTGAAAACCGCGGCGGCAACTTGCGCAGCGGCAAAGCACCAAATCGAGGAACGCGCGGCAGGTGGAAGCCCGCGCTTCCAGGCAAGAACCGCCAAAACGAGCAGAAAGTGAAAATAGAACGCTTCGTAGTTCAGATATCCGATCAAGCTAACAAAGGCCGCAAGCAAGATGCGGCCGTTCATTTCGCCCCAATTGCGGATCAGGAGGCTTGCGGAAATGCAGAAGGCCGCAACCGCCGGCGTTGCCGTGGTGCCGGTGGCCCAGAATTGGGTCGAGGCCGAAAAGGGAAACGCAAGCCAGCAGGCTCCTGCAAACAGGCCGGCGGCGTTGGCAGCGTCCTTCCGGCTCGGATCGACGAGACGGATCATATCGGACGCAAAAACGGCGACCGCAAGGGTCGCGCCGAGATTGAGAAGGGCGCCGACTGCATGCCAAACGACAGGGCTGCGCGGCACGATCGAATCGAGCGAGAAAAGCAGAAAGTGAAGCACAGGGCGGTTTTGTGCCACCTCCAACATGTTCCAGAGGTCGATCGAGAACGGATCGGCCCAAAGCTGCGGGCCTTTGATGACGCTGAGGTCGTCGGTAAGAAACCCCATGATCATCGGGCGCCATAGAAGCAGTCCGACAACGGCAATAGAAAAGGCGAGATAGGATTGTCGCTTGGCTAGCATTCCCAGGCCCTCATGCCACAGTATCGCTTGGCATCGTCTTTTTCGAAGCCTTCACCTAGCAATACACCAAATCCCGCTTCAAGCTTTGAATTAGCCATGTTAGACAATTTTGCCATACCCTCGAATTTGTTTTGTTGAGACGAAGGCCGGTTGCCCAAGCCTTTTTCACCTCAGTATTGCGGCCTGTTGTTCCTCCAATCGCGTTTCTAACGAGACACTCGATGACCGATAAGGAAGCGCTATCTGCCTCGACCATTGCCGATTTCGGAGCCCAATGGACCCGTTTCACCGAGAATGACGGATACTATGGGAGTCAGGCGCTGTGGTGGGACATTGTCGGCCCTCTGATTTCAGAGGGGGATTTGGTCGACAAGAGAATCCTCGAAATCGGCAGCGGGACCGGCCGCATTGTGAACATGCTCTTGGATGCGGGTGCTGCCCACGTTACGGCCGTCGAACCATCCGCGGGCTTTTCGACGCTTGCGCGAAATTTGGCGATGCGGGCCGACCGCGTCCGGCTCGTCAACGCACGCGGCGATGAGATCCCTTCCGACGTCAGCGGCCTCGACATGGTCGTATCGATTGGCGTGTTGCACCACATACCGGAGCCAGCCCCCGTTTTGGCCGCCGCGCGGCGCGTTTTGCGGCCCGGCGGCAAAATACTCATCTGGGTCTATGGCCGCGAGGGCAATGGTCTCTATCTCTCGCTCGCGTTGCCGTTGCGTATGCTTGCGCGCTCGATTCCACGCGTGGCGGCCGAGGCGCTGTCGTGGGCTTTGACGGTCCCGCTCTCGGCCTACGCCATTGTCTGCCGATATCTGCCCGCGCTGCCTCTGAGCGGCTATCTTGCGAAAGTGATTAGTCCCGTAACGTGGCGCAAGCGTATGCTTATCGTCTACGATCAATTAACGCCGGCCTACGCGGACTACTACACGCAAGATCGCGTGCGCGCTTTGTTGGTGGATGCGGGTTTTGCGGATGTAACGCTCTATCATCGGCACGGTTATAGCTGGACTGCGGTCGGAACGTGTCCGCATGAATAGGCAGCGCATAATGCGTCCGAGCTGGTAGAATTGTCCGGTCTGTCGACACTGTCGCTGCCGTCCGAGAATCGATTTCAGCAATCCTTAAGTCCAAATCCAAGGGGCATAAACTGAGATGGGGTACCGAGAGATAAGAATCGGACCAGAATCGGAAGCGCATACGCACAATGCTGCGCTTCGCCGAATTTCGGAATAGCGTCAAGCCATATGTGTGGAATTTTCGGTCAGTTCGTCTGGCAAGGGGCTCCGCCCGAACCTGGCTTGCTGTGGGCAGCCACACAGCGCCTTTCCCATCGCGGACCCGACGGCGGCGCGTTCTGGGCCGATGCGTCGTTCTTTCTCGGCCATCGCCGCCTGTCGATCATCGATCTTGCGACCGGCGACCAGCCGATGGCGACCGAAGACGCGTCGCTGGTCGTCGCGTTCAACGGCGAGATCTACAATTTCGTCGAACTGCGCGCCGAGCTTGAAGCGCGGGGCGCGCGCTTCCGTACGCGCTCGGACACCGAGATACTGCTTGCGGGCTATCGCGAGTGGGGAAGCGGGCTGCCCGCACGCTTGCGCGGCATGTTCGCCTTCGCGATCGCCGACCGGCACGACGGCAGTCTGTTCGTGGCGCGCGACCGGTTCGGCGAAAAGCCGCTGATGCTGCACGAAGCGCCAGGCCGCGTCACTTTCGCGTCCGAACTTGGCGCCCTTGCCGATCTGCTGTCCGCCGATGCGCGCGAGATCGACCGGCAAGCGCTCGGCCGCTATCTCTGCCTCAACTACGTGCCGGAAGAGGCGACGCTGATGCGCAATGTGCGGCGTCTACGGCCCGGCACGTGGCGCCGCTATCGGCGCGACCGTGTGGAGGACGGCGTATACTGGACGCCCGCCGGCGACGGCGCATCGCCGACGACGCTCGTGCCGGGCACGATGCCGGAAGCAGCTGCTTCCGTCGCCGCAGAAATCGACCGCAGCGTGGCGATCGCCTTGCGCAGCGACGTGCCGATCGCGCTGTTCTTGTCGGGCGGCATCGATTCGTCGTTGGTTGCCGAAAGTGCCGTGCGCCAGGGTCGCTTGACGACGGCCTATTGCGTTGCGTTCGACGATCCGCGCTTCAGCGAAATCTCGGGTGCCAAGCGCGTGGCCAACCGGCTCGGCGTCCGGCTCGAGCAGGTTCCGGCCACGGACTCTTTGCTCGACGATTTCGCGCGTATCGTCGCCCATGCCGACGATCCTTTGGCCGACTCCTCGGCGATGCCGATGTGGGCGCTTGCCAAAGCGGTCGCAAAGGATTTCAAAGTCGCGATCAGCGGCGACGGCGGTGACGAGCTTTTCGGCGGCTATCTTACGCAGCGCGCTACGCTGATCCACCGCCGGTTCGTCGCCCCGTTGCCGATGGTCGCGCGCCAGGCGATGGCGTGGCTTGCCGACGTGGTGCCGGTTTCGGGCGGCAAGGTATCGCCCAGCTACAAGTTGCGTCGCTTCCTGCGTGCAGCCCCGCTTGCGTCGGGGCCTGCGCATTTTTCGTGGAACGGCGCTTGGATGCCGCACGCGGCGGCCGCCCTGCTCGAGGACGGCACCGCTCGTGCGGCGGCCCTTGGCGCTCTCGAAGACCTTGCCGCCGCAACCGGCCTCGAGCACGACGTCGATTTGGGTGCTTTGCAGCGCGCCGACATGTCGGCCTATTTGGCCAACGACATTCTGGTCAAGGTCGATCGCATGACGATGGCGCATGGGCTCGAAGCGCGCGCGCCCTTGCTGACGCCGGAGCTGGCAGCACTCGGCCAGGCCTTGCCCGACGATCTGCGTGCGACACCGCGCGGCGGCAAGCTGGTGCTGCGCCATCTTGCGAGCGAGCGTCTCGGCGCGGAAGTCGGCAATGCGCCCAAGCAGGGCTTCAGCGTGCCGATCCACGACTGGCTCGCAGGCCCCGGGCGCGATCTCGTGATGCACACGCTCTCGGTCGCGCGCATCGACGCGATCGGGCTTATGCGGCGCGACGCGGTGCTGCAGGTGCGCGACGCACATTTGGCCGGGAAAGCGCTGCTTGGCTTCGAGCTCTGGGGCCTCATGGTGCTCGCCGAATGGTGCGCGCAGCAGGCCGACCGACCGGCTTTGCGCGCCGCCGACGACGCAGCACTTGCCGCCCATCGCGTTGCGCTGCCGTTGGCCGCGTAGATTTTCGACGAAAGATCGCCCAATGCGCAAAGACTACATGACCGTTTCTTCCGACGCGGCCGGCCAAGACGAAACCGCCTTCGTTGCCGCCCACTGGACCAAGGTGTGGCAGCAAATGGGCGGACCGTCGGGGGCGATCGACCGCGTGGCGCGCAAGGACGAATACCGACTGATGCGGCCGTATATCGAAAGCCTGCCGAAAGGTGCGCGCCTGCTCGACGGCGGTTGCGGGCTCGGCGAATGGACCGCGTTTTTCACGAAGGCCGGCTATCCCACGCTCGGGCTCGATCTTTCCGCGCAGACCGTCGCCCAACTGCGCACCGTGTTTCCCGACCAGCAGTTCGAAGCAGGCGACATCCGCGCGACGGGCCTGCCGGACGAGTCGTTCGACGGCTATTTCTCGTGGGGCACGTTCGAGCATTTCGAAGACGGACTCGATCCGTGCTTGCGCGAGGCTTGGCGCGTGCTGAAGCCCGGCGGATATCTGTTCATCACCACGCCCTTCGACAATCTGCGCCATTCGCTGAATGCGGCATTCGATCTGCGGCGCACGGCAGCACCGAGCCCGCAGAAGGCGCGCTTCTACCAATGGCGCCTCACGCGCGGCGAAATGCGCGGCTATCTTGCCAACAGCGGCTTCGAAGTGCTCGATCTGCGCCCGATCGGCAAGCGCCAGGGGTTGGTGCGCGTGCTGTGGCAGAATTTCGGCCTGCACTATGATTGGAAGCTCACCAAGGCGATCGGCGCTGGCCTCGCTCCGTTCGTGTGGTCCGGTCTCGTCGCCCACATGCTGATGGGCATTGCACGAAAGCCGGCACGATGAGCGACGACGAGCGGCGATCGACACCCTTGGCAAAAGCCATCGCACGGCGCGCCTACGGCGCATTGCTCGGGCTCGGCGCCGTCGCGACCGTGCCGTTTTCGGGCAAGCGGGGCGCTCCGCGCGTGCAGTATGGCGGCGCGATCACCGGCGACGTCGGAGGGCCGCTCGTGAAGGTCAAGCGCCTGACCGAGTTTTTCCCCGAAGAACGCCTGAACTACAATCTCGTCTACGCGCTCAGTAACGCGCCCTATCTGCCGGACCTGGCGCTTGCCCTGCTCAAGCGCCGCGGCATTCCGATCGTTCACAACCAAAACGGCGTGTTCTACCCGGCCTGGTACAGCGGCGACTGGGAGGCCGAGAATGCGCGCATGGCGCGTACCTACCACCAGGCCGACTACGTCTTCTGGCAAAGCGAGTTCTGCCGCCGCGCGTCGAACCTGTTTTTGGGCGCACGCAGCGGGCCCGGCGAAATCCTCTACAATGCCGTCGATACAAAACGTTTCGTGCCGCGCGAAACGCCGCTCGACGGGCCTGTCGTGTTCTTGATGACGGGCAAGATGGATCTCCATCTCTACTATCGCGTCGAGAATGCGTTGCTGGGCTTTGCCGCCGCTATCCAAAGCGGCCTCGATGCGCGGCTGCATTTGGCGGGCTGGATGCAGCCGATGGCCGAAATGCGCGCGCGCACGACCGTGGCGCGCCTTGGCATCGCCGAGCGAGTCGCGTTCCTCGGTCGCTATACGCAAGGCCAGGCGCCCGACGTGTATCGCAGCGCCCATGTCTATGTTTCGACGAAACATAATGACGCCTGCCCCAATGCAGTGATCGAGGCAATGGCGTGCGGGTTGCCGGTCGTGTATTCGGCCAGCGGCGGGGTGCCCGAACTCGTCGGCGACGCCGGCTACGGCGTGCCCGTACCGGAAGTCTGGGACGTACCGCAAGCGCCTCCGGTCGACGAATTGACGGCCGCTATGCTCTCGGTTGCAGCACGGGTCGCCGAGCTCGCACCTTTGGCGCGCGCGCGTGCCGTCGCCAGATTCGACATCGGCCATTGGATCGACCGGCATCGCGCGATCTTCGAAAGTCTCACGCGATGAAACGCATGCTGCTTGCGATTGCCGATCTTTTGGGGCGCCTTTTGGGGCTGCTGCCGACGGGCCTGCGCCGCCGCCTGTTGCTAGCCCTGTTCGTGCTCGAGGGTCGTACGGGCGATCCCAAACGCGGCCTCGTAAATCTGTTCGGGATCGAACAAGAACTCGATCTGGCGATCAACGAGCGCGCGATGGCCTATGGCGGGGCAGAGCATCCCAAGCACCGCCTCACGCGCTACCACGATTTCTTTGTGGACCGCGTGCCGGACGGGGCACGCGTGCTCGATGTCGGCTGCGGCTATGGGGCGGTTGCGCGTTCGGTCGCGCGCGCGCGCCCGCAAGCGACCGTGCTCGGCGTCGAGATCGACGCAGGCCGACTTGCGCAGGCGCAGACAGCCGACAATCCGCCCAATCTGCGTTTTGCCGCCGCCGACGCGACGCAGGCATTGCCGCCGGGCCCGTGGGACGTGGTGATGCTGTCCAACGTGCTCGAGCATCTCGAGGCGCGTGTCGCGTTTTTGCGCGATCTTCTCGCCACGGCGCGGCCGCAGCGCGTGCTGATCCGCGTGCCGCTGTTCGAGCGCGACTGGAAGATGGCGCTGCGCCGCGAAGTGGGTGCGAACTACATGTCCGACCCCGAACATTTCATCGAGCACACGCTGGCCGAGTTCGCAGCCGAGACAGAAGCGGCGGGCTTGCGCATCGAAGCGCTAAGCACGCTGTGGGGCGAGATCTGGGCCGATTGCCGGCCGGTCGGCGTTTGACGCCCCCGCGTGTGATGCCCGCACCCCGCATCAGCGTCGTCGTGCCGTGCTACAACGCGCACCGCTACCTGGCGGAAACGCTGGCAAGCGTGCGCGTGCAAACCTTCGCGGACGTCGAAATCGTGCTCGTCGACGACGGCTCGACCGATCCGGCCACGCTCGCTTTTCTGGCCGACCTGCCGCCCGACATCAAGTTCGTGCGCAAACCCAATGGCGGCCTGTCGTCGGCGCGCAATGCGGGCTTTGCCGCAGCTTCGGGAAACTACATTCTGCCGCTCGACGCCGACGACTGTATTGCGCCCAACATGCTGGCGCGCTGTGCGGCAATCCTCGACGCCGATTCGGCGGTCGATTTCGTCTATACGCAGATCGACGTTTTCGGCGACGAGCGCGGCGTGGTGCGCAAGACCTGGAACCGGTTCGAGCAGCTCGCCACCAACCAGCTGCCCTATTGCATGCTGATGCGCAAATCGGCGTGGCAGCGCATCGGCGGCTACGACGAGACCATGCGCGAAGGCTACGAAGACTGGGAGTTCAATCTGCGCCTGTCGAAGGCGGGGCTGATCGGTGCTGCGATCGCCGCCCCGCTCTTTCGCTATCGCCGCCTTGCCACGGGCATGCTGCGCAGTGTCTCGCAGCAGCGCCATGCGCGCCTCTGGCGCCAGATGCGCCGCAAACATCCCGATCTCTATGGCTTCGCGGGCCTGTGGGCATTGTGGCAGCAATGGCGCGGCCGGCCTTCCACGCATCCGCTGGCCCTCGTCTGGCTGCTGCTGGCGGCGACGTTCGTGCTGCCTGATCGCCTGTTCAGCCGCCTGTTTCTGGCCTTGCATCGCATCGGCCACAGTGCACGCAATCCCGATGCCGTGTTAGATTAGCCGCATAACTCTGGAGCAATCCGTCCATGGTGAATTCCGCCCGCCGTTCGTTTCTGTTTGCGCTGTTTGCCGCCGGTTTGTCCGGTTGCGGCTTCGAGCCGTTGCTCGGTCGTGCCGGCGACAGCGCCGATGCGATCGAAGAGCTCGCCGCCATCCGCATCGAGCCGATTCCGGACCGTTCGGGCCAGGTGCTGCGCAACGCGCTGCTCGATCGGCTCACGCCGCAAGGCCAGATTCCGGGCGCGCGCTACGTGCTGCGCATCCGGCTGCAGGAGCCGCGCCAGACGATCCTGCTGCGGCGCGACGACGTCATCAGCCGCAGCAGCTATTCGGCGCAGGCGACGTTCGACTTGCGCGACGCGCAAGGTCAGCGCGTGTTTTCGGGCAACTCGTCCTTCACGACCGACTACGAGATCGCAAGCTCGGAATTCGCCACGCGCACGAGCCTAGAAAATGCGCGCGACCGCGTGATGGAACTTGTTGCAAGCGACATCCGCAACCAGCTGGCACTCAATTTCCGCCAGCGCCAGAACGCCGCGCGCTGAAGCGGCAGCCCTAGAGACCCCGCAGCGACAATTCGCCGAGATTGCGCAGCGCGATGCGGAACAAGATCGCCGTGTCGGGCGGCAGTTCGGCGCGCCCGATATTGCGCCGCGTGAGGTCGATCCCCCAGATGAAGCAATCGTCTTCGTAGAACAGCGTCGCGCCGGCGACGAGCACGCCGTTGTCGTTGCCAAGTGCTTGGATGAGCCGCCCCTGCGCGCGCCAATTCTCGTTGACCACCACGGTCAGTCCGTGCCCGAGCTGGTTGATCGAGGCGACGGCGGTCGGCTGCAAAGCGCGGTCGATGCGCGCATGCGACAGCGTGTAGCGCAACGCGGTCGGCCCCAGCGAAACGCTGCTGACCGAGCGCAGAAGCTCGCGGCTCGCATTGTCGACCTGGAAGCGGTAGGTCGTCGTGAGCCACGGATGTGGGGTCGCGTTGAAGCGTCCGACAAAGTCGGAAAAGCGCGTGTCGATGCCCGATCCGGCCGGGGCGGCGGATTCCGCCTTGTACCGGTATTGCTGGCCCAGAAAGGCGCCGAAGCGCTGGGCCCAGATATTCGAGTATTCGGTGTTGACGCCGTAGATCGTGCGCATGCCGCCTTCCGCGCGGTCGTAGCCCGTGAAGCGGTTCGGGCGCAGGATGTTCGTGTCGTCGAAGGTGAGCCCGAGACTGTCTTCGTTGGGCAGGTTGCGCTGGTCGCCGAGATTGGGCGCTGCGAAGGCACCCGCCACCGGCTCGACGAGCAGGCGTGCGGCCCCGGTGCTGCGCACCAGCGGATAGCGCCACGACACGCCAAGCTGCGGCAGCACGCGGGACTGCACGCCGTCTTCGGTCGGCCGATAGCCGCCGCCGCTGGTATTGATGTTGGCCGTGTGGAAAATGTCGGTCTGGACAGTGGCGCTGACCGTGTAGACCTCGCCCGTGCGCGTCGTATAGGGCAGCGTCCAGCCGCCGACCGCACTGCCGCGCTGCGTGCGCACGCCGCTTTGCCGGTAGATCGACGCGGTGTTGGCGTCGAATTCGAAGCGCCCGCCCATCGCCCCCGGCTCGCCGATCCAGCTGTAGGCGCCCGCCGGCAGCACCTGCGGCGAGCGTTCGAGACTGTCTTCGGGCCGCAGACCCTGGTAGCTCAAGCCCTGCAGCACCGCGTAGCCGCGGTCGCGGAAGCCTTCGGTGTAGAGTCGGCTTTCGAAAACGTTCTGGTCGAGGAATGCGAAACGCTGGCGCAGACGGTAGCGGTCGACGAAAGTCTTGTCGGTCGCGCGCGCGAGGTCGAAGCCCCAGCGCCAATCGTCGTCGATGTCGAAGCGGCCTTTGCCGCTTGCGTAGCCGCGCGTGTCGCCGAAGCCTTCGCCCTCGCGCCTTGTGCGCATGATGGCGCCGTCGAACTGTACTTTGCCGTTGCGCGCGAATTCGCGGTACTCGCCCGCCAAGATCGGCAGGTCGCTCGTCAGCACGATCGGGGTCACGGTCGCATCGGCCGAGGGGCCGAGCGTCCAGTAGTAGGGCGTGCCGAACATCGTGCCGACCTGGCTCGACGAGGTGACGTCCGGCATCAGGAAGCCCGAGGCGCGCTTCTCCGTGCCGTCGGGATGTGCGAAATAAGGCGTGTAGGCGACGGGCACGCCCGCCACTTCCAGCCACGCATTGTCGTAGGTGATTTCCTTGGCCGCTTGGTCGTGCGTAACGCGCTCGGCGCGCAGCTGCCACATGGGCGCGCGCGTCGGGTCCTTCTCGCACGGCTCGCACGGGCTGTATGTCGCACGCCGCATCACGGTCTTGCTGCCGTCGGCCCGGCGGGCGGTGACGGCGGCAAAGCGCGACTGGTCCGTCAGCATGGCGCGCAGATTGCGGATCGTGCCGTCGCGCATGTCGCTCGTGAGCTCGACGAAATCGGCGAACACGACGTCGCCGGTGGGGTCGAGCAGCATCACGCTGCCCGAGGCGGTGACGACGTTCGTGCGGCGATTGTAGGTGAGCGTGTCGGCCTTCAGAAGCCGATCGCCTTGCGAAATCTCGACCTGGCCGCGGGCGACCACGAGGCCCAGATCGTCGTCGACCTGGATTTCGTTGGCGCGCACCAGGGCCGGCGCATCGAGTCCGTCGCGCAACGATTGCGCATGGCCGCTGGCTGCGGCCAGCGTCAGGGCGGCGACGAGGGCAAGGCGCCGTAGGCCGACGCCGACGGCTGAAACTCTCGTCGTGCGGGGCGAAGACAATGTCATTTGCGGGTCAAGTTGCGGCGGCGCTATCTGAAATAATGATGGACTTCGAGGTGCTTACGTCGAAGCGGCGGGCATTATAGCGAGGCACCTCGCGAATGCCATTGGATAAATGCAGCCGCATTCGCGGCGGAATTCGCGTAAATTGGGGTCGATCGCGTCGCGACCCACCATCCCTTGCTTGCCCCGCCTGCGACCTGATAAATCACAGGGCTTATTCGCTGCCGCTCTTTGGGAAGGTCTTTGCGTGCAACAGCCGATTCGCCTCGCCCCGTCGATTCTGTCGGCCGATTTCGCGCAATTGGGTGCGGAAGTGCGCGCGATCGACGAAGCCGGGGCCGACTACATCCATGTCGACGTGATGGACGGGCATTTCGTGCCCAACATCACGATCGGGCCTGGCGTGGTGCGGGCACTTCGCGCGCATTCGCAGAAAATCTTCGACGTGCATCTGATGATCTCGCCGGTCGACCCATACGTGGCCGCGTTCGCCGATGCGGGTGCCGACATCATCACCGTACATCCCGAAGCGGGCCCGCATGTGCATCGCACGCTGCAGCTCATTCGCAGCCTCGGCAAGAAAGCGGGCATTGCGATCAATCCGGGCACGCCGGTCGAAGCGGTCGATCCTTTGCTGGCCGATGTCGATCTTGTGCTGGTGATGTCGGTCAATCCCGGGTTCGGCGGGCAGAGCTTCATTTCGGGCGCACTCGAGAAAATCGCGGCGTTGCGCGCGCGCATCGATCGGATCGTCGCGGGCACGTCGCGCCGGATCGATCTCGAGGTCGATGGCGGCATCAACCAGCAGACCGCCCGGCTGGTGCGCAAGGCAGGTGCCGATGTGCTCGTTGCCGGGACAGCCGGCTTTGCGGGCGGTCCTGCCAACTACGCCGAAAATCTGCGACGGCTGCGCGAGCTTTGACGATGGCCCGTGCGCGGCAGCGCTCCCGCTGGTCGGATTTCTGGAACGGCACCCCGCTCTACGGATTGCTGATCGGCGGGCGGACCGTTGCGCGTTTGGCGCGACTTGCGCCCGAACCTTTGCCCGGATCGCGGCCGCGCGGCGAAGCGATCGTTGCGGGCAAGCTCGTCTGCGCGGGGCGCGCACTTCCCGCCGAACGACCGGATTGGGCGGCCGCCGATCTCAGCCAAGCAGCCCTTGAAGAGCTCAACGGTTTTGGCTGGCTCGACGATCTTGCGGCCGTCGCGAGCGAGACGGCGCAGTCGCGCGCGCGCGCCCTCGTCGAAGATTGGATCCTTGCCAATCCCAAATGGCGCCCGGCCCTGTGGGATGCCGAGACGACCGGGCGGCGCTTGGCAGCGTGGCTTGCGCACGCACCCTTTTTGTCGCGCGGTGAGGGCGATCGGCTCGGGCCGATGCTGCTGCAATCGGCCACGCGCCAGGCGCGGCATTTGGCGCGTTGCGTGCGCGCGGCCCCGCGCGGCTTGCCCCGCCTCCAAGCGCTCAAAGGTCTCGTGTACGCGCATGGCTGCGGCCTGCTCGACGAACGCGCTTTGGGTGCCGTTGCGCAGCGCCTGGCGATCGAAGCCCAGCGCCAACTGGCGCCCGACGGTTTCCATCTGAGCCGCGGCGCGCGCGCCCAACTCGAAGCTTTGTCGATCCTCGCCGATTCGCGCCTCGCCATCGAAGCGGCCGGTGCGAACGTGCCGGAAGCCCTGCACCGTGCGATCGAAAAGCTCGCCCCGGCGTTGCGCTTCTTCCGCCATGGCGACGGCGGGCTTGCGCTGTTCGAAAACTCGAACGTCGAAACCGCCGCCTTGGTCGATACCGTGCTGGTGCGCGCGCAATGGCCCGATCCGCCGCCCGAGCGCGCGGTGTCGATCGGTTTCGAGCGCGTGGTCGCAGACCGCGTGCTGCTGTTCGTCGATGCGGGGCCGCCGCCCGAAGAAGGTTTCGACCGCCACGCGCATGCGGGCGCTTTGGCGTTCGAATTGTCGGCCGGCAAGGAACGCATCGTCGCCAATTGCGGGGCGGGCCCGCAGGACGATTCCGAATGGGCGCTCGCCTTGCGCGCGACGGCCGCCCACTCGACGCTGACGCTCGAAGACACGAGTTCGAGCGAGCCCGTGCCCGGCGGCCTGCGCCGGCGCCTCAAAAGAGTCTCGGTCGCGCGCGACGAGGCCGACGGCAATGTCTGGCTCGATCTGAGCCACGACGGTTATGTGTCCGATTTCGGCTTCGTGCATCGCCGCCGCATCTTCGTGGCCGGCGACGGGCTCGACGTGCGCGGCGAAGACTCGCTGCTGCCGGCGACCGGCGCCACGCCGTCGCCCTCGGCGCGCTTCGCCATTCGCTTCCATCTCTATCCCGATATCCAGGCATCCGTGATCCAGAACGGCGCCGCGGCTTTGCTGCGCACGCCGCGCGGCCAGGCTTGGCGCCTGCAGATCGCGGGGGCGGCACTCGAGATCGGCGAGAGCGTGTCGTTCGCCCAGCGCGGTACGGCACGGCGTGCCGAACAACTCGTTGCGGCCGGTACGGCCGGTGCGCAGGGCATGTCGGTCAAATGGGCCTTCAAACGGATCCAAGGCGAGCGTTAGGCGAAATCGACATGGGCAGCGACAGCGACAGCAAGGCGAGCGTGCTCGTCACCGGCGGGGCGGGCTTCGTCGGTGCCCATGTGTGCCGCGCTTTGGCGCTGGCGGGCCATCGGCCGGTGGCGTTCGACAATCTCAGTGCCGGCCATCGCGATTTCGTGCGCTGGGGTCCGTTTGTCGAAGGCAATGTGGGCGATGCCGCCGCCCTCGATGCCGCGATCGCCGCGCACGGCATTCGCGCTTGCGTGCATCTGGCAGGCTCGATCGAGGTCGGCCTCTCGGTCAAAGAACCGGTGCGCTTTTGGCAGAACAATGTTTCGACCACATTGGTGCTGCTCGACCGTTTGCAGGCAGCGGGCGTGAAGGCGTTTGTGTTTTCCTCGACCGCGGCGGTGTACGGCATGCCCGAACAGGTGCCGATGGCCGAAGACCATCCCAAGCGGCCGACCAATCCCTACGGCGAAACGAAGCTTGCGGTCGAACAGATCCTGGCCGCCCAGGCGCGGGCGACGGGCCTCTCGTGGATCGCGTTCCGCTATTTCAATGCGGCGGGGGCCGCCTGGGCCGACGGAATCGGCGAAGACCATGCGCCCGAAAGCCATCTCATTCCGCTCGCGTGCCAGGCCGCGATGGGCATTCGCCCGCCGCTCACGATCTTCGGCACCGACTATCCCACGCCCGACGGAACCGCGTTGCGCGACTATATCCATGTGGCCGATCTCGGGGCTGCCCACGTGCTCGGGATCGAGCGCGCTTTGGCGGGGCCGGTCGCGACGGCGTTCAATCTCGGCACGGGCCAGGGCTATTCGGTGCGCGACGTCGTCGCGACCGTCGAACGCGTCGCGGGCATGCCGGTGCCGCACAGTTTCGGCAAACGCCGCGACGGCGACAGCCCCGCCCTCGTGGCGGATCCGGCGGCGGCCAAACGCGAGCTTGGCTGGCAGCCGACGCATTCGGACCTCGCGCGCATCGTCGCCGATGCGTGGGCGTGGCACCAGCTGCGCCACAAAAACTAAAGCTTCGAAAACGCCTCGATCCGTTTCAGGCGGGCCGCTTCAGTCGGGCTGCAAAGAAACCGTCCATGCCGCCCTGATCCGCCCAATGGCTCGGCAGCGTCGCAAGATCGCCGTCTTTGGACAAGAGCGCGTCGGTTCCGGGGATTTCGCCGGGGGCAAGCGGCAGGCGCTTGAAGGCCGCGTTGCGCGCGAGGAAGGCCGCGATACGGCTGCGCCCTTCGCGCGGATCGAGCGAGCAGACGGCATAAACGAGCGTGCCGCCGGGCGCGGTCATTTCGGCTGCGGCATCGAGCATGCGGTCCTGGACATCGACGAGTTTGGCGGCATCAAGCGGCGATTTGAGATACGCGATCTCGGGATGGCGGCGCAGCGTGCCGGTGGCCGTGCAGGGTGCGTCGAGCAGCACATGCGAGAATGTCTGCGCCGGGCGCCAATCGGCCAGATCGCCCGCGACAGTTTGCGCCGCAAGCCCGACGCGCTGCAGATTTTCCGTCACGCGTCGCAGCCGCTTGGTCGATTGATCGACCGCCAAAACGTCCGCACCCGCGGCGGCGAGTTGCATCGTTTTGCCGCCGGGGGCCGCACATAGGTCGAGCACGCGTGCACCCTTCACGTCGCCCAGCAGGCGTGCGGGCAGAGCGGCGGCGGCGTCCTGCACCCACCATGCGCCCTCGGCAAAACCGGGCAGTTCGGCAACATTGCCGCTGTCGGCAAGCCGCAGCGTACCGGTCGGCAGCACGGTCGCACCCAAGCGCTCGGCCCAGTCGCCCTGTGCCGTCTTGAGCGTGATATCGAGCGGCGGTTCCTTTGCATGCACGGCTGCAACCGCGCGCGCGGTTTCCTCGCCATAGGCGGTCGACAGGATGTGCCAAAGCCACGGCGGCGTATCGAGGCGCGCGGCGTCGCACGCAGCGAGCAGATCTTTGCCCTCGCGTGCCACGCGGCGCAGCACGGCATTGACCACGCCGCGCAAGGCAGCTTCGCGCGGGCCGCACAATTCGACCGTTTCGCCGACGGCCGCATGCGCAGGCGTGTCGAGCAGAAGCAATTGGGCGGCACCCAAGCGCAGAATATTCAGGATTGGCGGCGGCGGTGTGCCGCGGTCGAGGCATTTCGCGAGGACGGCGTCGAGCGAGCCCATGCGCCGCAGCACGCTCGCCGCAAGCAGGCGCGCGAAGGCGCGGTCGCGCGGCTCGAGGCGATGCAGCTCCGGCAAATTCGCGGCCGCATCGTCGAGCGTGCGCAGCTTGAAGACCACGCGGTCCAGCATCTCGCGCGCGAGTGCACGCGCGGTCAGCGGCAAAGCGGGATGCGGTTTGGCCATCAGGCTGCGGCTGCGGGCGACGGCCACGCGCGCGGCACGAGCCAAACCCAATCCATCGTCTCGGGCCGGTCTTCGGTGACGGCGAGCCAGCGCTCGAAACTGCCGAATTTCTGCAGCATCGCAAAGCGGTTTGGATCGCGTCCGGCCTCGCGGATCTTGACGCCGACATGGGTCGGCGCAAAATGCGCGACCAGTCGGTCGCCGATACCGGGCACGATGAAATCGTGGCTCTCGATCAGCAGTGCGATGTTCGCGAAGGCGGGCAGAGGGATGCTTTCGCACAGGGCGACTTCGCAGCCTTCGCAATCCATGAACACGAAGGCGCGTTCGCCCGGCGCCAGGGTCGGCAGCGATTTCGGCCCGAAGCCGCCTTCGAAGCGGAACTGCGCTTCGACCGCGTTGCGCGCGGCCGCTTGGCGTGTTGCTTCGAGTGCGGCGGGCAGCAAATCGTAGGCGACGATTTTGGCGTTCGGCAGTCGGCGCGCGAGCCCCACGGCGTAGTAGCCGTCGGCGGCACCCACGTTCAGCACCCAGTCGGGTGCCCGCGCGATTTCGGTTTCGAGGGCGGCGTGCAGATCGGCTTCGTAGGTGCCGAGCAGCCGCGGGGCGCGGTCGTTGCCGCCCCAGGCATCGACCGGCGGCAGCTTCATGCCCTCGAACGGCCCGCCCAGCACCATGCCGCGCGTCTGTTCTTCGACGTAAGCGCCGAGCCGTTGGCGCAGTTCGGTCACGGCCGACATGTCGTTGCGGCCGATCTTTGCGATCCGGTAGCCGAAACCGGCCAACACCGCGTTCAGCGCATTGCGAAGGGTACCCATCAGAGGATCGACTGGCCGGTTTTTTTCCAGTCGGCGTTGAACTGGGCGAGGCCCTTGTCGGTCAGCGGATGGTTGAAGAGCTGCTTCAGCGTGGCGGGGGGCATCGTCGCCACATGCGCGCCCATCTTGGCTGACTCGACGATGTGCACGGGATGGCGCACCGAGGCCACCAGCACTTCGGTTTTGAGGTTCGGATATTGGCGATAGATCGTGCAGATGTCGGCGATCAGATTGAGGCCGTTGGTTCCGACATCGTCGAGCCGGCCGACGAACGGCGAAATGAAGGTCGCCCCGGCCTTGGCGGCCAGCAGCGCTTGGGCCGCACTGAAGCACAAGGTCACGTTGACCTTGGTGCCCTCGTTGGCAAGCGCGTAGCAGGTCTTGAGGCCGTCGACGGTCAGCGGCACTTTGACCGCGACGTTCTTGGCGATCTTGGCGAGCTTGCGGCCCTCTTTGAGCATCGTGTCGAAATCGTTGGCGGTCACTTCGGCGCTGACGGGACCGGGGACCAGCGCGCAGATTTCGGCCACCACCTCGAGGAAATTGCGCCCGCTTTTCGCGATCAAGGACGGGTTGGTCGTCACGCCGTCGACGAGACCCGTCATGGCGGCTTCGCGGATTTCCGAAACTTCGGCGGTGTCGATAAAGAATTTCATGGTTTTTTTCCTGCTCGGGCTCGGGACGGCGGGCATAATTCGGCTTCTGGCGCGCAAAAACAAGCGAAGAAAAAGCACGGTTTGACCGCGGCTGCGCGCCGTCTAAGCTCGGCGTCAGGCGGAGGCGACACGCGTGGTTTTGGGATTGAAGGGAAAGCGCATTCTCGTGACCGGGGCGGCACGCGGCATCGGCGCTGCGAGCGCACGCCTGTTGGCGCAAGAAGGCGCCATTGTCGGCATTCATTTTGCCCGTGCGGCGGAGGCTGCTGCATCCGTGGTTGCCGCATGCCCAGGTAGCCGCGCCTTCCAGGCCGATCTTGCCGATCCGGCCGCACCGGCAGCTTTGATGGCGGCTTTCTGCGAATGGGCCGGCGGGATCGACGGGCTTGTGAACAATGCCGGGGCTGTCCCCGCCGATGCGGCCTCGACGCTTCAACTCAATTGCGCATCGCCGGTCGCGTTGATGGATTTGGCGCAAAGCCAACTCGCCGCCAGCACGTCTTCCGCGATCGTCAACGTATCGTCGATCGTGGCCGGGCGTGCGGCCTCCCCCCGGCTCGATGCCTATGCGCAAGCCAAAGCCGCGCTCGAGCAGGCGTCGCGCAACCGCGCGCTTGCGTGGGCGCCCGCGGGCATTCGCGTCAATTGCGTGCGGCCGGGCGTGGTCGATACCGATCTCAATGTCTGGCCCGACGATCCGGATCGCACGAAGTTCCAAGCGCGCATCGCGCGTGTGCCGATGGGCCGGGCCGCAACGCCCGAGGATATCGCCGCTGCTATCCTGTTCCTTGCCAGCGACGCGTCGAGCTACATGACCGGCACCGTGCTCAAAATCGCGGGCGGCGAAGACTAGGGAAGTGCTGCGCGCGCGACGAACGGCGCCACGCATTCGGCCCACAGCGCATGGCGCTCCGCCGTCGGATGGCCCACGCCGCCGATGCGCAAAGCCGGATCGCGTTCGAATTCCGGCGCGCGGCAATCGGCCACGACAATGCCGTTGCTCTGCAAGGCCGGCACCATCCAGTTCGACCCGTCGGCGAGCAGCAGCACGACGAGCGTTGCCTTGGCGTCGCGCGCCGTCTTTGCCATTTCGGCGAACAACGCTTCCATCGTCGGCCGCACGAAATCGCGTCTTCCGCGCAATTCGAAGCGCAGCCACGCGCGTTTGAGTTCGGTCACGATCACGGACTGCGCTTCGAGCGGCCACGGCGCGATGGGCCCGCCCGCGTATTCGACGAGGCGGCCGTCCTGGAACAGCGCATGCGGGGGCACGAGATTGCGCCCTTGCGCGTCGAACAGCGAGCGCACCCAACTCAGCGACGCCACATTGCGTTCGCGATGGTCGCCGAACAGGCCGTAGACGAACACGCGCGGCGGATCGCTTGCGCGGGCGCGCATGCGCAGCAGCGACTGGTAGGTGCCGTAGCCGCCCACGCCGAGATTTTCGAACGCGATGTCGGGCAGTTTTTCGCCAAGCTGCCACACGAAGGTTTCGGCGTCGGCCACGCCGTAGCCTTGCGTGATCGAATCGCCGACGAAATCGACGCGCGGGCCGCTTCGTTGCGGATCGCTGCGGCTGGCGCGCTGGCCGTTCGGCCAAAAAGTCATCGGCACGTTGCCGGCCTCGTTGGAAGCGACAATGCCCGGCCGGTTGGTCCAGCCGAATTGCGGATGCGGCTCGGCCCAGCTATTGGCGCTGCGCGCCGCAAAATCGGCGGGCACATAGCCGACCCAACGCAACATGGCCTCGCCCAGCGCCATCGACACCAACAGCGAAACCGCAAACAAAATCGCCGATTTCAAGCCAACCCTCTGTCTTTTCGCGGATATTTTCGCTGGCAGGCCCCCAATGCGGGGTCTAGTATCCGCGCGATTCGAACCTTAGGCGTTTTAGCATGGCCAAGCCCTCCGGCACCCACGAAGATTATGCGCGCGACGAAGATCTGCAAGGTTCGAGCGACCGCAGCTTCGGCTTCGTGTTCACCGGCTTTTTCGCCCTCGTCGGCGGCGTGAAGCTCTATACGGGCCACGCTTGGGCGCTCTACTGGTTCGCGGGTGCAGCAGCGTTTCTGGCGGCGGCGTTGCTTGCGCCGCGGATCCTGGGGCCGCTCAATCGGCTGTGGATGAAGTTCGCATTGCTGCTCTACGCGGTCATGAATCCGCTGACGATGGCACTGCTGTTCTTCCTGGTCGTCACACCGATCGGCGTGGTGATGCGGCTTGGCGGAAAAGATTTCCTGCGCAAGCGCCTGGAGCCCGACGCATCGAGCTATTGGCTGCCGCGCGATCCGCCGGGGCCGGCCCCAGAGTCGATGAAACAGCAGTTTTGAGGATAAAGGGCCGATGCTGTCGCTGATCAAGGAACTCTGGCTGTTCATGCGCGTGCGCAAGAAATTCTGGCTGCTGCCGATCGTCGCGATGATGGCGCTGTTCGGCGGCCTCATCGTGCTGACCAAGGGCAGCGCCATCGCCCCCTTCATCTACACGCTGTTCTAGAATGCGCATTCTGGGTCTTTCCGCGTTCTACCACGACTCGGCCGCCGCCCTCGTCGTCGATGGGCGCATCGTGGCGGCCGCGCAAGAAGAGCGTTTCACGCGCAAGAAGCACGATGCGCGCTATCCCGTCCACGCGATCGACTATTGCTTGGCTGAAGCCGGCATAACGCTCGACCAGATCGACCATGTCGCGTTCTACGACAAGCCGTTTTTGAAGTTCGAACGGCTGCTCGAGACCTATCTTGCGTTCGCACCGCGCGGCTTCGCATCGTTCCGCATGGCGATTCCGGTGTGGCTCAAGGAAAAGCTATTCCAGAAAAAGCTGCTGTCGGACGAACTCGCGAAGGCCGCTCCGGGCTTCGATTGGGAATCCAAATTGCTGTTCGCCGAGCACCATCAAAGCCACGCGGCGTCGGCGTTTTTCCCGTCGCCGTTCGAAGAGGCGTTGGTGCTCACGATGGACGGGGTCGGCGAATGGGCGACCACGTCTGTCGGCATCGGGCGCGGCAACAAGCTCGAGATGGTGCGCGAGATCCATTTCCCGCATTCGCTGGGGCTGCTCTATTCGGCCTTCACCTACTATACGGGCTTCAAGGTCAATTCCGGCGAATACAAGGTCATGGGGCTCGCCCCCTACGGCACGCCGCGCTTTGCGCAAACGATCCTCGAACACGTGATCGATCTCAAAGCCGACGGTAGCTTCCGTCTCAACATGGACTATTTCGACTATTGCACCGGCCTCACCATGACCAACGCCAAGTTCGACGCGTTGTTCGGCGCGCCCAGGCGCCAGCCCGAACAGCGCCTCGACCAGCGGCACATGGATCTGGCCGCTTCGGTGCAGGCGGTGCTCGAAGAGGCGGTCTTGCGCCTCACGCGCAGCCTGCAGGCCGAGACGGGTATGGAAAATTTGTGCCTCGCGGGCGGTGTCGCCCTCAATTGCGTGGCCAACGGCAAGATCCTGCGCGACGGCAAATGGAAAAACCTGTGGATCCAGCCCGCGTCGGGCGATGCGGGCGGGGCTCTCGGGGCGGCCCTTGCGGGCTATCACCTGTTCAAAGGCGGGCCGCGCACGGCCAACGGCACGACCGACACGATGCAGGGGGCCTATCTCGGGCCTGAATTCGCGCAAGAAGACATCGAGAAGCGCCTGACGGCAGCAGGGGCCAAGTTCGAGGTGCTGTCCGAGACCGCACTGGTCGCGCGTGCGGCGGCCGATTTGGCCGACGGCTTGGCGCTGGGCTGGTTCCAGGGCCGCATGGAATTCGGGCCGCGTGCGCTTGGCGGGCGCTCGATCCTGGGCGATGCGCGCAGCCCGGCCATGCAGAAAACCCTCAATCTGCGGGTCAAATACCGGGAAAGCTTCCGGCCCTTTGCACCCTCGGTGCTGCGCGAGGACGTGGCCGACTGGTTCGAACTCGACGGCGATTCGCCCTATATGCTGCTGGTCGCCGACGTGGTCGAAAAGCGCCGCCGCGCGATGACGCAGGCCGAGCAGGCTTTGTTCGGCATCGACAAGCTCAATGTGCCGCGTTCGGACATTCCGGCCGTCACGCATGTCGATTATTCGGCGCGCATCCAGACCGTCCATGCCGACACCAATCCGCGCTACCACGCGCTGATTTCGGCCTTCAAAGCGCGCACCGGCTGCCCGGTCATCGTCAATACGAGCTTCAATGTGCGCGGCGAGCCGATCGTCGGCAGCCCGGAAGACGCGTTCCGCTGCTTCATGGGCTCCGAGATCGAGCGCCTGGCCGTGGGGAATTGCTATCTCGTCAAAGAGGCGCAAGACCCGGCCTTGAAGCTCGATTACAAAGACGAATTCGAACTCGATTAGGCGGATTCAAGCTTTCGCGGGTCGAGGGGCTTTGCCCCGCTAGCGGTTGAAGTGCCCGCGCGCGGCACGAAAAATGAATCGGAGATTGTTGTGGAATAGCCGTTTGGGGCCTTGCGTTCTCCAAGCGAATGCCAGTTTATACAGCGTCTCGGACGGACCGCCATGACCGACATCGCCCCGCAACAGCTTGCTCACCCTCCCCGCCGCCCGCGTGCTTTGAGCCGCGTGCACGCGTTTTTTCTGGCGTTGGTGCTGATCGTGGGCGGTGTGGCGATCGCGCGGGCCGACCGGCCTGATACGGCCAACCTGCCCGTGGCAAGCGGCCTTTAAGCGCTCACCCCCCCCCGCTCAACCCCAGGGCCCGCGCCGCCGCCGTGCGGCAGGCGCAAAACCGCTCCCCGAACTACCCATCGCCTGAGCCTGCGCCGTCAACGCTTCGATGCGGTTGGCGGGGTTGGGGTGCGTGGAAAACAGATTGTCCATCCGCGCCCCCGACAGCGGGTTCATGATGAACATATGGGCGGTCGCCGGATTGCGCTCGGCCGTGTCGCTCGGGATTTGATGCACGCCGTTGGCGATTTTGGCCAGCGCCGAGGCCAACGCCATCGGGTCGCCGCAGATCTCGGCCCCGATGCGGTCGGCCTCGTATTCGCGCGAACGGCTGATCGCCATCTGCACAAGGCTTGCCGCAAGCGGCGCCAGAATCATCATCACCAGCGTGCCCGCAATGCCGATACCGCCGCGCTCGCGATTGCCGCCGAACAGCATGGCGAAATTGGCGAGCATGCCGATGGCCCCGGCAAGCGTCGCCGTCACGGTCATGGTCAGCGTGTCGCGGTTTTTGACGTGCGCGAGCTCGTGCGCCATCACGGCGGCCACTTCGCGCTCGTCGAGGATCTCGAGCAGGCCCCTGGTTGCCGCAACGGCGGCGTTTTCGGGGTTGCGGCCCGTGGCAAAGGCGTTGGGCTGCGGATCGTCGATCAAAAACACCTTCGGCATCGGCAGGTTCGCATTGGCCGCCAGATTGGCGACGATGCGATGGAAGCCGGGGGCCTGCTCGGGCGTGACCTCGTGCGCGCCGTACATGCGCAGCACCATCTTGTCCGAGTTCCAATAGGCGAACAGGTTCATGCCCGCGGCAAAGAGCAGGGCAAGCAGCATGCCGGCCTCGCCGCCGAGCATGAAGCCGATGGCCAGGAACAGGCCGGTCATGCCGGCCAACAGGATCGCGGTTTTGGCGTAATTCATGTCTCAGCAGATAAGTGGGCGAAGGCGCACGTTCAAGTCTTGCCCGACGGGTCTAAAGGCCGCATATCTCTGCCCATGACCGAGACGCCCAAAATCGACGAAAAACCGCCCGAGCCCACACCTGCGGCCGAAAAGCCGATGCCCAAACCTGCCGAAATAGGCGGGCCAAAGGGCCTCGAGCCCACGCGCTACGGCGATTGGGAGCGGGGCGGGCGCTGCGTCGATTTCTAGCCCCGCCGCACAAGCAGGGCAGCCTTTGCGCTTTTTATGGGCGTTCCTCGGCGTTTTTTTCGCCGTCTGGATCGCCCGCATCCTGCTGATCCCGTGGACGGACGCCGCCGCCGACCAGCCCAGCACGGTGCGCCTGATCGCCGATCTATGGCGCTTGGGCATTTGGCTGCTCCTGCCGCTCGTGTGGCTGATCCGCTTTGAGCGCGTCGATCCGCGTTCGGCCATCGACCAGCGCCCAGGTGCGCGCCCCTGGCTGGGGATCGCCCTCGGGCTTGGCTATCTTGGGGCTGCCCGCGTCTACGACGTGGCGATGGGCGCACCTTGGATCGCGATCCCGTCGTTGCCGGTGCCGACCTTGGCGGCCTCGATGGTGGGGATCGCGTTTGCCGCGTTGTGCGAGGAGTTCCTGTTTCGCGGCGTGCTGCTCAAGGAGCTTTCCCGGCGGTACGGTTTCGGGCGCGCCAATTTCCTGCAGGCCGTCTTGTTCGTGGCGATCCAATGGCCGGCCTGGGTTGCGCTGATCGAGTTCGATCCGGCCACGTTTGCCCTGTTGAGCGGCCTTGCCCTGCTCTATGCGCTGCTGCTGGGGGCGATCGTGCGCCAGACCGGCACGATCTGGGTCGGGTTCGGCGTGCAGACGCTCGGCAATGTGCTGCAGGGGCTGGGGTTCGGCGCTTGAAGTTGCGCGACGGCGGCACTTGAGGCCAAATGGGATTCGAACGGGAGCATTGAACGTGACGATTATTCGCCTTGCGATTTGCGCCGCCCTGTTGGGTTTGGCGGCCTGCCAGGGACCGGCCCCGGCCGGGGCTTTGCCGCGCCTCGACGTCAGAAGCACGTTGACGGCCGACAATCTGTGCTCGCAAGGCCTGTCGCCCGCGATCGAGCTTGGCCGCGTGCCGGCCGGCACGGTGCGCTACCGTGTGCGCTTCCAGAATGTCGGCGTGCTGTTCGGCGCACCGATGGATTACGAGTTCGAAGCCGGCACGACGCGCTTGGCCCAAGGGGCCATTGCGGGCTATCGCGGCGTGTGCCCGGGCGAGCGCCAGCGCTTCGAGATTCGCACCGAGATACTGGCCCTCGATGCGGCCGGCCGCACGCTCGCCTACGGGGTCACGAACCAGACCGTGACCTCGACGACATCGATGCTGAAGGCACCCGCACCCGAGCGTTAGTTGAGTCTCTTGGTGCCCGGCCGCACGAGAAACGCCAGGCTTGCCGCCACGGCAGCCGCACAGAACATCACAAGCCCTGCCAGCGCCAGCGGCGTGCCGTCGTGCAAGTTCCCGAACGCAATGCCGACAAGGGCGGCACACGCCATCTGCAGAAAACCCATCAGCGCCGAGGCGGCCCCCGCCATATGCGGATAGGGGCCAAGCGCCCCGCCCTGGCCGTTGGGCATGCCCATGCCCATGCCGCACATGTAAAGCGACATCGGCGCCACGAGAAACGCCGCACCGACGATGTCGGCGGTGACGGCCCCGGCGAGTGTGGCCGCCAGCATGCCGGCGCCGCCCAAGAGCTTGATGCTCGTCGCGAAGATCAGCATGCGGTCGATGCCGAGCCGCAGCGTGAAATGGGCGGCCAATTGCGCACCCGTGAAATAGCCGACGACGCAGGCGGCGAAGAAATAGCTGAACGTGTCGGGTGCAAGGCCAAGATCGCCGATCAGCACGAAAGACGAGCCCGAGATGAACGCGAACAAGCCGCCATAGCCGAACGCCACGCACAGCGCGTAGCCGAGATAGCGCCGGTCGCCCAGCAAGGTCGCGTAGTTGCGCTGCATGCGGCCGAGCTCGAGGGCGTTCGGGTCGGGCTGCTTGTTGGTCTCGACCAGATAGAGGGCGAGCAAAGCCAGCAGCGCGCATGCAAGCGCCACCAGCAGCGCGAAATTCCAGCGCCAGCCGAAATTGACTTCGACAATGCCGCCGAGGATGGGGCCGGCGGCCGGTGCAAACGCCATGACCGAGCCCACGAGGGCCAGCATGCGCGCGGCCCCTTCGCGCCCATAGACGTCGCGCACGATGGCGCGGCCGAGGACCACGCCCGCACACGCACCCGCGGCTTGCAAGGCGCGGGCGGCGATCAGCGCTTCGATCGAGGTCGCGAGCGCGCACACGATCGAGGCCACGACGTAAAGTGCCATGCCGCCGAGCACGATCGGCCGGCGCCCGAAACGGTCCGACAAAGGCCCGTACACGAGTTGTACGAGCGCAAAGGCCGCCATATAGACCGACAGCGTCAATTGCGTGGCTGCCACGTTGGCACCCAGGCTTTGGCCGATGGCGGGCAGCGACGGCAGATAGAGATCGGTCGAGAGCGGCCCGATCGCGACAAGGCCGATGATCAGCCCGAAGAGCAGGCGCGAATGTCCGGCAGCGGCGGGCGTGGCACTCATGGCGTTGTGGCTTGCCGCAGTTCGGCCGGGCGCGCGATCAGGAAATAGCCTGCCGCCGCAAGCAGCCCGCCCGTCAAGACGCCCATCGCCAGCGACGACGCAGTACCGTCCGACAGGGCGGCGACGATCAGCGTGCCCAAGGCCGCACACGCGGTCTGCAGAAAACCTTGCAGTGCCGATGCCGCACCCGCGATGCGTCCAAAAGGCTGCATCGCACTCGCCGTTGCGTTGGGGAGTGCGATGCCGAATCCCAACATGAAAAGCATCATCGGGGCGACGAGCGTCGCCGGGGCCGACAGGCCGCCCAACACGACCCCCGCCATCGCAAGACCGCCGACGGCGCAAATCGTCGTGCCGATGGCGACCGCGCGGCGCGGTGCCACACGGCCCGACATGCGGCTGGCCGTGAGCGAGCCCGAGAAATAGCCCACGACCGTGAAGGCCGGCACGAAGCCGAACATGGCCGGCGACATGCCGTAGACGTCGATGAGGATGAACGGAATGCCGGTCGTGAAGGCCATGAGCCCCGTGAAGGCGCCCGCCCCCACAAGCGTGTAGCCGACATAGAGACGGCTCGACAGCAATTGCCCGAATGCGCCGAGAAGATGGGCGGGGGCAAGCGCATCGCGGTTGAGATTGCGGTTGCTCTCGGCCAAGAACCGCCACGCGAACAGGCCCACGAGACTGCCGAACACGAGCAGGGCCAGAAACGCCGAGCGCCAGCCGAACAGCGTCTGCAGCTGGCCGCCGATGACGGGGGCGATCGCAGGTCCCGCCGCCATCGCCATGCCGATGAAGGCAAGGGCGCGGGCGGCTTCGGCGCGGTCGTAGCGGTCGCGCGTGATCGCGCGCGATACGGTGGTGCCCACGCTGGCACCAATGCCTTGCAGCGCGCGTCCGGCAATCAGCATCCCGATGCTGGGGGCGAGCGCGCACATCAATGTGCCCGCAAGATAGACGCCCACGCCTGCGAACAGCACCGGGCGTCGCCCGAAGCGGTCGGACAGCGGCCCCCACACGAGTTGGGCGAGGGCAAGGGCCGCCAGATAGAACGTCATCGTGAGTTTGACTTGGTCGGGCGGGGCCATCAGCGCTTGGCCCATCGACGGCAGCGACGGAATATAGAGCGAGATCGACATCTGGCCGAGCATGACCATCGAGGTCAGCAGAACGATGGCGCCGAGTGTGGCGCGCTGGGGCTCTTTGCTATCCATGGCGCAGCAAATGGGCGCCGTTGGCGGCAAGCCATTGGCGCGGGCCCTCGAAGCCCGGGCACAGACGGGCAACGAGCGCCCAGAATTCAGCGCTGTGGTTCATGTGCGTGAGATGCGCGACCTCGTGTGCCACGACATAGTCGAGCACTTCGGGCGGGGCCAGCACAAGGCGCCAGGAAAACGCCAAGGTGCCGTCGCTGGCCGCACTGCCCCAGCGCGTGCGCGTGTCGCGAATGCGGATGGCCGCGACTTTGCGTCCAGTTTGTGCGGCGAGTGCGTGCGCTTTTTCGGCGAGAATGCGCCGTGCTTGCGCCTTCAGCCAATCGCGCACGCGGCGCGCTGCAAACTCGGGCGCACCCGCCACGTGCAAAACGCCGCCTTCAAGATGCGTGGGGCCGCGTTCGATGCGCGCGACCGTTACCTGTTGGCCCTGATACAAAAAATGGCTGCCGGGGGCGAATTCGACGCGGTCGGGCACGGCCGCCAAGCGGGCCTTGAGCCAGTCGCGCTGGCCGCGCACAAAACCGATGCCGCGTTCCACGCTCATGTGCCACGGCACGGTAAGCGCGATCGTGCCGTCGCTGGCATCCACGCGCACGCTGATGCGCCTGGCGCGCGGATTGCGCCGCACGCGCACGCTTGCAGTCTCGCCGTCGGCCAGCAGATCGGGTACGGCAACGATTTTTTCGCGTTCGACCGCGCGGCTCGGGAACAGGATTTTGAAGAGGCCCACGCCCCGGTTTTAAGGGCTTGCTCGTGACCGGCGCAAGCGCTGAAGATGGCGCCCGAACAAACGCACGCGAGGAACCGGCGGATGCGCAAACCCAACCAGCTCAAACGCCGCATGTCCGGCGGCAAAAACGTTTTCGGCGTCTGGCTGCATTCGTCCCATGCCGTGACGGTCGAAGCGCTGGCCGACACGGGCTACGATTGCCTCATTATCGACAACGAGCACGGCCCCTCGAGCCTCGAGCAGACGCGCGCGCAACTGCAGGCCAGCATGCCCTACGATTGCGGCATGTGCGTGCGCATTCCGTGGGCCGATCCGGTCTACATCAAGCAAGTGCTCGATCTCGGGGCCGACACGCTGATGGTGCCGATGGTCGAAACGGCCGATGCCGCGCGCGCGGTCGTTTCCGCGTGCCGCTATCCGCCCGAAGGCAAGCGCGGCATGGGGCCGTGGCGCGCCATGGCGCAAGGGATTCCGCTCGACGCCTATGCCGCACACATGGCCGAGAATCTCTTCGTGATCTGCCAGATCGAATCGCCGCAGGCGGCCGAAAACGCCGCCGCGATCGCGGGCGTGGACGGCGTGGACATGCTGTTTGTCGGCCCCTACGACCTCTCGGGTGCGTTGGGCCTGCCCAACCAGTTCGAAAATCCCGTGCATCGGCGCTATGTCGATATGGCGCTCGCCGGTGCGGCGGCGGCCGGCAAACCGTGCGGGATCGTGCCGCACGGACCGCACGATGCCGCCTCTCTGTTCGAACGCGGCTTCCGCTTCGTTGCGGCCTCGACCGATTTCGGGCTGATGCGCCGGGCGGCCCTTGCCGAAATCGCGGGGCTTTCCAAGGCGCTCGGTTAGCGCTTGCGCGTCTTGGGCTTCGTGAACACCGCGACGAGTTCGAGATGGCTCGTCCACAGGAACTGGTCGACGGGCACCACGCGCGCGAGCGTGTAGCCGCCGTCGGCCAAGATGCGCGCGTCGCGCGCGAAGGTCGTGGGGTTGCAGCTTACGGCCACGATCGTCGGCACGTCGCTTTGCGCAAGCCATTTGGCCTGTTCGGCCGCCCCCTCGCGCGGCGGATCGAAGATTGCGGCGTCGAACGGTTCGAGATCTTCGGGCATGAAGGGCCGGCGCTCGAGATCGCGCGCTTCGGCCGTGAAGCGCCCGGCGCGGAAACTGGCACGTGCGGCATCCTGCATGGCGGCCACGGCCGCAAAATCGCCCTCGACCGCATGCACGCGGCCGGTCAGCGGAAAGCCGAACGTGCCGAGCCCTGCGAACAGATCGACCGTGCGTTTGGCGCGCCCGACCGCAACCGAAATCTCGGCGGCGATCGCAAGCTCGGCCGGGCGGGCGGCTTGCAGAAACGCCCCCGGCGGCGGGACGACTTGCACGGTGCCGAACGTCACGTGCGGGTTTTCGTGCAAAGCCACGATCTCGGCGACGGCACCCGGTTCGCTGCGCCACGTCGTGCGCACGATGTTGTTTGCGGCGGCGAAATCGGCGAAGGCCAAGCGCTTGCGCGCATCGAGCGTGCGCCCGGTCAGCAGCAGGTCGAAGCCGTTGTCCGCACGCGTCAGATGCAGATCGAGCGCTTCGTTGCCGCGCAGCAGATCGTCGAGCAGCGTGCGCAGCTTCGGCAGCAAGGACACGATCGGCGCTTCGAGCACGTGGCACGCGGTCATGTCCGCGATCGCGTCGCTTGCCGTTGCGTGGAACCCGAGCAGCAATCCGTCGCCCGTGCGCCGTGCGGCAAGCTCGGCGCGCCGACGGGTACCGGGGGCAATGCGCAGCATCGGCAGCGGTGCGATGTCGAAGCCGCGACTTGCGAGGGCCGCGCGCAGCAAGTCGCTTTTCCAAGCGACATAGGCGCCGTCCGACAGGTGCTGCAGGCTGCAGCCGCCGCAGCTTCCGAAAAGCGGGCAGGGGGCTGCGATGCGGTCGGGCGAGGCTGCGAGGATTTCGAGCAACTGGGCGCGTTCTTTGCCGGTTCGTGCGACGCGCACCTGTTCGCCCGGCAACGTGCCGGCCACATAGAGCGGGCCGTCGGCAATGCCGTCGCCATTGGCACCGAGCTTGCGGATCGTGATATCGATTGTTTCTGTCATGGTTGCGCAGGTGTAACCAACAAAGGTCGGATCGCGAAGCGAAACCTATGGGCTGGCTGAAGAATATCCGACATGCGACTTGGGCCGAGCCGGTGCGCTTGTCGGGCCGCGTGCGCCAGGCGATTGCGGCCGAGCAGGACCGTGCCGAAATCGTCATCGGCGCCGTGCAGTTGGCGATCGTGGTGGCGTTCGGCATTTTCTATGCGGCGAGCCCCAAGACCTTCGCCGCCGACGCTCCGTTCGCCCCCGTCCCCTATGCGCTGTCGGTCTACGCGGCGTTCACGCTGCTGCGGCTGGCCGCGGCGTGGCGCGCGCGGCTGCCGGGCTGGTTCTTGGCCGTGTCGATCGTCGTCGACATGGCGCTTCTGATGACGCTGATCTGGAGCTTCCACATCCAGTACATGCAGCCGCCCGCCTTCTATCTGAAGGCGCCCACGCTGCTCTATGTGTTCATCTTCATCGCGTTGCGCACGCTGCGCTTCGAGGCGCGCTATGTGCTGCTGGCGGGGCTCGCCGGGATGGTCGGCTGGCTGTGCCTTGTCGCCTATGCCGTCGCCTACGACATGAACAGCATGCCCGTCACGCGCGACTATGTGCGCTACATGACGAGCCCGTCGATCCTGTGGGGGGCCGAGATCGACAAGATACTGTCGATCGCGATCGTGACGCTGATCCTTGCGTTGGCGCAGGTTCGCGCCCGCGCGATGCTCGAGCGCGGAGCCGCACAAGGCTCGGCGATCCTCGAATTGTCGCGGTTTTTCGCCCCCGAAATCGCCAAGCGCATTTCCGACGCCGAACAAGCCTTGGTGCCGGGCGAAGGCGAGATGCGCGCGGCCGCCGCTTTGTTCGTCGATCTGCGCGGTTTCTCCAACCTTGCGCGCGCCTTGCCGCCGCGCGAACTCGTGGCGCTGCTGTCGGACTATCAGGCGCGCTTTGCGCCCGTCATTCGCGCGCATGGCGGCTCGATCGACAAATTCATCGGCGACGGCATTCTCGCAAGTTTCGGGGCGGCCCTGCCGAACCCGCGTGCGGCCGCCGATGCGCTCGCTTGCGTGGATGCGTTGCTGTTCGAGGCGCAAGCATGGCGCACGGCGCGCGAAGCGCAAGGCCTGCCGTCGCTCGAGGTTGGGTTCGGCGTTGCCGCCGGCACGGTTTTGTTTGCGTGCGTGGGCGACGCCGACCGGCTCGAATACACCGTCATCGGCGACGTTGTGAACCTCGCCGCGCGCCTCGAGAAACAGACCAAAACCGAAAAATGCCGCGCCCTTGCCACGCGCGAGACGTTCGAGCTGGCACTCACCCAGGATTTCCGCCCGACCGCCGAGCCGCGGCGCATTTTGGGCGTGGCGATCCCCGGCATCGGCCAGCCTATCGATCTGGTCGTCCTGGGCTGAAAACTTGACAGGTTTGGGCGCAGGCCGCGCCGGGGCCTTGCGTGCGGGCAGGGGATGCCCGATCGAGTTCTGATTTCCCAGCAATTTCAAAGGCCGACGCGATTTCGGTGAAGTCGCGACTCGGTGCCTGCATGGCCTGCCCGCGGGTGCGGTCGGCACGTTAAGCTTCTGAAAACAAACGAAGTTGAGAAAGTCCGAAAATCCATTTGGCGGGGGGGAGGGGGCGTGATACCCAAATTGTTGTCAGGAAAGCGAAGTCTTCGCCGTCTTCGCGCCGTTGTTGTCCGGGCGGGACATCAGGCTCCGACACGCCGATGGAGTGCCGACGGTCGCGCGCAAGCGGACCGTCGGCACCACCGGCTGCACGCCCCCGAATTTCCGATAAAATCGACGTTCCCGCGCCTCAAAACAAAAGAGGCGTCAGGGGCGATCTTGCGATCGGCCGTTGTCCGGGCGGGACAAAGGGCTCCCTGACGCCTCATGAGGACCGTCCGGGGCCGACATGCATTTCGGCCCCCGACACCACCCTGCCGCCGCCGGGGTTTGCACCCTCGCCGACGACATGGCCGCCTCGCGGCAAGCCAAACTCGGGTTTGCTCTCGGGTGGACCTGCTTCGCACGGCAGCTCGGACCCTGGTCAGGCCGTCCGCCGCGTTCCCCCGACAGGGGCTTGCCGCACCGCGCGCGGGTGCCTGCCAGCCCATTCCCCGATACGCCCGACCCTTGCCAGCCCCCGTGCGTTCGAGCCGACCTGGAAACATGTGCGAGCCTCGATCAGACCGCAGCGAGTTGCCCCGCGCTAAGTCTTTCGTCCCTCGCGCGTCGCTTTCGGTCGCCGCGGGTGCTTGGGGCTCCCGAGCCCCGCCCGCCGTCGCTGCCGAAAGGACGGATCCCTTGCGGAATCCATGCTTCCCGACCCAACTCGAACCCGTGCCCGGGGGCGCGGATCCATCGGCGCCGTTCGCATCGCCCTGGCGTGGCCTGGCTCTCGGGGAGCCCGACGACCGTCGCGATGCAAACGAGTTGCTGTACCTTCGCGCGGACTTTCGCCCGCATCCGGTCCAGCCGCTCCTGAAGACTGCGAATTGCCCCTTCCGCCCGCGCCGCAACGCCTTTCGGCCGCGGCTCCTGCCAGTGGATGGCGCTTCAGCTCTTGGCTAGCCACGAAGCGCTCTGCGGTTTGATCGAAGCGACCCGCCTGTCCCCACGTTCTCGCTTACCGAGGCCAAGGGTCTCAAAGCGGCCGTTAACCCTCAATAAGAATCGAAAAGCTTCGCGCAGATTTCTGTTGATAAAATTGCGAGTTGATCACAATTTGCGAACAATTCTTCCACAGACCTGTCCACAGTCGATTCTTTGCAGGTGCGGCAAGTCGTTGCGCCGTCCCTGTTTCTTGAACTTTGTGCGACCGTCAAGCGTGCGATTGACGGCGTGGCGAAGCCGGTCTACATCGATACCGCAAGACGCAAGGGGCGGAGCCAACAAGGGGGCCAGTGCCACGATGGCGGCGGAAACCAAAGAAACCGGCAAGATTCATGCGCGGCCATTGTCGCCGCATCTTCAGATCTACCGCCCGCAATTCACCTCGGTGCTGTCGATCACGCATCGCATCACGGGCGTTGCCCTCGCGGTCGGCACGCTGCTGCTGGTTTGGTGGCTGGCGGCTGCAGCCCTTGGCGAAGCGGCCTATGCAAATGTGGGCGCCTTCATCGACTCGCCGATCGGCTTGCTGCTGCTGTTCGGCTGGTCGCTTGCGCTGTTCTATCATTTGGGCAACGGCATCCGGCATCTGTTCTGGGACGCAGGTCGCGGCTTCGATCTGCCCACGGCCGAAAAATCCGGTTATGCGGTGATTGCATTTGCGCTCGCGGCCACGTTGGTCGCTTGGGTGATCGGCCTTGCCGTTTTGGGAGGGCGCTGAACATGGCGACCGTGGGCAAAAAATCGCTGCGCTCGGATCTGGGCCGCGTGCGCGGCCTCGGCTCGGCCAAGGACGGCACGCATCATTGGTGGGGCCAGCGCGTGACCGCGATAGCACTTGTGCCGCTCACGATCTGGTTCGTGGCGAGCATCGTCGGCCTTGCAGGTGCGCCGCTCACGGCCCTCAAAGCCTGGGTTGCCTCGCCCGTGGTGGCGGTGCTGCTGCTGGCCTTGATCGTCGCCGTGTTCCAGCATGCGCGGCTGGGCTTGCAGGTCGTGATCGAAGACTATGTGCACGACGAGGCCGTCAAGATCGCCTCGCTGCTCGCAATGAACGGGGCGGCCCTGCTGCTCGGCGGCATTGCCGCTTTGTCGATTCTCAAGCTCGCTTTTGGAGGCTGATCCCATGCCCGACGCATCGAGCGGACCGTCGCTGGGCGGCCAGGCCTACAAAATCGTCGACCATATCTACGACGTCGTCGTCGTGGGTGCGGGCGGTTCGGGTCTTCGCGCCACCTTCGGCATGGCGGCCAAGGGCCTCAAGACCGCGTGCATCTCCAAAGTGTTCCCCACGCGCAGCCACACCGTGGCGGCCCAAGGCGGCATTTCGGCAGCACTCGGCAACATGGGTGCCGACGATTGGCGCTGGCACATGTACGACACCGTCAAGGGCTCCGACTGGCTCGGCGACCAGGACGCGATCGAATACATGTGCAAGGAAGCGATCCCGGCCATCATCGAGCTTGAGCATTACGGCGTGCCGTTCAGCCGCACGACCGAAGGCAAGATCTACCAGCGCCCGTTCGGCGGCATGACGACCGATTACGGCAAGGGCGTTGCCCAGCGCACCTGCGCGGCCGCAGACCGCACGGGCCACGCGATTCTGCACACGCTCTACCAGCAGTCTTTGCGAAACAACGCCGAGTTCTTCATCGAGTATTTCGCCCTTGATCTGATCATGGACGAAGACGGGGCCTGCCGCGGCGTGATGGCGTGGAACCTGCTCGACGGCACCTTGCATCGCTTCACGGCGCACCTTGTCGTGCTTGCCACCGGCGGCTATGGCCGCGCCTATTTCTCGGCGACGTCGGCGCATACCTGCACGGGCGACGGCAACGCGATGGCGTTGCGCGCCGGGCTCCCGCTCGAAGACATGGAATTCATCCAGTTCCACCCGACGGGTATTTACGGGGCGGGCTGCCTTATCACCGAAGGCTCGCGCGGCGAAGGCGGGTATCTCACCAACTCGAACGGCGAGCGCTTCATGGAGCGCTACGCGCCGTCGGCCAAGGACCTCGCATCGCGCGACGTCGTGAGCCGCGCCATGACGATGGAAATCCGCGAAGGGCGCGGCGTGGGCGAACACAAAGACCACATCCATCTGCATCTCGAGCATCTCGACGCGAAGCTCCTGCACGAGCGTCTGCCTGGCATTTCGGAAACCGCGAAGATCTTCGCGGGCGTCGACGTGACCAAGGAGCCGATCCCCGTGCTGCCGACCGTGCACTACAACATGGGCGGCATTCCGACCAATTTCCGCTGCGAAGTCGTGACGATGAAAAACGGCTCGGCAAGCGTGGTGCCCGGCCTCATGGCGATCGGCGAAGCGGCGTGCGTTTCCGTACACGGTGCCAACCGCTTGGGCTCGAACTCGCTGCTCGATCTCGTCGTGTTCGGCCGTTCGGCCGCGATCCGTGCGGCCGAATTGGTGCAACCCGGCAGCCCGCACAAGCCGCTGCCCGCGAAGGCAGGCGATGCGGCCGTGGCGCGCTTCGACAAGATGCGCAACGCCAAGGGTCCCGCACCCACGTCTGCCCTGCGTGCGGAGATGCAGCGCATCATGCAGAACAACTGTGCTGTCTACCGCACCGGCGACGTTTTGTCGGAAGGCTCGAAGCTCATCCACGCGACCTTCGCCAAGAACGGCGATATCGGCGTGGCCGACCGCTCGATGGTGTGGAACTCCGACCTCGTCGAAGCGCTCGAGTACGACAATCTGATCGCCCAGGCTGTCGTCACGCTCGAGAGCGCTTTGAACCGCAAAGAGAGCCGCGGTGCGCATGCGCGCGAAGACTATCCGAACCGCGACGACAAAGACTGGATGAAGCACACGATCTGCTGGCTCGACGACAAGGGCAAAGCCACGATGGGCTACCGCCCGGTGGTGCTCACTTCGCTGACCAACGAAGTCCAGGCCTTCCCGCCCAAAGCGCGCGTGTATTGAGGGGTTAAGATCGATGGCCGAGTTCACACTGCCCGCAAATTCCAAGGTGCATGACGGCAAGAAGTGGCCGTCGCCCGAAGGTGCCAAGCGCACAAAGAATTTCAAGATCTACCGCTGGGACCCGGATACGGGCGCCAATCCGCGCGTCGATACCTACACGCTCGACTTGGACAAGACCGCACCGATGGTTTTGGACGCGCTCATCAAGATCAAGAACGAGACCGACAGCACGCTCACCTTCCGCCGCTCGTGCCGCGAAGGCGTGTGCGGTTCGTGCGCCATGAACATCGACGGCACCAACACGCTGGCCTGCACGAAGCCCATCGCGGAGTGCGAGGGCGACGTCAAAATCTATCCGCTGCCGCACATGCCGGTCGTGAAGGACCTCGTGCCGGACCTCACGCAGGCTTACGCGCAGCTGCGCTCGATCGAGCCGTGGCTCAAGAGCGAAACGCCGCCGCCCGATCGCGAGCGGCTGCAGAGCCCCGAAGAGCGCGCCAAGCTCGACGGCATGTGGGAATGCATTTTGTGCTTCTCGTGCACGACGTCGTGCCCGAGCTATTGGTGGAACGGCGACCGGTATCTGGGGCCGGCGGTGCTGCTGCAGGCCTATCGCTGGATCGCCGACAGCCGCGACGAAGCCACGGGCGAACGGCTCGACAATCTCGAAGACCCGTTCCGCCTCTATCGCTGCCACACGATCATGAACTGCACGAAGACGTGCCCCAAAGGCCTCAATCCGGCCAAGGCGATCGCGGAAATCAAAAAGCTGATGGTGGCGCGCAAGTAGTTCGCGCGCGCGGCCGTCCTCGCTATTCGGCGGCGGCTTGTGCTGCGGCGCCCGCGCGTGCGGCCGTGTCTTCCGACATCATGGCCGCACCGGCCATCGTCAAGGTGAGCGCCAGAATCGCGATCGCAAAAAGCCGCATGGCGATGGTTCCACTCTTAGGGATAACGAACGAGTTTCCAGACGCAGGATTTCTTGTCGTAGTCCGGCATACGCGTCCCCCGCGGGAAGGAGGAGCGGCCTGAGGGCGTACCCTGGCTTTCCCAAATGCCGCTCTCGGGGCAGGTCTGGCCAGTGACAACCATCGTGCCGATCGGCAATTTGGCGGGAGCTGCAGCACCCGGCTTGGCGGGGCCTCCCATTCTCGGTGGTAGCGGCATTGCGTTCCTCTGGCGGCCGAACATTTTACGAAGCCTGTGTTCTAAGCCGGTTTTGCGTTGCAAATTGCGACCGGCGAATGCCCGACGCTTTCCCAAAGCATACCCGGTTGCCTGCCGAATCAATTAAGGCAGATTCGCCCGGTACACAATATCGAAGCGTTATGATGGATAATAACCCAATTTCATTAAATGGTCAACTGAGGGCGGAGCCATAAGAATTTGTAAATATTGAGAAATCCCTTATGGCCGCGAATTGCGGCTTTTAGGTACGGAATATTTGCGGGGCAACAGTTCATCGACCGGTACCGCGACGGCCCCTTCTTCGCTGGGAACCACGACTCGGCAGCCGCGCGCGAAATCCGCCAGAAGCTCGCGGCAAATACCGCACGGGCTCACGATGCGGATCGTGCGGTCGGCCTCGGCCGGGCGCGGATGGCGCACCGAGACGATCATATCGATCTCGCTTTCGCCGTCGGCGAGGGCCCGGCCGACCGCGACCGCCTCGGCACAGACCGACGCGCGGCCCACATAGGTATCGAGATGCACGGCCGTATAGATGCGCCCGCTGCTGGTGCGCAAGGCCGCGCCGATATGGTGGCGGTTTTCGGCATAGAGCTTGGCGATCGCTTCGCGTGCGGCGTCGATCAGGGCATGGTCGTTCGGGGCGAGCGGTTCGGCGGTCATTCGCTGCGTCTTTCCAGTTCTTCCATATCGTCGTCGGAGAAGCCGAAATGGTGGCCGATCTCGTGGATCATCACGTGGCGCACGAGCGTATAGAGGTCTTCGCCGGTTTCGCACCAGTAATCGAGCAGCGGGCGGCGATAGAGGAAAATCATGTCCGGCGACGTGCGCACCGTCGCGACCGAATCGCGGATCATGTCGATGCCGCGATAGAGGCCCATCAGCTCGAACGGGCTTTCGAGCGCCATCTCTTTCTCGGTCTCGGCATCGCAGAAATCCTCGATGCGCAGCACCACGTTTTCGATGTGGCGGCGCAATTCGGCCGGGATCGTGGCGAGGGCCTGTTCGGCGAGCCGTTCGATCTCGGCGAGGTCGGGCGGCAGATGGGGCTTGTGTTCCATGGCGGGGGCGGACCTTATCAAGCTAATGTTGCGGCTGCCAACACATGCCGAGGAGAGACAGGGAAAATGGCCGAAAAACTGACCGGGCCTGCGCGCACCGCCGCCCTTGGCGCGCTTTCGGGCTGGAGCGAATTGCCCGGTCGCGACGCGATCGCCAAATCCTTCAAATTCGCCGATTTCAACGCGGCCTTCGCCTTCATGACGCGCGTGGCGCTGAAGGCCGAGGCGATGGACCACCATCCCGAATGGTTCAACGTCTACAACAAGGTCGACATCGTGCTTTCGACCCACGACGCAGGCGGCCTCTCCGCCCTCGACGTCGAAATGGCGAAATTCATCGACGCGATCGCGTGAGGGCTAGCGCGCACTCCCATGCACGACCGGTTTGTAGCCGGCGGCAATGGCGGCGACGGTACCTTCAGGCGTGAGGACTTCGACTGTGCCCGTCGGGATCTCGGCGGGCGTGTAGCCGGCATGGTGCCAGCGCCAGGCTTTGCTGCGCCATTTGAGGAAGGCAGCCGTTTCGCCCGCGATATCGCGCGCGAACATCGCGCCCTCGGGCAGTTCATCGAAGGTTGCGGGCCACGGGCGCAGGCGGTCGGATGCCAGATACTTGTCGAGCGTTTCGGCGTTCGCGCGCTTGCCGGGATAGAGTTTCAAGAACAGATCGTAGGCTTGGCGGCGGCACTCCGCACACGGGCGATGGCCCGCGGCAAGGGCCGTGGCCTCGTCGAGGAAGAACAGCTCGGTATAATGGCCGGGCTGCATGATGCGCCGCTTGCGGCCCTTGAAGCTCGTGAGGCACACGAGCCAGCGTTTCTCGCGCGTATGTTCGACCTCGAGATTGCGGTGCTCGCCGTGCAGGCAGCCGCGATTGCCCATGAACATGCCGCGCGCAGGGTCGGCCTCGATCGTCGAAAACGGCGTGACGCGATTTTGCAGCGGCATTTATTTGGGGCCCATGCGGATCGCCCCGTCGAGGCGGATCGTTTCGCCGTTCAGCATCGGGTTGGCGAGCATGTGCAGCACGAGGGCCGCGTATTCGTCGGAACGGCCGAAGCGCGACGGGAACGGCACTTGGCTCGCCAGACTGTCCTGCAGCGCTTGCGGCATGCCGAGCAGCATCGGCGTGCCGAAGAGGCCGGGGGCAATGCTCATCACGCGAATGCCGGTCTTGGCGAACTCGCGCGCGGCCGGCAGCGTGAGGGCCGCCACACCGCCCTTCGAGGCGGAATAGCCCGCTTGGCCGATCTGGCCGTCGAAGGCGGCGACCGAGGCCGTCATCACGATAAGGCCGCGTTCGCCGTCCGCGTTGGGGGCGAGGGTCTGCATGTCGGATGCTGCCAGGCGCATCATGTTGAAGGTGCCGATCAGATTGATCTCGATCGTGCGCCGGAACGCATCGAGCGCCATCGGCCCGTCCTTGCCGACGATGCGTGCGGCCGGTGCGATGCCCGCACAGTTCACCAGAATGCATGCTGCACCGTGCGCATTGCGTGCTTGTGCGATCGCCGCTTCCGCCGACGCTGCGGACGCCACATCGCAGGCGATGGCCATACCGCCGATTTCGCCCGCGACGCGCGCAGCGGCTTCGTGGTTGATATCGAGCACCGCGACTTTGGCGCCGGATGCGGCGAGGGCGCGCGCGGTCCCTTCGCCGAGACCCGAACCGCCGCCGGTTACGATCGCTGCTTGGCCTTTGATGTCCATGGCTTGATTCCTTTGCGCCGACGCGTCAGGTTCGGGTCCCTGTTCCTCTAGCGGATTCCCGCAAGGTCGCCAATGTCTGCCTTTTCGCTGAATCTGGTTCCGCGTCCGGCTTTGTGGTTGGGATTCGGCGGCGTGCTGCCGTTTTACGGCTGCGTGTTTGCGCTGTGGAACGGCGATGCGGAAGCCGCCGCGACGGCCGTGCTGCTGAACTACGCGGCCGCGATCCTTGCGTTTCTGGGGGCTGTGCATTGGGGCCGGGCCCTTGCCGATCCCGCCCAGCAGAGCTGGAATGTGCTCGGCTGGAGCGTGGCCCCCGCCTTGCTCGGTTGGTTGGCGGCGACGTGGATGGAGCCGGCCCCGGCCCTCATTCTGCTGATCGTCGGATTCTGGGCGGCTTTTGCGGTCGATTTGCGCGCCGCCGCCGAAGGCCGTTTTCCGCTCTGGTACATGGCGCTGCGCCGCGCCTTGTCGGCCCTTGTGGTGCTGGCTTTGGCCTTGGCGCTTACGGCCGTTTGGTGAGCTTGGCCTCGCGCCTGGCGATATAGAACGTGCTCGCCGCGATGATCGCGGCCCCCACGAGCGTGTGCGACTGCAGCGTTTCGCCGAACACCAACACGCCGATCGCGGCTGCCAGAATCAAGCGCCCATAATCCATCGGATCGACGGCCGTGGCTTCGGCCACGCGATAGGCGCGCATGATGAAATACTGGCCGAGCGATCCGAGAATGCCGAGGGCGACCAGGAACGGCCATTCGGCCGCCGTGGGCGTGCGCCAGACGATCCAGGCAGGCCCTGCGGCCAGCACGGTCGACATTGCGGCGAACCAGAACACGGTGGTTTCGGCAGTTTCGGTTTCGCTGAGCCGCTTGAGGGCGACCGAAACGCAAGCCACAAGGAAGCCGCTGAACAGCGCCACAAACGCGTAGGGGTTGAGGCCCTCGGCCCCTGGCTGCACCATCACGACCACGCCCGCGAAGCCGACGGCGGTGGCCGTCCAGCGCCGCCAGCGCACTTGCTCGCCCAAAAACAGCACGGCGAGCAGGACGAGGAACAGCGGGCGCACGAAGCCCAACGCCACGGCATCGGCGAGCGGCATCTGCGTGATCGCGAAGAAGCCGGTGGCCATGGCGCTGAAGCCCAAGACCGTGCGCGCGAAATGCGCACCCAAGCGCCGCGTGGCGACGTGCGCGATGCCGCCGACGGCAAGCACGACGGGGGCGATCGTTGCGAAGGCGAACAGGCAGCGGAAAAACACGATCTGCATCGGATGCATCGCCGCACCCAGATGTTTGATGATCGCTTCCATGCTGCCGAATGCCAGCATCGCCGCGATCGCCCACAGGCAGCCGCGCGCATTGCCGGGCAGGTTTCGCATCCAGCGCAAAAGCCCTCCGCCCATCAGCCGCCGCCCAGACTGGGCTTGGCGCCCATGCGGATCTCGCGAAAGGCGATATAGGCCGTGGCCGCGATCAGCACGCACGTGCCTGCGAGCGTCCAGCGATCCGGCACTTCGGCGAAGATCGCCCAGCCGAACAGGATCGCGAACACGAGCCGCAGATAGTCGAACGGCACGACGGCCGAGGCGTCGGCGGCCCGGTAGGCGCGCAAGGCCATCCACTGCCCGAGGGTCGAGGCGACCGCAATGCCGACGAGGAGCGCCCACTCGAACAAGGTGGGTGCGAGCCACACATAGATTGCCGGGCCTATGCTCGCGAGCGACGTGACGATGCCGAAATAGGCCATGATCGTGGCGTTTTTTTCGCTGCCCTGCAGCTTCTTCACGAGGACCACGACGTCGGCGATGAAAAACGCGCCGAGCAGTGCTGCGATGTGCGCCCACTCGAATACGTGCGAGCCCGGCCGCACGATGAGCGCCACGCCGAGGAAGCCCACGAACGTGGCGAGCCAGCGCGGCAGGCCCACTTTTTCGCCAAGGAAAAAGGCCGCGAGGCACACCGCGAACAAGGGCTTGGCGAACGAGATCGCGATCGCGTCGGCAAGCGGCAGATGGGCGATCGCGTACATGCCGCAGAACATGCCCGACACGCCCGCCAACGCGCGCATAACGTGCAAGGCGGGCCTGCCGGTCAAAAACAGCGCGGTGCCGCCGCGCAGCACGAACGGCAGCGTCACGAGCAGGCCGAAAAAGCAGCGCACGAACGCGATCTGGAACACGTCGAGCCGCGTGCCGAGCTCTTTGACCGCGACCCCCTGCAGCGAGAACACGGCCCCCGCGCCGACCATCCACAACGCACCCTCGATATTGCGATTGGGCAGCACCATCACGAGATCCGCTCGGCCGCCGCGATCTGCGATTCGCGCCTGGCGATATAGACCGTGGCGCCGACGATGACGGCCCCGCCGACCCAGGTCCAGAGATCGGGCACTTCGCCGAACGCGAGATAGGCCAGCAATGCAACCATCGGCAGCCGCGTGAAATCGAAGGGCAGCACGTAGCTCGCATCGCAAACGGCGAGCGCGCGCGTGAAACTCTGGTGGCCGATCGTGGCGAACAGGCCGAGCAGGAAAGTCAGCATCCAAGCGTGCGCCGACGGCCATTGCCACACGAAGGATGCCGGGATCGCCGACATCGGCACCAGATAGAGCGTCATGTAGAGGATGATCGCATTGGGATTGTCGGTGCGCGTGAGCTGCTTGACCGTGATCGAGTTCCAGCCGCCCAACGCGGCCGAAGCCAGCACCAGCAGATGCGCGAACGACACCGCGTCGAGCCCCGGGCGCAGCACGATCATGGCGCCGAGGAAGCCCACGATCGTGGCGGTCCAGCGCCGCCGCCGCACGACCTCGCCCAGCAGCAAGGCCGCCGCCGCCGTCGCGAACAAGGGCGAGGTGAAGGAGAGGGCGGTTGCCTCGGCGATCGGCAGCGAGGCAAGGGCCGTGAACCAGCACAGCATCGACGCGTAGCCCACGAAGGCGCGCGAGAGATAGAGCTTGTGGCTTGCGGTGCGAAGGCCTTCGAAGCCGGTGCGCGCAAGCCACGGCAGCATGAACGCGCAGCCCACGACACAGCGCAAAAACGCGACCTGGAACGGGTGCAGCTCCTGGTTCATCGCGCGGATGATGACGTTCATGGCGGCAAAACCGGCCGCCGCAACCGTCATCAACAGGGCTCCCTTGACCGCACCGGACAGGCCGCCGAAACGGGTGCGCGCCTTGCCGAATATTGCGGGGTCGAACATTGCGGGCGTTTTCCTCTCGCGAGGAAAATTCTAGCGGCCGCATCGCTCAACGGGCAGTGACCGTGCGCACAAGGCTGCCCTGTCGCAAGCACGGGGCTCGAATCGATTGTCTTCGCAACAATACGAAACAATCGCGGGCTTACGGTACCAGCGTCGCCGCGGTTGCGGCCCGGAACGTCGCTTCGTCCACGCCGTCGGCCAATTCCACGAGCTTGAGGCCGCCCGGTACCACATCCATCACGCCGAGATTGGAGATGATGCGGTTGACGGCCCCCTTGCCGGTCAGCGGCAAGGTGCAGGCCTTCAGCACTTTGGATTCGCCGGCCTTGTTCGTGTGGTCCATCACGACCACGACGCGGCCCACGCCCGCGACCAGATCCATGGCGCCGCCCATGCCCTTCACGAGCTTGCCCGGGATCATCCAGTTCGCAAGATCGCCGGTTTCGGAGACTTCCATGGCACCCAGAATCGCCATCGCGATCTTGCCGCCGCGGATCATGCCGAAACTCGTGGCGGAATCGAAATAGGCGGTCTGCGGCAGCTCGGTGATGGTCTGCTTGCCGGCATTGATGAGGTCGGGATCTTCCTCGCCCTCGTACGGGAACGGCCCCATGCCGAGCATGCCGTTTTCCGACTGCAGCGTGACGTTCACGCCCGCAGGGATGTAGTTCGACACCAGCGTGGGGATGCCGATCCCGAGATTGACGTACCAGCCGTCCTGCAGTTCCTGGGCGGCACGGGCGGCCATTTGATCGCGATTCCAAGGCATCGGTTTGTCCTTCTCGAGACGGCCTGCTCAGACGGCGCGCTTGCGGGTGGTGCGCTGTTCGATGCGCTTTTCGTGCGGCCCCGCCACGATGCGGTGCACGTAGATGCCGGGCAGATGGATGGCGTCGGGATCGAGCGCGCCCAAGGGCACGATCTCCTCGACCTCGGCCACGCACACCTTGCCGCACATGGCGGCGGGCGGGTTGAAGTTGCGCGCCGTCTTGCGGAACACGAGATTGCCCGACGGATCGGCCTTCCACGCCTTCACGATCGCAAGGTCGGCGACGATGCCGCGCTCGAGAATGTAGGTCTGGCCGTCGAACTCTTTGTGCTCTTTGCCCTCGGCGATCAGAGTGCCCACGCCCGTGCGCGTGTAGAAGCCCGGGATGCCGGCCCCGCCCGCGCGCATGCGCTCGGCCAAAGTGCCCTGCGGATTGAATTCGAGCTCGAGCTCGCCCGCCAGATACTGGCGCATGAACTCGGCGTTTTCGCCGACGTAGGAGGAGATCATTTTTTTGATCTGCCGCGTGGCGAGCAGAATGCCGAGGCCGAACCCATCGACACCCGCATTGTTCGAGACCACGGTGAGGTTTTTGGTGCCCGCATCGCGGATCGCGGCGATGGAGAGTTCGGGAATGCCGCTCAAGCCGAAACCGCCGGCCGCGATCAACATTCCGTCGAACAGCAGACCGTCGAGTGCGTCGGCTGCGGTTTTGTATGTTTTTTTCATGCCACTCCCTCGCTGCGGGGGCCTCCCGGCGCGTGCGACTAGACCAAGACCGGGCGTCGAAATCAAGTTTCGCAAATGCCCCGGCCGTTGCGAAGGCCCGGAAATAGGTTACCAAACGCGACCAACAGCGACCGTCGCCGGTTTAACCCTCTGATATTCCGAGAATGTAACCACGACGACGATTCGCGGTTACATGTTGCGAGGGACCGCTTTTGGGGCGGAATCCCGCTCGTCTTTCTTCACATTTCAAACAGCGCACGCCGACGGGGGCAAACCCGGCAGCGGTGCTTGATTCAAGCATAAGCGTGGAAATAAATCAAGAACGAAAAATTAACCTAATTAAAATAATTTTCTTACAAATCAAGTTGATTCTGTTTTGTGATTTTTTGTTGAGAAAGACGATCCATTCTCCTTCCGCTTGAGTTTTCAGTTTATAAACTGTTGCCTCTATGGTTGCAGAATGTCCAGGGTGTGGATGCCACGGCAATGTTAGTGAGTCTCACTGGCCATTAACTCTATCGATCACGGTCGTCTTTAGATTTCGAAAGGATTCAAGATCAGGCGTTATCAGTGGCGCGAGGGTGTCGCGCATGAATGCATCAACGGAATTACCTGGTCGCGGCAGCGACAGTAATCTCTTCAATTGGGTGTAAATCGGTCCGGAAGCGGACTTTAGATCGTCAGACGCATTGCCACGCTGCTGACTTGCTGCAATCTCATCATTCTTTATTCGCATGACCTGATCAATCAGGTCAGATCTATTCGCTGAAACCGCGAGTTTTTTAAGAACGTCATCGGCAAATAGAAAGGACTCCAGATTTCGTTCCGAAAGTACGATGTTACCAGAGCGCGCTAACTCAGCCACTTCAGCATCACTTTTGTCGTCACGATCTACGAGTGCCACGACCTTCGCAGCAGGAAGGATTTTCTGAAGGGTTGCCTTAATTGAAATCCCACCCGCGATAACTTCTCTTGATGAACCGCCTGAAATGAAGAGTAGGCCCGGGCATTGATCCTTAAAAATTCGGTTGTAAATCTCGGCATCAAAGTCTTTACGCCGCGTTCCGATGGAAGACCCTTCGCAAATAACAACAATTTCCGGTGCAATTCGAATCGAAAGATCATCAACCGCGATAGAAAGCAACTTATCCCAAGTTATACGCCCCAGGGATGAGGGTATAAGCTCGGTCGGTTCATCAAGGTTCACTCCATCAAAATCAATTACACAAACTGAACCAGGATTAGCAGAATCGAGCTCCTGTGCTGCCCGAAGAACGCCAAGTGAATGTGTCGTGATCCAAAGCTGACCTGCATCAGGGACAATGGAAAAAAGCTCTTTTAGTAAGGCTCCTTGTACACGCGTATGCAAATGAGTTTCGGCTTCATCAATGCAGAAAATTGCGTTTGGATAAAACCTCTTCTTGACGTGCAGATCCAGTATCAAATCGAAGGCAGCTTTTTCACCGCCAGACAAATTCTTATAGTGATATGATTTTACATCTCCTTTTTCGAAGAAAAATGCACCAGAACCTAGTGGGTCAGAAATGCTATTTAAAATAAGATTGCCAAATACTTGACGCATCGAGTTCCTTACAGCACCGATGAGTTCTTCGCGTAGTTTCTGAACCGTTTTTGTATCATTTTTCTCGTCGTAAACTGCCGCGGTTGTTTCATATACCAGCCGTTGATAATTGTCCGAAACCGTCTGGTCATTTTGGATCAAACTATTAAAGCGAATTTGTTCGGACGGCATATTCTGACGCTGGATACCTTGAACCTTAAAGTCCGGATCATTTCTATATGCGGTTCGTACATAGAAACTGCCCCGAGATAGTGGAATGTTACCATGAGTTTTGATAGCGGCGACCTGCCCCCAATCGAATGCAACTTCGTTACCTTTCCTGAAATAGCTTTCGTCAGTATGAAGCCCGAAACCTCCATCATTTCGATATTGAAGCAGAAATCCGTCGAACAAAGATGACTTTCCACTGCCATTTGGCCCAACAACTAAAACCAACTTCGCTGCTTCCGGGATATTGTTGATCTGAAGATCAGTGAAGCGCCGAAAATTCTTAAGCCCGACACTCTTGATCCTCATGTTTGTTCTCCAACGAAAGGCTCTGAGTTTTCGATTTGGGCGTCGGTGATCGATAAGCTGCGCGATCCGCCTACCCAAAAGACCATGGAGTTAACAACCAAGCGATGGGGCGCTAACGGTCGATGATCTTAGACCAGCCAAAAGGGAACATCCAATCCACCCTACCCCAGTCAGGCTAGTAGCGAACTCAGAATATACTTGCTCCACATAAAACTTCAAATGTTATGCTCAACGAGAAACAGTTTCCGACTGTTCTCGAACTCAATCACATGCGAATACTCTTCGAGCAATCCGCCGCCACCGCGAGGGCCTCGCGCAGAATTTGCGACTGCCAGATTTGATTCGGAGCGACCAAGACCGCGTATAGGCGGAACGGTTGCGTCCCGCGTCGAATCCTCCGCAAGGGTTCTGTGACCCGCGTCACTTTCCTGCCGCATTTTTTTGGCTAGTGTCCGCGCATGGACGATCTCAAGGAAATTGCCGTCGCGTGGGGCCTCGCACTTGTGCTGCTCGCCGTCGGCGTCGGCATTGCCGAATTCGAAACGCGCCAGCCGCATCTCGTGGGCCAGCAAAGCGTGTTGCGCTTCACCGAATCGTTGCCGAGTGCGGACGAGCCGCTGCCGCATTTCGACAGACTCGACGAAGATTTCCGCTAAAGCAGCGAGCCCTGGTCTGTCTTCGAGACGGGTTTTGCAGGCGCTTTTGCGGGCGGCTTCGAAGGCGTGCCGTCGCGCGTGCCGTCGAGCGTGGCGCCGATCCTGCCGTCGGCAAACGCAAGCGTGACGGCGGAACCCGGCTTGGCGCCGGTCGCCGATACGATGGGCTTTCCCGACTCGTCGGCGACCAGCACGAAGCCGCGTTCGAGCACGCGCTGGTAGGACACGCTGTCGAGAAGTTTGGCAAGGCCCGCAATCTGCGCTTTGCGCGCGGCCAAGTCGCGGTCGAGGGAAGCGCGCCCGCGCGCGAGCGTTTCGCCAAGCCGTTCGCTGGTGCGGGCGAGCGACAGCGCCAGCGCTTTGCCGCCCGCCTCGAGCCCGGCTTTGCTGCCGAGCAACTGCCCGCGCGCGCGTTCGAGCTGCGTCTTTGGATCGGGCAGGCGCGCACCCAGTTCAAGCGTGTGGCGCTGATGGCGTTCGAGGAACGCCGCAACGGCGCGTTTGAGCCGTTCGCCGCGTTCGTCGAGGCGCTGGCTGCGCTCTTCGAGCAGGCGCCTCGGATCGCCCAAGGCGCGCGCCGCATTCTCGAGCCGCAGCCGCGCTTCGGCCATTGCGCGCGCGGCACCCGCTTCGAGCGAGGCCGCATTGCGCGCCAGCCGTGCGACGAGTTCCTGGCGCACGGGCACCACCATTTCGGCGGCGGCGGTGGGTGTGGGCGCACGCCGGTCGGACGCAAAATCGATCAAGGTCGTGTCGGTCTCGTGGCCGACCGCCGAGACGAGCGGGATCGCGCTCTCGGCCGCCGCGCGCACCACGATCTCTTCGTTGAAGGCCATGAGGTCTTCAAGGCTGCCGCCGCCGCGCGCCACGATCAGCACGTCGGGCCGCGGAATGGTGCCGCCGACTTCAAGCGCGTTGAAGCCGCGGATGGCGGCGGCGATTTGGGCCGCCGCCGCTTCGCCTTGCACAGCGACGGGCCACACGAGCACGTGGCGCGGGAAGCGGTCGGCAAGCCGGTGGAGAATGTCGCGGATTACGGCACCCGTGGGCGACGTGACGACGCCGATCGTGGTCGGCAAAAACGGCAGGCTGCGTTTGCGCGCCGCATCGAAAAGGCCTTCGGCGGCGAGGCGCTTCTTGCGGTCCTCGATGAGCTTCAGCAGCGCACCTTGGCCCGCAAGCTCCATGCGCTCGACGACGATCTGGTATTTCGAGCGGCCCGGATACGTCGTGAGCCTGCCGACCGCGACCACTTCCATGCCGTCTTCGGGGCGGATGCCGAGGCGGGCCGCTTGCCCGCGCCAGCACACGCCGTCGATCGCGGCGTCGGCGTCTTTGAGCGCGAAATAGAGATGGCCCGAGCTGTGGCGCTTGAAGCCCGAGATTTCGCCGCGCACGCGCACGATCTCGAAATTGTCTTCGACCGTGCGTTTGACGGCTTGCGACAATTCGGAGACCGAGTATTCCGGCAGATTGGTGGGTGCGGCTTCCATGGCGTTCGACTTGGTTTATGCTACAAGCCCGATTGGTTTGGTAGCGGGAGTATCTATGCGGATATTGGTGGTGGGATCGGGCGGGCGCGAACATGCGCTGTGCTGGGCGCTGGCGGCGTCGCCTCTGTGCGCGAAACTTTTCTGCGCGCCCGGCAATGCGGGCATTGCGGCCGAAGCGCAGTGCGTGGACATTTCGGCCGACGATCTTTCCGGCCTCGTGGCGTTTGCGGCGGCCGAAAAGATCGACTTCGTCGTGGTCGGCCCCGAAGCCCCGCTCGTGGCGGGCCTCGTGGATCGGCTCGAAGCGGCCGGCATCAAAGCCTTCGGCCCGTCGATGGCGGCTGCGCGCCTTGAAGGCTCCAAAGGCTTCATGAAGGATTTCTGCGCCCGCCACGCGATCCCGACGGCCGCGTACAAGCGCTTTTCCGAGCGCGACGCGGCACGCGCTTACGCGACGGCGCATGCGTTGCCGGTTGTCGTCAAAGCCGATGGGTTGGCGGCGGGCAAGGGCGTGGTCGTCGCACAAACGCACGACGAAGCGCTTGCCGCCATCGACGATGCGATGCAGGCCCGCCGCTTCGGGGCGGCCGGGGCCGAGTTGGTGATCGAAGAATTCCTCGAGGGTGCGGAAGCCAGTTTCTTCGCGCTGTGCGACGGCACCAATGCCATCGCGTTGGCCGCCGCCCAAGACCACAAGCGCGTGGGCGACGGCGACACGGGCCCCAACACCGGCGGCATGGGCGCCTATTCGCCGACCCCGCTTGTCGATGCGGCGATGGAAAAGCGCATCATGGACGCGATCGTGATGCCGACATTGCGCGGCATGGCCGCCGAGGGTGCGCCCTTCAAGGGCGTGCTGTTCGCAGGCCTCATGATCGGCAAGGCGGGGCCGCGCCTCATCGAATTCAACGTGCGCTTCGGCGATCCCGAATGCCAGACGCTGCTCGCCCGCCTCAAATCCGATCTGCTGCCCGCCTTGCTGGCAGCGAGCGACGGCACGCTCGACAGGCTCACGCTGCGCTGGGATGCAAGTACGGCCCTGTGCGTGGTGATGGCCGCCAACGGCTATCCCGACACGCCGCAGAAGGGCAGCGAAATTCGCGGGCTTGAAGCGGCGGCGGCAATACCGGACGCGCTCGTGTTCCACGCGGGCACGCGAAAGGACGGCGAAAAAATCGTCGCCAATGGCGGGCGCGTGCTCGGCATTGTGGGTTTGGGTGCAGACGCCGCTGCGGCGCAGAAGACCGCCTACGCTTCCGTCGATCAGATCGACTGGCCGGGCGGTTTCTGCCGCCGCGATATCGGCTGGCAGGTCGTCGGCTAACAATGAGTATCGCCTACGATCCGGCCGAGCCGCCCGCACCGGGCCACGCGCTCGAAATTCGCCCCGGCCTTTTCTGGGTGCGCATGCCGCTGCCCTTTCCGCCCGACCACATCAATCTGTGGCTGCTCGACGATGGGGCGGCGGGTTTCGCCATCGTCGATACGGGCCTGCATCGCGAGGACAGCAAGGCGCATTGGCTGGCGGCCATCGGCGACCGAAATATCAGCCGCGTGATCTGCACGCATTTCCATCCCGACCATATGGGCTTGGCCGCATGGCTGTGCGCGCATTTCGGCGTCGAATTGTGGACCACGCTCGGCGAGTACTACACCGCGCGCGCGGTCCATGCCCAAAGCTCGGACGCCGACATCGCGCACAAGGTCGAATTCTATCGCGCCAACGGCGTTGCGGCCGATGCGATGGGCCAGTTCGCGAGCCCGCAGAGCATCTATCGGCGCGGCGTGCCGGACTTGCCGGCCTTCTATCGCCGCCTCCAAGGCGGGCGCAGTTTCGCGGTCGGCGATGTCGCTTGGACGCCGATCATTGGGCGCGGCCATTGCCCAGAGCACGCCTGCCTGTGGGCGCCGTCGCTGAACGTGCTGATCGGCGGCGACATTCTGCTGCCGCGCATCACGCCCAATATCGGCGTGTGGCCGGCCGAACCGCTTGCCGATCCGCTGGGCGACTATCTCGCCTGCCTCGACGGTTTTGCCGCCATCCCCGAAGACGCGCTGATCCTTCCCGCGCACGGCCAGCCTTATGTAGGTGTGCACAAGCGCATCGCCGAAATCCGTGCGCACCATGCCGAGCGCTTGGACGTGCTGCGCGCCGGTTTCGCGGCGTCGCCGCAGGGCCTCAGTGCGGTCGATTTTTTCCCGCTTCTGTTCAAGCGCCCGATCGGCCCGCACAATGTCGGCCTCGCGGTCGGCGAGGCACTCGCGCATCTGCATCGGCTCGAATGTTTGGGCCACGCGCGCCGTATGCGCGACGCGGAAGGCGTCTGGCGCTTCAGCGCAGCTTCCTGAAAAAATCCTGCAGCAATTCGGCTGCTTCGCGCTCGCCGATGCCGCCATAGAGTTCGGGGCGGTGATGGCATGTGCTCTGCGCGAAGATGCGCGGGCCGTTTTCCACGCCCCCGCCTTTGGGGTCGCCAGCCCCCCAATAGAGGCGGCGCAGGCGCGCGAAGGCGATCGCCTGCGCGCACATCGCGCACGGCTCGAGGGTCACGTAGAGATCGAGGCCGTCGAGCCTTGTGCGGCCGAGTTTTGCGGCGGCAGCACGGATCGCCAGCATTTCGGCGTGTGCGGTCGGGTCCTTGTCGCGTTCCACACGATTGTGGGCGGCGGCGACGACGGTGTCGGTGCTCGCATCGACGACGACCGCACCCACCGGCACTTCGCCCGCTTGGGCGGCCAGTTTGGCTTCGTCGAGGGCGAGATCCATGTAGCGCATCCCCCAAGCGTTTACGCCGGAATCGCCGCTGTGATAAGAGGGAGCATGAAAATCCCCCGCATTGGAATAACGCTCGATTCGGAACCGGCCGGCGGCTGGTCGAAAATGCCGTGGTACGCGGTGCGCCAGAACTATTGCGACGCCGTCGTGCGCGCGGGCGGCCTGCCGCTTGTGCTGCCGCACGAAGCAGCTTTGGCCGAGGCGTATTTGGACGGTCTCGACGGGCTGCTCGTGACCGGCGGCGCCTTCGACGTCGACCCGGCTTTGTTCGGGGCCACGTCCAAACACGCGACGGTCACGACCAAAGACCGGCGTACGGCGTTCGAATACGCGATGGTGAAGGGCGCCCTCGCGCGCGACTTGTCCATCCTCGGCATTTGCGGCGGCGAGCAATTGCTGAACGTCGTTCTCGGCGGAACCTTGCACCAGCATATCCCCGACGAAATCCCGGATGCGCTCGCGCACGAGCAGCCCAATCCCCGTACCGAGCCCGGCCACAGCGTGGCCGTCGTCCCCGGCACCTTGCTGCACCAGGCGACGGCGCGCGACACGATGCATGTGAACTCGGCGCACCATCAGGCGGTCAAAGATGTCGGCCCTGGTGTGCGCATCAATGCGCGTGCGCCCGACGGCGTGATCGAAGGCATCGAATTGCCGGGCAAGCGCTTCTGCCTCGGCGTGGAGTGGCATCCCGAATACGCGATCGATCCCGGCGACGCGCGGATCTTTGCGGCGTTTGTCGCCGCGAGTGCGGCCCGATGAGCGAGAAGGTCGGAGAACGTATCGCCAAGGTCATCGCGCGCGCAGGGCTGTGCTCGCGCCGCGAGGCCGAAGTTTTGGTCGATCAAGGCCGCGTGTTCGTGAACGGCACAAAGCTGCAGCGTGCCGCGCACAACGTGGTGCCCGGCGACGAGATCGTGGTGGACGGCAAGAAGCTGCAGGCGGCCGAACGGCCGCGCCTGTTCCGCTTCAACAAGCCGCGCGAAGTGCTGGTGGCCGCGCGCGATCCGCAAGGCCGCCCCACGATCTATGACGGCCTGCCGGGCCATCTGCCGCGGCTGATGCCGGTCGGAAGGCTCGACTTCAATTCCGAAGGCCTGCTGCTGCTCACCAACGACGGGGCGATCAAGCGCCATCTCGAGCTCCCCGCCTCGGGCCTTGTGCGGCGCTACCGCGTGCGCGTGTTCGGATCTCCCGATCCCGACCGCTTGGCGCGCCTCAAAAACGGCATTTCGATCGACGGCGTGCAGTACGGCTCGATCGAAGCCTCGATGGACGGGGCACCCGAAGGCCGCAACGCGTGGCTCGTGTTCAAGCTCGCGGAAGGCAAAAACCGCGAAGTGCGCCGCGTGTGCGAACAGCTGGGGCTTCAGGTGAACCGGCTCATCCGCACCGACTACGGCGCTTTCTCGCTCGAAGGCCTGCCGCGCGCGGCGTTCGAAGAAGTCGGCCCCGGCGAATTGCGCAAGACTTTGGGTGCGCTTGCAGGCCCGCCCAACAAAAAGGGCAAGCCTGCATGATGCGCCATTTCGAGGATTTCGCCGTCGGCCAGACATTCGCAAGCAACGCGCTGACTGTCGATGCCGCGATGATCCGCGATTTCGCGCGCCAATTCGATCCGCAGCCTTTCCATCTCGACGCAGCGGCGGCCGCGGACTCGTTTTTCGGCACGCTTGTGGCAAGCGGCTGGCACACTGCGTCGCTGACCATGCGCTTGCTCGTCGAAACATTGCCGATCGCGGGCGGCGTGGTGGGGGCGGGCGTGCAGCTCGCGTGGCCCAAACCGCTTGTGGCGGGCGAAACGATACGGGTCGCGATCGAAGTGGTCGAGACGCGCGCGTCCAAATCCAAGCCGCATCTGGGCCTCGTCAAAATCCGGGCGACGACCAGCGACAGCACGGGGCCTGTGCAGATCATGACGGCCGATCTGGTCGCGCCGCGTCGCGCGACATGAAAAAGTCGCCGCCGCCGGGCGAAATTCGCATCGTCGCGGGCGAATGGCGCGGGCGCAAACTCGCGGTGCCGCCCGGCGACGCCGTGCGCCCCACGGGCGAGCGCCAGCGCAAAGCTCTGTTCGACATTCTGGGCCACGGCCGTTATGCGAATGGCGGCGTGTCGATGCTCGTAGGCGCGCGCGTGCTCGATGCGTTTGCGGGAACGGGCGCGCTCGGCCTTGAAGCGCTGTCGCGCGGGGCCGCAAGCTGCCTCTTTCTCGACAAGGCGAATTCCTCGCGCGCCGTGTGCACGGCCAATGTCGCTAGCTTGGGGGCCAATGCGCGCGCGCGTGTGTTGGCGGCCGATGCGTGCGATCCGGGGGCAGTGCCCGTGGCCCCGTTTGCGCCGTGCAGTCTGGTGCTGCTCGACGCGCCCTATCGCAGCGGTTTTGCCGCGACGGCGCTTGGCGCTTTTGCCGCACGCGGCTGGCTTGCCGCCAACGCCGTGTGCGTGGTCGAACTCGCCCTCGACGAAAAAGCCGAATTGCCCGACGGCTTCGTCCTCGACGACGAACGCAGCTACGGCCAAACCAAGTTTCTGTTGGCGCGTTACGCGTCGAGCTGAGCGGCGAGATAGGCGCGTATCGCCGGATCGTCGGCAAGGCCCATGGCGCGCGTGAACGCGTCGCGCGCCCCGCCGGTTTCGCCCGCCTCGCGCAGCAAGTGCGCGCGCACGGCCCAATAAGGCTGGTAGTTCTGTTTTTCGGCGTCGGAGAGAAGATCGAGCAATTGCAGCCCCGCTTGCGGCCCTTGCACGCGTGCTTCGACGGCCGCTTGGCCCACGCGCACGCCGAGCGTGGGTGAAAGCTCCGCCAAGGCCGCATAGAGCAGCGACAGCGCCCCCCATTCCGTGCGCCCCGTGGCAGCACGCCCGGCATGCACGGATTGGATCGCGGCTTCGAGCTGGTAGCGGCCGGGCCGCTGCAGACGGGCGGCACGCTGCAACGTTTCTTCCGCGCGCGCGATCTCTTGGCTGTCCCATAGTGCGGTGTCTTGCGCATCCAGCGGCACAAAGGCACCGGCCGCATCGCGGCGTGCTTGGCGGCGCGCATGGCAATGGCGCATCAGCGCCAACAGCCCGTGCGCTTCGGCCTCGTTGGGCAGCAGGCTTGCGAGCACTTGGCCGAGCCAGATCGCCTCGATGTCGAGGGCCGTTTTTGCATCTTGCGCCAGATCGTCCCAGCCGCAGGTGAAGGCGGTGTAGATCGCCGCGAGCACGGAATCGAGCCGGGGCCCGAGTTCGGCGGCGTCCGGCACTTCGAAAGCAATGCCGGAATCTTTGATTTTCGTCTTGGCGCGCACGAGGCGCTGGCTCATGGCGGCAGGTGCCACGAGAAAGGCCGAGGCGATGCGCGCGGCATCGAGCCCCAGCACGGTCTGCAGCATCAAGGGCGTGCGCGCGGCTTCGTCGATCGCCGGGTGCGCGCACACGAACATGAGCTTCAGCCGCGCGTCGGGAAACGCCGCTGTTTGGGCGATGTCGTCGGCCATCAGCGCCAAGGTCGGTTCGGCTGCGTTGCGCACGCGCGCATGGCGCACACCATCGAGAAAGCGGCGCTTGGCGGCCACAAGCAGCCAGGCTTCGGGCTTGTCGGGGATGCCGCTCGCGGGCCAAGTCGCAAGGGCCGACGCAAACGCATCGCCCAGCGCATCCTCGGCGGCTGCGATGTTGCGCGTGGTGGCGGCAAGATAGGCAAGCAGGCGGCCATAGGCGTTGCGCGCGGCGGCTTCCGCCGCCGCGCGCACGGCTTCTGTCTCGGGACCAGCCCCGCTCACGGCATCGGCGGCAGCACCGGGCGCACCTCGACCGCCGCATCGACCGCCGCCGGGCTGCGCGCCGCCCACGCCAAGGCCGTGTCGAGATCCGGCACGTCGATGATGAAAAAGCCCGCGAGCTGTTCTTTGGCGTCGGCGACCGGCCCGTCCTGCACTTGGCGCTTGCCGCCGCGCAGCCGCACCGTCGTGGCCGTGCCCGGCGATTGCAGCCCCTGGCCGCCCTTGGAGATGCCGGATTCGGCGATCGCCTTCACGTAAGCCCCCCACGCCCCCCAATAGGCGGCGGATTTTTCGGGATGGTTGCGTTGGGCGTCGGCTTCGGCGGTTTCGTAGAACAGAATGGCGTATTCCATGACGTTGTCCTTCAGGCAAAGCGGGGCGAAATTGCCGGACCGCATGGCGCAACGACGCGCGGTGCCGCCCGATTTCGACAAAGCCTGCCAGAAATTTTTCAGTACGCGTAGATGTCGTAGAGCGGGGCAACGCTCCCGTTCCATTCGCTCGCGTAGCGGCGCAGTTTTTCCTCGGCCGGGCAGTCGCCCGATTCGACCGTCTCCTGCAGCGTTTCGAGGAACACGGTCTCGTCGGCGTCGCCCATGCGGTTGAAACGCGCACGTGCGCGCAAACCGCGGCGCGCGATCGCGACCATCTCGGCGGCGACGTCGTTGACCGTGCCGCTGCGGAACTTCGCCTTGAGCGCTTGTTTGGTCACGTCGCGGCGCAAGGCGAGCATCTCTTCGATGGTCCAGCCTTTGATGAGCGCGCTTGCCTCGTCCAACGCGGCTTGGTCGTAGAGCAGGCCCACGAACAAAGCGGGCAGCGCGCACAGGCGCTTCCACGGGCCGCCGTCCGCACCGCGCATCTCGAGATATTTCTTGAGCCGCACTTCCGGAAACGCCGTCGTGATGTGGTCCGACCAGTCGCCGGTCGTGGCCGCATCGGGCGTGAGGTCGGGCAAGCCTTCCGCCATGAATTTGCGGAACGAGCGGCCCGCCGCGTCGATGTATTTGCCGTCGCGATAGACGAAATACATCGGCACGTCGAGCATCCAGTCGACGTAGCGCTCGTAGCCCATGCCCGCTTCGAACACGAACGGGATCAGGCCGCAGCGGTCGGGATCGGTGTCGGTCCAGGTGTGGCTGCGGTAGCTCATATAGCCGGAAGGCTTGCCCTCGAGGAACGGCGAGTCCGCGAACAGGGCCGTGGCGATCGGCTGCAGCGCCAGCGACACGCGGAATTTCTGCACCATGTCGGCCTCGCTCGAAAAATCGAGATTGGTCTGCACGGTGCAGGTGCGCAGCATCATGTCGAGGCCCATCGTGCCGACCTTGGGCATGTAGTCGCGCATGATCTTGTAGCGGCCCTTGGGCATCCAATGGATGTCGGCGCGCGTCCATTCGGGTGCGAACCCCATGCCGAGCAGGCCCAAGCCAAGCTCGGCCGCGACGGTGGCGCATTCGCGCAAATGCGTGTTGGTCTCGTCGCAGGTCTGGTGGATCGTCTCGAGCGGAGCCCCCGACAATTCGAACTGGCCGCCGGGCTCGAGCGTGACCGAACATTTGTCTTTCAAGAGCGCGATCGGCTTGCCGTTTTCGAGCACGGGCTGCCAGCCGAAGCGCGTGAGCCCTTCGAGCAGGCCGCGCACGCTGGCCTTCTGCCCTTCGTAGGGCAGCGCGCGATGCGTGCCGAGCTCGAACAGGAATTTCTCGTGCTCGGTGCCGATGCGCCAATCGGCCTTCGGCTTTTCGCCCGACGCGATCCAGTCGATCAGCTGCTGCTTGGAGGCGAGGCGCTGGCCGCTCGAAGTTGGGGGTGCAGACATGGGAAAACGCAAACCTTTCGGGGTCAGATCGCTTGGAATTGCGGGCGCCGGTCGGCGTCCGGCGCAAAAGCTTGGAACACGGCCAAGGCCGCGAGGGCGGCCGTGTCGGCGCGCAGCACGCGCGGTCCCAAATCGACGGGCCGCACGAAACTTTGTTTGCGCAGCAAGGCGAGTTCGTCGGGCGCAAAGCCGCCTTCGGGGCCGATCAAAATCGCCCACGGCTTCGCGAGGTCTTGGCTCGCCAGAAACTTGCCCAATGCTTGGCCCCCGCCGGTTTCGTCGCACAGGAGGATTTGGCGGTCATTGGGCCATTGCGCAAGGACGGCGGCAAGGCTCGCGGTCGTGCGGATATCCGGCACGCTCAAACGCTCGCTCTGCTCGGCGGCTTCTGTTGCGATGGCAAGGAGCCGCGCTTCGTTGACGCGCTCCACATTCGTGCGCTGCGTGCGCACGGGCCACAGCACGCGCGCCCCAAGTTCGGTCGCCTTCTGCACCTGGTATTCGAGATGGGCGCGCTTGATGGGCGCGAAGACGAGCCAAATATCGGCCCCGTCCGATTCGGGTGCGCGCAGGCGTTCTTCGACGACGAGACGGGCGCTCTTTTTGTCGAAGCTTGCGATGCGCGCGGCATATTCGCCGTCCTGCGCATTGAACAAGGCGACGATCTGGCCGGGGGCGAGACGCAGCACGTCGCGCAAGTAATGCGCGGCGGCGGCATCAAGGGTCGTCTCGCCGACGGCGATCGCCGCCGCACGATAGAGGCGTGCGGCCGGGCGCTGTGCAGCGCCCGTATCGGGCGCCATCTTGCGTGCGCTCTTGCCCATGTTGCTCGGTCCGCCCCTTGACGCTCTGTCCCCGTCCGTCCAATTATCTTATCGCTCCTGCGCACGCAACAGGGGGGCTTTGTCGCGCAACTGTCATGCGCGGCACGTTATCTTTGCCGCACGCTTGCGCGTCCCATCCACCCAAGGGGGCATCATGAAACTCAATATCAACGGCCGCGAACGCAACCTTGAGGCCGATCCCGAGATGCCGCTTCTGTGGGCGCTGCGCGATGTGCTGGGCCTTACCGGCACCAAATTCGGCTGCGGCATCGCCCAATGCGGGGCCTGCACCGTGCATATCGACGGCGTGCCTTCGCGCGCCTGCCAAACGCCGGTCGGCACGCTCGACGGCGCCAAGATCACGACCATCGAAGGGATCGAGGATCGCGTGGCCAAAGCGGTGCAAGCCGCCTGGACCAAGCTTGACGTGCCGCAATGCGGCTATTGCCAGTCGGGGCAGATCATGTCGGCGGTCGCTTTGCTGCGCGACAACGCCAAACCGACCGATGCCGACATCGACGCCGCGATGGCCGGCAATCTGTGCCGGTGCGCCACGTACCAGCGCATCCGCGCGGGCATCCACGAAGCCGCCAAGAGCTTGGCGTAAGGGGAGGGGCAGATATGTTCGCCAATCGCTTTCTGGCCCAGCGCCAGCTTGAGACCAAACGCTTCCGCCCGTCGCGCCGCATGTTTCTGGCAGGGACTGCCGCTGCCGGTGCGGGCCTTACGATCGGCTTTGCCGTGCCCGGCGCAAATGCGCAGGCACCGGCCGCCGCTTCCGCGGTCAATCCGTTCGGGGCCCATATCCGCATCGGCACCGACAACACCGTAACCGTGCTGTCGGCGCATATGGATATGGGGCAGGGCGCCTATTTCGGCATTGCCACGCTTGTGGCCGAAGAGCTCGACGCAGCGCGTTCGCAGCTGCGCGTCGAAGGTGCTTCGGGCAATCTTGCCGCGTACGGCAATGTCGCCTGGGGCGGCTTTGCGCAAGGGACGGGCGGGTCGACCGCCATGGCTTCGTCGTGGGAACGCTATCGGCGCGCAGGGGCAATCTGCCGCGCGATGCTGGTCTCGGCCGCCGCCCGCGCGTGGAACGTGCCGGCCAATGAAATCGCCGTCAAAGACGGCACGCTGTTCCACGGACCCAGCGGGCGCGGGGCCACGTTCGGTGCGATGGCCGATGCGGCTGCTGCCGAGCCAGTACCTCAGGCCGTTTCGCTCAAAGCGCCGGGACAATGGACGCGCATCGGCAATCCTGCGTACCGGCGCCTCGACAGTGCGGACAAATCCACCGGCAAGCAGCAATTCACGATCGATGTGCGCTTGCCCGGCATGCTGATCGCCGTCCCCGTGCACGCACCCGTGTTCGGCGGCAAGCTCAAAAACTTCGATGCCGCGGCCGCCAAAGCGGTTGCGGGCGTGGTCGATGTCGTGACCACGAGCCGCGGTTTGGCCGTGCTCGCAACAAATACGTGGGCGGCGCGCACCGGTGCCGAAGCGATCAAGGCCGAGTGGGACCAAACAGGTGCCGAGACGCGCTCGAGCGACGCGATCCTTGCGTCCTACCGCGCGCGCGTCGATGCGGCGGGCGAACATGTCGCCGCGTCGCGCGGCAATGCCGATGCGGCTTTGGGCCGTGCGACGCGCACGCTCGAGGCGACGTACGAGTTTCCGTATCTGGCACATGCGGCCCTCGAACCGCTCAATGCCGTCGTGCGCCGCCAGGGCAATATCGTCGAGATCTGGGGCGGGCATCAGATCCCGGATATCTATGCAGGCCTTGCGGCACAGGCCTTGGGCATGGCGCCTGCCAATATTCGCATGCATGTGATGAAGACCGGCGGCGGCTTCGGCCGGCGTGCGGTCACCGACGGCGACGTCGTCGTGGAAGCCGCCGAGATCGCCAAGGCGATCGGCTTCCGCGCGCCGGTGAAGCTGCAATGGACGCGCGAGACCGACATGGCGGGCGGGCGCTATCGCCCGGCGGCCGTGCACAAATTGCGCGTCGGGCTCGATGCGGCGGGCAACATTGCGGGCTGGCAGCATCGCATTGCCGCCCAGTCGATCCTGATCGGCACGCCGTTCGAAGGCGGGCTCGTCAAGAACGGCGTCGATGCGACGTCGGTCGAGGGTGCCGCCGACACGCTTTATGCGTTGCCCGATCTGCGCGTCGAAATCACGAACATGGTTTCGCCCGTGCCTGTGTTGTGGTGGCGCTCGGTCGGGCACACGCACACGGCCTACGTCATGGAAACCATGATCGACGAGATCGCGGCGGCGACGGCCAAGGACCCGGTCGCCCTGCGCCGCCAATTGCTTGCAGGCCATCCGCGCCATCTCGCCGCCATCGATCTTGCGGCCGCACGCGCAGGCTGGGGCACGCCTTTGCCGGCCGGTCGCTTCCGCGGGTTTGCCGCCCACGAATCCTTCGGCACATCGGTTGGGATGGTGGCCGAAATTTCGATGGGGGCGGGCAACGCCTTCAAGGTCGAGCGCATCGTTGCGGGCGTTGCCTGCGGTACGGCCATCAACCCCGACAATGTGCGCGCCCAGGTCGAAGGGGCGGTCGGATTCGGGCTCGGCGCCATTCTGCGCGAGGGCGTGACGCTCGACGGCGGGCGCGTGGTCGATACGAACTACGACGGCTACCGGCCCTTGCGCATCGACGAGATGCCCAAGGTCGAAGTGCATATCGTGGCTTCGACCGCTTCCCCCACGGGGATCGGCGAGCCCGGCGTGCCGCCGGTGGGCCCGGCGATCGCCAATGCGCTGGCGGCCGCCACGGGCAAGCGCGTGCGGTTGCTGCCCTTCGAAAAGGGGCTTTCGACCTGAGGGGTTTTGCCGTGCTAGTTTGAGCGTCGGATGACGACACTTGAACGCACGAAAGACGCGGCCAGCGACATTCCCAAGGACGGGTGGGTCGATCGCTTTCTGCCGCCCGCCTTGCGCGGCTATGCGCGCTTAGCCCGGCTCGATCGGCCGATCGGCACGTGGCTCTTGCTGTTTCCGTGCTGGTGGTCGATCGCCCTCGGCGGCTTGCCGCTGACCGATACGTTGTGGCTGTTCGCATTGTTCGGCCTCGGGGCCGTCATGATGCGCGGGGCAGGCTGCACCTACAACGACATCGTGGATCGCGATTTCGATGCGGCCGTGGCGCGCACCGCCGACCGGCCGATCCCGTCGGGCCAAGTCTCGGCCAAGCGTGCGGCTGTTTTCCTGGTAGTGCAGCTGCTCGCGAGCTTCGTCGTTCTGCTGCAATTGTCGGCGACCGCGATCTGGCTCGGCGTTGCCTCGCTGGTCCTCGTCTTCACCTATCCGCTGATGAAACGCGTGACATGGTGGCCGCAATTCTTTCTGGGCCTCGCCTTCAACTGGGGCGCGTTGATGGGCTACGCGGCGGCCGTGGACGGGCTCGATGCCGCGCCGGTGCTGCTCTATATCGGCGGCATTTTCTGGACGCTCGGCTACGACACGATCTACGCCCATCAGGACAAAGAGGACGACGCGCTGATCGGCGTCAAATCCTCGGCCCTGCGTTTGGGCAATGCCACGCGCGGTGCTCTTTACTTTTTCTATACGGCCGCTGCGGCGACGTTCGCCGCCGCCGGTTTTGCGGCCGAGCTCGGGCCCGTCTACTACGCGTTCCTCGCCGCCGGTTTCGCCCAATTGCTCTGGCAGGCCAAGACTGGCCGCTTCGACGATGCGGCCGATTGCCTGGCCAAATTCAAATCCAACCGCCTCTTCGGCTGGTTGCTGCTGGCGGGGATCGTGCTGGGCGGGCTATGAGCCCGGCCACAAGCTTGGAGCGGCGGCGCTTCGTGCAAGCCCAGACGAAGCTGATGGCCCCGCCGCTCGTACCCGAAATCCAGCTTTATCTGGCCGCAATCGCGACCGATCTGTGGGAGGCGACCGAGGCCAAACTGGCGGAGACGGGCTTGCCGCCACCCTATTGGGCCTTCGCTTGGCCGGGCGGGCGGGCTTTGGCGCGCCTGTTGTTGGACCAGCCTGCGCTTGCGGCCGGCAAAACCGTGTTCGATTTTGCGGCCGGCGGCGGCATTGCCGCGATCGCGGCCGCCAAGGCCGGTGCTTCCCGCGTTACCGCATGCGAGATCGATGCGTTTGCGCTCGAAGCGATGGCGCTCAATGCGGCGGCCAACAATGTGGCCGTCGAGATCGCTGCCGGCGACTGTCTGGGCGCACTGCCTGCGGCCGATCTCGTGCTGGCGGGCGACGTGTTCTACGAAAAGCCGATGGCCGAGCGCGTTTGGCCGTGGCTGCAGGCCTTGGCCGCGCGCGGCACAGCCGTGCTGGTCGCCGATCCGGGCCGCGCCTACCTGCCCGCGACCGGCCTTGTCGAGATCGCCTGCTACGACGTGCCGACCGACCGCGATCTCGAAGACCGCGACATCAGGCGCACGCGCGTGCTGCGCGTCGTGGCGCTTGGGCAACAGGTCGCATAAAACTGCGTCGGCGTGCCAAGCGCCGTCTGGTCGGGCTTGCGATGGCCTGCCTATAGTCCTCGCCCATGCCGCGCAAACATCAGCCCAAACAAGCCTCGCCCGAAGTCTATGAACGCATCTACAAGATGTTCATGGCGCCGGTCTCCGCGTTCGATTGCGGCGCCAAATGCGGCGAGCACAATGGCGGTGCGCCCATTTGCTGCTCGACCGACGTCGCGATCCCGATCGTCGACAAGCACGAATGGAAGCTGCTGCAGAGCCGCACCGACCTTTGGCACCAATTCGAAGTCAAAGACAAAGCGACGGAGAAGGAACTCTCCGACCTGCACGAGGATTGCCGCGCCATCGAATGCAAGGGGGCGCGCTTCTGCGAGCGCGAGAACCGCTCGGTTTCGTGCCGCACCTTCCCGTTTTTCCCCTACATCACGCGCGAGCGCGATTTCATCGGCATGTCGGTGTTCTGGACGTTCGAGGATCGCTGCTGGGTGCAGTCGCATCTGCAGATCGTCAATCTGCGTTTCATCGACGAGTTCGTGGCGGCCTACGAATTGCTGTTCGAATACGACATGGACGAATTCGACGCGAACAAAGAGCATTCGGCCAACATGCGCCGCACCTTCACGCGCTGGAAGCGGCCGATCCCGCTCTTGGGCCGCGACGGGCGCTGCTACAAGGTGATGCCCGAAACGCACGAAGTGGTGCCCGCCCGCTTCGCCGAATTCGGCAAGTGGGGCTACTACGAAAAAGACCTGCCGGCCGAACCGGCCGCCAATTGGGCCGATCTCGACCCGCAGGCGCTGAAGGGCCTCGCCGACAAGATCGGCGCCAAAGCGCCCGCGAAGTAGCGCGCTTTCACGCGTACAAGAACGTGCCCAGGACGACCCAGCGTGCGGCGTTGGGCCCGCCTTCGAGCGGCGTCGTGTAGTGCCAGAAGGGCAGGCGATATGCTGCGATCGTCGCATGGCCTGCCACGTCGACCGCGCGATCCAAATGGCCGCTTCGCGCATAGACCAGCAATTGGCGCGTCGCGGCCTTGTTCGCAAAACTTATATGCAGGTCGAAATAGCCGCCCCGTGCACGCGGCTCTTCCGGGTGATGGTCGGTGTGCGGCCCCGCATAGTCGCCGGGCCCGTAGCGCAAGACTTGGCGGCCGAAGGCGGGATCGAGCTTGCGCCCTGCAAGCTTCTCGGCAAACGCAAAATAGCTCGGCGAGGACAGCATGTCGGCCAACCCGATCTCGGCCGAAATCTTGGCGGCTTTGCTGCGCGTGCCGTCGATGTCGGCAGCACGGTTGCGCACGGTCTTGGGCAGGCGTTCTTGGTAGTTGCGCGTCTGGTTGGCGATCGTCTCGGGCGGGATCGCGCGCACGAGCGGCTTCAGCGCCGGGGCCAGATGCCGCTCGAGCAGGGCGAACGAAGCGGCGGCGCGCGCGGGTGCGATCAAGTCGCTGGCCGCAAAAAACGGCGCTGCTGCGCGCAGGGAGACGCGCGGCTTCAAAAGCTCGGAAAACTCGCTGGGGAATCGACGCATCGGCGGCGCCGACCTTAGCCGAAGCGGTGCGGCTTGCACCATCCCGCGATTGGCGGGCGCCGCCGAGCGCTCTATATAGAAGCCATGGCTTATGCGTCGTTGCGCGATTTTCTCGATCGCCTGGAAAAAACCGGACGGCTGGTGCGGGTTTCCGAACCCGTTTCGACCGTCCTCGAAATGACCGAAATCCAGACTCGGCTGCTCGCCGAGGGCGGGCCGGCCGTGCTGTTCGAAAAGCCGGTCAAGGCCGACGGGTCGGTCTCGCCGATCCCGGTGCTCGTCAATCTGTTCGGCACGGTCGAGCGCGTGGCCTGGGGCATGGACCGCGAGCCGCACCAATTGCGCGAAGTGGGCGAAACGCTCGCCTTTCTGCGCCAGCCGCAGCCGCCCGAGGGCTGGCGCGAAGCGCTCGAGCTTGTGCCGCTCGCCAAGACCGTTCTGTCGATGAAGCCGTCCACGCGGATGTTCGGCACGGCCCCGTGCCAGGAGATCGTGCTGACGGGCGACGCGATCGATCTTTCCAACCTCCCGATCCAGACCTGCTGGCCGGGCGAGCCCGCCCCCTTGATCACATGGCCGCTCGTCGTCACCAAAGGCCCCGGCGACAAGCGCGAGGACGGTTTCAATCTCGGCATCTACCGCATGCAGCTGTTGGGCCGCGACCGCACCTTGATGCGCTGGCTCAAGCATCGCGGCGGGGCCCAGCACCATCAGCGCTGGAAGAAATCGGGCAAGCGCGAACCGTTGCCCGCCGCTGTGGTGCTCGGCGCCGATCCCGGCACCATCCTTGCGGCCGTAACACCCGTGCCCGACACGCTGTCCGAGTACCAGTTCGCAGGCCTCCTGCGCGGCAAGCGCGTCGAGCTTGTCGATTGCAAGACCGTGCCGCTCAAAGTGCCGGCCGAGGCCGAGATCGTGCTCGAAGGCCATGTGAGCCTCGACGAATACGGCGACGAAGGCCCGTACGGCGACCATACGGGCTACTACAATTCTGTCGAAAAATTCCCGGTCTTTACGGTTACGGCGATCACGATGCGCCGCAATCCCATCTATCTTTCGACCTTCACCGGCCGACCGCCGGACGAACCCTCGGTGCTCGGCGAAGCGCTCAACGACGTGTTCGTGCCGTTGCTGCGCCAGCAATTTCCCGAGATCGTCGATTTCTGGCTGCCGCCGGAAGGGTGTTCGTATCGCATCGCGGTCGTGTCGATGAAGAAGGCCTATCCGGGCCACGCCAAGCGCGTGATGCTCGGCGTATGGAGCTATCTGCGCCAGTTCATGTACACGAAGTGGGTCATCGTCGTGGACGACGACATCGACGCGCGCGACTGGAAAGACGTGATGTGGGCGATCTCGACGCGCATGGACCCGGCGCGCGACATCACGGTGATCGAGGGCACGCCCATCGACTATCTCGATTTCGCGAGCCCCGAAAGCGGGCTCGGCTCCAAGATCGGGCTCGACGCCACGAACAAATGGCCGCCCGAAACGCACCGCGAATGGGGCGAGCAGATCCGCATGTCCGACGACGTGGTCGAGACGGTCACCAATAAATGGGCCAAGCTCGGTCTGCCCGGCAGCGGCAAGGCGATCTGGAAGTGACGAATCCAGACGCGCCTGCCGATCCTCCAAGCGTGATCGATGTCACGCATTGGGCGTTCGAGGAGGAGATGCCGATTCACCCGCAAGGCGCTCGCGACAAACGTATTCTTTTTGCGCCGGAAACCGTCCAGCCGCCGCTGCTTACGGGACATCGCTATATCTTCAAACAGTCGAATCCGCGTTATCCTGCCCAATTCTGGGCCGAGATTATTGCGTACCATGTCGGGCGAACGATTGGCGTCGAGGTACCGCCCGCTTTCCCTGCTTGGCACGCCAACTCCAAACAAGCCGGGGCACTGATCGAATTTTTCTTCGGCCGCAGTACCGATCCCGTCGACGCCGAGTTGCAGCATGGGGGCGACTATTGCGAGAAAGTACGCCCGGGCTTTGATCGCAAGCGCGGCAAGCTTCATTGCGTTGTGACGAATGTTGAGATTGCTGATCGCCTGCTCGGTGCCACAATGGCAGATGATTGGACAAATTTTTGGGCACGCACTTTGTTGTTCGACGCTCTGATCGGCAATACCGATCGGCACCAGGACAATTGGGGTGTTTTGTCGTGGCGCGAAGGTTCGCCTTCATTGACGCGACGTCGATTTGCGCCGGCCTTCGACAACGGAACGAGCCTTGCGCACGAACTGCTTGAGGAAAAGTTCTCGCAGTGGAGCAACGCCGAGCGCGATGCCTATGTTTCGCGCGGACGGCACCATCTGCGATGGAACGAAACCGATCAGGCTTCGGCCGGTCATTTCGACCTGGTTGCGCGTTGGATCCGCGAATATCCGCAGACACGCCGAGTTTTGCGCGAGTGTCTCGAACGATTTTCACCGCCGCCGCTTGCGACGTGGGCGCAAACTGCGCTGCCGCCTGGTATGACACCGCTTTCTCCCGTGCGTTCGTTATTCGTTCTTGACTTGCTCGAGCGGCGATGGCAAAAACTGAACGAGATTGTGGTGCGATAAGGATTCGTCACATGAACAATCAGATCGAACATCCGATACGGTCGCGTCATTTGGTTCTGATGTGGCGCGCGCCCGAAAGCTCGAACGCGCATCGGCATTTTCCGGTGGGCGATCTTCGGGTCGTCGGCAATTCGGACGAAGCTGAATTTGCCTATCGGTCGGCGAGCGAATTGGAAGAAGCGCGCAAGCTGGGTTTTGAAGGGCATCCGGCGTATGCATTGGAAGCGGACGCCCGGTTTGCGAACGCCCTTTCTGTGCTTGCGCGCCGCCTGCCGCCTGCGACTCGCGGAGATTACGGCGCCTATTTGGCAACATACGCATTGCCTGCGACGATGCGTCCGACGCAATTCGATCTGCTGGCGTTGACGCAAGGCATCGTGCCCGGCGATCCGTATTACTTTGTCGATACGCTCGAGTCCGCATGTCCTCCAATCGATTTTTTGATGCAAGTCAACGGTACGCGCCACTATTCTGACAACGTTAGGCATGTCGAAAAAGGTCAGGCGGTCCGTTTCGTTCCAGAGCCTTCGAATCCGTACGACCCGTACGCGGTTCGCGTCGATGCCTTGGGGCAGCCGATTGGCTATGTTCCGCGCGTTCAAGCACCGCAGCTTGGCACATGGATTGGGACGGGCGACTGTCTGCTGCAGGCGCATGTTTTTCGCAAAAACGGAACTGCAGCCAATCCGCGTATTGTGCTTTTCGTCCAAATGCGTGACGGTAAGCGTCAGGCGGCCGAATAGCGCTGCCTGTGTGGCCTACAGGCCCTGGATCGAATTGATGCCGCAGCGCACCACCCCAATTATCGAAGCGCGCACCCCTGCAAACAAACCCCAACGACTGGCCGCTTAGCGGACCAAAGATTGTTCCGCTGGGGCGCACTCGACGCGGCTCTCCTGGCGGAGACGCAACTGTATCTCACATATCTTGCCGCCCAGGACGACGGCGATCTGCGCTATATCGACTGAGGGTCGGCTATCGCCAAAGCCTACGGCCAGGACATGACCGGGCGGCGCACGAGCGAATTTCCGACGCCGATCGCGAAGACGTTTCTCAGCCTCGACCACATGGCTCTCAAGCAGGCGATTCTGTATGCCACGCGCCACCACCCCCCGCCGCCGGTTCCTGTCGGCCATTGGCACTGCCTCATCCTGCCGCTCGACGAAGCGCAGAAAGGCGAGATCAATCGGCTTCTCGGCTGCAACATTACGATCTATCGCTGTGGTCGTTTGCGTACTGACTGTTTGGCTGGCCTTTGCACCGGCGCCCGCCGCGGCATCCGACATCGCGCGCATGGCGCCGATGATCGACGTGCAGGGGCTCATCGAGGGCGACGTCACGCTTGCGGGCGGGCGCATCGCGGTCGAGGCCGAGATTGCGGGCGATCTTGTGGCGACCGGGGCCAGCATCGGGATCGGGGCCGCCACGACCGTCAAACGAAACGTATTCCTGTTCGGCGGCGAAATCGCGATGGCCGGGCGTTATGCCCAGCGCGTGTGGGCGGCCGGCGGCGAAGTGGTGCTCGACCTTGCGGCGGCCGGCGACGTGTCGGTTGCGGCGGGCCATGTCGTGATCGGACCCAATACGCGCATCGCCGGCAAATTGCGCGTGTGGTCGCCGGACCCGCCGCTGATCCATGCTTCGGCCGAGATCAAAGGCGGCGTCGTCTATGCGCCCGGCGACATGGCCAATGCGGTCGATGCGTTGCTGGGTTATGTCGGTGCGATCCTGCGCTGGGGTTTCACGCTCGCCGTGTGGGCGACGGCGCTGCTGCTGGCAGCCTTTGCGCCCGGTTTTGTTGCGGCGTGCGCCGAGGCGATCGCGGCGCGCACGGGGGCGGTGCTGCTCTGGGGCCTATGCCTCGTCTTCGGCTTGCCGTTTTTGATTCTGCTGTCGGCCGTCACACTCGTGGGATTGCCGCTGGCGGGGGCCTTGATCTTGGTCCTCGGCTTCGGGCTCGGGCTTGGCTATGCGCTTGCGGCAGCCGCCATCGGGCAAGCGGGGTTGGGGCTGATCGGGCGCAGAGAAAGCCCGGCGCTGCTGTGGCGTTTGGCCGCCGTCCTCGCCGGGCTTGTGGCGCTGGCGGCCTTGCGCCATATCCCTATGGCAGGCACCGTCGTCTTGGCGGCCGCCTTCGTGTTCGGCCTCGGGGCTGCTGCACGCGAGATCAACCGGCGCATGCGATAGGAACAGGGTTTCATGGAAAAGACCGCTTCGACGCTCGATCTTCTGGGCGATCTCATCGCCAAGGCCAAGCGCGCCGGTGCCACCGACGCCGACGCGGTGTTCGTCGAAGGCATTTCGGTGAGCCATGCACGCCGCTTGGGCAAACTCGAAAAGCTCGAGCGCGCCGAAGGCTACGATCTCGGTTTGCGCGTGCTGATCGGCAAGCGCCAGGCCATCGTGTCGTCGAACGACCGTTCGCAAAAAGCGCTCGCAGGCCTCGTCGAGCGCGCGGTCGCGATGGCTGCCCAAGCGCCCGAAGATCCCTATTGCGGCATTGCGGACGCAAGCGCCATCGCGCGCGATTTTCCCGATCTCGATCTTGTCGACCCCGTGGAACCCTCGGCCGAAGAATTGATGGCGCGTGCGGCAGCGGCGGAAGAAACCGCCCTCGCCGTCAAGGGTGTGACCAATTCCGACGGTGCGGAAGCAAGCTGGGGCATGAGCCGTGTGGCGCTTGTCGCGTCGAACGGGTTCGCCGCCGAATACGGGCGCTCGTCGCATTCCTTCTCGGCCTCGGTCATCGCGGGCGAGGGTACTGGCATGGAGCGCGACTACGATTGGTCGTCGTCCGTGCATGCCGAAGATCTCGACGACCCGGCCAAGATCGGCCGCGAGGCGGGGATGCGCGCCGTGCGCCGCCTCAATCCGCGCAAGATCGAAACCTGCAAGCTTCCCATCGTGCTCGACAGCCGCGTCTCGGGCAGCCTGTTGCGGCATTTCACGAGTGCGATCAACGGCACGTCGATCGCGCGGGGAACAAGCTTCCTCAAGACCAAGATGAATGCGGCGGTGTTCGGCCCCGGCATCACGATCGTCGAAGACCCGTTCCGCAAGCGCGGCCTTGCGTCGAAGCCCGTGGACGGCGAAGGGATCGCACCCCAGCGCCGCAACTTGATCGACAAGGGCGTGCTCACGAGCTGGGTGCTCGATCTGCGCTCGGCGCGCCAATTGGGCCTCGTCTCGACGGGCCATGCCGCGCGCGGCACCTCGTCGCCGCCGAGCCCGTCCACGTCGAACATCTACATGGAAGCGGGCAGCCTCTCGCGCGCCGCCATGCTGAAAGACATCAAGCGCGGCCTCTACGTGACCGAGTTCATCGGCATGGGTGTGAATGGTGTGACCGGCGACTACAGCCGCGGGGCCGCCGGCTACATGATCGAAGACGGCGAATTGACCTACCCCGTCAGCGAAGTGACGGTCGCGAGCAATCTCGTCGAGATGTTCATGCACACGACCCCGGCCGACGATCTCGTGTTCCGCCACGGCGCCGATGCACCCACCTTGCGCATCGACGGCTGCACGATCGCGGGGCGTTGACGCGCGCGTGTCGCTGCCGCCTTCGTCTGATGCAAGACAGCCCGTCATGCGGGCCTGGATGTGCCGTGCCTACGGCGCGCCCGACCGGCTGACGCTCGAAACAGTCGCGCGGCCGGTTCCCAAGGCAGGCGAGGTGCGCGTACGCATCGTTGCGACGACCGTATCGTCTGCCGATTGGCGCATCCGCAGCCTCGAGATGCCGCGCGGCTTCGGCTTGTTCGGGCGTCTTGCCTTCGGGCTGCGGCGGCCGCGCCAGCCGGTGCTGGGGGCGGAATTCTCGGGCATCGTCGATGCGGTCGGGGCCGACGTGGCGGCGTTTGCGCCGGGCGATGCGGTCGTGGGATTTCCCGGCGTCGCGATGGGCTGCCATGCCGAATACCGAACCATGCGCGCCGACGCGGCCTTGGTGCGCAAGCCCGAAAATCTGTCGTTCGAGGAAGCTGCGAGCCTGTGTTTCGGCGGAACTGCGGCGCTGCATTTCCTGCGCCGGGCCGATCTTGCGCCCGGCGCGCGGATCCTCGTGCTCGGAGCGGCGGGGGCGGTCGGCTCGGCGATGGTGCAACTCGCCCGGCAGCGCGGGGCCGTCGTCACGGCCGTGACGCGTGTCGCCAACCATGATCTGGTTCGGTCGCTTGGCGCTGCCGTCGCGATCGACCGCGAAGCGGTGGATTTCCACGAGATCGGCAAAACGTTCGACGTGGTTGCCGACACAGTCGGCGCGTCGGATTTCGCGCGCTGCGCAAAGCTGCTCGACGAGGGCGGCCGCTATCTTGCGATCGCTGCCGATCTCAAAGGCATGTTCCAGCGCCGCATCGGGACCAAACGCGCGATTGCCGGTCCGGCACCCGAGCGCGTCGCGGACATCGCCGAATTGGCGCGCTTGGCCGAAGCGGGCGCGTTTCGGCCGGTCGTCGCCAGCGTCCTGCCGTTCGAACGCTTGCCCGAGGCGCATATCCTGGTCGCGAGCCGACGCAAGTGCGGCAGTGCCGTCGTGCGCGTCGCAGCTTCGTAGAACAGCCGCTCACGCGCGGTGGCGCAGCGGGCGGCCGGGGGCGAGCGCTTCGGCCGCACGCAGGATGCCGTCGGCGTCGATGCCGTAATGGCGGTAGAGATCGGCGATGGTGCCGGTCTGGCCGAAATGCTCGACGCCCAAGGCGCGCATGCGATGGCCGTTTACGGCCCCGAGCCAGGCGAGCGTGGCCGGGTGGCCGTCCACGACCGAGACGATGGCGGCCCCTGACGGCACGTCGCCCAGCAAGCGTTCGACATGCGCTTGTGCGTGCGGGCTGCCGTTCTCGCGCGCGCGTTGGGCGGCGGACCAGCCGGCATGCAGGCGATCCGCCGAGGTAACGGCAAGCAGGCCGATATCGCGGCGATCCTCGCCCATGCGGCCCACGGCCTCGATGGCTTCGGGTGCCACGGCGCCGCTGTAGGCCACGACGACCGAGGCGTTGGGCCCGGGTTTGCGCAGCCAATAGCCGCCATCGACGATGCTGCGCGCAAGCTCGGGCGTCATCGCGCGTTTGGGCTGTTCGAGCGGGCGTGTGGACAGGCGCAGATAGATCGAGCCGCCCGTATCGTCGCGCAGCCAGGTGCGCTTGTCGGGTTCGCTCTTGTCGCCGTCCCGCTGCATGTAGTCGAAGCCGAAGCGCATCGCGACGGCAAGCTCGTCCACAAACGCAGGCTCGAAGGCGCACAGCCCGTCCTGCGCCATGCCGACGAGCGGAGTTGCGATCGATTGATGCGCCCCGCCTTCGGGGGCGAGCGTCACACCCGACGGGGTCGCGACCAGCATGAAGCGCGCATCCTGGTAGCAGGCGTAGTTGAGCTGGTCGGCCGCGCGCAGGATGAACGGATCGTAGACCGTGCCGATCGGCAGCAGCCGTTCGCCGTTGATCGTATGCGACAGGCCGAAGGCCGACAGCGCCAAAAACAGATTCGATTCCGCAATGCCGAGTTCAAGATGCTGGCCCTGCGGCGAGAACGACCAAGCATAAGTCGACGGGATGCGCTCGGCCTTGAAGATATCGGCCATCTTCTCGCGCGCAAACAGCCCGCGCCGATTGACCCAAGGGCCCAAATTGGTCGAGACGGTCACGTCCGGTGCCGTCGTCACGATGCGGTCGGCGAATTCGCTGTTCTCGCGCGCGATCTCGTTGAGGATTTGGCCGAAGCCCATCTGCGTCGAGATGGGTTTGGCACCCGGCGCCGGATAGGCCAGCGTTTCCGGCACTTCGACGCGAGGGGCCGTCAAGCGCCGCCCGTGCGCGCCGAAAAACGGCGTGCCGTCGAGAAAGGCTTGCAGCTTTTCGGGCGGCTGCTTGGTCCCTTCCCATTTGTCCCATTCGTGGCCGGGCCGCACATTTGCTGCTTGGCGAAACGCTTCCATCTGGGCCGGATTCATCAAGCCCGCATGGTTGTCTTTGTGGCCCGCAAGCGGCAGGCCGAAGCCCTTGATCGTGTAGCAGATGAACACGCATGGCCGGTCGTGCGTGGCGGCTTTTTCGAACGCCGCAAGCAAGGCGGGCAGATCGTGGCCGCCGAGATTGCCCATGAGTTCGGCAAGCTCGGCGTCCGAGCGTTTTTCCAAAAGGCGCGAGACGGGGCCTTGGTCGCCGATCTCGTCGGTCAAGCGTTTGCGCCACGCCGCCCCGCCCTGGAACACCAGCGCCGAATAAAGCTGGTTCGGGCAGCGATCGATCCAGGCGCGCAGGGTTTCGCCGCCCGGTTCCGCGAAAGCGGCTTCCTGCAAGGTTCCGTATTTGACGATCGCGACGTCCCAGCCGAAATTGGCGAACATCGTTTCGAACTTTTCCCACAGACCCTCGCGGACCACGGCGTCGAGCGATTGCCGATTGTAGTCGACGACCCACCAGCAATTGCGAAGCCCGTGCTTCCAGCCTTCGATGAGGGCTTCGTAGATATTGCCCTCGTCCATCTCGGCGTCGCCGATCAGCGCCACCATGCGGCCCTCGTGGCGGTCCTTCATCCAGCCGCGGCTGCGCACGTAATCCTGCACGAGCGACGAGAACAGCGTTTGTGCGACACCCAAGCCCACCGAGCCCGTCGAGAAATCGACGTCGTCGGTGTCTTTGGTGCGCGAGGGATAGCTTTGCGCACCGCCGAGCCCGCGGAAATTTTCGAGCTTTTCGCGGGTTTGGTTGCCCGCGAGATATTGCAGCGCATGGAAGATGGGCGACGCGTGCGGCTTCACCGCCACGCGATCCGGCCCACGCAACACGCCGCAATAGAGGGCCGTCATGATCGTGGCGAGCGAAGCCGACGAGGCTTGGTGGCCGCCGACTTTGACTTCGCCAGCTTCGCGCAGATGGTTGGCGTTGTGGATCGTCCACGACGCGAGCCACAGCACGCGCCGCTCGATGTCGGCGAGATATTCCAAATGCGCGTCGGTCTTCATGCGGGCACCGGCGTTTGGCCGCCAAGCACCGTGCGGAAGACGGGCGTGTCGACATTGCCGCCGCACAGGATGAGGCCGATCTTTTTGCCGCGCATGGCGTCTTTCTCCTGCAGCAAGGCCGCAAGCGGGGCGGCACCGGCACCCTCGGCGACATTGTGCGTGTCTTCGAAATAGGCGCGCATGGCGGCCGCGATCGCGTCCTCGCCGACCGACACGATGCGCGCCGCACCGGCCGAGATGATCGCGAGCGCTTCGGCCGAGGGCACACGCACGGCCATGCCGTCGGCAAACGTGCGCGCCGAATTGGTCTCGACCACGCGACCGGCATCGACCGAGAGTTTGTAGGCCTGCGCTGCGTCGGCGACGACGCCGACGACTTTGGTTTCGAGGCCCAAAAGATCGCGCGTGCGGATGACGCCGCAGATGCCGGAGCCGAGCCCGATCGGCACATAGACTGCGTCGAGATCGCGGTGGCTCCCGAACAGCTCGTAGGCATAGGTCGCAACGCCGAGCACCAGATCGCGCTGGAACGACGGTGCGAATTCGTAGCCGCGCGTTTTGGCAAGCTCGGCTGCGTGGCCGCGCGCCTCGTCGAAATCCGCACCGTATTCGATGAGCTCCGCACCCAGGCTGCGCATCGCCGCGTTCTTCTCGACCGAATTGCCGCGCGGCACGACGATCGCGACCGGCACGCCGGCTTTGGCACCCGCATAGGCAAGGCTCTGGCCGTGATTGCCGCGCGTGGCGGAGACCACGCCCTTCACATGCGGGCGCTCGGCCTTGAGGCGGGTGAAATAGACGAGCCCGCCGCGAATCTTGAACGCACCGACCGGCGTGTGGTTCTCGTGTTTGACCACGACCTGCGCATCGGTGCGTGCGGCCAGCAGCGGCCATGAATACTGCGGGGTCGCCTGGAAATGCGTGTGCACCAAGGCGGCGGCGTCTTCGAGCTCTTTGAGACTGAACATGCGACGACAATAGCATGCGCCGCACACGTGCGATCATCGGCGCCAAAATATCAAAAACTTGATTTTTGTGGCGTCTAATCGGAGATTTATGCAAATATTTTGCAATACTCACTGAAAAATCGGAGTTTTTGCGCGTGGACGATTTCGACGAACGTATTCTTGCAGCACTGGCGAAAAACGCGCGTGCGAGCAATCTCGAGCTTGAGGCCAAGGTCGGGCTGTCGCACTCGGCGATTTCGCGCCGCATCGCACGGCTCGAAAAGGCCGGGATCATCGAAGGCTACGGCGCACGCATCGACCGCGCGAAGCTCGGCCTTACGGTGCGCGCGTTTGTGGGCGTGACGCGCGATCCGTCGATCTCGGCCGAGGAATTGGCGCAGACACTTGCGGCCATTCCGGGCGTTGCGGTGGGCTACGTGGTGACCGGCGACCAAGACGTGTTCTTGGAAGTGTTCGCCAAAAATCTGCAGGATTTCGCCGACCTCATGCTGGCGCGCGTGCAGAGCGTGTGCGGTGTTGCGACCACGCGCACGATCTTCGTCATGCGCGAATGGCGGGCCGAGGCGGGCGGCGCCGCCTAGCCCGGCGGGCCGACGAGGATTGCGGCTGCGCTCAGGGCTTCGAATTTGGCGGGCAGGTGCGCGATCACGTCGCCGTCGCCCTGCACGGGCTCGCCGACGGGCCCGTCGATCTCGATCGTTTGCGCGGCCAAGATGCGCACGTCGGGCCGCGTCGGCAGGCGGCCCGTTGCCAATGCAAGCGCATAGCGGATCGTCGCAAACCGCCCGGCGCGTTGGAACAGCACCACTTGCAGCTCCGGCGATTCGAGCCGCGCTTGCGGGGCGGCGACGAACTGGCCGCCGTAATAGTGCCCGTTGCAGATCAGCAGCGACGCGGCGCGCATCGGCACGCCGTCGACGCGCACGTCGTAGAATTTGTTGCTGTAGACGACGAGCTGGCGCAGCGTCTCGAGCACGTAAGCGCCCTTGCCGAGTGCGCGCTTGAGCTTGCTCGACACGTCGCGCACCACGTGCGCGTCGAAGCCGACACCCGCCATCATCGAAAAGCGCCGACCGTTGACGGTGCCGAGCGTCACGCTGCGCGGGCGCCCGTCCATGATCGCCGCCGCAACGTTTTTGGCCGACATGCCCAAGCCCAATTCGGCCGCGAGCACGTTCGCGGTGCCGAGCGGCACGATGCCGAGGGCGACCGAACTGCCGCAGAGCCCGTTGAGCGCTTCGTTGATCGTGCCGTCGCCGCCTGCGACCACCAAACGGGCCGCGCCCGTCGCCGCAGCAGCACGTGCGAGCGCTTCGGCGTCGCCGCGCGCCTGGGTCGGCTCGAGTCGCACCGAGGCGGCGCGCGCTTCGAGCGCTTCGAGGACCCGCGACAGAAAACGGCGTCGGCGCCTTCCGGCGATCGGGTTGTAGACCACGAGCAACGGCGCCGGGCCCACGAGGTCTTGTGACATGACGATGACGATCCTGTGAAGTTACGAAGATATTCGACCGCAATGGAATATTCACTTAAGTTTACTAGCACAAAAACAATATACAGAAGATGAATTCCTTACGACATCCATATATGGGGTGGGCTTGTGGATCGTTCTGTGGACAATCGTATGCTGCATGAACCCGACGGTCTCGATCGCGGCGCTGTGCCCGACGAAGCCGGCGTGAAGCGCTGGCGCGCCATCTTCGTGTCCGACATCCATCTCGGCACGCGCGGCTGCAAGGCCGAGTTCCTGCTCGATTTCCTGCGCTACAACGAAAGCGACAAGCTCTATCTCGTGGGCGACATCGTCGACGGCTGGCGCATGAAACAAAGCTGGTTCTGGCACCAGTCGCACAACGACGTCGTGCAGAAGATGCTGCGCAAGGCGCGCAAAGGCACGGAAGTCGTCTACATCCCCGGCAACCACGACGAAATGCTGCGCGACTATCTCGATCTGCATTTCGGCGGCGTCTATGTGGCGGGCGACGCGGTCCACACCACCGCCGACGGCCGCAAGATGCTCGTGATCCACGGCGATGCGTTCGACGGCGTCGTGCGCTACGCGCGCTGGCTCGCCTTCCTGGGCGACCATGCCTACAACCTCGCCCTCTGGTCGAACGAATGGTTCAACCGCGCGCGCCGCGCCATGGGCTTTCCCTACTGGTCGCTGTCGGCCTGGCTCAAGAACAAGGTCAAGAACGCGGTCAAATACATCGACGATTTCGAGCATGCGCTCGCGACCGAAGCGCGTCGGCGCGGGCTCGACGGCGTGATCTGCGGCCACATCCACAAGGCCGAGATCCGCGACATCGACGGCATCGCCTACATGAACGACGGCGACTGGGTCGAAAGCTGCACGGCCCTGGTCGAAGACTGGGACGGCAAGTTCCAGATCGTGCATTGGGCCGAAGTCCGGCAGCTCGACATGATGGAGACAGTGCGATGATCGATTCCGGCAACGCGGATTCGCGCAAGAGCTTGCGCATCGCGATCGTCACGGATGCGTGGCGCCCGCAGGTCAACGGCGTCGTGCGCACGCTGACCGAAACCAAGCGCGAGCTCGAGCTTGCGGGCCATACGGTCGAGATGGTCGCCCCCGAGCGTTTCACGACGTTCCCGTGCCCCACCTATCCCGAGATCCGGCTGTCGCTCGCAGGGGCGGGCAGCGTGGGCAAAATCCTCGACGGCTTCGGCCCCGACGCCGTCCATATCGCGACCGAAGGCCCGCTCGGGTGGGCGGCGCGCAAAGCCTGCCTCACGCGCGGCCTGCCGTTTACGACCGCCTACCACACGCGTTTCCCGGAATACGTGGAAGCGCGCACGAAATTGCCCGTCGGCATTAGCTATTCGGTGCTGCGCCGCTTCCACGCGCCCGCGAGCCGCGTGATGGTGCCCACGCCCACGGTCAAAGCCGATCTCGACAAATGGGGCTTCAAAAACGTCGTGCTGTGGACGCGCGGCGTCGATCTCGAAATCTTCAAGCCGGGCCCGCGCGACCGGCTGCAGACCAAGCCACCGATCTTCGTCTATGTCGGGCGCGTGGCGGTCGAAAAGAACGTCGAAGCGTTTTTGGCCCTCGATCTGCCGGGCTCCAAATGGGTCGTGGGCGAGGGGCCGGCGATGGCATCGCTCAAAGCCAAGTACCCAAGCGTGTCGTATCTCGGCGTGCTGCAGCAAAAGGAACTCGCGAGCGTCTATGCCGCCGCCGACGTGTTCGTGTTCCCGTCCAAGACCGACACGTTCGGCCTTGTGCTGCTTGAAGCCATGGCCTGCGGCACGCCCGTGGCGGCCTTCCCGGTCACCGGCCCGCTCGACGTGCTGGGCGACGTTCCGCCCGACCAATCCGGCGGTGCGATGGACGAGGATCTGCGCGCCGCGTGCTTGCGTGCCCTCGAAATCCCGCGCGAGCGCGCCCGTGCGCACGCCATGCGCTACAGCTGGGCCGAATGTGCCCGCCAATTCGCGGACCATCTGCGCCCGCGCAACGCGAGCGGCCCCGTGGCGGCGGCGGCTGAATAGGCCGCATCGCCCGCGCGTTGTCGCTTCCAAGGAGGAGGCGACACGATGCCCGTTTTCATCACTGCGGCGATATTTGCGGCCCTGGCGGGGCCGGCCCTGGCCGAGACGCTCGTCCAGCGCGATGCGCTGGGGCGGCGGACGGGGACCATCGAGATCGAGCCCAACGGGCGCCAGATCCTGCGCGACGCAGCTGGGCGGCGCACCGGCACCATCGAGCCCGACGGGCCCAACCGCATGGTCGTGCGCGATGCAGCTGGCCGACGCATCGGCACCCAAGAACGCCAATAGCCGGAAAAAATCTTAGTGCTTGATGCCGCGCAGGCGGGCTTGCAGTTCCTGCTGAAAGACCCCGCCGTCGCGGCGGTTTTTGGCCTTCAGGAACTCGCCGACCACTTTTTGGGCGGCGGCCTTGTCGTAGATTTCTCCGCCCTCGACCACGCACTTGGCGCGTTCGAGCACTTTGGGATCCAGCTTGACGCGGATTTTGTCGGCCTGGGCGTTGATCAGGCGCAGGCTGGCTTTGCGTTCGGGGCTCGGCGGATTCGGCATGGTTGAATCGTAGCCCAAAACCCCTAAATCAGCCAGCGATACGGTCGGATCCCGGCCCCCGGGCCAGCTTGGGGGCGAGCCTTGGGGGTTGCCAAGAGCACCCCGGCAGGATATATCCCGCGCCGTTTCAAGGTTTCCGGGCTGGCTTGCGCCCCGCCCCCCGATTCGGGGACGGGCGTCGGTCCGGTTTTTCTTGGAAATCGAACCCACATTTCCGGATTGCGGCCCCGTCCGGGGCGCGCGTCCGGCACTCTCCGACGGAGGCAGTCGTGCCCAGAACAGTCGCGCTCGAGAAGATTCGCAATATCGGCATCACGGCGCATATCGACGCCGGCAAAACCACGACGACCGAGCGCATCCTCTACTACACGGGCAAGTCCCACAAAATCGGGGAAGTGCACGACGGCAACACCACGACCGACTACATGGCGCAGGAACGCGAGCGCGGCATCACCATCACGTCCGCCGCCGTGACCGCCGAGTGGGAAGGCCACCGCATCAACGTCATCGACACGCCGGGCCACATCGATTTCAACATCGAAGTGAACCGCTCCTTGCGCGTGCTCGACGGCGCCGTGTTCGTGATCTGCGGCGTGGCCGGCGTGCAGCCGCAGTCGGAAACGAACTGGCGCCTGGCCGACCGCTACAACGTGCCGCGCGTCGTGTTCATCAACAAGATGGACCGCACGGGTGCGGACTTCTACAAGGCCGTCGAATCGATGCACGAAAAGCTCGGCATCAAGACCGCGATTTGCCAGCTGCCGATCGGCGCCGAAGGCGAGTTCAAGGGCATCGTCGACCTCGTGCTGATGAAGGGCGTGGTGTGGCAGGGCGACGAGCTCGGCGCCAAGTTCAACGACATCCCGATTCCGGACAACCTGGTCGAAAAGGCCAAGGAGTACCGCCAGCAGCTGCTCGACACCGTGCTCGGCATGGACGATGCGGCGATGGAAGAGTTCTACGAAAAGGGCGACGTCTCGGTCGAGATGCTCAAGCGCTGCATCAAGAAGGGTGCGGTTGCGGGCGAATTCCGTCCGGTGTTCTGCGGCTCGGCCTTCAAGAACAAGGGCGTGCAGACGCTGCTCGACGCGGTCGTCGACTATCTGCCGTCGCCCGCCGACGTGCGCGGCATGCGCGTGGTCACCGAAGAGGGCGAGCCCGAGCGCTTCAAGCTCGCCAAGGACGAAGAGCCGTTCTCGGCCCTCGCCTTCAAGATGATCAACGACAAGTACGGCAACCTCACCTTCGTGCGCGTCTATTCGGGCGTGCTGCGCTCGGGCGACACCGTGCTCAACACCACGAAGGACGGCAAGGAGCGCATCGGCCGCATGTTCCAGATGCACGCCGACAAGCGCGACGAAATCAAGGAAGTGTACGCAGGCGACATCGCGGCGTTCGTGGGCCTCAAGGACACGACGACGGGCGACACGCTGGCCGCCCCCGAAGATCCCGTGATCCTCGAGCGCATGGCGTTCCCCGTGCCCGTCATCGACATCGCGGTCGAGCCCAAGACCAAGGACTCGGTCGAAAAGATGGCGCTCGGCCTGCAGAAGCTCGTCGCCGAAGACCCGTCGCTTCGCCTGCGCACCGACCACGAGTCGGGCCAGACGATTCTGTCGGGCATGGGCGAGCTGCATCTCGAAATCATCGTCGACCGCCTGAAGCGCGAATACGGCGTGGAAGCCAATATCGGCTCGCCGCAGGTGGCCTATCGCGAGACGATTTCGAAGGCGCACACGGAAATCTACACGCACAAGAAACAGTCGGGCGGCTCCGGCCAGTTCGCCGAAGTGAAGATCAAGTTCGAGCCGATGGAGCGCAACGGCGGCGTGGTGTTCGAGGACGAAGTCGTCGGCGGCTCGATCCCGCGCGAATTCATCCCGGCCGTCGAAAAGGGCATCAAGGTGCAGTGCGAGCAGGGCGTGCTCGCGGGCTTCCCCACGGTCGACTTCAAGTACACGCTGCTCGAAGGCAAGTACCACGACGTCGACTCGTCCGCCCTCGCGTTCGAAATCGCCGGCAAGGCCTGCTTCCGCGAAGGCATGAAGAAGGCCAGCCCGATCATCCTCGAGCCGATCATGGACGTGGAAGTCACGACGCCGCCCGACCATGTCGGCGACGTGGTGGGCGACTTGAACCGCCGTCGCGGCATCATCCAGAGCCAGGACCAGATCGCGACGTCGGTCATCATCCGCAGCCACGTGCCGCTGTCGGAAATGTTCGGCTACATCTCGGATCTGCGCTCGATGTCGAAGGGCCGCGCGTCCTTCACGATGCAGTTCGACCATTACGAGCCAGTTCCGCGCAACATCGCGGACGAGATCATGGCCAAGAACGCGGCCTGATCCGATAGGTTCGGGATCGAAAAGAACGGCGTCGGCAGCAATGCCGGCGCCGTTTTCTTTTGAGGGCTTACGTCATGCAGGCGGCGTTGAGGAGGCCCACGCCAAGCGCAAACGCCGCATAGGTGGCGGCCGTCGCCGTGCGGCCGGCTTCGATGTCGGCGGCCAAGCCCGGCTTCAAAGCGCGCGCGACGAAATAGACGCCGAGCTGGATCACGAGGGCGACGGCACTCCACACGGCCATGTCGGCAATGTTGAGACTTTGCACGGTCGCCGAGGCGAGCGGGATCGCAAAGCCGAGCCCCGCCCCGCTGAGGCTGATGGCGGCGGCATTGTTGCCGGCACGGATGAGAGCAAGCTCGTTCCAGGGCGTCACGCGCGTGTAGATCGCGAGAAACACGGCCGCGTAGGCGATGCACGCACCGAAGAACAGCAGAAAATTCGGGATCGTTTCGAGATAGACCATGTTTGTCACCTGACGATGTGGGGGATGAAACGCGCGCGAGCACCGACGAGATCGCTTTCTGCCCCGCGCAAGGCGAGCCCCGCGGGCTGCGAGGCGACCATCCAGGTCGAGGCCAGCAATTGCGTGGCGCCCAGCCTGCCGAGCGGGGCCATCGCCTGCAGCACCACGGGCCCGTCGCGCGCATCGGCGGGCTCGGTGTCGCCGCCGGTCTGGGCCGCGTCGAGGCCGTTTGCGAACAGCTTCACGCCTTCGCCGTTGCGGCCCAAGGCGGGTTTGGCGACGGCCGCCCCGCCGATGTCGCTGGGCTCGAGGCTGGCGGGCAAGAGGTTCGGATGGTTCGGGAACATCTCCCACAAGGCCGCCAGCATGCGCTTGTCCGCGAGCAGCATCTTCCAGGCGGGTTCGATCGCCAAAATTTCGGCATCGGCCATGTGGGCGCCGAACGCGTCGGCCAGCATCCAGCTCCATGGATAGAGCTTGAACAGCGTGCGGATGGGCGCGTCGTCGCCGTCGAGAAATTTCTCGCCGTCCCAGCCGATCGCTTCGATGTCGAGCCGCTTGGTCGCAAAGCCCGCCGCCTTAGCGCATTTGGCGAGCAGATCGAGCGTGAGGGCGGCATCGCCGTCGCCGGATGCGCCTGCAAAATGCACGGGCAGCCTTGCGAGGCCCATCGCCCCAAACGCGGCCACAAGCCTTGCTTCGATCTCGTTCCATTGCAGATCGTCGGGGAAATGCCGCTTCTGCCACGCGGCTTGGAACGTCGCCGCCTCGACCAGCATGACCGGCGTTTCGGCATTGTATTCGATGAGCTTGGGCGGGCTGCCGGGAACGAACGCAAGATCGAAACGTCCGATCAGGTTGCGCTGCCCCTGGCGCCAGCTCTGCGCCACCATGCGCGCGGCAATGTCGGAAAGGCCGAAGCGCGCATAGTCTTCGTCGGCCACGACGCGCTCGACGAGTTCGAGGCACAGACGCTCAAGCTCCGCACTCGCATCGTAGAGCGCATCGATCTCGGCTTTGTCGAAAAGGACGGCTTCGCGCGGATCGATAAAGACGGCGCCGTCGTCGTAGGCCGGGTCAAGCCCGAGCGAACGGGCAATTTCGCCCGTGGTGTCGGGCGAAGCGGGGGCGATCGATTGCATCGATTGTGCTGCGTGCTTGCGGGCGAGACCGGCTCAGCCGCCGCTCGCGCGCCCGCCGCGCGACATGCCGAAGCCGCCGCGCTGTACGGGTGCAGTCGCGGCCCGGCGCTCTTGCACGGGCGCACCGGCCGCCTGCTGGG
>VYKU01000020.1_pt1 | contig 166679 bp, 158 predicted proteins | sample 5114491 | NCBI WGS metagenome assembly VYKU01 (sample SAMN12291796, study PRJNA351875) | freshwater metagenome | isolation source: freshwater lake | place: USA: Michigan, Gull Lake | collected 2011-07-05 | reverse complement strand
GCCCCGCCTCGCCTTTTTCGTCCAGCGCGCGCGGATGCGGGAACAGCCCCTCCTCCCAACCCGGCAGGAATACAGCGCCGAATTCGAGCCCCTTGGCGGCATGCAGCGTCATCAGGCTTGCCATGTCGCCGGGGGCGGCTTCGGCGTTTTCCATCACGAGCGACACGTGCTCGAGAAACGCATTGAGATCGTCGAACTCTTCGAGGGCGGCCACGAGCTCCTTCAGATTCTCGAGCTTGCCGGGCGCTTCGGGCGATTTGTCTTCCTGCCACATGCGCGTATAGCCGCTTTCGTCGAGTACGGTCGCCGCAAGCTCGGCATGGTTGGCGCGCGGCGCTTGCGCGCGCCAGCGCGCGAAATCCTCGACCAAGCGGCGGATCGCGTTGCGCGCGGCAGGCTTGAGCTCGTCGGTGCCGACGAGCATTTCGGCCGCCGCCAACAGCGGCATCCCGCGCCCGCGCGCCAGGCGCTGCAGTGTTTGCACGGTTGCATCGCCGATGCCGCGGCGCGGCTTGTTGACGATGCGCTCGAATGCGAGATCGTCGTCCGGCTGCACGATCACGCGCAAATACGCGATCGCGTCGCGGATTTCCTCGCGCTCGTAGAAGCGCGGGCCGCCGACCACGCGATAGGGAATGCCGAGCGTGATGAAACGCTCTTCGAATTCGCGCGTCTGGAATCCGGCGCGCACGAGGACGGCCATGTCGCCGAGTTTTTCGCCGCTGCGCTGCAAGGCTTCGATTTCGTCGGCCACGAACCGCGCTTCCTGCTCGCCGTCCCAAACGGGCCGCACCGACACGAGCTCGCCGCCCGCTGCCGCCGTCCACAAGGTTTTGCCGAGCCGCGCGCGGTTGTGCGCGATGAGGCCGGAGGCCGCCGCCAGGATATGTTCGCTCGATCGGTAGTTCTGCTCGAGCCGCACGATCTTGGCCCCCGGGAAATCCTGCTCGAAACGCAGGATGTTGCCGATCTCGGCCCCGCGCCAGCCGTAGATCGATTGGTCGTCGTCGCCGACGCACGCAAGATTGCGCGAGCCTTGCGCCAGAATCCGCAGCCACAAATACTGCGCCACGTTCGTGTCCTGGTATTCGTCGACGAGCAGGTAGCGCAGGCGCTTGTGGTATTCGGCCAGGATCTCCGGCTGCTGCTGGAACAAAGTCAAATTGTGCAAAAGCAGATCGCCGAAATCGCACGCATTGAGCGTGAGCAGGCGGCGCTGGTACATCGCATAGAGCTCGGCCAAGCGCCCGCCCGCGAGATCGACGACGGCGTCCGCATTGGCTTCGGCGCCGAGCTTGTCGGGTGCCAGGCCGCGATCTTTCCAGCGCTCGATCGCCGCATGCACGAGGCGCGGCGGCCATTTTTTGTCGTCGATGTTTTCGGCCTGCAGCAATTGTTTGACGAGCCGGATCTGGTCGTCTTGGTCGAGAATCGTGAAATTGGGCTTGAGGCCGACAAGCTCGGCATGGCGGCGCAGGATGCGCGCGGCGAGCGCGTGGAACGTGCCGAGCCACATGGCACTGGCCGAATCGCCGACGAGGGCCCCGATGCGCGCGCGCATTTCGGCCGCCGCCTTGTTCGTGAAGGTGACGGCCATGATCTGGTTCGCGAAGGCTTTGCGCTGCACGAGCAGATGCACCACGCGCGTGATCAGCACGCGCGTTTTGCCGGTCCCCGCCCCTGCGAGCACCAAGAGCGGCCCTTCGGTCGAGACCACGGCCTCGCGCTGCTGCGGATTGAGCGCGCGCAGATAGGCAGGTTCGCCGGTCGGCACGGGCGCTCCGGCGTCGGGCGCGGTATCGGGCTCGGAATCGGGCGCGTTTTCCATTGCCGTGGCTTTACAACATCCGGCGCGACCCCGCAAATTTCTGAAATAGGGAATAAGTTTTTGCTTTTATAATTCCCGATTGAGAATTAAATTGCAGGCTTTCGGGGCGGCAACCGGAGGGCGGGAACCATGCGGCAAGGCATTTGGGCGGCGGCATTCGCGGTGTTTTTGGCGGCATCGCCCGCCGCCTGGTCGAAGGATCCGCCGGCCGAATGGGCCGAACAAGGCTGGGACCGGAGCACGCGCGACTGGTTCCACAGTTTCAGCCAGGGCTCCCAGCTGATGCCCTACAATTGGTTCCGCCATCTCGAGAATGCCGGCGACACGGGCACGTTTCGCGCGGGCATCCCGGCGCGCTACGGCTACATCGCGCGGCCGCAGACCAAAGACAATCCCGACGGGCTGCCGGTCGGCTTCGCGATCGACAAAGCGCGCCTGCAATGGTGGATCGGCCTTACCTGTGCGGCGTGCCATACGGGCCGGGTCGCCTACAAAGGCAAGATCCTGCAGATCGACGGCGCGCCGACGCACGGCGACCTGTTCGGCCTGGTGGCAGGCCTTGGCGAAGCCATGACCGCCACGAAAAACGACCAGGCCAAACTCGACCGTCTCTACGAGAAGCTCAAGCCCGCACTGCCGCCCGGCCAGCAAACCAAGGCCGAGTTCACCGCCGCTTTTGCGCTCGCGACCGACGACATGACGCGGTTCGTCGACCAAAGCCGGTCGCCGCATCCGTGGGGCCCCGCACGGGCCGACGCGTTCGGCATGATCTTCAACCGCGTCGGCGCCATCGATCTCGACATCGCCGCCAATGCGGTACCGCCCGCGGCACCGGTCAGCTATCCGTTTTTGTGGTCGACGAACAACCAGACCAAGACCCAGTGGAACGGCCTGATCGACGACAACACGAACGAGGCCGTGCGGCTGGCGCGCAATGTCGGCGAATTGCTCGGCGTGTTCGGCCGCGTGCCGAATTTGAGCAAACCGGGCTTCCGGCTCGACCGCTACGCCGCAACCGTGCGCATCGAAAATCTGAACCAAGCCGACAAAGCGATCGGCAATCTGCTGCCGCCCAAATGGTGGAAGGAACTGCCGGCGATCGATCCGCGCGAAATACAGGCCGGCGAGGCGATCTTCAAAAGCGAAGGCTGCGCGCAGTGCCATGCCCCCGCAACCTTGCCCTACGGGGGCCGCCCGATCACGGCCTTCATGACGCCGCTCAACGAGATCGGCACCGATCCGACCTCCGCCGTCGCCTCGCACAACCGCAATCTGCAGACGGGCGCTTTGGCCGGGCGGCGCGTGTTGGCCTTGTTCGGGCAACCGCTGCAGCCTGTCGAACCCGCATCCTCGCTGTTGGGCCAAGTCGTGATCGGAACGATCGCCTCGAACCTGTTCGGGCCGACGGCCGAAGGCTCGCTGCCGGTCCCTGTGCCGGGGCGCAAGACGCAAGTCGAGCCCGAACAGCGCGCCACGATCACCGCCCAAGGCGATCGCGCGCCCTTGGCCTACAAAGGCGGGCCGCTCGAAGGCATTTGGGCGACGGCACCCTACCTGCACAACGGCTCGGTGCCCGATCTGTGGTCGCTGCTGTTGCCGCCCGCCCAACGGCCGAAAAGCTTCCGGGTCGGCAGCATCGACTACAATCCCGACAAAGGCGGCTTCGTGAGCGAAGAAGGGACGGGCAGTTTCACGTTCGACACGAGCCTCGCCGGCAACAGCAATGCCGGCCACAATTACGGCACGTCGCTCAACGACACCCAACGCAGAGCGCTGGTCGCGTATCTGAAGAGCCTCTAGGCGGCTTCAAGCGAAAAGCCGCTTGGCGAAACCGGCCCTGGCATGGAGAATGGTTCGACAAGAAGCTTTCTCCATGGCTTTGGAACCGGAGGCGTCGATGGTTGCGTCCCTGCGTTTTTTGGTTCTTGCGGCCGGGCTGCTGCTGTCCCTGCCCGCCCCTGCCCAAACCCTCGAAGACGCGCTGGGCGGGGTCCTGCGCCTCAAGACCTTCGTGCCGGCCGAGGCGCGCACCGCCCAGACGCTGGGCCGCGAGCGCGAAGGCTCGGCGATTTTGATCGACGCCAGCGGGCTCTTGGTGACGGCGGGCTATCTGATGGTCGAAGCTGCAGGCGGCGAGGTGCATCTGCCCGACGGGCGTGCCGTGCCCGCAACGATCGTCGGCTACGACCAGGATAGCGGGCTTGGGCTTTTGCGCATGGCGGAAAGCCCGCGCGGGCTGAAGCCCTTGGCGCTTGGCCGCTCGCGCGACGTGAGCGAACGCGATCCGGTGGCCGTCCTCGCCTATGGCGGGCGCGCCTCGGCGACCCCGGCAGTCGTCGTGTCGCGGCGGACCTTTGCGGGCAACTGGGAATATCTGTTGGACGAGGCGATCTGGACTTCCCCGCCGCATCCGGCGTGGAGCGGGGCCGCCCTCGTGGATGCCGACGGGCGCTTGGTCGGCGTGGGCTCGCTCGTGGTCAACAATGCGACCGGCACGCAGGATGCGATCCCGGGCAATGTGTTCATCCCGATCGATCTGCTGCCGCCGCTGCTGGCCGATCTGATCGTGTCGGGCCAGTCGACCGCACCCGTGCGCCCGTGGCTCGGCATGACGCTTGGCGAATTGGGCGGCGGGCGGCTTGTCGTGCTGCGCGTCACGCCGCAAGGCCCGGCCGAAGCCGCCGGCATCAAGCGCGGCGACGTGGTGGCGACGGTCAAAGACGCGCGGCCGACCTCGCTGGAGGAATTCTACCGCGCTTTGTGGGCGCAAGGCCCTGCGGGCACGGTGCTGGAATTCGAACTCGTGCAGGACGGGGCCGTGCGGCGCATGAATGTGCCGTCGATCGACCGGCGCAGCCATTTGAAGCTGCGTTCCACTTTGTAGAAATCAGGCGATTTCGAGATAGCGGCGCTGCAGTTTCGCCGACGCGATCCCGAGCACGGCCCAGAACGCGGCCGCAGCGGCAAGCGACGCCAAAGCAAAACGCTGCGCCAATTCGGCCGTCATGCCGTCTTCGCCGAGCGGCCCGCTTTGGCCCATCAAAGCGAAAAGTCCCATCGCTTCGCCGGGTGCCCCCACCGCATGCGGCAGCGCCAAGGTCAGCAGACCCAGCGCCCAAACGAGGCCGCCGCGCGACAGAACCATCAGCGCCACGCCGACCAGCGTCGCCACGGCCGTACCGATCCACCAGGTTTGGCGCGCGAGCAGATCGCCTTCGGCCATGCCCGGCAGTGCGGGGGCAAGCCCCAGGGCCGGGGCCAGCGAAAAGGCGGCAAAGCCGACCGCACCGAGGCCCAAGCCCAAGCGCCAATCGAGGGCCACGCCGCGCACCGAGCGCGCCATCAGCAGGGCCGCATTGGCGAGCAGCGCAAAGCCGATCCCGGCCAAAACGTCGAACAGCACGGAAAGGCCGATGCGCCAAGCGCCGTCGGGCGACCACTCATGCGCGGCATCGTGCCCGTGCGCGTGCATGTCGACGACGGGGGCGGCTTCGACAATCTCGAAAGTTTCGGCGATGGCGATAAGCGGCCACACACCCACTGCCTGCAAAGCGGCGGCAACGAGGCCCGAAATCGCCCCGGCAACCAGGGCAACCCAGAAAAGACGCGCGATCATGGAAGCGGCCTCAGTGGCAGGGGAAAGCGAAGCTGTGGCGCGAATCGTGCGCCGCATTGTGGATGACCGACGCACCGGCGAAACCGACGCCCGCCAGCACAAAAATGCCGAACATCAGCGCCAAAGCGGCGGCCGAGGCGGCTTTGGCGCGCAAGGCGGGCTGGACAAAAACGGTCTGCTGGTTCATCAGCGAATCCCCCGGCTCAACTTCTCGTGCGAATTTAGCGCGGTTCGGACGCGCGGCGCAAGCCGACCGCGCGCCCGGCCCCGTCGGGGATCGGCAAACCCGCATGGGCGGCGGCAAAGCCTGCGATGCGCGCGCGGTCGTCGGCGGCAAACGGAATTGCGCGGCGCATGCCGAGATCGACATGCAGCGACAGCATTTCCATGGTTGCGGCAAGCGTGCCGGTCGTCTTGTGCCGCAGCGTGTGGAAATAATGGAGCCGCTTGTCGCCTGCAGCGAGGATCTGCGTCGCCACGCGCACCTCGTCGCCGAGCGTGAGTTCGGCCAGATACCGCACATGCGCTTCGACCGCGAAGAAGCTGTGCCCGCTGCGCTTGCGCCAGGCAGCGCCGAAATCCATCGCTTCGAACAGCGCGTCGGTCGCGTTGTCGAAGACGAGCACGTAGAAGGCGACGTTCATGTGGCCGTTGTAGTCGATCCATTCCGGGCGGATCGCTTCGGTATGGCGGTCGTAAGGTGCGGCGAAGGCGGCGTTTTTCGTGTCCATGGAAGCGAGAATGCGCCCGACATCGGCGATTGGGCAAGAGCCCGCAAAATCATGCTAAGGGAATTCGATGACGCTGAACCAAATGCTGAGCTGGGTCAATTCCCGCGCCTCGACCATCCTTGCTTTGTGCCTGTTCGCAGGGATGCTGGTGCCCGAACTTGCGGCCGCCGCACGCCCCTATCTGCTGCCGGCCGTGACGATCCTGCTCGCCACGGCCATTCTGCGCATGGATTGGCGCACATTGGCCGAGCCGCTGCGCGAGCCTGTGAAACTCGCAATACTCGTGGCGCTGCTGATGGTGGGCGTGCCGCTCGCGGCCGTCCCGCTTGCGGCATGGCTGCTGCCCGCCCCGCTTGCTTTGTCGATCGGCATATTCGCCACCGCCCCCATCCTCGTGTCGATGACGGCCTATGCGCGCATGCTCGGCCTCGATTCGCGCTGGGCGCTGGTGCTGCTCGTCGGCACCAGCCTCGTCGTGCCCTTCACGCTGCCCCCGCTCGCCGCCGCGTTGCTCAATCTCGATGTCGGCATCAGTCCCAGCGCCTTGCTGCTGCGGCTTGCAGCGCTCGTGGGCGGGGCGTTTGCGGCCGCGTGGGTCGTACGCAAACTCGCGGGGCCTGTGCGCCTGCAGCGCTGGGACAACGCGATCGGCGGGATCGGCGTTCTGCTGCTCGTCGTGTTTGCGTTCGGCGCGGTCGATGGGTTCGCCGATGCGGTTATGGCCGAGCCTGCGAAGGTTGCCCTCTACATGGCAGCCGCCTTCGCGGCCAATTTCGGCCTGCAGGCCTTGGCGGCGGCTTTGATGATCCCGTTCGAAAAGCCGCTCGGCCTCAAGCGCCCCGAAACGCTGACCGCATGCTTGGGGGCCGGCAACCGGAACTTCGCATTGGTGGTGGGTGCGATCGGTGTGGGCAGCGACAGCGACCTCTTCCTCTATTTCACCTGCATGCAGTTCCCGATCTACATGACGCCGGCGCTGCTCGGCCCCATCTATCGGCGCGCGTTGGGATCGGCATAGACCGCGTCGATCATCGCGAACAAAGCCGCCTCGAGGCGCTGCCAATCGGCTTCGGAGGCAAGCGACATGCCGGCAAACCCGCCGCGCCGGTCGCCGCGCACGGCAAGATACTGGATCGCACCAATCAGCAACGCATTGAGCGCCGGCGCATCGCAGCCCACAGGTGCGCGGCGCGCGCCGAGCGTCTTTTTGACCCAGGCCTGGAACGCCGCCGAGCGCAGATTCTCGACCTGGCGGGCGGCCGGCGAATCGTCGGCAAGTTCCCACAGCACGGCCTGGCGCAGCATCTGACTGTCGCGCAGCGCGCGCAGATAAGCGCCCAGCAACGCTTTGGCGACGGTCGCGTAGTCGCCCTGCGGATCGATTTCGGGCGCTTCTCCGAACCAGAATCCGACATCTTGGGCAACCCGCTCGACCACGCCGTCGAGCCCGCCGAAATAGCGGTAGATGAGCTGCTTGTCGACGCCCGCACGTGCCGCCAGCTTGTTGACGCCGAGGGCCTGGAACCCCTCCTCGGCGATCAACGCGCGGGCGGCATCGAGCAAACCTTCCTCGGTGCGGGCTCGGTCGCGCGGCGGGCGCAGAGCGGCGGCCCTGGCCGTCACGACGCGCCTCCCGCGCACTGCATCAAAGCGGCATAGCGATCCTTGCGGAAGCCTGCTTCCCACTTCTCGCTGTAATTGTGCGCCACTTTCACCTCCGCCACGCTGCCCGCACCTGCGGGTGCGAACCGGATCGTCTCGAACCACCAGCCATAGCCCTGCAGTTCGTAGACCGCCTCCTGCCGTTCGGCAAAGTAGCGCACATTGGAAAACGGCAACAGCCGCGCCGTGCGCTCGAAGCAGCGCGCATAGTCGAAATAGGGTTTCGCACTCGCCACGGTTTCGACGCGCGCCGAGGCGTCGAAATCCGTATACCCCTCGACCCCGACGCGCGGCGCGCTGCAGGCCGCCAAAGCCGACGAAACGGCACCGGCGAGCAAAATCTTCGCAATGCTCTTCATTGTCGCCTCCTCGGTCTTCACTGTGCCGTCGCGAACTGCGTGTGCAGCTCGGCCGCATGAAGCGCGAGCACGGCTTTGGCGTGGCCGAGGCGCGTGTAGTATTCGAACAGCCCGCCCTTGAACGGGTTTGCGTTGGTATGCGTGCTGAAGGCCGCCAGGCGCTTGCCCGTCGTCGAATCGACGATCTCGCCCTCGCTGCTTGCCCCGCCGTTCGACACCGGCCCTACGAGCGGCGTTGCGATGTAGTTCAAGGTCGCGTCGGCCTTGTCGATGCCGGTGATGGCCAAGCGGATGCGCAGCACGTCGGGACCGGGCGTGGCCGTGTGCACGTAATGCTGCGCAAACACCTTCACGGCCGCGTCCTTGTAGTGCGCGCGCAGTTCCGCGATTTCGGCGGCCGACACGTTTTCGCTGCGCGGCCCCGGCAGATAGGCGACGTCGTCGACCATAAAGGCGCGATAGCGCGCGGCGGCAGGTGCACGTTCGACCAGCGCACCGGACGCATCCGGCGCCATGCGGCTGTAGTCGCGCAAAAAGCCCGAGCGCGTGTTTTCCTGGTTGGCGCAGGCACCGAGCAGCAACGCTGCGGCGGCAAGGATCATCGAGGGGGTTTTCATCGGCCGATCTTTCGTTTCGCAAAATCCGGCGACCCAATGTCACCGTCTGGTGATGATATATGTCACTAACTGGTGACTTTGCAAGCGCAAAAACCTGCCCCTCGTCGAGCCTCTGAAAACAAAAGGTTATTTTAGATTTATAGACGCCTCAGCGTGCGTTTACGTCTCGTAGCCCAAATTCGGCCGCAGCCATTTTTCGGCCTGTTCGAGCGACACGCCGCGGCGATGCGCGTATTCGGCGACCTGGTCTTTGCCGATGCGCGCCACACCGAAATACGCCGCCTTCGGGTGCGAGAAATAGAAGCCGGATACGGCGGCCGTGGGCAGCATCGCGAAGTTTTCGGTGAGGCTGATGCGCGTCTGGTGGTGCGCGTCGAGCAGTCGGAAAAGTTCGCTCTTCTCGCTGTGGTCGGGGCACGCGGGATAGCCAGGGGCCGGGCGGATGCCGCGATATCTTTCGGCGACGAGTTCTTCGTTCGACAGAGTCTCGTCCGCCGCATAGCCCCAGAATTCCTTGCGCACGCGCGCATGCAGGCATTCGGCGAAGGCTTCGGCCAGACGGTCGGCAAGGGCTTTGAGCAGAATGTCCGAATAGTCGTCGTGCTGCGCCTTGAAGCGGGCCAAATGCGCTTCGATGTCGTGGCCGGCCGTCACCGCAAAGCCGCCGATATAGTCGGCCTCGGTCGAGATGAAGTCGGCCAAGCAATCGTTGGCACGGCCGCCGCGCTTGGCGATCTGCTGGCGCAGGAAATGGAACCGGCCGATTTCCTTGGTGCGGCTGTCGTCTTCGTAGATCGCGACGTCGTCGCCGATGCGCCGGCACGGCCACAAGCCGAACACGCCCTTGGCGACGAGCCATTTTTCGTCGACGAGGCGCTTCAGCATTTTTTGGGCGTCGGCGAACAGATTGCGCGCACTCTCGCCGACGATCTTGTCCTCGAGTATGGCGGGATAAGTACCCTGCAATTCCCACGCGCGGAAGAACGGCGTCCAGTCGATATAGGGCACGAGTTCGGCCAGCGGATAGTCGGCGAAACTCTTGGTGCCGCGCAGTTTGGGCTCCGGCGGCACATAGTCGAACCAGTCGAGCTTGGGCGCGTTGGCGCGCGCCTCGACGAGCGAGACGAGCGACTCTTTCTGGCCGCCCGCGCGCTCAATGCGGATCTTCTCGTATTCGGCGCGCACATCGGCGTTGAACGCGTCGGCTTGCGTGTCCGACAGCAGCGACGAGCACACGCTCACGGCGCGCGAGGCGTCGAGCACATGCACGGTGGCCCCGTTGTAGCGGGGTGCGATGCGCAAGGCCGTGTGCGTTTTCGAAGTCGTGGCCCCACCGATCAGCAGCGGGATCTTCATGCCCGCCCGCTTCATCTCTTCGGCGACCGTCACCATCTCGTCGAGCGACGGCGTGATGAGGCCGGAAAGGCCCACGATGTCGGCCTTGCTTTCGGCCGCCACGCGCAGGATTTCCTGCACGGGCACCATCACGCCGAGATCGACGACGTCGAAATTGTTGCACTGGAGAACGACGCCGACGATGTTTTTGCCGATATCGTGCACGTCGCCTTTGACCGTCGCCATGACGATCTTGCCCTTGGGCTTGGAATCGGCGGTCTTCTCGGCCTCGATATAGGGAATGAGATGGGCCACGGCCTTTTTCATCACGCGCGCGGATTTGACGACCTGCGGCAGGAACATCTTGCCGGCCCCGAAAAGGTCGCCGACCACGTTCATGCCGTCCATCAGCGGACCTTCGATGACCTCGATCGGGCGGGCGGCTTGCTGGCGCGCTTCTTCGGCGTCTTCGACCACATACTGGTCCATGCCTTTGACCAGCGCATGCTCGAGCCGCTTCTTGACGGGCCAGCTGCGCCATTCGAGTTCGGCCGCGTCGGGCGCATCGGCCCCGCTCTTTTTGAATTTCGGCGCGAGTTCCAAAAGCCGTTCCGTACCGTCGGGTCGGCGGTTGAGAATCACGTCTTCGCATGCGTCGCGAAGCTCGGGTGCGATCGTGTCGTACACGTCGAGCTGGCCCGCATTGACGATGCCCATATCCATGCCGGCCTTGATGGCATGGTAGAGAAACACCGAATGCATCGCGCGGCGCACCGCTTCGTTGCCGCGGAACGAGAAGGAAAGGTTCGAAACGCCGCCCGAGATTTTTGCGTGCGGGCATTCTTGCTTGATGCGGCGCGTGGCTTCGATGAAATCCACGCCGTAATTGTTGTGCTCCTCGATGCCCGTCGCGACCGCGAAGATGTTCGGATCGAAGATGATGTCTTCGGCCGGGAAACCCACTTGATCGACGAGGATGCGGTAGGCGCGTTTGCAGATTTCGACCTTGCGGTCGGCCGTGTCGGCCTGCCCCTTTTCGTCGAACGCCATCACGACGACGGCCGCCCCGTAGCGGCGCACTTTGCGCGCCTGTTCGATGAACGGCGCCTCGCCTTCCTTCATCGAGATCGAATTGACGATGGGCTTGCCGGCCACGCATTTGAGGCCCGCTTCGATGACCGACCATTTCGAGCTGTCGATCATCACGGGTACCCGCGTGATGTCGGGCTCGGCCGCGATGAGCTTCAGGAACGTGTCCATCGCCTTCTCGGCGTCGAGCAGGCCCTCGTCCATGTTGACGTCGATAATCTGGGCACCCGCTTCGACCTGCTGGCGTGCCACCTCGACGGCGGCCGTGTAGTCGCCGCCCAGAATGAGTTTCTTGAACGCCGCCGAGCCGGTGACGTTGGTGCGCTCGCCGATATTGACGAAGGTGGCGCTGGCGACTGTATTGCTGGGTTCGCTCATGTCAGAAACTCACCGCTTCCATGCCCGCAAGCCGCAGCCGCGCGCCGAGTTTGGGGATTTGGCGGGGCGGCACGCCCGCCACCGACTTGGCGATCGCCGCGATATGGCCGGGCGTGGTTCCGCAGCAACCGCCGACCACGTTGATCCAGCCGTTGCGCGCCCACACGCCGACGAGCTGGCCGGTCATTTCCGGCGGCTCGTCGTAGGCGCCCATGTCGTTGGGCAGGCCCGCATTGGGATAGACGCAGATCAGCGTGTCCGCGCGCGCCTGGATATCGCCGACATACGGATAGAGCTCGGTAGCGCCGAACGAGCAGTTCATGCCCATCGTGAGCGGCTTGGCGTGGCGCACCGAGTTCCAGAACGCTTCGACCGTCTGGCCCGAGAGATTGCGCCCGGCCATGTCGGTGAGGGTGAACGAGCACATGACCGGGATCTCTTCGCCGCGCGCTTCGCCTGCCTCGGAGCACGCCACCAACGCCGCTTTGGCGTTCAAAGAGTCGAACACGGTTTCGACCATGATGAAATCCGCGCCGCCGTCGAGCAGCCCGTCGATCTGTTCGCGGTAGATGTCGCGCATCTCGTCGAACGACACCGCGCGGTAGCCCGGATTGTTGACGTCCGGGCTGATCGACAAAGTCTTGTTCGTCGGCCCCAACGCGCCGATCACGAACAGCGGCTTGTCGGGGTTCCTGGCCATCGCCGCATCGCACGCTTTGCGGATCACTTGCGCCGCCGCAATGCTGATCTCGCGCGCCTGCGCCTGCAGCCCGTAATCGGCGAGGCTGATAGCGTTGGAGTTGAAGCTGTTGGTGGCGAGCAGATCGGCACCGGCGTCGATGTATTTGTTGCAGATCTCCGTCACGATCTCGGGGCGCGTGAGATTGAGCAGGTCGTTGTTGCCCTTCTGGTCGTGATTGTAGGTGCGCCCGTTGCGATAGCCCGCCTCGTCGAGCCTGTAGCTCTGGATCATCGAGCCGTAGGGTCCGTCTTTCACGAGAATGCGTTCGGAAGCGACCTTGCGAAACAACTCGGCTTTTTGCGCGCGTGTCATCGATGCGTCTTTCAAGCAGTCTTTGCCGCAAGCGGGGCTGCGATCTTGGCCGGGCGCAGGCCCAGCACATGGCAGATCGAATAGGCGAGGTCCGCGCGGTTCAGCGTGTAGAAATGGAAGTTCGTGACCCCGTGCGCCTGCAATCGGCGGCACTGCTCGGCCGCGACCATCGCGGCCACGAGGCGGCGCGTTTCGGGATCGGGATCGAGCCCGTCGAACAGATCGGCAAGCCAGCCGGGCACCGAAGCGCCGCACATTTTGGAGAATTTCTGCACTTGCGCGAAATTCGTCACCGGCAGGATGCCGGGCACGATTTCGTTGCGAATGCCGCGCGCGGCACAGCGGTCGCGGTAGCGCAAGTAAACGTCGGTGTCGAAAAAATACTGCGTGATGGCGCGGTTCGCACCCGCATCGAACTTGGCTTTGAGATAGTCGATGTCGGCCTCGGGCGAGGGCGCGTCGGGATGCGCCTCGGGATAGGCGCCGACGGAGATGTCGAAGTTCGCGATGCGCCGGATGCCGGCCACGAGGTCGTTCGCGTAGGCGTAGCCGCCGGGATGCGGCTCGTATTTGGTCTGGCCCGCCTGCGGATCGCCGCGCAAGGCCACGATGTGGCGTACGCCCGCCGCCCAATAGCTGCGCACCACGTCGTCGATTTCCTCGCGCGTGGCGGCAACGCAGGTGAGGTGGGCGGCCGGCGACACGTCGCTTTCCGACGCGATGCGCTTGACGACCGCATGCGTGCGCTCGCGCGTCGACCCGCCTGCCCCGTAGGTGACCGAAACGAAACGCGGACCCAGCGGGGCCAAGCGTTCGAACGCGGCCCACAGCTGCTTGTCCATCTCTTCGTTCTTGGGCGGGAAAAATTCGAAACTGACGGTGATCGCACCGGTCGCGGTTTCGCCGCCGAAAAGCCGTTCGTTCATGGGGGGACGGTTCCTTCTTATCGTCAGGAGGCAAGAGAAGTGGGTGCGGCATAGGCGCTTGCCGCCTTGTCGCCCGCCCACAGGCAGACGGTCAAAGCTTCGCCCGGCAATTTGACCGGGACCACGGGAGCAAGGCCCGCCGCAAGCAGCCAGGCGCGCATGTCGGCATCGGCAAAGCCGAGGCGCCGATGCGCGTTTTCGCTGCGCAGCGAATCGTAGGTGTGGGGCGCGAAATCGACGATCACGAGCCGCCCGCCGGGGCGCAGCACGCGCGCGGCTTCGGCCACCACGGCCGCCGGATCGTCGGCAAAATGCAGCACCTGGTGGATCGTCACCACGTCGAACTCGGGCGTGTCCCAGGCGAGGCGATACATGTCGCCCTGGCGCACATAGACGTTGGCAAGCCCCGCCTTGGCGATGTTGGCGCGCGCCACGCGCAGCATCTCGTGCGACTGGTCGATGCCCACGCCGCGCGCCCCGCGGGCGCCGAGCAATTCGAGCACGCGTCCCGTGCCCGTGCCGATATCGAGCACGTCGAAGCCCGCGCGCGGCGGCATCAGATCCAAAAGCCGCTGCTCGACCTCGCGGTCGTGCGCATGCAGCGAGCGGATACGGTCCCAGCTTGCGGCGTTGGCGTCGAAGTAAGCTGCAGCGCGCGCGGCGCGCGTCGCGCGCACGGCCTTCAAGCCGTCGCGGTCGCGCTGCAATTGCGCATCGTCGGCCGGCAGCAACTCGGCAAGCTTGCGCACCAGCGCATCCGCCGAACCGTCGGCATGCGTGCCGGCCGCGAGCCGGTAGAAAACCCAGCTGCCCTCGGGCAGCCGGTCGAGCAGGCCTGCGTCGCACAGCAATTTGAGATGGCGCGACACGCGCGGCTGGCTTTGCCCCAGGATCTGCACAAGTTCGCTGACCGTGAGCTCGCCCTGCGCGCACAGCGCCAACAGCCGCAGCCGTGTGGGCTCGGCGGCGGCGCGCAACGCTTCCAGAAGGGCGCTCAAAGACAACGACATTCTCGCTCCTATGAAACATACATATAACGATATGTTTATGTCTTGCAATAGATAAGTCGAGCTGATTCCGATTCAAACCAAATTGCCTGTTGTATCGGCGCAACAGGCGGGAGCGGAAGCCTGTGGGGCAATTGTCGGCCTATGGTTTTGACGCCAAGCCCTATGATAACAATTCGTTCTTCCGAACTCGATTCGCACCGAAAGGCGCCGAGTCGAGAGCACTGAACGAGTCCGAAGATCGCGCCGCGTCGACGGCGAAGATCCGAAGCTCTTCAGTGTTCGTAAACGCATTCGTGCTAACGTCGTTTCAGCGTTTGCATCGTGTGCGGGGTATCCGCCCGTCCCGTTCGTTAACCTCGCGTTTCGTCTCGAAGGGTTCCCCTCCAAAATGTCGTTCTTGTCGAATTCTGGCCTGTCGAAGTTCGGTTCGGTGCGTCGTACGTGTCTGACGGCGATGCTTGTAGCCAGCCTTCTTGCCGGTGCCTCGAACGTGCGCGCCGCGGAGTCTTCCGCAGCTTCCGTCCAAATCGCGCAGGCGAACGAAGCGGGCAGCGAGATCTGGGATCCGATCGAGCCGGTCAACCGCTACTTCTTCGAAGTGAACCGCTTCCTCGACGAATTCATCCTGAAGCCGACCTCGGCTTGGTACGGCCTGCTGCCGCAAGGCGTGCGCACAAGCACCGGCAATTTCCTCGGCAATCTGCGCACGCCGTGGACCGTCGCCAACGACGGTCTGCAGGGCGAGGGCAACCGCGCCGGTACGGCCGTTGCGCGCTTCTTCATCAACACGATCATCGGCTTTTTCGGCTTCTTCGACCCGGCCAAAGAAATGGGCTTTGCCCCGCACGACGAAGACGCGGGCCAGACCTTCGGCGCCTGGGGCGTGCAGGAAGGCCCCTATTTGATGCTGCCCGTGCTGGGATCGTCGAACGGCCGCGACATCATCGGATTTGCGGTCGATGCGTTCCTCGATCCGTTCAATCTGCTGACGCGCGGCACACGCCTCGACTGGGCGCCCTATGCGCGCGCCGGCGCTTCGGCCGTGCATTATCGCGACGCCAACAGCCAGCAGATCGAAGATCTGCAGCGCAGCTCGACGGATCTCTACGCGACCGTGCGCCGCGTGTCGGTCGAACGGCGCCGCGCCGAAATCCGCAATGCCGATCCGGGCTCGACCCCGCCCTCGCCGCGCATGACCGACGGCGACACGCCGGGCATGAACGGTTCGCGCGCCGACGCGGCGCAGTGATCGGCAAGCGGGGATAACGCGCCATGTCGCGCCGAGTCCTTCTAAGCTGCATCGCCCTTTTGACGCTCGCACTCGCCGTGCCCCCGGCGCGTGCGCAGAATGCGGTACCGGGGGCGGCCCAATTCATCGACCGTCTGTCGCAGTCGGCGATCGAAGGGCTCACCTCCAAAGAGATCGACCACGACGAGCGCAAAGAGCGCTTCCGCAAGCTCTTCACGGAAGCGTTCGACGTGACCACGATCGGACGCTTTGCGCTGGGCGCACCTTGGCGCACGGCCAGCGAAAACGACCGCGCCGAATATCTGAAGGCGTTCGAGGACTACATCGTGGCGAGCTACGCCACGCGCTTTGCCGACTACGGCGGCGAGAAGATCGTGACCGTGGGCTCGCGCCGCGGCGACGACAACGAAGCTTTCGTGCAGTCGCAGTTCATGCGCGCCCAGGGTGCACCCGTGCGCGTGACCTGGCGCGTGCGCCCGAGCGCCGACAGCTGGCGCATCATCGACGTGATCATCGAAGACGTCAGCATGGCGATCACGCAGCGCGACGATTTCTCGGCGACCGTCCAGCGCAACGGCGGCCGCCTGTCGGCCCTCATCGAAGCCTTGCGCGCCAAGACCGCCGCCCCGGCAGCCGCCGGGCGCAGCTAGCGCCGCGCGCCTCAAGGCGCGAGCAAGGCCGCCAGATCGCGCGGCAGGGCTTTTGCGGCCACGTCCTTTTCCAGCTTCTGCAGCATGCGGTCGATGCGTGCACCCGTCGCCGTCAGCGCATAGCTCACGTGCGGCACTTTGGTCTTGCGGTCCGTGCGCGCGACGAGCCCCAGTTTCTCGAGCTCGCGCAAGCGCAAAGCCAGCATGCGCGGCGATATCCGGTCCGGCACCTTCTTGCGCAGATCGCCGAAGCGGGTTTCGCCGTTTCGCCCCAGCGTCCAGACAATATGGCCAAGCCAGCGGCGCGCCAAAAACTGCAGCGCCACGTCGAGCGGGCATCCCTTTACCAGTTCCATGCGAATTTAACCTCGCTGTCATGTTAGGCGACCGGTTACGCGGCGATAACGTCTTGCAATCGAGCGTCGGCGTCACGAACTCTTGCCGCATCGGCACAAACCGACGCCTGCCACCCTGCATCAATCCAACCGGAGCATTCAAGATGCCAAAAGCGACCGCCGTCCCCGGCAAAAAACTTCTCAACCCCAGCGACCATACGCTGATCATGATCGACCACCAGTCGCAGATGGCGTTCGCGACGAAGTCGATCGACGCCGTCCTGCTGCGCAACAACGCGGCCCTGGTGGCGGCAGGTGCGGCCGGGTTCGGCGTATCGACGATCCTCACCACGGTCGCCGAGAAGACGTTCTCGGGCCCGATCTTCGACGAAATCAAGGCGGCCTTCCCGAAGGCGGACGTGATCGACCGCACCTCGATGAACACGTGGGAAGATCCGCGCATCGCCGAACGCGTCAACGCGATCGGCAAGCCCAAGATCGTGCTCGCCGGGCTGTGGACGTCGGTGTGCATCGTCGGCCCCGCCCTTTCGGCCCTCGACCAGGGTTTCGAGGTCTATGTCGTGGCCGACGCGTGCGGCGACGTGTCGGACGAAGCGCACGAACGCGCCATGGACCGCATGGTCCAAGCCGGTGCGCAGCCCATGACGTCGCTCCAGTATCTGCTCGAGCTGCAGCGCGACTGGGCGCGCGGCGGCACCTACGATCTAACCACCGGCATTGCCAAGAAGTTCGGCGGCGCCTACGGCCTCGGCATCATCTACGCCAAGGCCATGTTCGGCGCCCACGAAGGCTGAAGCACCGCCAAGCGCTGCAAAAGGAAGCCCTATGGTCGATGCGATTTTCCATTCGGGCCGCATCCGCACGCTCGACGCCGCGAACCCCGAAGCCGAGGCCGTTGCGGTCGCGGACGGCAAGTTCGCGGCCGTCGGCGACGCGCGCAGCGTGCTGGCCCTTGCCGGTCCGCACACGAAAATCGTCGACCTCAAGGGCAAGCTTGTCGTTCCCGGCCTCAACGACAGCCACATCCATCTGATCCGCGGCGGCCTCAACTACAATATGGAGCTGCGCTGGGACGGGCTCGGCTCGCTCGGCGAAGCGCTCGAAATGCTCAAGGCCCAAGTCGCGGTCACCCCGCCGCCGCAATGGGTGCGCGTGGTGGGCGGTTTCAGCGAACACCAATTCGCCGAAAAACGCCTGCCCACGCTCGACGAGCTCAACGCGATCGCACCCGACACGCCCGTCTTTATTCTGCATCTCTACGACCGCGCCTTGCTGAACCGGGCTGCCTTGCGCGCCGCCGGCTACACCAAAGACACGCAAGCCCCGCCCGGCTGCCACATCGAACGCGACGCAAGCGGCGAGCCCACGGGCCTGCTCGTGGCCAAGCCCAACGCGCTCATTCTCTACGCCACACTCGCCAAGGGCCCCAAGCTCGATCCAGCCGACCAGATCGTCTCGACGCGCCTGTTCATGCGCGAATTGAACCGGCTCGGCGTCACCTCGGTGATCGATGCGGGCGGCGGCTTCCAGAACTATCCGGACGATTACCAGATCATCGCCAAGCTCGCCGATGCGGGCGCCCTCACGGTGCGCATCGCCTACAATCTCTTCACCCAGAACAAGGGTGCCGAGCTGCAGGACTTCCAGCGCTGGACCAAGATGGTGTCGCCCGGCGACGGCACTACGATGTTCCGGCACAACGGCGCGGGCGAAATGCTGGTCTTCTCCGCCGCCGATTTCGAGGATTTCAAAGAACCGCGCCCGGACCTTCCGCCCTCGCTCGAGAGCGATCTCGAGGGTGTCGTCCGCCATCTCGTCGCCAATCGCTGGCCGTTCCGCATCCACGGCACCTACGAAGAATCGATCGCGCGCTTTCTCGACGTGTTCGAGAAGGTCGATCGCGACGTGCCGTTTGCGGGTCTGCATTTCACCATCGACCATGCCGAGACGATTTCGCAGCGTTCGATCGAACGCATTGCCAAACTCGGCGGCGGCATTGCGATCCAGCATCGCATGGCCTATCAGGGCGAAGATTTCGTGGCGCGCTACGGCGCCCACGCGGCCGCCGCAACCCCGCCGGTCAAGCGCATGCTCGAGACGGGTGTCGCCGTCGGCGGCGGCACGGACGCCACGCGCGTTGCCTCCTACAATCCGTGGGTCGCCCTGTCGTGGCTCACGACCGGGCGCACGGTCGGCGGCATGCGCGTAACGCCGCCCGAAAACTGCCTCGACCGCGAAGAAGCCTTGCGGCTGTGGACACAAGGCTCGGCGTGGTTCGCGAGCGAAGACGGTGCGAAGGGCCAAATCAAAGTTGGCCAATATGCCGACCTCATCGCCCCGTCGGCCGATTATTTCTCGGTGCCGTCTTCGGAGATATCGCACCTCGCGTCGGACCTCACCGTCGTGGGCGGGCGCATCGTGCATGCCGACGGCGATTTCAAGCCGCTCGCGCCCCCCGACCTGCCGGTGTCGCCCGCCTGGTCGCCGGTCAAACGCTTCGGCGGCTACCAGCATCGCCGGCCCGGCGAAACGCGCTTCGTCGCCAAAGCCGCGGCACGCGACGGCGCGATCGCGCGCGCGGTCGATGCGTTGTGCGGCTGTGCCGCCGCCTGCGGCGTGCATGGCCATGCGCATAGCCGCACGGCCGCAGCCCCGGTGGCGGCGGGCGATCTCAAAGGTTTTTGGGGAGCACTCGGGTGCAGCTGTTTTTTCTGACATGCGCATGAGCGACGAACGCTTGGAGTTCGCTGCGCGTGCCGGCAGCATGCTGCTGGTCGCACCGTTTCTGGTGAGCGGCATCTTCAAAATGATCGATTTTGCCGGTGCCACGGCGGAAGTCGCAGCCCTCTCGGGCCTCGAGCCCGCCTGGATTTTTGCCGTGCTTACGATCGCGGTCCAGATCGGCGGGTCTTTGCTCGTCGTGTTCGGCAACCGCTGGGGCACGCTTGCGGGCGCCCTTGCGCTCGGTGGCTTCACGGTCGTTGCCACGCTGCTCGCGCACAGCTGGTGGACCAAAGAGGGCATCGAGCGCGTGCGCGATTTCAACGTGTTCTTCGAGCATGTCGCGATCGTCGGCGGCTTCGTGCTGGCGGCCGCCTTCGCCTGGCACCGACGCGCGTGACGGATCCGGCACCGACGCCGCCGCGACCGGGTGCGTTTGCGCCGTTTCGCCATTTTCCGTTTGCGATGCTGTGGACGGCCACACTTGTCTCCAATACCGGCACGTGGATGCACGACGTCGCCGCCGCGTGGCTGATGACGTCGCTGTCGCCGTCGCCGTTGATGGTCTCGCTCGTGCAGTCGGCAACGGCGGCCGCGATGGCGCTGTTCGCCTTGCCGGCGGGCGCGCTCGCCGACCTCGTGGATCGGCGCAAATTGCTGCTGGCCCTCAATTTCGTGCGGCTCGGCCTTGCGGGGCTGCTTGCCGCACTCGCTTTTGCCGGGGCCGTCACCGTCGAAATTCTGCTCGGCGTCACGTTTGCGCTCGGCGTCTGTTCGGCCTTGATGGCGCCGGCATGGCAGTCGGTCGTGCCCTTGTTGGTGCCGAAGCCCGAACTCAAACAGGCCGTCGCCCTCAATTCGATGGGCATCAATGTCGCGCGCGCGATCGGTCCTGCCGCCGGCGGGGCGGCCATCGTGGGCTTCGGCCCGGCGATCGCGTTCCTGGCCAATGCGCTGTCCGAGATCGCGGTGATCGCGGCACTGCTGCTGTGGAAGGCACCGGCGCGTGCCGCCAAAAAACGGCCCGAGCGTTTTGTCGCCGCGATGGTTGCGGGCCTGCGCTACGCCGCCAACGCACCCGACTTCGCGCAAGTGCTCAAACGCGCGCTGCTGTTCTTCCCGTTCGCGTCGGCCTATTGGGCATTGCTGCCGCTCGTGGCGCGCGATCTTTTGGGCGGCGATGCGGCCTTGTTCGGCCTGCTCATCGGCGCCGTCGGCGCAGGTGCGGTGGCGGGCGCACTCGCCATGCCGAGCGTGGATCGGCGCATCGGCAGCGAAGGTTTGCTGCTGGCCGGATCGCTCGGTACGGCGGGCGTGCTTGCGGTCTTCGCACTCGTGCCGGTCTCGGCCGTCGCGATCGCGGCGTGTTTTGTTGCCGGGACTGCGTGGATCTTCACGCTCTCGACCCTGAATGTCGCAGCGCAAAGCTCTTTGCCCGATTGGGTGCGCGGGCGCGGCCTGTCGATCTACGGGCTCGTGTTTTTCGGCGCGATGGCGCTGGGGGCGGCGTTCTGGGGCTGGCTTGCGACGCATATCGGCGTGGCGGCTTCTCTTGGCGGCGCCGCCATTTTTCTTGCGGCAAGTGCCGCATTTGCGCGGCACTTCGCGCTCGCCGCACGCCAAGGCGATCTTGCCCCCTCGGGCCATTGGCCGGAGCCGCCCGCCTTGGCGCAGGAAGCCCACGCGCGCGGCCCCGTGATGGTGCAGATCGAATACCGGATCGCACCGGAAGATCGCGACGCGTTTTTGCGCACGATCGCGGCCCTTGCGGGCGAGCGGCGGCGCGACGGCGCCATCGAATGGGACGTGTTCGAAGACGCCGCCGATCCGGGCCGCTTCGTCGAAAGCTTCGTTGAGGAAGACTGGTCCGCCCATCTGCGCCACCACGACCGCGTCACCCACCAAGACGCGGACCTCCAGGCGGCGGTCGCAAAATTCCATCGCGGCGCCGCACCGCCCGCGGTCGTGCATCTGGTCGCGGCCGCCCCTCGCGACTGAAAGGAGCAAGCCCATGTCGCGCATACTTGCCGGATTGATCCTGGCCTTGAGCGTCGGCGCCATCGCGCGCCTGACCGGCCTGCCGCTGCCCGCCCCGCCGGTGCTGGTCGGCGCACTTCTCGTGCTCGCAATGACGCTCGGCTACGAGGCGGTCGATCGCCTCGCCCAGCGCCGTGCGGCCGCCCATAGCGGCAATTGCGCGGGCCACGACGGCACGGCACGCGGCGCCATGCCGCCGCGCGTCAAGAAGGACGCAGCGCCATGACCCAGATACTGCTCGGCCTCGCCTTTTCGTTCGCCGTGGGCGCCGCGTGCCGCTGGTTCGACATCCCCTCGCCCGCCCCGCCCAAAATCGTCGGCGCGTTGCTCGTCGTGGCGATGACGGTGGGCTTCCTCGCCGCCGACTGGCTGGTTGGCGGCGGCTAGGCGCCCCCGATCAGGCGCGCGTGAGCGGCTTGTATTTGATGCGGTGCGGCTGGTCGGCGTCGGCACCCAGGCGCCGCTTCTTGTCGGCTTCGTAATCCTGGTAGTTGCCTTCGAACCAGACGACCTGGCTGTCGCCTTCGAACGCCAGAATATGCGTGGCGATGCGATCGAGGAACCAGCGATCGTGGCTGATCACCAGCACGCAGCCCGAGTATCCGAGCAGCGCATCCTCAAGGGCGCGCAGCGTGTCGACGTCGAGATCGTTCGTCGGTTCGTCGAGCAGCAGCACGTTCGACCCGGCTTTGAGCATCTTGGCGAGCTGCACGCGGTTGCGCTCGCCGCCCGACAGCTGGCCCACTTTTTTCTGCTGGTCCGCACCTTTGAAATTGAACGACGCCACATAGGCGCGGCTCGGCACGTTGCGCCCGCCGATCACGAGAATGTCGTCGCCCTTCGAGACCTCTTCCCACACGGTCTTGTTGGCGTCGAGATCGTCGCGGCTCTGGTCCACGTAGCCGAACTGCACCGTCTCGCCGATCTCGAGCTTGCCGCCGTCGGGCTTGTCCTGGCCCACGAGCATGCGGAAGAGCGTGGTTTTGCCGGCCCCGTTGGGGCCGATGATGCCGACAATGCCGCCCGCCGGCAGGCGGAAATCGAGCTTGTCGATGAGGAGTTTGTCGCCGAAGCCCTTGCTGAGCTGCTCGGCCACCACGACCGTGTTGCCAAGGCGCGGGCCCGGTGCGATCTGGATCTGCATGCTGTCGGGCGCGCGGTCGCGCTCCTCGGCCACCAGCGCGTCGTACGCCTGGATACGCGCCTTGTTTTTGGCCTGGCGCGCGCGCGGGCTCGACTTGATCCACTCGAGCTCGCGCTCGAGCGTCTTCTGGCGGTTGGTTTCCTGCTTCTCTTCAAGCGCCAGGCGCTTCTGCTTCTGATCGAGCCACGAAGAGTAGTTGCCTTCCCAGGGGATGCCCTTGCCGCGGTCGAGCTCGAGGATCCAGCCCGCGACATTGTCGAGGAAGTAGCGGTCGTGCGTGACGGCCACAACGCAGCCCGGATAATCGTGCAGGAAGCGCTCGAGCCAGCCGACGGATTCGGCGTCGAGATGGTTCGTCGGCTCGTCGAGCAGCAGGAGGTCGGGCTTCTGCAGCAACAGACGGCACAAAGCAACGCGGCGGCGCTCGCCGCCCGATAGCTTGGTCACGGCCGCGTCGCCCGGCGGGCAGCGCAGCGCATCCATGGCGATTTCGATCGTGCGGTTCAGATCCCACGCGTCGGCGGCGTCGATTTTCTCCTGCAGCTCGGCCTGCTCGGCCAGAAGCGCGTTCATCTCGTCGTCGTCGGTCACTTCGCCCAATTTGTTCGACACGTCTTCGAAGCGGTCGACCATGGCTTTGAGCGATCCGAGCCCTTCCATGACGTTTTCCGCCACGGTCTTCTTCGAATCGAGATGCGGCTCCTGCTCGAGAAGGCCGCACGTCGCCCCTTCGGCCAGGAAATGTTCGCCCGACGTGTCCGGGTCGCGCCCCGACATGATCTTGAGCAAGGTCGATTTGCCCGACCCGTTGAGACCCAGCACGCCGATCTTCGCCCCCGGCAGGAAGGACAGCCAAATATCGTCCAGCACCTTTTTCCCGCCCGGATAGACCTTGGCGAGACGCTTCATCACATAGACATATTGGTAGGCGGCCATGGCGGGCGGTTCCTTCAATGTCGAGCAGGCAAATCCGGCGTTTGAGATAACACACCGGCACCAGGGTTCAAGCAGGTGTTCTAGCGCACCAGGGCCGCGCGCTTGGCCGCATCGGTCTGGAAGGCGGCCAGGGTTTTTTCCAGATCGGCGCGCGGCACGTCGCGCGTGATGAACACGAATTTCGAGCGCCGATCGGCATCCGGCCATGCGGGCAAACGGGCGGGCGGATGGAACAGGTGCTGCACGCCGTGCACGACCACGGGCTGGTCTTCGCCCGCCACATTGACGAGGCCCTTCATGCGCAAGAGATCGGCGCCGCGCGACTGCGCAAGGCTGCCGAGCCAGGCGGCGACCACATCCCATTCCATCGGTTCGTCCACGATGAGGCAATGCGCGCGAATGCGGTCGTCGTGCCGATTGACGTCGTTGTGGTCGTGGTCATGCGCGTGCCCATGGTCGTGATCGTGGTCGTGCCCATGGTCGTGCCCATGGTCGTGCCCATGGTCGTGGTCGTGGTCTTGATCATGGTCATGATGATGATCGTGGCTGTGCGCGTTTGCATAGGCTTCTTCCGCCAACCAGCGGCGCACATCGGCCGTCTTGGTCGCGGGATTGTAGAGGCCTGCATCGAACAGCAACGCAGGCTCGACTTGGCCTTGCACGGCCACGATCACGGGGGCGGCCGGGTTGATCGCGGCCAAGCGCAAGCGCAAGGCGGCGACCTTGGCGGGATCGGCGATGTCGGTCTTGGTCAGCACAAGCCGGTCGGCAACCGCGACCTGCTTCACGCTTTCGAACTGCGCGTCGAGCTGCGCATCGGCATTGACCGCATCGACCGTCGCGACCACGCCGTCGAGCCGGTAATAGGCCGCGAGCACGGGATCGTCGATCAGCGTGTGCAGAATGGGGGCCGGATCGGCGAGCCCCGTCGTTTCGATCACGACGCGCACGAATTCCGGCACCTGGCCGCGCACGCGCTTGAGATAGAGGTCGCGCAACGCCACTTCGAGATCGCCGCGCACGGTGCAGCACAGGCAGCCCGAATTCATCTTCACGAACTGGGTCTGGCCTTCGGGATCGACATGGTTCAGCAACTCGCCCTGAACGAGCAGATCGTCGAGCCCGATTTCGCCGAATTCGTTGATGATCACGGCCGTCTTGGCCATCGCCGGATGAAGCAAAAGCTTGGTCAGAAGCGTGGTCTTGCCGCTGCCCAGAAACCCGGTCAGCACCGAAATCGGAAGGGGCGTCCAGCCGCCCGGCGAAGCGTTTTGAGTCATGGCAAAGCGATAGCACCCGGCGGCAACGGGCGGCAAGCCCGGCGGCTGCGCTGTCGCCGCGCGCGGATTTCTTGCTATAACAAGCCCATGTCCTCGCCGCATCTTCCGGTCGCGCGGTTGCTGCTCGGCTTTGGGCTCGGGCTGGCGCTGTTTGCGGGCCTCTATTGGAGCCTCGCGCGCGGCGGCCAAGCGCCCGGGCTCGGTGCCACACTGCTGTGCGCAGCCCTCGGGCTCGCCGTCGCGGTCGGCGTTGCCGCAGCGGCGTTTCGAAAGACCCTGGCGCTAGTCGCGGCCGAACGGCGTGCGCTTGCAGCCGAGCGCGACGCCGCGCGTGCCGGCGCGGACGCCGGCGACGCGCAAGTGCAGCACGACCGCGCCTGGCTCGAGGCGATTCTGCGCGATCTGAGCGAAGCCGTGGTCGTCGCTGACCGCGACCATCGGCTGCTGCTGTTCAACGCGCGCGCCAACGAACTGCTCGCCGCGTGCGGGCCGGTGGGCTTGCGGCGCGATCTGCGGCTGCTGCTCGAGATCGTCGATGCCGACGCGGCTTTTGCGGCAGCGACCGCAAGCAGCTGTGCCGCGACGCAAATCTATCTGGCCGACGGGCGCGGGCCGTTTGCGGCACGCCTTGCCTGGGTGCGCGATCCGGCCGCCGCAAGCGATGCGTACGTGCTGACCTTCGGCGCGCACGATGCAGGCCAAACTGCTCGTGCCGCGTTGCCGCCGCGCCCGGCGTTTTTCGATTTCGACGCCCAGCGCCTGTCGCCGTCCGACGCGGCCCTCGCCGACCGGCCGCTCGCCGCGCTTGCCTATTGCGTGTTCGATCTCGAGACGACGGGGCTCGACATCGAAACCGACGCGATCGTTTCTGTAGGCGCCGTGCGCGTCCTCGGCAGCCGCGTGCTGGCGAGCGAAAATTTCGCCACCCTCGTCGATCCGGGCCGGCCGATCCCGCCGGCCTCGACCGCGATCCACGGCATCGACGACGCGGCGGTGGCGGGCGCGCCGGACGCCGCCGCGGCAATCGCCCAACTCAAGCGCTTCGCGCACGACGCCGTGCTCGTGGCGCACAATGCGGCGTTCGATCTGGCGTTTGTGGCGCGCGCGGCCAAAGCGGGCGGCTTTGCGTTCGACAATCCGCCCTTCGACACGCTGCTGGTCGCACGCTGGCTGTTTCCAGATCTTGCCGACCACAGCCTCGAAGGACTTGCGAACCTGCTCGGCATCGCGGTCGGCCAGCGTCATTCGGCCCTCGACGACGCGCTTGCGACGGCGGCGATCTTCGCCAAGCTCGTCGATATCTGCCGCCATCGCGGGCTTGCGACCTACGGCGAGCTTGCGGCCGCGTCCAACATGGCGCTCGACATGCGCCTTGCCGCGCACAAGCTCAGCCGAGCAGGCGGCCTGTGATTTCGGCGCGCGTGGCGGCGGCGAACAGATCGATCGCGTGCAGGGCTTCGGCCAGCCGCGTCCGCTCGGGCTTGGAAAGTTCGCTCGGCCGCACATAATTGTCGGGCACGCGGCCCGCGCGCGCATCGGCGAGTTGGCCGCGCAGCAAAAAGAACGTCACGGTCTCGAAGGCGGCGGCAAGGCCTGCGGCTTCGCCCGGCGCCAAAGTGCCGGCCGCATCGAGCGCTTCGAGCCGCGCGCGGGTACCCGTCGCAAGCGTGCCCGCACGCAGGGCGCGCAAGCGCGCATTGGCGACCAGCGGCATCGTGCCGCTCATCTTCAGATCGATTTCGCCGGCATGTTCGCCCGAAGCGATCGGCGCCAAGCGTCCGAACAATCCGAGTGCCACTTTGAGGCGCCGGTCTTCGCTCAGCATCGCGCGCGCGAAGCCCGGATGGCGCTTGAGCGCTTCGGCGACCTGGCCGCGCAGGCGCACGGCCGGTGCGGGATCGCCGAAGATCGGCTCGAAATCGAAGAAGATGTCGGCGGTGAGCAAGGCGGCGGGCGTGCGCCGCTCGATCCATCGGCCGATCTGTTCGGCCCATTGCGACGCGGTTTTGCGCCAGACCGGGTTCGACGACATGACGTTGCCCTTGCACAGCTCGAAGCCGATCGCGGCAAGCGTCTGCGAAATGCGCACGGCGAATTCGACGAACCACGCGTCGATCGCATCGTGGGCTTCGTCCGGATAGTCGGCGAGCATCATGCCGTGGTCCTGGTCGGGGGCGAGAAAGCTTTCGCCGCGCCCGCCCGAACCCATGATCAAAAACGTGAACGCGACCGGCGGCGGCCCCAACTCGGCCAAATGCTGGGCGACGACATGGCGATGCAGATCGCGGTTGATCTCGGTCACGATGCGCTGGATGTCGGGGGCGGGCAAACCGTCGTCGAGCAGCGCTTGGGCAAGTTCGATCTGGGCGGCCTTGGCCGTGCGATGGTCGCCGAGTGCGGCCTCGAGACCGCCCAGGATGTCGAGCTCGCGCAGCACGCGCGCCCCCGCCGCCGCCAAAGCACCCGCACGCGCCACGAGGCCCAAGGGCTTGCCGTCGGCATCGACGACCGGCATGTGCCGCCAGCCGCGCCGCCGCAGCCGCCCGAGAATGCGATAGAGATGTTCGTCGGCCGACACAACAATCGGGTCGGGCGTCATGAAGCGTGCAAGCGGCGCATCCGGTGCAGCCTTGAGGGCCACGCGCGTGACGACGTCGCGCTCGGTGAGCAAGCCCACCAAGCGCCCCGCCCCATCGACCGCGAGCAGGGCCGAGGCGTTGGCGGCGGCCAGCGCCTCGAGGGCGGCGGCGATCGGCATGTCGTGCGGCACGACGGGCACTTGGACGAGTGCGTCGCGCGCGCGCCCCAAAAACAGATCGAGGGCGACTTGCCCCGCCATCACCCGCCAAGGGCCGCGCGGGTTTCGTCCCCGCGCAGCATCGGGCGCAGATCCTGCAGGAACGACAGCATGCCGAATTTCACGGCGCCTGCCACGGCCTGGTAGTCGGCATCGTGCACGCCCGATTTGACCGGCAGCGTTTCGAACATGCGCTTGGACGAGCGGATCGCGATCTTCTGCACGGGGCGCGGCGGTTTGGCGATCGCGGCCAGCAGCCGTGCTTCGAACAAGGCGATGTCGCCACCCCAACCATCAGGGCGGCTCGGCGGCGGGGGATACTGGGCCAGGATCTCGCCATAAGCGCGCACGAGCCCGGCATTGAGGCTGGCATCGTCGACCGTGCCGGGCGCGCGCAATTGCCCCTCAACTACCAGCAGCATATCGGCGAGAACGGTCACGAAACTTTCCCAGCGGCAGACCTGCAAAGCCTCTTGGAACTCGTCGTTTCCGAACGCGGCCTGGCCGTAATGGCCGAGCGAGTTGCGGCAAAACTCGCGCGACGCACGTTGGGCCAACAAAGCCGCCCGTTCGGACACGAAAATCTTCAAGGATTCCAAATCCGTGAGCGGTGCCGCCCGCCACCTGCGGACTGTGTCGGCGATATATCTACGCATTCCTGATGTGAATTCCATGAACAAACCCAATACTCAAAGACACTTGCGAAGATTTCCGGGTCCGTGATACACGCGATACAGCTTGTAGAACAAGACTCCAAATGCAAGCACCTGTCCGGAGGATGCCCCCACCCTTCTCGCTCCAAAACCAACGCCGCAACTACGTCCGCAATACGTGCGCACCCCGTCGATCTAGGGGCATCGGTGCGCATAAGGTTGCGGCAAAAAAACCGGGTGCCGACGCACGGCACGACAACAAAACAGAGAGGTTCCCCCCATGGCTGCAAAGCAGCTTTCTCTGGAAGAGGCCAAGGCCCATTGGGCCAAAACGTCCACGCTGATGTGGATTTCGATGGCCATCTGGTTCTTCCTGAGTTTCGTCGTCCACATCTTCGCGCGCGAACTGAACGCGATCACGATCCTGGGCTTCCCGCTCGGGTTCTGGTTCGTCGCCCAAGGTTCCATCACCGGCTACGTGATTCTGTGCTTCTGGAGCTCGTCGGCCCAGAACGACATCGATCGCGAATTCGGCGTCGAAGAAGAATAAGGAGCGCACAGCCATGGTTATGAAAATGGAAGGTGGGTTCCTCAACAACCTGGGGCGGGTCTACGCGATCTACACCGGTTGCTTCGTGGCCTTCACCATCTTGATCGGCATCCTCGAATATGCGGGCGTGCCGAACGTCTATCTCGGCTACATGTACGTCGCAGGCACGCTGACCGTCTATGCGGTCATCGGCTTCCTGTCGCGCACGGGCCAGCTCACCGAGTACTACGTCGCCGGCCGGTCGGTTCCGGCCTTCTACAACGGCATGGCGACGGCTTCCGACTGGATGTCGGCAGCCTCGTTCATCGGCATGGCGGGCTCGCTCTATCTCGGCGGCTTCGACAGCCACGCCTTCATCATCGGCTGGACCGGCGGTTACGTGCTGGTAGCCGTGCTGATGGCGCCGTACCTGCGCAAGTTCGGGCAGTACACGGTTCCCGACTTCTTCGGGGCCCGCTACGGCGGCAACGCCGCGCGCCTCATGGCCGTCGTCGTGCTCGTCACGGCGTCGTTCGTGTACATGGTGGCCCAGCTCGTGGGTGTGGGCATCATCGCTTCGCGCTTCCTGGGCCTGTCGTTCGAGATCGCGGTCTATGCGGGCCTCGTCGGCATCCTGGTGTGCTCGATGATGGGCGGCATGAAGGCGGTGACCTGGACCCAGGTCGCCCAGTACATCATCCTGATCGTCGCGTACCTGATCCCGGTCACGATCCTGTCGGCCGAAGTCACGGGCGTTCCGATCCCGCAGCTGATGTACGGCCAAGCCCTCGAGAAGGTCGCGGCCCTCGAAAAGAGCCTCGGCATCTTGAACGCGCACGCCAACCCGTTCTCGAACGCGCGCGGCGAATACGAGTTCATGCGCATGGTCAACTTCTTCGCCCTGGCCTTCTGCTTGATGGTCGGGACGGCGTCGTTGCCGCACATCCTGATGCGCTACTTCACCACGCCCACCGTGCGTGAAGCCCGCTCGTCGGTCGGCTGGTCGATCTTCTTCATCTATCTGCTGTACTTCACGGCGCCGGCCTACGCGGTGTTCGCGAAGCTCGAGGTCTACCAGAACGTGATCGGCCAACCGATCGCGTCGCTGCCGGCCTGGGTTGCGGAATGGACGAAGATCGGTCTCGTGACGATGCGCGATGCCAACAACGACGGCATCGTGCAGCTCGCCGAGTTCCGCATCCAGCAGGACGCGATCGTGCTGGCAACGCCGGAAATCGCCGGCCTGCCCTACGTGATCGCTGGCCTGGTGGCCGCAGGCGGCCTTGCAGCCGCCCTGTCGACCGCCGACGGCCTACTGCTCGCCATGTCGAACGCCATGTCGCACGACGTGTACTACAAGATCATCGACCCGAAGGCCGAAACGGCCAAGCGGATGATGATCTCGCGCGTGCTGCTCGTGGTGCTCGCGTTGTTGGGCGCATGGGTTGCGGGCAGCTTGGGGGCAGACATCCTGTTCCTGGTCGCCTGGGCCTTCTCCATCGCCGCGTCGGGCCTGTTCGCAGGCCTCGTGCTCGGCGTCTGGTGGAAGGGCACGAACAAGCCGGGCGTGCTGGCAGGCATGGTCGCGGGCTTTGTCGTGTGCATGTTCATGCTGGTCTCGTCGGAGTTCTACGGGCCCTGGTTGAAGGGTCTGCTGGGCGACAGCACCAACCTTGTGGCCGCGCGCGGCCGCCAGGTGGCGTGGCCGTTCGGGCTGAACTCGATCTCGGTCGGCATCTTCGGCATCCCGGTGGCCTTCCTGGTGACGGTCGTCGTCTCGAAGCTGACGACGCCGCCGCCGCAGGAAATGCAGGACTTCATCGACTCGATCCGCATCCCCACGGGTGCGGTGAAGCTCGCGGAAGGCGAAGCGCCGCCGCACTAAGCGTCGTCGCTTTGCCCGAAACGGCAAAGAATGGAGGGGCGGGATCGCAAGATCCCGCCCTTTCTCTTTCGGAAATCCGCGAAATCGGGTAGAGCCTTTGCCCATGACGGGTACCCCCAACTTCGTCTTCGACTATCCGGTCTTCTTTCTGTTCGTGTACGGCATTGCGGTCGTGCAATGGACCTGCATCGGCCGTTTCCTGCTCGGCGCCATCCTGCCGATGGACTCGCCCAACTACATCTGGCGCTGGTTTCGCCTGCTGACCGATTGGGTCGTGGCCGCTATGCGCTACGTGACCCCGATTTACGTGCGCCCGCTTTGGATCCCGCTGATCGCGTTTTTCTGGCTCGGCCTCGTGCGGCTCGTAGGCTCGTTCGTGCTGTTCAAGCTCGGCCTTGCCCCCACCCTTTCCACTGCGGGCGGGGGCTAAGCGATGGAACCGCGCAGCCTGTTCGCGATCGCCCTCGCCGTCAGCCTTGCCAACGGCACCTTGTCGCCGTGGCTGCCCTGGATCGCGTTTTTCGTGCCGTTTTTCCTGCCCGAGATCGTGCCGCTGACGCGCGAGACCGTGTTCTACAGCGCCTCCTTCATGCTCGGCATGGGCACGCTGCTGACAGGCGGTGTCGTCGCCGCGATATACGAGGGCCTCACCCGCCAGACGGCCGTAACCGAGCGCGCCATGCAGATCTGGATCGCGGGCTGCCTGTTCGTTTCGACCCCCGCCGTGCTGCGCCTGCTCGGCCTCTAGCCAAATCCCGCCGACTGGCCTAGGCTTCCGCTACGGTATCCGGCTAGGGATCGTCCGAGCCGGTGGCGGCAGGGGTCGGGGGGCTCTTTCATGGACGAAATCGAGCGTGTCCGCGCCATGGCGTGGATTTCGGTCGCACGCGGGTGCGGCTTCGGTGCGTTGGCCGTGTCGATGGTCAGTTTCAGCCTGATCGCCTGGCCCGTGATGGCGTTCAAGCTCGCGGCCATCGGCTGCACGCTGGCGACGGCCATTCTGGTGCTGAAGGCAGATCGCGTGCGCAGCCGCTCGCACAAGACCACAGAAGTGTGGGGGATGCTCCAGCGCCGCCTCGACGTGCCGGAAACGCACGTGCACCGCGTCGTCACCAACGCGCTCTACGACTCCTTCCGCGAATTCGCACTCTATGCGGCGGCACTCGCCACGTTGTTCTGGTGTCTCACGCTGCTCGCCTGGATGCTTCAGGCCCCGCGAACGTTGACGTAAAGCGCGTAGAGCGACTGGCTGGCGGCCATGAACAGGCGGTTTTTGGCCAACCCGCCGAAGCACAGATTGGCGCAGCGCTCGGGCAGATGGATCTGGCCCAGCACCGTGCCGTCGGGCGCGAAGACGCGCACGCCGTTCAAGCCCGGCACCATGCCCCAGCCCGCCCACACATTGCCGTGCACGTCGCAACGAATGCCGTCGGGCGTGCCCGCCTCGCAGTCGCCGAAACGCCGCTTGTTGGCGAGCTTCGTGCCGTCGCCGACGACGTCGTAGACATAGAGATTGCGCGGCCGCGTCGCCGATTCGACGACGTAGAGCTTCGTTTCGTCCGGCGAAAAACACAGGCCGTTGGGCCCGTCGATGCCGTCGGCGACGACCGTGGTCTGGCCGGTCTTGGGATCGAAGCGGTAGAAGGCCATCGGCGTTTCGCTTGGTGCGGGTTCGCCCTCGTAGTCGCCCAAGATGCCGAACACGGGATCGCTGAACCAGACCGAGCCGTCGGATTTGACCACGACGTCGTTGGGCGAATTGAGGCGTTTGCCCTCGAACCGGTCGACCAGCACCGTGATGCTGCCGTCGTATTCGGTGCGCGTCACGCGGCGCGTGCGGTGTTCGCACGTGACGAGCCTTCCCTCGCGGTCGCGTGTGTTGCCGTTGGAATTGTCCGACGGTGCCCGAAAAACAGAAACCGCGTTGGTGCCGGCATCGAAGCGCATCATGCGGTTGTTCGGAATGTCGCTCCAGACCACGCAATTCTGGTCGCCGAACCAGACCGGCCCTTCCGACCAGCGCATGCCGGTCGCCACGCGCTCGACCGCCGCGTGGAAATGCACGAGCTTGGCAAAACGCGGGTCGAGCGCTTCGACGCGCGGGTCGGGATAGGTTTCGCTCTGCTGCCACATGGCGTTTCTCCGCATCGGTTCTGGATTTTGGCCATTCTGGCCGCGCTCGAGGCAGTTTTGCAATGCGCAGAAGCCTTGTTGAGACTTTCTTAAACATTCTCCCGCTTTGATGGCAGTGCTATGACAGGCACCGCGACGCAAAACGACGCACGACCCGATCCGGCAGCCTTGCTGCGGCCGGCAGATACGCCGACGCATCTTGTCTTCGAACATCGGCTGTTCGCGGCCAAAGGAGCGGCGTTCGAAATCGACGCGGCGACCGGCACGCCGTGTCTGTGCGTCGATCTGGGCGACGTCGTGGCGCATATCGATCTCGACGCGATCGGCAGCAGCTTCGGCATTGCGGCGGACTCGAGCGACGCGCAAATGCTCGAACTCGTGCGCCGCGCACTTGCGCATGTGCCGCGCATCGAGCCCGGCGACGCGATCCCGTCCGAGATCCTCGACGGCGCCGCGTCGTGGCGCATCGAGCCGCACCATCTGCTGGTTTCCGAAGGGCGCATCAGCGCCTCGCTGCTGGCCTGGATGGGCGACGGGCATGGCGGCGCGCTCGAGCCCGCCGCCCTCATCAAACTCGCCGAAGATCCGCAGACCAAGACGCGCCTGCGCGAGGCCTTTGCCAAGCTCGCCCTGCATATGGGCCTGCCCGCGTCGCGCAAAGGCGAAGTGCTCGGCCGCGTGGCCACGCTCGCCAAGGAGCTTGCCTATATCGAAGCCCTGCGCGAACGCTTGGGTTCGATCGAACGCATCCGCACCAAGCTGCGCGAGCTGCACCGCCAGTACCGCACCGAGCGCAAAACCGCCGAAGAAATCGACCGCGCGCTCAAGCTCATGGGTCCGCCGCTCCAGCGCTTCGCGGCACGCTTCGACGATCTCGACGGCCAGACCGGCGAAACCGCCAATGTGATGCCGAATCTGCCGACGGCGATCGCCTTCATCCGCAAGGCGCGCGACGAACTTCGCGCCGAATTCGTCAAATGGGACGCGATGGTGGAATTGTGGCGCGACCTCGTCCCTTCGCGCAGTGCGATTGCCGAACGCGCGGTCGTGCATGTCTACCGGTTTCTCGCGCGCACCTACCCCATCACGCAGGAATGGACACGACACGCATGAGCGAAGCGTCCGACCGGCGGCGCGAGCCGCGCTACGAAGTGGCAGGCGGCTGCCTGGTGCCGACGAGCATCCAAGGGGCCGGTACGCATGCCTGCCTCGACTGGAGCCGCACGGGCTTTCGCATCGCCGCCGCCGCCGCAGGGGGGCCTGACGCACTTCCGCCCGACGGCACCGAGTTCGATTTCGAGCTTGCGATCGCCGCCGCCATGGGACGCATCCGCGTCAAAGGCACGGCGCGCATCGTGCGGCGCACGCCCGAATTCGCCGCCGGCACTTGGACGCTGCGCAACCCGAGCGGCCCCAATTCCGGCCTTGCCGCCCTCGTGCTCGACGCGTTCATGGAAGCGGGTCCGGGCGAAGCCTGAAGCGCGGCAATCGGCCACGCGGCAAGCATCGCCAAATCGGCACCGGTGGGCCCGGCAGGATTCGAACCTGCGACAACACCGTTATGAGCGGCGGGTTCTAACCGCTGAACTACGGGCCCCCAGGATGCGGGAGCCAAGTTCTAGCCCGACGGGGGGACGGCGCCAAGGGTGCCGAAACGACTTCAAACAACGTATGCAGGAGAGCAATGTTTTAATTTTGTTCTTTAGATATAAAAATAGCTATGCTAGGCTAATTTCCATCCGAAGCGTATTTCGGGGTGCTGTTTGACATTGTGAAAAGGGATCGGGCGGGTGCGGGCCAGGGGTGGCCATCGCGTCGCGCGGGCGGTCCAGAATTTTGGAACGATTCCGTGCAACAGATCGTTTCGAATCAAAAACTTGATACGAAAACCGTTGCGTCTATGTCGCGTCCAGGTCGCGTAGGCGTCGCATGGATGTCGCGTCTATGTCGCGCAGACGTCGCGCGAAGGAACGACGGCCGGAGGCTCTCCGGCCGCTTCCTGGGCTTACGTGTCGAGGAAGCTGCGCAGTTTGCGCGAGCGGCTCGGGTGCTTGAGCTTGCGCAGGGCCTTGGCTTCGATCTGGCGGATGCGCTCGCGCGTCACGTTGAACTGCTGGCCCACCTCTTCGAGCGTGTGGTCCGTGTTCATGCCGATGCCGAAGCGCATGCGCAGCACGCGCTCTTCGCGCGGCGTGAGCGTGGCCAGCACGCGCGTGGTGGTCTCGCGCAGATTGGCCTGGATCGCGGCGTCCACCGGAAGGACGGCGTTTTTGTCCTCGATGAAGTCGCCGAGGTGGGAGTCTTCCTCGTCGCCGATCGGCGTTTCGAGGCTGATCGGCTCCTTGGCGATCTTGAGGACTTTGCGCACCTTCTCGAGCGGCATGCCGAGCTTTTCGGCCAATTCCTCGGGCGTGGGCTCGCGGCCGATCTCGTGCAGGATCTGGCGGCTCGTGCGCACGAGCTTGTTGATCGTCTCGATCATGTGCACGGGGATGCGGATCGTGCGCGCCTGGTCGGCGATCGAACGCGTGATCGCCTGGCGGATCCACCACGTCGCGTAGGTGCTGAACTTGTAGCCGCGGCGATACTCGAACTTGTCGACCGCCTTCATGAGGCCGATATTGCCTTCCTGGATCAGATCCAGGAACTGCAACCCGCGGTTCGTGTATTTCTTGGCGATCGAAATCACGAGGCGAAGATTGGCCTCGACCATTTCCTTCTTGGCGCGCGCGGCTTCGCGCTCGCCCTGCTGGACCTGGCTCACGGTCTTCTTGAATTCGCCGGTCGGCAGGCCCGAACGTTCGGAGATTTCCGACACGTCCTTGCGCAGCTGCGCGATCTCGTTCTTGTACTTGGTCGTGTATTTCTTCCAGCCCTTGCCGGTGAGGCGGGCCACGCGGCCGAACCAACGCGGATCGACTTCCTTGCCCGAATATTTGGACAGGAACTCGTCGCGCTTGATCCCGCTCTCTTCGGCGTAGCGCAGCAGGCGGCCTTCGGCCGTCAGCAGCTTGCGGTTGAGATCGTAGAGCTGGCCCATCAGCTGCTCGATGCGCGTGTTGTTCAGATGCACGTCGGCGAGCTGCTCGATCAGGTCTTGCTTGAGCTTCTGGTAGTGCTTTTCCGAAACGGGGCTGAACTGCTTGCCGGCCAGAAGCGCTTCCATGCGCTTTTCCTGCATGCGGTAGAGGCGCTTGTACACGCCCGCGAGCTTCTCGAGGCGTTCGAGCACTTCGGGCTTCAGCTGCTGCTCGAGGGCGGAGAGCGAAACGTTTTCTTCGCCCCCGTCGGCATCGGCGGCAACGGCCCCCTCGCCTTCGGCACCCTCGACGGGCTCGGCATCGTCGGTTTCGGCCGGCGGCGGACGCGGGGCGTCGATGACGGCGGGAACACCACCGGGGCCCATGGCGCCGGGGCCCATGGCACCGGCGCCGCCCGGGCCGCCGCCGTTGGTGGCGTCGAGATCGATCACGTCGCGCAGCAGCATCTTGCCTTCGACGAGCGCGTCGCGCCAATGCACGACGGCGCGCATCGTGAGCGGGCTTTCGCACAAGGCCGAGATCATCTTCTCGCGGCCGGCCTCGATGCGCTTGGCGATCGCGATTTCGCCTTCGCGGCTCAACAGCTCGATCGAACCCATTTCGCGCAAGTACATGCGCACGGGATCGTCGGTGCGGCCGATCGAATCGGCATCGACGTTGCCGCGTTTGCCTTCTTCTTCCTCGTCGGCTTCTTCGCCGCCCACGCGCGCCTGGATGGGCGCCTTGGGGCCGGCATCGGAACCGTCGGCGCCGGCGGCCGCCGCACCTTCTTCGTCGTCGGGTTCTTCGTTTTCGACGACGTTGATGCCCTGCTCGCTCAGAAGCGCCAGCGTGTCTTCGATCTGCTCGGACGAGACCTGGTCGGGCGGCAGAACGGCGTTGATTTCGTCGTAGGTCACGTAGCCGCGTTCGCGGCCGCGGGCGATCATCTTCTTGACCAAGGCGGCGGTGGCGTCCATCAGCGGGCCGTCGGGGGCCTCCTCGCGCGGGGGAGCAGCGGGGACGGGCTTGACCTTGGTCGACATCGAATGGCCTCGCGAGGAAAACGGCGGACGAATACCAACTTAAATCGGCCGACAATTCGCCGGGCGGATCAGCCCGCCCTAACGGTCGTCGTCGGGGGTCAATTCGGCCACCTGGGCGCGCAGGTGGGCGGCTTGGCCCTCGACCTTGGCGAGCGTCGCGTCCGACGGGTTGGCGGCCAAAGCGCGCTGGCTCAAGCGCAGCTCTTCTTCCATCCGACGGCGCGAAAACAGCGCCAACACGTGGCAGAAGCCTGCCCGTGCCGCTTGCGCAGAAGCGGCCGGATCGGCAAAAGCCCCGTGTTCGTAGAGGGTTGGTTGCGTCAGCCGCGAAGCCTCGTCAGCCATACCCTGACCGGATAAGTGGTCAATCAGAGCGCTGGTGTCAAGCGGAGTCTCGCTTGCGTCTTCCCTCGCATGGGCGGTATGCGCACAATCGAGCAAAGCGGTGCGGATCCGGTCGAGGGCGCGGTCGCCGAGCTCGATCTGGGCCAGCGTTTCCGCCTCCTCGACCAGCAATTCGGGATGGTTGATTACCGTGGCCAGCAGCACCTGGGCTTGTCGGCGCAGCAGCATGCCCACATCGCCCGTGGCGCGCAGGCCGCTGGTGCTCAAAACCGGACCCGAGCCGGGCTTGTTGCGGCGCCAATTCTTGTCGCGGTTGAAGGGGACCGCCGGGGCGCGGCCCAAACTGCGCAAGCGCTTGTAAATCCACTCGCTTTCGTAGGCCCGTTTGACCGTGGGATCGGCGATTTTGGCCAACCGCTCGCGCAAAGCGCCCTCGAGGGCCGCCCGTTGGTCGGGTCCAGTCACCGACTTGCCGGCGATTTCGGCCTGGAAAATCACGTCGGCAATGCCGAGCGGGCGGCCCAACAGGGTCGCAAACGCCTCGGCCCCGGCCTGCCGGACCAGAGAGTCGGGGTCTTCGCCGGCCGGCAGAGTCGCAAAGCGCAGCGAAAAGCCGGGTTTGAGCAGCGGCAGGGCGATGTCGGCGGCCTTCAGCGCCGCCCGTTGGCCGGCCGCGTCGCCGTCGAGGCAGATTGTCGGCTCGGGGTCGATTTTCCACAGGGCGGCAAGCTGGCCCTCGGTCAGCGCCGTGCCGAGCGGGGCAACGGCGCCCGAAAAACCCGCCTGATGGAGGGCGATCACGTCCATATAGCCCTCGGCAACGACGGCCTGGGCCTTCTTGGCGCCGATGGCAAGACGGGCTTTGTCGAGCGCGTAGAGATTGTCGCGTTTGTGGAACAGCGGCGTGTCGCGGCTGTTCAGGTATTTCGGCTTCGAATCGTCCATCACGCGGCCGCCGAAGGCGATCACGCGCCCGCGCCGATCAGTGATCGGGAACATCACCCGATTGCGGAAAAAGTCGAACGGTGCCCGGCCGTCGTCCGGCGTGCCGGTAAGACCCGCCTCGGAAAGCTGGGCCGGTTCGAAGCCCTTGGCCTTCAGCGCCGCCTGCAGATTGCCGCGCCCGTCGGGTGCAAAGCCCAGACGAAAGCGCTCGATCGTCTCGTCGGTAAGCCCCCGGCCGCGCAGATAGGCAAGGGCCGCTTTGCCCTCGGGGGCGAACAGCCGTTCCTGGAACCACAGGCACGCCGCCTCGACCGCATCGCCCAGCGTCTTGGCGCGTTCGGCTTGCTGGCGCTCTTGGGGCGTGAGGCGCGGCACGTCGAGCCCGGCTTCGCCCGCGAGTTTCTCGACCGCCTCGGGGAAAGCCAGATGGTCGATGCGCATCGTGAAGCCGATCACGTCGCCGTGGGCACCGCAGCCGAAACAATGGAAGAAGTTCTTGTCGTCGTTGACGTAGAAGCTCGGCGACTTCTCGTTGTGGAACGGGCAGCAGGCCTTGTACTCGCGCCCCGCCTTGGCAAGCTTCACCCGTCGCCCGACCACCGACGACAGCGTCAGCCGGGCGCGCAGTTCTTCCAGAAAGGCGGGCGGAAAAGCCATCCCGCGCGCACTCAGCCGCCGAGACGTTTCTTGATCCCGGCCGACGCAGCGCCGAGATCCATCTGGCCCGTATATTTGGCTTTCACGATCGCCATGACCTTGCCCATGTCTTTGAGGCTGCTTGCACCCGTTTCGGCGACGGCGGCTTCGATTGCGGCTTCGACGTCGGCTGCCGACATTTGTTGCGGCAAGAAAGTTTCGAGGACCGCAATCTCGGCGGCTTCGGCTTGCGCCAGTTCCGGACGCCCGCCTTGATTGTAGAGCGCGATCGAATCGCGGCGGCTCGCGATCATCTTCTGCAGCATGGCGAGAATCTCGCCGTCGGCAATGCCGTCCATGTTGCCGGAAGCACGGGCATCGATGTCGCGTTTTTTGAGTTCGGCCATCGCCATGCGCACCGTCCCCAGGCGCGGCGCGTCCTTGGCCTTCATGGCTTCTTTCATCGCATCGGTGAAGCTTGTGCGCAGCGTCATCTGAAAAGTCCTTCGGGAAAAATCGGATCAGGAATTCGCAAGACCGAAACCGGTCTTGCGCAGGATTTCTTCGGCCCGCGCCCACACGGCCTCGCGCCATGCGGCATCGCCGGGCGCGAACGCCTCGCGCATCTGCAGCTTGATGCGGCGCGAATCCTCGCCCGCGAGATCGGCGTGGTTGTGCAGCCAATTGTCGGCGCGCACGGCATCGAGCACGTCGGCAAGGTCGATGGTGCCGTATTCGAGGGCGATGGCGGTGAGCTCGGCGTGCGGCAGGAAGCGCACGAAGCCCTCGCCGTTGGTGCCGTTCAGCACGGCCGAGGTCGACGTACCGGCATCGGGCGAGGTCACGTCCGGGCCGTACCATTGCACGGCGCGCTCGAAACCGGTCTGGCCCGCCGGCAGTGCCCAGATGAGTTCGCCATAGCCGCGCGGTCCCAAGCCGGTGTGGAAATCGACGATCGCCACGTGCTTGGCGCGCGCGAGCCAATCGCGGAACAGGGTCGCGAGCATGCGGTTGGACCAGGTCGGCGCATGGCCGCCGAAGAAAATACCGTCCGGATGGGTATACTGCCCGCCCGAGATCGCCGCTTGCCAGACCGCCGGGCCATGGCGCTTGGCATAGGCCTCGATTTGTTGCTTGGTCGCCGCCTGGGCCGCGTGCGTCCATTCGGGCGGATTGAGGGCGGCCGCCAATGTCTCGTAGCCCGGATTTTCGGGATAGGGCCCGATATGGGGCACGAAATTGCGGTTGAGATCGACATTGTCTTCGTTGACGCGGCGCAGCCACGCAAAACCGTGCGGATTGATCGCGTGGATGTGCAATTGCGCCAAGCCCGGCGGCAATTCGCGGAATTCGCCGGTGCGGAACCAGCCGGTCTGGGCGCCTGAGCCGCAGAAACCCTCGATCCCGTGGGTCGAAGAGATCGTCACCATCACGCGCGCGGCGTCGGCGGGGCCCACCCACACGGCGTCGCAGAAAAGCTGCTCGCCTTGGGGCCCGCGCAGCGGATGGCGCAGCGTGCGCAGGCGCGTGGCGTGCGGCTTGGCCGCCTCGAGGAACAGGGCGCGCGCACCGCTGTAGTCGCGCGCGAAAAACGCATTGGCAGCCATGGTCGGTCAGGTTCCACTTCGAAAAAAAACGGGCCGTAACTTTGCGCCACGCGGATGCGAAAAGCAAAGGGACACAACACCGGCCCTCTTTACACGAAAGCGCGTTTGACCGCATGCTTGAGGCCATGAAACGGGTTTTGGCACATCTCCGGTTCGCAAGCCTCGCTCTGGCGCTGGCGCTTTTCCTCTCGCCTGCCGTGTCGCTGGCGGCGGACGCCCGCCTCGACCGGCTGTTCGAACGGCTGATCGCGACGCAAGACCCCAACGACGCCAAAACGATCGAACGCTCGATCTGGCAGATCTGGCTCGATCCCAAAGATTCGAGCACGCAATCGCTGCTCGATCTCGCCATGGTGGCCGAGCAGCGCGGCGACCAGCTCGGCGCTTTTGCGCTGTTCGACGCGATCGTCACGCTGAAGCCGGACTATGCCGAAGGCTGGAACCGGCGGGCGACGATTCTGTACCAGCTTGGCCGGCTCGACGAATCGAAGGCCGACGCCGAAAAGGTCGTGGCCCTCGAGCCGCGGCATTTCGGCGCCCTCTCCGGCCTCGGCCTCATCGCCCAAGCCCGCAACGAGGATAGCGCCGCCCTTGAAGCCTTCGAGCGCGCCTTGGCGATCAATCCGCACATGCCGCAGATACAAACCGCCGTCGACGCGCTGCGTCGCAAACTGCGCAACGGCGCCATTTAGGAGATCGCCAAATGCTGATCAAGAAAACCCGCGGCTGGGAAATTCCCGAGCGCGAGACGACGCCTGAGTCGGCCTGGTCGCGCCGTCATGTGCTGTCGGCCGGGGTGGCGGCGGGCGCGGCTGCCGCTGCGGCTTCGGCCCTGCCGGCCTACGCCCAAGCGCCCGCCGGCGGCGAGGATCCGAGCGCTTCGCTCTATCCCGCCATGCGCAACATGCGCTACCGCGTCGACCGCGAGCTCACGGACGAAAAGATCGCGACGACCTACAACAATTTCTACGAGTTCGGCACCTCGAAGAACATCTGGCAGGCCGCCCAACGGCTGCCGATCCGCCCGTGGCAAGTGAAGATCGAAGGCATGGTCGAGCAGCCGCGCACGGTCGATATCGACGATCTGCTGAAAGCCATGAAGCTCGAAGAGCGCGTCTATCGTTTCCGCTGCGTAGAAGCCTGGGCGATGACAGTACCTTGGACCGGCTTTCCGCTCGCAAGTCTCGTCGAATGGTGCAAGCCGCTCTCGTCGGCCAAATATCTGCAGATGGAAACCTTCCAGATGCCGAGCGTTGCATCGGGCCAGCGCGCAAGCTGGTATCCGTGGCCCTACACCGAAGGCTTGGCGCTCGACGAAGCCACGAACGAACTCGCCTTCATCGCGACCGGCATCTACGGCAAACCGATCCCGCGCCAGAACGGCGCCCCATTGCGCCTCGTGGTGCCCTGGAAATACGGCTTCAAGTCGGTCAAGTCGCTCGTGAAGTTCAAATTCACCGACCAGCGCCCAAAGACCTTCTGGCTCGAACTCGGCGAGCGCGAATACGGCTTCTGGGCGAACGTCAATCCGCGCGTCGCCCATCCGCGCTGGAGCCAGGCGAGCGAAGAGCTCATCGGCATGGGCGGCCAGCGCGTGCCCTCGCAGCTGTTCAACGGCTACGGCGATTTCGTGGCGGGCCTCTACGAGAACCGCCAGAACGAAAGGCTGTGGGCGTAAGGCAGCGCCGAATCCCTCGTCCCGCGCGCAAAGGCCGCACCCGCAAACGCTTTGCGGGTGCGGGGCACTTGTCGTAAAACCCGGCTATGCCGGATTCCGCACCCCAGGCCCCGCGCCACGCCCTGCCCATCGAAACCTTCGACAACCGGATCGGCGGCGACGCGCTGTTCCGCGCGATCGGCCACCCGCTTGCCCGCCCGCAAGCGCTGGCGCTTGTCGCCGAACTCGAAAAAGCGGGCCGCGTGGCGGTCTACGACCCGTTCGGCGCCTTCGCCACGCTGAGCGCGCTCTACGATTTTTCGCGCGTTGAAGTCGCAGGGCTCTATGGTCGCGACCATCGCCATATCGGCGCGCAAGTTGGCGGCCGCACCGTCCATTCGATCAAGACGATCGCGGCGGCCAAGGCCGACACGATCCTTGTCGCCGCGTTCGACGCCGATTTGCTGGTCGCACAAGCGGCAAGCTTCCTGCCGGCGGGGGCTGCGGTCAAAACGCTCGACCTGCTGCGCATTCCCGAGCGGCTGCTGACCGATCCCAAGCGCTATCTTTCGACCTTCAATTTCGTGACCAACCTCGTGCTGTTCCGCGACAGCGGCGCGCGCCACACGCGCATGGTCACCGCCAACTATTGGCAGGGCTACGGGGCGCGCAATGTGCGCGCCTGGCTGTTGCTGCTGGATGCCGACGGCAAGGAAATCGCGAGCTGGGAAGAAACGCTGCCCGACGCTGTCGCAGGCTTCACGGTCGACAGCCGCGACGTGCGCAAGCGCTTCAAGCTCGGCGATTTCGACGCCCAGCTCTTCGTGCACATGATCGGCATTGCCGGACACGACGTGCTCAAATACGCGCTCGACAGTTTCGGCCCCGAGGAACTCAGCTGCACGCACGACGCCAACCCGTGGCCCGCCGATTTCTACGCCGGCATTCCCGCTCCGGCCCCTGGCGAGCGCGTGCGCGTGTGGGTGCAGAACTGCCAGCCCTGCCCGATCCCGGCCGACGGCGTGCGCTTTGCCGCGATGGGCAGCGAGGCCTTTGCGCCGATCGGCGTTTCGATCCCGGCCTTCGGCATGCGCGAGATCGACATGGGCGATCTGCTGCCGAGCCTCGCCTGGCCGCAGCAGATCGAAATGGACGCCGGCAAATACGTCGTCCGGCCGCGCTACGAAGTGATCCGGCAAGGCGGCAAGCGCCATATCGCGCACGCCAATGTCGAGCGCACCGACCTTGCGGGCGATCCCGACATTGCGGGTCTGACCGCGCATTTCGGCAAGGGCTTCATCCTGGCGGCCCCGATCCTGCCGCAAGACACGTACACGAGCGTTGCATTGCCCACGCCGATGGCGCGCGGCCAGGCCAGCCTGCCGCTGATCGCGCGCTACTACGATGCCGACGGCACGCCGTCGGGCGAACGCTTCCTCGGCAATCTGCCGCGCAGCCATGCCCACCTCGTCGATCTGGGCGAAGCCAAGCTCAAAAGCGGCTACGGCCATGTCGAGCTCAGCTACGATTTCCGCGACGGCGGGCTGGGCGACGGCTGGATCCACGGGCTGTTCCGCTATGCGCGCCGCAATGCGCCGGCACACGCCGCCGAAACGAGCTTCGGCAGCCACATCTTCAACACCCCGCTCGTGTTCAAGAACGAGCCGCAATCCTATATCGGCCGCCCGCCGGGCCTGTCGACGCGGCTGTTCCTGCGCCTGGGCAGCGACGGCTTCGAAGCGATGTGCCATCTCGTGTATCCGGCGTCCACGCCGTGGCACGCAATGTCCGACACGCATCTCGAACTCTACGATGCGGCCGGCGCCAAGCTTGCGGAATCCAAACTCGCGATTGCGTGCTCGGGCTCGCGCCTGTGGCGCCCGAGCGAATTTTTCGGCGGATCCGACCTTGCCCGCGCTTCAGGCGGGGGCTACGTGCTGATCCGCGACCGCACCTGCCGCCTGTTCGGCTATCACGGCCTCGTGGCGGCCGACGGGCGCTTCTGCCTCGACCATATGTTCGGGTTCTGACGCCGCCATTCGGCAGATCGTTGACAAAAGCAACGATCTTGTTGACGATGGCACATGGTTGCGGTTTCCCATACCCAGACCGACGCGGTGCGCCGCTTCGCCCGCCTTTTCACGGCAAGGCTCGGCGTGCTGCGCAAAGGCCTCTATGGCAGCCGCCTTTCGCTGGCCGAGGCGCGCGTGCTCTACGAGGTGGCGAACCGCCAAGCGCCGACGGCAGGGGCGATCGCCGCCGATCTCGGCATCGATCCCGGCTATATGAGCCGCATTTGCAGCGTCCTTGCGCGCGCCAAGCTGCTGCGCCGTGCGAAGGTCGCAAGCGACGGCCGCCAGCGCCGGCTTGAACTGACCAAAATGGGCGCTGCCGCTTTTGCAAAAATCGACGCCGCCTCGCGCGCGGAAGTGGCGGCGTTGCTCGCACCGCTTGCAGCCCCTGCCCGCCGCACGCTCGTCGACGCACTCGCACAGGCCGAGCGCGTTCTGGATCCGCAGACGGGCGAACCGGCGCGCAGCTTCGTGCTGCGCCCCCCGCGGCCGGGCGATCTTGGCTGGGTCGTGCATCGGCACGGGGCGATCTATGCGGCCGAATACGGCTGGGACGCGCATTTCGAAGCCGACGTCGCCGCGATCGTGACGAAATTCGCAGCCGCGAACGACCCCGCCTGCGAGCGCTGCTGGATCGCCGAGAGCGCGGGTGCGATCATGGGTGCGGTCGTCGTTGTGCGCGAGGACGCAACGACCGCACGGCTGCGGCTGTTCTATCTCGAGGCGGAAGCGCGCGGCTTGGGCTTGGCGCGCCAGATGGTCGAAACGCTGCTCGCCTTCGCGCGCGAGGCAGGCTATCGGCGCATCGTGCTGTCGACCTATGCGAACCTCACGGCCGCGCGCAAACTCTACGAAAAATTCGGCTTCGTGCGCACGGCGCACAGCCCCAAGCGCCATTACGGCAAAAAACTCGTGGCCGAAGACTGGGCGCTCGACCTTGCCTAGTCGGCGTTGAGGCCCGGCCACGCCGCGTCGGCCTTGGCGATATAGCCCGGCACGTCCGCCTGCCAGCTGCGCTGGACCGACATCGAATAATTGAGATAAAGCCGCCCATCGACGATCGCCCACGCGTTCGGATCGATCGCGACTTTGTAGCCGCCGGCGACACCGTAGGCGCAGAACCCGCCATACATCGGCGCGTAGCGTTCGGGCGATGCGGCAAACAAAGCGCGATTGGCCTCCGACACGAACAGCCAGCGGGCACCCTGCCATTCGTGGGCATGCACCACGGCACCGCGCCGCGGCCGACCTTCGGCGAAATAGGCGACCGGATCGAAGCCCTGGATCGCGAAGCCGCCCGATATGTTGACGGACCCCGCCGGTTTCTGGGCCAGCGACACCGAGCGCAGCCCGAAAGCGGCGGCACCGACCGCCAGGGTCGCAAATCCGGCCAGTAAGGCGCGCCGTTGCAGCGACATGCGGGGTTTCTTGTCGGTCATGCCACGCGGTTCGCAACGTCTCGCGCGAACGTTACGCCACAAAGAAAAACGCCGCTAGGTCAGAGACCTAGCGGCAAGTTGAACAGGGAGGCATGGCGTCATGAGGGGACGCCAGGATCTGGAAAGACCCCCTTTGGCCCGCAAAGGCCAAAGCCCGCCGAAAATCGTCGGCACCGTCGATCAAAGATCAACAGCAAAGAGATAGTACGGATAATGCCTTAAAAAACGGCAAAGATCGCATATGAGGCATGAACTGTTCGCATGCCTATGATTTTACCGTCAAAACTGCGATTCCGCGACCTTCTGGACGAGATAGTCGCGGAACACGGCGATGCGTTTGGAGCTGCGCAGCTCCTCCGGATACACGAAATAGGCCTCGTAGGTCGGGCCTTCGAGCTCGGGCAAGATCTGCACGATGGCGCTGCTCTGCTGGGCGACGTAATCCGGGAACGCCGCGATGCCGATGCCGTTTTCGACCGCGCGCAGGATCGCCGACACGTTGTTGACCATCAAAGTCGGCGTGCGCTTCTTGCCGCCCGACGTGCCGACCTCGAGCAGCCAGTTCACGTTCGGAAACGGCGGATTGGGATCGTCGCCATAGACGATCAGGCGATGGCGGTCGAGATCGGCAGCGGTCTTGGGCGCACCATGCTTGGCAAGATACGCCTCCGACGCGAACACATGCACATGCACCGACAAAAGATGGCGCTGGATGAGATCGGCTTGCCGCGGCGGGTGCATGCGGATGGCGCAATCGGCCTCGCGCATGCCGAGATCGAGCTCGCGGTCGTCGACGCGCATGCTGAACTGCATGTCGGGATAGAGCTCGGCGAATTCGCGCAAGCGCGGTGCCAGCCACACCGAGCCGAACGCAACCGTCGTGGTCACGCGCAGCAGCCCCGACGGGCGCTCCTTGGTTTCGGCAAGCTGCGCTTCGACCAGCGCCAACTTATCGAACACGTCGCGCACCGTGTTGAACAGCAATTCGCCCTGCTCGGTGAGGATGAGGCCGCGCGCATGGCGATGGAACAGCGAGGCGCGCACCGATTCTTCGAGCGCCGAAATCTGGCGGCTCACGGCCGACTGGCTCAGATTGAGCTTTTCGCCCGCATGCGTGAACGAGCCCGCCGCCGCCACTGCATGGAAGATCCGCAGCTTGTCCCAATCCATCGCCGACATGATCTTGGAATCCTACTCGGCTGCAGCCGATTGATGGCCCGCTTCCGCGTGGGCGATGAATTTTTCGGCCTCGAGTGCCGCCATGCAGCCCATGCCGGCCGCCGTTACGGCTTGGCGGAAGATCTTGTCCTTCACGTCGCCCGCCGCATAGACGCCGGGAAGGTCCGTCGCGGTCGAATCGGGCTTCGTCAGGATGTAGCCCTCGGCATCGAGGGCGAGTTGGCCTTTGAAGAGTTCGGTTGCCGGCACGTGGCCGATCGCGACGAACAGCCCATCGACCGAGATCGTGCTGCGTTCGCCCGTGACGAGATTTTTGAGCGCCAAGCCCGTCACAGTCGCAGGATTGCCGGTCCCCAGCACCTCGTCGACCGCCGAATTCCACACGACCTCGATCTTGGGATGCTTGAGCAGGCGCGCCTGCAGCATCTTTTCGGCGCGCAACGTGTCGCGGCGATGGATCAGCGTGACCTTGGCGGCATGGTTGGTGAGATAAAGCGCTTCTTCGACCGCCGTGTTGCCGCCGCCAACCACGGCGACGTTTTTGCCGCGGAAGAAAAAGCCGTCGCAGGTGGCACACGCCGAAACGCCCGTGCCGCGATATTTGGTTTCCGACTCGAGCCCGAGCCAACGGGCTTGCGCGCCGGTGCAGATCACGAGCGTATCGGCGATGTAGGTGTCGCCCGAATCGCCGGTTGCAACATAGGGGCGCTTCGAAAGATCGACTTTGACGATGATGTCTTCGAGGATCAGCGTTCCCACATGGGTGCACTGCTTGTACATCTGCTCCATGAGCCACGGCCCTTGGATGGCCGTCTCGAAGCCCGGATAGTTTTCGACGTCGGTCGTGATCGACAATTGACCGCCGGGCTGGATGCCGCGCACCAGAATGGGGGCGAGATTGGCGCGCGTGGCATAGATCGCCGCCGTGTAGCCCGCAGGCCCCGAACCGAGGATCAGCATTTTGGTGCGATGGGTCTGCGGCATCGGGAAACCTTTTTTGCTTTTGGCTATGCGTCTGGCGCAAGCCTAGCAGGCATGCCTCAGCGTTGGGAAGCAGGTGCCGACCTTATCCCCAGCCAAATTTTTGTTGCAGCAGCCGGGCGGCCCGCGCCGTGTCGTCGGGCGGGGCGTAGGTCCAATGTTCGAAGCGGCCTTCGAACGGGCGCGTGAAGCCTTTGGCCTGCAGACCCGCTTGGAAGGCGGCGATGCGGCCCGAACGCCCCTCGAGGGCGGCCACGAAAACCGGTTTGCCGGTCGACAGGGCCTCGCTTGTCATCGACACCGAATCTTCGGTCACGACGATGCCGTCGGCCAAAGCCAGCAGCCCGAAATAGGGATTGTCGCCCGCCCCATCCCACGCAAAACCGCCGAGATCGCGCACGGTCTTGACGAGCTTTTCGCGCGCCGCCGGATCGGTCCGGCGCGACGGCGTGAGGGCCAGGCCGCAGCCCGATGCCGCCAAAGCTTTGAGCCCGGCAGCCAGCCGATCGACGGCGGCCGGCGTCATCTGGAAGCGGCGCCAGCCATTCGAGCCGCCCAAGATCACGGCGATCAAAGGCCGTTTGAGCCCGGCCAATTTCGGCGCCCAAATCTCGGCCGCAGCGGCAAGTTTGGCCGGCGTCACATGATGGAGGGCGACTTGCGTTTCGATGACGTTGGCGCCGGATACTTCGTCGTGCGCCGGTGCGATCACGGCATCGAGCCAGCCAACCGGTACGGCCGGGCGCTGCACATGGAGCGCAAAGACCTTGCCCCCGCTGCGGCGCTTCATGGCAACGCCGATGGGCGCACAGCGCGAGCCCAGCGTGATCGCCATGTCCGGCCACGGACCGGAAAGATCGGGGCTTTGGGCCGTCAGCATCGCCAGCGGATCGCCATGCACCAAGGCCACCTCCGGCAGCCATGAATAAGGCGGGCGGAAAGCCACGTCCTTGAATTCGAAGGCAAGGTCCAGCGCTTCGGCAATGCCGCGGCATTGCGCTTTCATGCCGACCTGCCCCGGGCTGATGATCCAGGCGGTTTTGGGGGCGGTGGGGGTTGTCATTGCGGGCGGGACTATGGCCGCGCGATGCCGCTTCGCGCAATTTTTTTAGCCATGCAGCTTGCGTCGGCCCGCAATTTGCTAATATTATTTCAACATCACTGAAATTTAGGACCTGAAAAATGCGCGGGCACAAGCTTGACGACGTCGATCGCCAAATTCTCCACGACCTCCAGAATGACGGGCGGATGACCAATGTCGAGCTGGCGCGCCGGGCCGGGGTCTCGGCTCCACCCTGCTTGCGCCGCGTGCGCGTGCTCGAGGAGGCCAAGGTCATTCGCGGCTTCCATGCCGATATCGACCCGCATGCGCTGGGTTTCGGGGTTACGGTATTCGCGTTCGTGAGCCTCAAGAGCCAGGCCGACGCGGATTTGCGCGCCTTTCAGGCGATCATCGATTCGTGGCCCATGGTCCGCGAGTGCCACATGCTGACGGGGGAAACCGATTTCCTCATCAAGGTCGTGGCGCAGGATTGGGACGCGTACGAAAAATTCCTGACGACGCAGCTCACGGCGGCCCCAAACGTGAGCAACGTCAAATCCGCACTGACGATCCGCACGACCAAAAACCAACCCGGCGTGCCGATCGAGTCCAAATTGTCCGAGGCCAAAGAAGCGCGCAAATAGCGGTCAGCCGCCGGCGACCAGCACGCGCAATTCGCTGGAGATGTGGCGAATGCCCTCGCGCGCGAACAGAAAATGTCGCTCGCCGCTCATTCGGTAGCCGACGACGGCGAACAACGAGAAAGCACCCTCATTGTCGAGCGGATAGATGAGCCGCTCGTAGGCAACGCTTTTGCCGTCGCCCAAATCGAAGCGGACATTCTCGTAGACGACGGCCCCCTCCGCCGCACGCGCATAGCCTGCGAGCATCTGCCCGGCGACGGATTCCGGCAAGACGTCGCGCAGCTTCTGGCCCGTCAAATCGCGGCCGTAGATGTCGACCATGCCGGTCCCGAACAGCCGCACGCGCAGATCGCCTGTGTCGGCTTCGCGCTCGACGATTTTCATCTGGGCTGCCCAGCGCGCCACCGCTTCGAGCGGCAGGTCGCTGCGCGCCAAGCGGCACCCGAGCGTTTGGGCCCGCGTCTCGGTCCATGCGAAAAACGCAGCGATCTCGGGCGAGGCTTCTTTGAACGAAACGAAGCCGCCGGTCATTTCGGCCGAACCGCATTTGCCGCGACGTGCACACGCATAGGTCCAAACCTTGATGGACAAAAACTTGACACTGCCTTGCGAGGATGGCGAAGGGTTTCACATGAATCAATAGTTAAATTATGTGGACTGGCGAACTTGCATATCGAGACACCGCCTACGCGAGTTTGGTCGCGTCCTTGACGATGCGCACCGCAAGCACGCCCTGGCGGCCGCGAATGTCGGTCGTCTCCTCCGGGAAGCCGGAGAAATCGAGGCCGCTGGCGATCGCCGCATCGCTCGAGACCAGCAGATCGGCCGCATATTTTTTGGTGAGCGCTTCAAGGCGGCTTGCCGTATTGACCGTATCGCCGATCGCGGTGAATTGGCGCGCCTGGCTGTAGCCCATCTCGCCGACAATGGCGGGGCCGGTATGGATGCCGATGCCGATGCGCAAGGGTGCGCCGAGATCGTGCGCGAGGGCGGCATTGAGGGCCGCGAGGCGATCGATCATGGCGCGGGCTCCGGCAAGCGCTTCGCGGGTACCTTGCGCGGCGCCGCTTTCGACGCCGAACAAAGCGACGATGCCGTCGCCCACGAACTTGTCGATGCGACCGCCCGCCGCTTCGATCGCAGCACCCATTTCGGCGAAATAGCGATTGAGCAGGAAGACGACGTCGAACGGCAATTTGCTCTCCGACAGCGTCGTGAATCCCCGCAGATCGGCGAACATCACGGCGATGGTTTTTTCGGCCCCCGCACTTTCGCGCTCGCGCCGCTGGACGAGGGCTGCCGCCCCGATCGAGGCCGGCAGCAACGGCACGATCGCAACGTCGCCGATGGCGCGCGCCTGGCAGGCCAAGCGCACGCCGGGCGGGGCTGCGACGCGCGCCAGCACGGCCAGTTCGTCTTCCGTCGGCGGCGACAGGTTTTCGGCCCCGCGCTCGACCCGCACGCGGCAGGTCGAGCAGCGCCCGCGCCCGCCGCACACGGATGCGTGCGCGATGCGTCCCTGGCGGCTCGCCTCGAGCAGCGTGGTGCCGAGTGCGACAGCAACCGTCGCGTCGCCGGGATACGCCACGAGCGCGCGCCCGCCGCGATGTGCATGCCACGCGCGCACGCGGCGCGCGCCAAACACCGCGGCGATCGACAAAGCCCAGAGCGCCAGCACGCCATCTTGGATGCGATCGATCATCGCGAAGCCTTCAGGGCCCGGCAGACGATGGCGCCCGGCAAAGCCCGCGCGCCATGCCGGATCCGCAAACAGAGCTGCCGCCTCGCGGCTGCCGGCGAGATATCCCGCCAAGGCGAGTGCCCCGAGGGCCGCCGCCGCCGCCAGCAGAAATGGCTGCCAGTGCGGGTAGAACGGCTTCAGGCGCAGCCAGTAATGTACGCCGGCACAACCATGCAGCCAAACCAGCAGGAGTCCTGCGACCAGCAGCAGCCCGCCGGTCGCGTCGATCTGGCTGGTTGCGACGGCAACGCTCGTATGCGTCGGCAGCATGCCGAACAGCAGCCCCCCGAAGCGTACCGGCACCACGTGGCCCACGAGAATCGGCACCACGGCCAAGCCCGCGACGAGCTGCACGATTTCGCCGCGCGAGAGCGTGGCCAGATCCCGCCGTCGATAGACCGCCCAGAGCGACAGCCCGAAATGCGCGGCCAGCGACAGATAGAGCAGTGTTCGCACCGGCGGCAGACCCACGACGGCGAACATCGCAAACGCATAGGCCTCGGCGGCGGCAAGCGACACGTTCATCAGAGCGTGGTTCGTCAAATGCAGGGCCACATAGACGAACAGCACGAGGCCGGAAGCCAGCCGCACGCGGTGCGAGGAAATCATCACTTCGCGTCGTCGGCCAAAGCGTGCCCCTCTTCGAGGCGCCGCGTCGCCGTCTCAATGCGCGTTTCGAGCTCGCGCATGAATTCGGCGCGCTTGAGGCCGGCGGGAATCGCGTCGAGCACTTCGACCGTGATGAGGCCCGGCTTCTTGGCGAACGTGCGCCGCCCCCAGAACAGCCCCGAATTGAGGGCGATCGGCACGCACGGCAGATCGAGCTTGCTGTAGAGCGCCATCACGCCGGGATGGTAGGGCCAGTCCTTGGCGTCGCTGCGCACCGGCGTGCGCGTCCCTTGCGGGAAAATCACGATCTGGCGGCCATCGGCGATCGCCTCTTGCGCCATCGCCAGCATGCGCTTCAAAGCAGCGCCGCCGCCTTTGCGGTCGACCGGGATCATCTTCTGCTTTTGCGCGTGCCAGCCGTAGAGCGGGATCGAGAGCAGTTCTTTTTTCATCACGTAGGTGGGATCGCTGCACAGCGCGTAGAAAATCAGCGTGTCCCATGCCGATTGGTGCTTGCACGCGAGCAAAGCCGGGCCTTCGAGCAGATCGACGCGGCCGACCAGGCGATGTTCGAGCCTGCAGATATGCTTGAGGCCCCACACGACGGTCTTGGTCCAGATGCGCGCGATGAAATGCACGCCGCGCCGATCCATGAAATGGCAGGGCAGCGAGGATATCAGCAACAGCGCCGTCGCCCCGAAAAACCAAATGTTGAACAAAAACGAGCGCAGCTGGATCATGGATTGGCATCCGCAAAAGCAAGGAAGGGGCGCAGCAAGGCCCCGAGATATTTGTGGTACTCGGCCTGCAGCAGCGCATAGGTGCCGGGCCAGCGCCACCATTCTTCGATGTGGAAATTTTCGGGATAGACAGGCTGGGCCACGAGATCGATGTCCGGCATCGCGCGGCGGAATTCGAGCGTGGCGCGCCGCATATGGTAGTTGGCCGTGACGAGCCGCAGCGAGGTAATCTTTTCGCGCGCGACAAAAGCCGCGGCCTCGCGCGCATTGCCTTGGGTCGAGTCCGCGTCGTAGCCAAGCTCGACGCAGCACTCGAGCGCCCCCGGCCCTTGGCGCGCCACGCGCAGCAGCTCCTGCAGCTCGACATGGCGGTTGACGCCCGAGACCAGCAGCTTGCGCGCCTTGCCCTCGGCCATCAGCCGCAGGCCTTCGCGCAAGCGCAGCTGGCCGCCGGTCAGCACCACGATCGCGTCGGTCGCGCGCGCATCGACCGGGCCCTCGCGCGGGATCGTGGCGGCGAACCACACGAGCCCGCCCAAATAGAGCAAGCCCAGCACGGCCGCCGCCCCCGTCAAGCGCAAGAGCGAGGCCATGCGCCGTCAGCCCAGCAGCGCGGCAACCGCCGCGCCGAGATCTTCGTGCACGCCCACGGGAAGGACGGCATCGGGCAGGCCCGCAGCCAAGGTCTTGGCACCGTGGCCGGTGCGCACGAGATGGCGCGGGCAACCGATCGCGGCGGCGGCCTGCAGATCGCGCAGACTGTCGCCGATGAAAGGTGTCGCGGGCGCGTCGGCCGCGAACATCGCAAGCGCCTCGATCAGCATGCCAGGGGCGGGCTTGCGGCGCGTCGAATGAGGGCCAGGGGCGTCGGGGCAATGGAAAATCGCATCGAGCTTGGCGCCCTCGCGCGCAAGCCCCTCGCGCAAGGCGTCGTGGATGCGCGCGAGCATCGCCTCGTCGAAAATGCCGCGCCCGATCGGCGACTGGTTTGTGCACACCGCCACGGCATAGCCCGCGCGATTGAGGCGCGCCACGGCCGCCGCCGCCCCGGGCAGCAGCACAAGCTCGCCCGGATGCTTCACGTAATCGGCACGATCGACGTTCAGCACGCCGTCGCGATCGAGGAGGACGAGTCGGGCCATGGTTTTTCCGAATCTACAGGATACGCGCAAGATTGCGCATCACCGTGCCGTAGGCAGCGGCGGCGGCAACCAAGGTGGCGGCAAACGGCACGCTTGCCAGCAGCAGCCAATCGCTCCAGCCCAACGCCGGCAGCGGAAAGGCAAGTGTCGCACCGCTGCTGGCGACGGCCGAGGCTGCAACCAGAACGAGGGCCGCCCCGGCAGCGCCGAGGCCAGCCCCCGCAAAAGCCAGCCGCATCGCCGCACGCGCGAACTGCACGGCGATGTAGCCGTCGGGCGCGCCGACAAGATGCAGCAGATCGACCGCCTCGCGATGCATGGCAAGGCCCGCGCGCGTGGCGAAGGCCACGCAGCTTGCCGCCGCCAAACCGACGGCTGCGAGCACGATCGCCGCCACGAGCCCGGCCGCGCGCGCCAAGGCCAAAAAGCCGCCAAGCCAGCGTCCATGGTCGTCGATCGCCGCGTCCGGCACGGCCGCCTCCAAACGCTGACCCAGCGCGGCGAGATTGGGCGCAGCCCCTGCGACAAGCCGTACATCGATCAGCACCGGGATCGGCAGATCCTGGAGGTTGCCGGCCCCAAGCCACGGGCTCAACAACGCTTCGGCGGCCGCGCGCGAGATTTGGGTTGCTGCCGCGACGGACGGGTCGGCGCGCAAAAGCGCCAGCACAGGGGCGGGGTCGGCGCCGGCCGGCAGCTCGACCGTGAGCGTGCCCGCGAAGTTCGCCTGCCAGCGTTTGGCGGTCCCCGACAAAGCGAGGGCAAGCCCGAGGGCGAGTGTGGCGAGGAACGCAAGGGCCGCGACGACGGCTGCGATCCAGCGCCGCTCGCGGTCGCGTTCCAACGCTAGCTCGCTGCCGCGTCCGAAGCCGAAAACCGCCATGGCGCTTACGCCGCCTTCGCGATTTGCACGAGCGCACCAGCTTCCAGCCGCAGCTCGGGATGGCGCGACTCGTGCACCAATTGCATGTTGTGCGTCGCGACCACGATCGTCGTGCCGAGGCGATTGAGCTCCTCGAACAGCCGCATCAAACGCAATGCAATGCGGTCGTCGACGTTGCCGGTCGGCTCGTCCGCGATCAGCAGCTTCGGCCGTCCGATCACCGCGCGCGCGATCGCAACACGCTGCTTTTGCCCGCCCGACAAGGTCGGCGGCAGCGCATCGAGATGCTCGCCCAAGCCGACCCAGACCAAAAGTTCGGCGGCATGCTCGCGCAGCTGCGTTTCGTCGGCCCCCTGCACGCGCAGCGGCAAGGCGACATTGTCGATGACCGACAGATGGTCGAGCAGGCGGAAATCCTGGAACACGGTGCCGATACGCCGGCGCAAGCCCGGCAGATCGCGCCGCGCCATGCGCGCCACGTCGCGCCCGAACATATGCACCGTGCCGCGGCTCGGCAGGCGCGCCAAATAGAGCAACGACAACAGCGACGATTTGCCGGCCCCCGACGCCCCGGTCAGAAAATGGAAACTGCCGGGCTGCAGCGCGAAACTTACATCGCGCAGCACTTCGGGCCCTAGGCCGTAGCGCAAGCCCACTTGTTGGAAGACGATCATTGGCAGGGGCGATGCTGGCACGCGCGGGCAAGACGGCGCAAGCTTGCCCCCGTGCCGTCTAAGGTCCTATAAAAGCCTTATGATTCTGGCGTGCCCGACTTGCTCTACGCGCTTTCGTGTGCCCGACGAGGCTCTCGGCAATGCCGGGCGCACCGTGCGGTGCGGCAATTGCGGCCATAGCTGGCACCAAAAACCGCGCCAGGCGATCCTCGAAGTCAATCCGCGCTTCCCCAAAACCGCCAAGCGGATGCGCCAATCCTTCGGCGACGACGAACAGCTCGACATGCCGGAGGCGCCCGGGCGCGGCTATTCGCCGCCCCCGCCGCCCCCGCCGCCGCCGCCCCCACCAATGGAAAGGCAGATGCCGGCCCCGCGGCCGCCGCCGCCGCCGATGGAGGAACCCGAAGACCCGGTTCCGGCAGCGCAGAGCTTCCAGCGCACGATGGACGCGGTGCGCGAAACTCTTGCCGCCGAGTCCGACCCGATGCCGGCCGCCCTTAAACCGGCGGACGAGGCGACGGCGCCGCCGCCCAAGCGCCGCTCGATCGCGGCAGCGATCGGCTGGCTGCTCTTTGCGCTGACCACGTCGGTGATCGGGGTCGGGATTTTCGCGCAGACCGAAATCATGGCGCGCTTCCCCGAAACGCGCCCGATCTACCAAGCGCTGCAGTTTGCCGTGCCGCTGCCCGGCGAAGGGCTCGAGGTCGTCTCGCCCGTGCCGACGCGCGGCACGCTCGACGGCGCACCGGCCCTGCTCGTGACCGGCCGCGTGCGCAACGCAACCGACCTGCCGCGCAATGTGCCGCAAATGCGCGCCGTGCTGCGCGACGCAAGCGGCGCGGAAGTCGCCGGCTGGGAATTCGCCGCCGAAATAGCGCGGCTCGAGCCGGGTGCCGAAGCGATGTTCGCAACCCAGCTTGCGAACCCGCCCGCCGGTGCGAACCAGCTTCAGATCTTGTTCTTGGACAAATACTGACTCAGCATGCGCTGGGCGGCCGGGCTGTCCCATGCGGCCGCCCCTTCAAGCCGGCCGCGCTCGAACCCGTCGGGGTCGATCACGATCGTCGTCGGCATGCCGCGCACCGCAAAAGCGCGCATCGACGCCCCTGACGGATCGAGATAGACGGGCAGATTGGCAAGCGCATTGACCGCGAAGAACGGTGCGACTTGGCGCAAGCCCCCGCGATCGACCGAAATCGCCAGCACGGAAAGACCGGCTTCGCCCATCTGCACCTGCAGCCGATCGAGCGACGGCATCTCCTCCACGCATGGCGGGCACCATGTTGCCCAATAATTGAGGACCACGACGCGGCCGCGAAAATCGCCTAGCCCAAGCGTACGCCCGTCGGCGTCTTGGAACGAAATCTCGGGCGGGCGCACGGGCTCGCGATGCGCCTTGAACGGCCCCATCTTGCCGGCAAAGCCCGGGGCCTGGGCGAAAACACTTGATCCCTTTGCGCCAAGCGCTAGGGTCGCGCCCGCCGCCAGGGCCAGGACCGTTCGCCGGTTGGTCTTCGCGTTATGCATGCTGCTAATATAGGTCGCCATGGCCCGCCCGACAAAGACTTCTCGCCCCAAGACCGCCGCTAAAGCCAACCCAATGTGGGGCGGGCGCTTCGGCGTTGCCCCCGACGCGATCATGCAGAAGATCAATGCGTCGATCGACGTCGACCGGCGGCTTTATGCCGAAGACATTGCAGGCTCGACCGCGCACGCCAAAATGCTGGCGCGCACGAAGATCCTGAAGGCCAAGGACGTCGCCGCGATCGTGCGCGGCCTCGAAGAGGTGCGCCGCGAAATCGAGCAGGGCGAATTCCTGTTCAAGACCGAGCTCGAAGACATCCACATGAATGTCGAATCGCGGTTGGCCGACCTGATCGGCGAGCCCGCCAAGCGGCTGCATGTGGCGCGCTCGCGCAACGACCAAGTGGCGCTGGACTTCAAAATGTGGGTGCGCGGCGCGTGCGACCGCGCGGAAGCAGCCCTTCGCGAATTCCAGCGCGCCCTCATCGACAAGGCCGCCCTCCATGCGGGCACGGTGATGCCAGGCTTCACCCATCTGCAGCCCGCCCAGCCCGTCACGTTCGGCCATCATCTGATGGCTTATGTCGAGATGGCGGGCCGCGACCGCGCGCGCTTTGCCGATGCGCGCCGCCGCATGAACGAATGCCCGCTGGGGGCTGCCGCCCTTGCCGGCACCTCGTTCCCGATCGACCGCGACTTCACGGCGCGCGAGTTGGGCTTCGAGCGGCCGACCGCCAATTCGCTCGACAGCGTCGCCGACCGCGATTTCGCGCTCGAGTTTCTGGCGGCTGCCGCGATCGCGGCGTTGCACCTGTCGCGGCTTGCCGAAGAAATCGTGTTCTGGACCGGGCCGCAATTCGGCTTCGCGCGCCTGTCGGATGCGTGGACGACAGGCTCTTCGATCATGCCGCAGAAGCGCAATCCGGACGCAGCCGAACTTGTGCGCGCGTCCACGGGCCGCCTGCTCGGTTCGTTCATCGGGCTTGCCACGGTCATGAAGGGGCTGCCGCTCACCTATTCCAAAGACATGCAGGAAGACAAAGCGCGCTGCTTTGCAGCCGCCGACGCGCTGATGCTCGGGATCGGCGCCATGACCGGCATGATCGACGACATCTCGGTCGATGCCGCGCGCATGAAGGCGACGGCAAGTGCCGGCTTCACGACCGCGACCGACTTGGCCGACTGGCTCGTGCGCGTGCTCGGCATGCCGTTTCGCGAGGCGCATCACGCGACGGGCCGCATCGTGCGCCGCGCCGAGGAAAAAGGCTGCGACATCGCCGATCTGTCGCTTGCCGACATGCAGGCGATCGAGCCGCGCATCGACAAATCGGTGTTCAAAGTGCTCGGCGTGGAAAACTCCGTTGCGAGCCGCACGAGTTTCGGCGGCACGGCCCCTGCCAATGTGAAGAAGGCCGTCGCGGCCGCGCGCCGGAGGTTCCTGTGAAGCGCCTCGTCGCGGCCGGCCTGGCATTGGCGCTGGTTCTGGGCGTTGCCGCTTGCGGGCGCAAGGGCGATCCCGAAGCGCCGGCCAATGTCGATCCGCGCTTTCCGCGCGCCTATCCCGGCAACGCGCCGCGCGCCCCCGCCCCGCCCCCAACGATCGACGACAATTTCATTCCGAGAACGACACCATGAGCATCGGCTTTACGCGCAAAAACGCTGCCCTCCAGTGCGACGGGGTGGCGGTCTCGAAACTCGCCGCCGAATACGGCACGCCCTTGTGGCTCTACAGCCAGTCGGTGCTGGAAGCACGCTACAAGCTGTTCGCGGCGAGCTTGGCCGATCTCAAGCCGACGATCTGCTACGCGCTCAAAGCCAACTCGAACCAGGCCGTGATCGCCACGTTTGCGAAACTGGGCGCCGGTGCCGACATCGTGTCGGCCGGCGAATTGCTGCGCGCCTTGCAGGCGGGCGTGCCGCCGCACAAGATCGTGTTTGCGGGCGTGGGCAAGTCGGCCGAGGAAATGGCGCTCGCCCTCGATGCGGGCATTCTCCAATTCAACGTCGAATCGGGCGAGGAACTGGCACGCCTGTCGGCCGTGGCCCAGGCCCAGCACGGCGTTGCCCGCGTGGCCTTGCGCGTCAATCCGAACGTCGATGCCAAGACGCACAAGAAAATCACGACCGGCAAAACCGAAAACAAATTCGGCATCGAGATCGCGCACGCGATGGCGCTTGCCGACCAAGCGCGCAGCCTGAAAGGCATCGCCATCGAGGCGATCTCGACGCATATCGGAAGCCAGATCACCGACGTGACCCCCTATCGCGCGGCGTTCAAACGCATGGCCGACATGGCGACGGCTTTGCGCGCGCAAGGGCACGCGCTGAAGCGCATCGATTTCGGCGGCGGGCTTGGCGTCGTCTACAAGGACGAAACGCCGCCCGATCTGAAAGCCTACGCGTCGGCCGTACGCGCGGCCGTCAAAGGCCTGGGCCTCGATCTGATCGTCGAGCCGGGGCGCTGGCTCGTGGCCGATGCGGGTGCCCTCGTGGCGCGCGTCGAATACGTCAAGAAGGGCTCGGCCAAGAGCTTCGCCATTCTCGATGCGGCGATGAACGATCTCATCCGACCCACGCTCTACGAAGCTTGGATGCCGATCGAACCGGTCGCGGCACCGCGCAAGGGCAAGAAGCGGCTCTACGACGTGGTGGGGCCGGTCTGCGAGTCCGGCGATTTCTTCGCGCACGACCGCTTGCTGCCGCCGCTCGACCAGGGCGATCTCGTGGCCGTGCGCCAGGCGGGCGCTTACGGGGCCGTGATGTCGTCCACCTACAACGCGCGTCCGCTCGCCCCCGAAGTGCTCGTGAAGGGCAAAAAGCACGCGCCCGTGCGCGCGCGCCAGACGCTGGCCGAGCTGATCGGCCAGGATGCGCTCGCACCCTGGCAGACGAACAGCAAGCGCAAGCGCTAGCCGAAGATAAAGTCGTCCGACATCGACGCGAGGTCGGCGACGCTCTTGCCGAGGATCGTGACCGAACTGCCGGTCGCAAGGCTCAGCAGCAAGCCGCCCGACACGTCGCTTGCCACGTCGGCCACGCCTGCCAGCGAGTTGAAGTCCTTGAAGCCGCTAAGATCGATCTTGTCGCCGGCCGTGTAGTCCGCGATCGTGTCGGCTCCGGCCGAGGCCGCGAACGTGTCCACGCCCGCACCGCCGCTCAGATAGTCGTTGCCGTTGCCGCCGTCGAGATAGTCGCGGCCCGAGCTGCCGTAGAGCTGGTCGGCCCCGCCGCCGCCGAGGATGGCGACGTCGAGATTGCCCGACACGATGACCGTGTCGGCCCCGCTGCCGCCGACGATCGCTTCGATGTTGGCGACCGTCACGGTGTTGGTGCCGTTGGCGAGGATCAGCGTGTCGCTGCTGCCGCCCAGATCCATCGTACCCGACGTGACGACCGTGCCGAGCGAGACCGTGTCGTCGCCGCTGTTGCCGATGACCGTTTCCACGCTCGTGAGGGTGACGGTGTTGCCGCCCGCACTCAGCGTCACGCGGTCGTTGCCGTTGCCGAGATCGATGCGCTGGCCCGCCGTGTAGGAGCTCGTGAGGCGCACATCGTCGTTGCCCGTGCCGCCGACGATGATTTCGATGTTCGCGACCGTGATCGTGTTGTCGAAGTCGCCCAGCACCAGACGGTCCGCACCGCCGCCGAGATCGATGGTGCCTTGGACGAGCGCGTCGCCCAGCGTCAGCGTGTCGTTGCCGTTGCCCGCGACCAGCGTTTCGACGTTGAAGATGGTGACCGTGTTGTTGCCGGTCCCGAGCGTCAGCGAGTCGTAGCCTGCACCCATATCGACGACGCTGCGCAAGGTGGACGCTGCGAGCGTGATCGAGTCCGCACCCGAAGCGCCGTAGATCGATTCGGCGTTCGCGACGGTGAGCGTGTTGCCGCCGGCCGCAAGCGTGAGCGTGTCCGTGCCCGCACCGAGGTCGAACGTCTCGCCGCCGGTGAAGACGGTGCCGAGCGTGACGTTGTCGGTCGAAGCACCGCCGGTCAGCGCTTCGACGTTGAGAAGCGTTACCGTGTTTACGAAGTCGCCGAGCACGACGCGGTCGTTGCCGATCGCAAGATCGATCGTAGCACCCACAAGCGCCGTGCCGAACGTGACGACATCCGCACCCGAGCTGCCGACCAGCGTTTCGACATTGAGAACCGTGAGCGTGTTCGCAAAATTGCCGAGCACGAGGCGGTCGTTGCCCACACCGAGATCGACCGTACCGCTTTGGAAGGCCGCACCCAGGATCACCGTATCGGCACCCGAACCGCCGACCAGCGTTTCGATGTTCACGAGCGTGATCGTGTTGCCGCCGTCGGCGAGCGTGAGCTTGTCGCCGCCCGCACCCAGATCGAACGTGTCGCCGGTGACGTAGGTGGTGCCGAGCGTGATGTCGTCGCCGAACGAGCCGCCGACGATCGTCTCGACATTCGAGACCGTGATCGTGTTGGCGAAATTGCCGAGCGACAGGCGGTCGTAGCCGCTGCCCAGATCGAAGAAGCCGCTCGTGATCGCCGTGCCGAGGGCGATCGTGTCGGTCCCGGTCGAGCCGGTCAGCGTTTCGACCCCGCCCACGGTGAGCGAGTTGTTGCCGGCCGCCAGCACAAGCGCGTCGCGGCCCGAGCCCAGATGCACGGCACCGTTGGTCATGACCGAGCCGAGCGTGACCGTATCGTCGCCGTTGCCGCCGGCCAAAGCCTCGACATTGGTGACGGTGATGCGGTTGCCGCTGTCGGCGAGCGTGAGCGTGTCGGAGCCGTTGCCGAGATTGAAGGTCTCGCCGCCGGTGTAGGACGTGCCGAAGGTGACGTTGTCGCTGCCCGTACCGCCGACCAAAGCTTCGACGTTGGTGACGGTCAGGGTGTTGGCGAAATTGCCGAGCACGAGCCGGTCGCTGCCGGCCCCGAGATCGATCGAACCTTGCGTGATTGCGGTCGCAAGCGTGACGGTGTCGGCGGCCGTGCCGCCGGTTACGGTCTCGATATTGCGGATCGTGATCGTGTTGGCCGCATTGGCGAGCGTGAGCTCGTTGAGGCCGCCGCCGAGATCGAACTGATCGCCGGAATTGTAGGCGGCCGACAGCGTCACATTGTCGTTGCCCGAGCCGCCGACGACGGTCTCGACATTCACGAGCGTGACGCTGTTGTCGAAGTTGCCGAGGATCAGGCGGTCGCTGCCCGCCCCCAGATCGATGGCACCGCTGGTGATGGCCGAGCCGAGCGTGATCGTGTCGGCACCCGAGCCCGCGACGATCGTCTCGACGTTCGACAAGGTGAGGCGGTTGGTGCCCGAGACGAGCGTGACGCGGTCGTTGCCGAAGCCCAAATCGATGTTGCCGTTGGTCATGGCACCGGTCAGCGTCACCGCATCGTCGCCCGAACCGCCGTAGATCGTCTCGATATTGGCGACCCGGATCGTGTTGGTGCCGTCGCCAAGGGCAAGCTGGTCGCTGCCGTTGCCGAGATCGAAAAGCTCGTTGCCGCTGTAGGCCGTGCCGAGCACGATGTTGTCGGCGCCCGTGCCGCCGACCAGCGTTTCGATGTTGGTGATGGTAAGCGAATTGGCGTAGTTGCCGAGCACGAGGCGGTCGTTGCCCGCGCCGAGATCGATGCTGCCGTCGGTCATGGCGGTGCCGAGCGTGACCGTATCGGCACCAGTACCGCCGACGATGGTTTCGACGTTCGTGGCCGTGATCGCGTTCGCGGCGTCCGCCAGCACGAGCGCGTCGTTGCCGCCCCTGAAGTCGAAGGTCTGGCCCGACGCGAAGCCCGAAACCAGCGACACCGTATCGTCGCCCGAACCGCCGACGACGGTTTCGATGTTGACGATCGTGACCGTGTTCGTGAAGTCGCCGAGCACCAGGCGGTCGCTGCCGCCGCCGAGATCGAGCTGGCCCGACGTGACGGCCGAGCCCATCGTGATCGTGTCGGCGCCCGCACCCGCGACGAGATTTTCGACATTGGCGACCGTCAGGCGATTGTCGCCCGCGGCCAGCACGAGCCGGTCGGTCCCTTCGCCCAAATCGACGAGGCCGTTGGTGAGCACGGTGCCCATCGTGACCGTGTCGTAGCCGCCTTGGCCGACGATCGTTTCGACGTTGGTGACCGTGACCGTGTTGTCGGCATCGGCTAGCACGAGGCGATCGCTGCCGCTGCCGAGATTGAAGGTTTCGCCCGCGACGAACCCGGTGCCGAGCGTGACGCTGTCGTTGCCGGTGCCGCCGATGATCGCCTCGACATTGGTGACGGTCAGCGAATTGGCGTAGTTGCCGAGCACGAGGCGGTCGGTGCCGGTCCCGAGATCGATCGAGCCGTCGACGATGCCGGTCCCCAGCGCCAACGTGTCGTTGCCGGTACCGCCCGTGACGATTTCGACATTGAGGATCGTGAGCGTGTTGGCGGCACCCGCCAATGTCAGCATGTCGCGCCCGCCGCCGAGATCGACCGTGCGGCCGTCGGTGAGGGCAGCCGTCAGCGTCACGTCGTCGGCCCCCGTGCCGCCGACGACGGTCTCGACATTGACGAGCGTGAGCGTGTTGTTGAAGTTGCCGAGGATGAGCCGGTCGCTGCCCACGCCCAGATCGACCGTGCCGGTTTCGATGGCCGAGCCCAGCGTGATCGTGTCGGCACCCGAACCCGCGATGATCGTTTCGACGTTCGTGACCGTCAGGCGGTTGCCGCCCGAGGACAGGATCAGCGCATCCGCACCGTCGCCAAGATCGATCAAGCCGCTGGTGGTGGCAGACGCCAGCGTCACCGTGTCGTAGCCGTAGCCGCCGACGACCGTTTCGATGTTCGCGACAGTGACCGTGTTGCCCGAGTCGAACAGCACGAGGCGGTCGTTGCCGGCCGCAAGGTTGAAGGTTTCGCCGGCCGTGTAGCCCGTGCCGAGCGTGACGTTGTCGCTGTTGGAGCCGCCGACGAGGCTTTCGACGTTCGTGACCGTCAGCGAATTGGCGAAATTGCCGAGCACCAGACGGTCGGTGCCGTCGCCCAGATCGACCGAGCCGCCGACGACTGCCGAGGCAAGCCACACCGTGTCGTTGGCGGTACCGCCGACGACCGTCTCGACATTGAGGGCGGTCATGTTGTTGGCGGCGTCGGCGAGCGTGAGCTTGTCGCTGCCCGAACCCAGATCGACCGTTTGGCCCGCGTTGAACGCGTTGGCCAACGTCACGTCGTCGGCGACCGTGCCGCCGACGACCGTTTCGACGTTCACGGCCGTGACCGTGTTGGCGAAGTTGCCGAGGATCAGACGGTCGGAACCGGCCCCCAGATCGATCTGGCCCGAGGTGATCGCCGAGCCGAGCGTGATCGTGTCCGCACCCGAATTGGCGACGAGCGTTTCGACGTTCGTGACCGTGATGCGGTTGCCGCCGGCTGCAAGAACCAGCGTGTCCGAGCCGCCGCGCAGATCGAACTGGCCCGACGTCATCGCCGCACCCAGCGTCACCGTATCGTCGCCCGCCGCACCGATCACGGTTTCGATATTGACGACCGTGATGGTGTTTTCGCCGTCGGCCAGCACCAGGCGGTCGTTGCCCGCACCGAGGCTGAAACTCTGCCCGCCAATGTAGGCCGTGCCGAGCGTAATGTTGTCGGTCCCCGTGCCGCCGACGATGCTCTCGACGTTGGTGATGGTGAGCGAGTTCGAGAAATTGCCGAGCACCACGCGGTCCGTGCCGTCGCCCAAATCGATCGAGCCGAAGCCCATCGCCGCACCGGTCGTCACCGTGTCGTTGGCCGTACCGCCGACGACCGATTCGACGTTGACCACCGTCAGCGTGTTGGCGTTGTCGGACAGCGTGAGCTGGTCGTTGCCGCCGTTGAGGTCGACCGTCTGGCCAGCCGCGTAGGCGTTCTGCAGCGTGACGTCGTCAGCACCCGAGCCGCCGACAACGGTCTCGACATTCACGAGCGTGACCGTGTTGCTGAAATTGCCGAGGATCAGGCGGTCGTTGCCGCCCGCAAGATCGATATTGCCGGTCGACACGACCGAGCCCAGCGTGACCGTATCGTTGCCGGTACCCGCGACGAGCGTTTCGACGTTCGACACGGTGAGGCGGTTGTTGCCGTTGGCGAGCGTAAGCTGGTCGCTGCCGCCGCGCAGATCGACGAGACCCGCCGTGATAACGGCGCCCAGCGAAACCGTGTCGTTGCCGGCCCCGCCGATCGTGGTTTCGATATTGACGAGGGTCAGCGAATTGTCGCCGTCGTCGAGCACGAGGCGGTCGTTGCCGGCACCCAGATTGAAAGTTTCGCCGCTCTGGTAGGCCATGCCGAAAGTGATGCTGTCGGCCCCCGTGCCGCCGATCAGCGTTTCGACGTTCGTGACCGTGAGCGTGTTCGAGAAATTGCCGAGCACGAGGCGGTCATTGCCGGCGCCGAGATCGATCGAGCCCGTCGACTGCGCGGTCGCCAGCGTGACCGTGTCGTCGCCCGCACCGCCCATGATCGATTCGATGTTGAACGCCGTCACCGTGTTGCCGGTGTCGGCGAGCGTGAGATAGTCCGAACCCGTCTGCAGGTCGATCCGCTCGCCTGCCAGATAGCCCGAAGCCAGCGTGACGCTGTCGGCAGCCGAACCGCCGACGACGGTCTCGACATTGACGACCGTCAGCGTGTTCGCGGTGTTGCCCAGGATCAGGCGGTCGGCACCGCCGCCGAGATCGACAGTGCCGTCGGTGAAGGCGGTACCGAGTGTAATCGTGTCCGCACTCGAACCTGCGATCAGGGCTTCGACGTTCGACACCGTGATGCGGTTCGTGCCCGCAGCCAGCACCAGCGTGTCCGTGCCGCCGCGCAGATCGACGAGGCCGCCGGTCATGACGGCGCCGAGCGTGACCGTATCGTCGCCCGCAGCGCCGATGATGGTTTCGATATTGGCGAGAGTCACGGCGTTGTCGCCGTCGGCAAGCGTCAGGCGGTCGCTGCCGGCCCCGAGATTGAAGGATTCGCCGCCCATATAGACGGTGCCGAGCGTCACATTGTCCGCCCCGGTACCGCCGACCAGCGTTTCGACGTTCGTGACCGTGAGCGTGTTCGCGAAATTGCCGAGCACCAAACGGTCGGCCCCGTCGCCGAGATCGATCGAGCCGTTTGCAATGGCGGCGGCCAGGGCAACCGTGTCGGCATTGACGCTGCCGACGATGGTTTCGATGTTGGCAGCCGTGACGGTGTTGGCGAAGTCGCCGAGGACAAGCGTGTCGTTGCCACTGCCGAGATCGATGGTTGCCGTGCCCGAATAAGCGGTCGCGAGCGTCACGTTGTCGGCCCCGCCGCCGCCGACGATCACCTCGATATTGGCGAGCGTCACCGTGTTGCTGAAACCGCCGAGGATGAGGCGGTCGTTGCCGGCCCCCAGATCGATCGAGCCGTCGACGATCGCAGCGCCCAACGTGACCGTGTCGATCGCCGTGCTGCCGGTGATCGTCTCGACGTTCGAGACCGTCACGCGATTGCCGTTGCCGCCCAATGCGAGCGCGTCGCTGCCTGCGCGCAGGTCGACCGAGCCGCCCAGCATGCCGATGCCGAAGGTGACCGTGTCGTTGCCGGCCCCGCCGACGATGGTTTCGATGTTGGTGACCGTCAGCGTGTTGTCGGCGTCCGACAGCACGAGCCGGTCGTTGCCGCTGCCCAGATCGATCGAGCCGCCCACAAGGGCGCTGTCGATCGTGACCGAATCCGCACCCGAACCGCCGGTGATGGCCTCGACATTGGAGATGGTGAGGCGGCTGCCCGAATTGCTGAGGATGATCGCGTCGAACCCGTCGCCCAGGTCGACCGTGCCGCCGGTCAGGGCGGCCGTGAAGGTTACCGTATCGTCGGCGGCGTCCCCAACCATGGTCCCCAGACTCGAATAGCTGTAGCTGCCGCCGGTCGAAGGGAGTGTCACGATGGATGAGGACATTTGCGGGCAATCCTTGAAATGGTGATCTGTGGCACCCTCCATCGCAAGCCCTGGACCATGTAACAATCCAATAAATTCAATAGGTTGAAATGTTTCAGCAGGCGCCATCGATGCCGACCGGCAGGAACCGACCGGCAGATTCTGCCGGGTGCTGCCACGCCGTCACGGTAGACACCTCCCATTTGGCCTGCGCATGATTGTTGCAAGACGACGCTCGACGACTCGTTTTTGCGACGCCGCGTTCTACTTTCGATGGGGTGCAAATGCCTCAAACGCCGCAAATGCCGCCGACCGGTCCGGGCCTCGCCCGGGTCCCCGCCCTGCTGTGGCGTGCACGGCTGGCGCTGGCGTGGGAAAGGCTCTGGCCCGCTCTGTGGCCGACCTTCGCAGTCCTCACCCTCTTTATAGCCGTCGCCCTGTTCGACCTGCTGCCGCGTCTGCATTGGCTCGGCCACGGGGCGACCTTGCTGCTGTTCGGTGCGGCTCTCGGCATTGCCTTGTGGTACGCGCGCGACGCCTTCCGCCTGCCGGACCCGGCTGCTGCAAGGCGGCGTGTGGAAACCGCGAGCGGCCTTGCCCATCGCCCGCTTGCAACCCTCGACGACCGCCTGCCGCCGGGCTCCAACGATGCGATGGCGCAGGCTTTGTGGGCCGCCCATCGCGCGCGCGTGGCACGCATGCTGGCAAGCTTGCGCGCCGGGTGGCCGCATCCGGGCATGGCGATGCGCGATCCGCTGGCTCTTCGCGTTGTGTTGGGTCTCGTCTTGATCGTGGCGGTTGCCGTTGGCGGCGACCGGGCCGGGCGCAATTTTGCGCGCGCTTTGTCGCCGGGGGTGGAAACGATCGCAGCGCTGCCGGGCACGCTCGATTTGTGGATCACGCCGCCGGCCTATACAGGCCTGCCGCCCGTTCTGCCGCGCCTCGAAGCCAATGAAATCGTGGTTCCTGTCGGCAGCCAGGTGATTGCCCAGGTTGCGGGCGGAAAGGGTCAGCCACGTCTGGTCGTCGACACAAACGTGCAAGCCTTCGCGCCGATGGAAAACGTCGCGCTCGCCGCCGCTGCACCGGCTGGGCCTGCGAGCCTGCAAGCTTGGCGCGTGGCCGCCGACCTCAAAGAGGGCCAGCGCCTGACGATCGAACAGGGCAACGGCACGCTTGCTTCGTGGGCGCTGCGTTTGATCCCCGACGCGCCGCCGACGGTCGAGTTCGCTGCACCGCCGCAGCGCAATCCGCGCGCCGCCGTGCGCATGGAATACCGCGCGCGCGACGATTACGGCCTCTCGGGCGTGGTCGCCGAAATCCGCCGCCCGGCCGATGCCAAGCCAGGCCCGGGAGCGCCCATCGATCTTGCGTTGCCGCTCGCGGCCTTGCGCGCCAAAGAAAGCACCGCCATCAGCCTGCACGACCTCACCAGCCACCCGTGGGCCGGGCTCGATGTGCGCGTGACCTTGCGCGCATCCGACGAAACCGGCCAGACGGGCGTGTCCGAAACGCTCGATTGGGTGCTGCCCGAACGGCTGGCGCGCCGTGATCGAACAGCGCAAATTGCTGATCGGCAATCCGGAGCTGCGCACGGGGGTTGCCCGCGCACTCGCGGCCATCGGCCTCAATCCTGCGCAATATGCCGACGACCAGACCGTCTTCTTGGGCCTGCGCATCGCCTCGTTGCGCTTGATGCGCGCCGATCCCGCCAATCTCGGCGACGTCCTTGAAGACGTGCAAGGGCTGATGTGGGAAACGGCCTTGCGCATCGAAGACGGCCGCCAATCCGGCACCGAGCGCGAATTGCGGGCACTCATGGAGCGGCTGCAGGAAGCGCTCGCCAAAAACGCGCCCGACGCCGAAATCGAGCAGTTGATGCGCGAATTACAGGCGGCGATCGACCGCCATCTGCGCGCCATGCTCGAGCAAGCGCTGCGCAACCCCGACCAAAACCGCCAGCCGCCCGACCGCAACGCCCAGCGCATGGAGCGCCAGGATCTGCAGAAGCTGCTCGACCAAGCACGCCAGCTCGCGCGCACAGGGGCACGCGATGCCGCCCGCGATCTGCTGTCGCGGCTGCAGCAGATGCTCGAAAATCTGCGCGTGCAGCAAGCGCAGCGCGAAGGCAACCAGGACGGCCAGCCCGGCGACGGCCAGGCGCAGGAAATGATGAAGAGCCTGCAGGAGATGATGCGCCGCCAGCAGAGCCTGATCGACCGCACGTTCCGCCGCTCGCAGCAGAACCGGCCCGGCCAGTTCCGCCCCGGCCAGCAAGGCCAACAGGGCCAGCAAGGGCAACAAGGCCAGCAGGGTCAGCAAGGTCAACAGGGCGAAGGCGACGGCGAAGGCGATGCCGCCGAACAGGAAGCGCTGCGCGGTGCGCTTGCCGATCTGATGGGCCAGCTCGGCGACATGATGGGCCAAGTGCCCGACGGCTTCGGGCGCGCCGAACGTTCGATGCGCGACGCGCAAGGCCAATTGCAGCGCGGCGCACCCTCGCGCGCGCTCCGCCCGCAAATGGAAGCGCTCGACCAAATGCGCTCGGCCGCACGCGACGCCATGCGCCAGATGATGGAACGTTTCGGCCAGGCCGAAGGCGAAGGGGCCGGCGACGACGCCTTCAACCAGCAGCAGGCCGAAGACCGCGATCCCTTGGGCCGCGGCCCCGACGGCAACAACGGCACCTTGTCGGACAGCTACCAGCGTGTGCCCCAAGTCGGCGAAGGCCAATTGCTGCGCTCGCAGGAAATTCTCGACGAGCTGATCCGGCGCCTGGGCGAACGCAGCCGCCCGACGGTCGAACGCGACTATCTCGAACGCCTGCTGCGGCGTTTCTAGAAGCACGATGTTCGATGTTGCGAACCTGCTGCTGTTTCTTGCGGCCACCCTTGTGATCGCGATCACGCCGGGTCCCGGGATCTTCTACGTTGCCGCGCGCAGCCTTGCCGGCGGCCGGCGCGACGGGCTTGCGTCGAGCTTCGGCACCGGCCTTGGCGGGCTTGTGCATGTGGCCGCAGGGGCGGTCGGCGTCTCGGCATTGATGCTCGCAAGTGCGCAAGCCTTCACGCTGCTCAAGATCGCGGGGGCCATCTATCTTGTGTGGCTCGGCCTCCAAACCTGGCGCCAAGCGAGCGAACCTTTGACCGCCCCCGACGGGGCTGCGGCCGGTACGGCACGCGCCTTTCGCGACGGCATCGTCGTCGAGATTTTCAATCCCAAAACGGCCGCCTTTTTCCTCGCCTTCCTGCCGCAATTCGTCGATCCGCAGGCAGGCTCGGTCGCGCTTCAATTTGTCGTATTGGGCACGATTTCGGTGGCCCTCAACACCGGGGCCGACGTCGTCGTCGCGTTTGCGGCGTCGCAAGCGCGCGACGGGCTTGCGCGCTATCCCGTCGCCATCCGTCGCATCCGCCGGGGGGCCGGCGCCTCGATCGCAGCATTGGGGCTCGCCCTCGCCTTCGCGCGCAAGCCCGGCTAAGCGCCTAGAAAATCATATCCTCGCCGTCGCCGCCGCGCCCGCTCAGCACGATTTCGTTGCGCGCCGCGAGATCCTTGGCGAGATCGATGATGGCGCGCTGCGCCTCGCCCACCTCTTTGACGCGCACCGGGCCGAGGGCTGCCATGTCGTCGTGCAGCAACGTGGCCGCGCGCTCGGACATGTTGGCGAGGAAAATGTCGCGCACCTCTTCGGGCGCACCCTTGAGGGCGAGCGCCAGGCGCCTTTTGTCGATCGCGCGCAGCAGCGTCTGCACGCCCGCCGGCGCAAGGCGCGCCAGATCCTCGAACTTGAACATGCTGTCGCGCACTTTGTCGGCGATGTCGGGGGCGCGCTCTTCGAGCGCCCCCATGAAGCGCCGCTCGGTCGCCGATTCGAGCTCGTTGAAAATCTCGGCGACCGCCTCGTGGCTGTTCTTGCGCGGCGCCTTGGCGACGTTGCTCATGAATTCGTTGCGCAAGATCGCCTCGATCTCGTCGAGCACGTCTTTGGGCACGGTGTCGAGGCGCAGCATGCGCGTGACGACTTCCATCGCGAAATTGTCGTTGAGCTGCGAGAGCACCTTGGCGGCGTAGGCGGGCGTCACTTTCGACAGCACGACGGCCGCGGTCTGCGGATATTCGTTCTTGAGGTAGGCCGCGAGCATCTGCTCGGGCACGTAGGCGAGCTTGTCCCAGATCGTGCGCCCGCGGGGACCGCGAATATCGTCGAGAATGCCGCCGGCACGCTTGCCGAGCACCTTGCCCAAAAAGCGCTCGGTGCCTTCCATGGTCCCGGCAAGGCCGGACGCCTGGCCCATCTGGGCCGCAAAATCGCCGATCAGCTGCTCGATGACCTGGGCGCTGACCGCCCCCAAACCCGCCATGACGAGGGAGAGCTCTTTGATCTCCTCGTCGTCCATCATCGCGAAGATTTTGGTCGCACTTTCCTCGCCGACGGCCAAAAGCAGGATGGCCGCCTTTTCCGAGCCGGTCAAAGTCCGGTAGTCGTCAACGGTGCGCGATGAAGCCATAAGAAGGTCACTTTACGCCGATTCGTCCGCTTGGCAAAACGAGCGGGCGAAAACGGGCCTCGAATATCTTGCAAATCGCCGCAGTTCCCCTAAATGGAGGGTCGAACCGGCAAACGCACAAAAACGGTTTCTCCAGGGCAGCAGGGACGATGATCGAGATTCAGGGCCTGAAGAAATATTTCGGCCATATTCGCGCTGTCGACGACGTGTCGTTTTCGGTCGCGCGCGGCGAAGTGCTGGGGTTTTTGGGCCCCAACGGGGCCGGCAAATCGACGACCATGAAAATGGCGACGGGCTTCCTCGCCCCCACGGCCGGGACCGCGCGCATTTGCGGCTTCGACGTGCAGACCGATCCGGTCGCCGCCAAGCGCAAAATGGGCTACCTGCCCGAAGGGGCACCCGCCTATCCCGACATGACGGCGGCCTCGTTCCTGGATTTCATCGCCGCCATCCGCGGCTTCGACGGGGCCGAACGCGCCAAGCGCGTGGCGGCTTCGGTCGAACGCACGCAACTTGCGGGCATTCTCGACCAGTCGATCGACACGCTCTCGAAGGGCTTCAAACGGCGCGTGGGCCTTGCCCAGGCGCTCTTGCACGATCCCGACGTGCTGATCCTGGACGAACCCACCGACGGGCTCGATCCCAACCAGAAGCACGAGGTGCGCAACCTCATTCGCAGCATGGCGGCCGACAAGGCGATCGTGATCTCGACGCATATCCTCGAAGAGGTCGATGCGATCTGCACGCGCGCCATCATCATCGCCAAAGGCCGCGTGCTGGCCGACGGCACGCCCGAAGCGCTCGAGAAACGCTCGCGCTGGCACTATGCCGTGTCGTTCGTGACCGACGCTTCCGCGATCGACGCGTTGCAGGCAGCGCTCGGCGCGCATGCGGGCGTCGGCGGTTTCGAACGCGTGGCGGGCGAAGACGGCTTGGCCATGCTGACCGCCTTCCCGCGCGCCGGCGTGCCGATGCTGGCCGAGCTTGGCGCTATTGCGCGCAGCTGCGGCATTCGCATCGACGAGATCCGAGAAGAACGCGGCCGCCTCGACGAGGTGTTCCGCACCATCACCACCGCCGCCCGAGCAGCCTGACGCCATGCGCAATATCTGGTTCATCTTCAAACGCGAACTCGGCGGCTATTTCGCCACCCCGGTCGCCTACGTGTTTCTGGTCATCTTCCTGGTGCTGGCCAGCGTCTTTACCTTCTATCTCGGCAATTTCTTCGAGCGCGGCCAGGCCGATCTGCAGGCGTTTTTCTCGTTCCATCCGTGGCTCTATCTGTTCTTGATCCCGGCCATCGCGATGCGCCTCTGGTCGGAAGAGCGCCGCTCAGGGACGATCGAGCTCTTCTTGACGCTGCCGATCACCGTTGGCCAAGCGGTCGTCGGCAAGTTCCTCGCGGCCTGGGCTTTCGTGGTGTTGGCCCTCGCCCTCACCTTCCCGATCTGGATCACGGTCAACCGCTTGGGCGATCCCGACAACGGCATTGTGCTCGCAAGCTATGTGGGCTCGGCCATGATGAGTGCAGGGTATCTCGCCATCGGTTCGGCGATTTCGGCGACGACCAAGAGCCAGGTCGTCGCGTTTGTGGTCTCGGCCGCCGTGTGCTTCGTGTTCACGGTCGCGGGCACGCCTCTCGTGCTGTCGTTCTTCTCGGGCTGGGCGCCGGGTGCGCTCGTCGATGCGGTCGCGAGCTTCAGCTTCCTCACCCATTTCAACGCGATTTCGCGCGGCGTGATCGACCTGCGCGACGTCGTGTATTTCGTCTCGCTCGTCGCGGCGTGCCTGTTCGCCAATGCCGCGATCGTCGAATTGAAAAAGGCGGGTTGATCCGATGACTGGCAACGCTCCGTCCAATATCGCCGCCAAGCGTGCGGCCGCTGCGGGGGCAGGCATCGTCCTTGCCGCATTGCTGTTCGTCGTCGTCAACATGCTGGCCAATCTGTTGTTTGCCAGTGCGCGCCTCGATCTCACCTCGGATCGGCTCTTCACTTTGAGCCAGGGCACGCGTGCGATCCTCGGCAAAATCGAAGAGCCGATCGTGCTGCGCTTCTACTATTCCGAGCGCTTGGGCCGCGAAGTGCCGAGCTACGGCGTCTATGCCCAGCGCGTGCGCGAGCTGCTCGAGGAATACCGCAACAATGCGCGCGGCCGTCTGCGCCTCGAAGTGATCGACCCCGCGCCCTATTCGGACGAAGAAGACCGCGCCGTCGCCTTCGGCCTGCAAGGCGTGCCGCTCAATCAGCAGGGCGAAACGGTCTATTTCGGGCTCGTCGGCACAAACGGGGCCGACCGCGAAGAAACCATCCCGTTCTTCCAGCCCGAGCGCGAGCGCTTCCTCGAATACGATCTCACCAAGGCCGTCTACAATCTGTCGGTCGCGAAGAAGCCGCAGGTCGGCCTCCTGTCGAGCCTGCCGCTCGAGGGCGAGTTCCGCGGCCGCGGCCAGCCGAGCCCGCCTTGGGCCGTCTATACGCAGCTTGGCCAGTTTTTCGACATCCGCCCCGTGGCGCGCGACGCGGCCGAAATCCCGGCCGAGATCGGCGTGCTGATGGTCGTGCACCCGAAGAACCTGCCCGAACCCACGCTCTACGCGATCGACCAGTTCGTGCTGCGCGGCGGGCGCGCCCTCGTGTTCGTCGATCCGATGTCGGAAAGCGAGATGGCCCGCGGCGGCCCTGCCGCAGCGGGCGGCCCTGTCGGCTCGAACCTCGCGAAGCTGTTCGACGCGTGGGGTCTGTCGATGGAAGACGACAAGCTCGCGGGCGACCGGGCGGCCGCACGGCGCGTCAATGCCGGCACCGAAGGCCGCGTGCGCGCGGTCGATTACGTGCTGTGGCTCACGTTGCGCGAGGCCAATTTCGAGCGCAGCGACGTGCTGCTGACCGAGGCGAGCACGATCCAGATGGCCTCGGCCGGGATCCTTGCCAAAAAAGAAGGGGCTACGACCGAATTCGTGCCGCTGCTGCGCACGAGCGCGCAATCGCAGGCGATCGGCGTGGACGAGGTGCGCATGCAGCCCGATCCGGCCGCTTTGCTCGCCAATTTCAAACCGTCCGGCACTTCGCTCGCACTTGCCGCGCGCATTCGCGGCCAAAGCAAATCGGCCTTCGCCGAAGCGCCGGCCGTGGCCGAAGGCCAGCCCGCCCGCACGGCCGCACATCTGGCGCAATCCGCCGGCCCCATCAACGTCATCGTCGTGGCCGATACGGACATGCTCGAAGACCGGTTCTGGGTGCAGGTGCAGGATTTCTTCGGCCAACGCGTGGCGACACCGGCCGCCTACAACGGCGATTTCGTCGTGAACGCGGTCGACAATCTGCTCGGCTCGTCGGATCTCATCGGCCTGCGCGGGCGCGGCCTGTCGCAGCGGCCGTTTACGCTGCTGGCCGACATCCAGCGCGAGGCCGAATTGCGCTTCCGCGCCAAGGAGCGCGAGCTCAGCGAGAAGCTGCGCGAGACCGAGCGGCGCTTGGCCGAGTTGCAGGGGCGCGGGGGACCTCGCGGCGAAGACGCCCCGCGTTCGATCCTGACGGCCGACCAGCAGACCGAGATCGACCGATTCCGCGCCGAACTCATCGGCGTGCGCCGCGAATTGCGCGACGTGCAGCGCGATCTGCGCCAGGACATCGAAGCCGTGCAGACCTTCACCAAGGTGGTCAATATCGGTGCGGTCCCGGCTTTCATCGCCTTGCTGGCGATCGGGCTCGGCCTTGTGCGCCTGCGCCGCCGCAGCAGCTGAGAGACGCCAAGATGCGCACCAAAACGCTTGTCGTGCTGGCCGGCCTGACGCTTGCGGCGGGGGCGGGCGCCTATTACGCGGCCCAACAGCGCAACGCGCCCGACGCGGCAGCCGCGATGCAGAACCAACCCGTGCTGCCGGGCCTGGCCGCGCGCATCGACGGGCTTGCGCGCGTCGAAATCGAGCGCGGCGGTGTGGCCTTCGCGCTGCAGCGCGGGGCCGATGGCAATTGGACGCTGCCCGGCAGGTCCGACTATCCGGTCGCGCTCGAACCCGTGCGGCGCTTGGCGCTCGACATGGCGAGCTTGCGCATCCTCGAGGCGCGCACGGCCAATCCCGCTTTGCACGGCGAGATCGATCTCGACGGTGCCGGTGCGGACCAGAAAGCAACGCGCGTGACGTTGTTCGGCCCCAACAATCAGATGCTTGCGAGCCTGCTTGTGGGCCGCACGCGCTTCGGCCGCCAGGGAACGGCCGGCGACGGCACCTTCGTGCGCCTCGCGGATCAGAACCAAGTGTGGCTCGCACAGGGCCGCGTCTCGGTGGAGCGCGAGGCGGCACGCTGGCTCGACCGACGCTTGGCAGACATCGCGCGCGAACGCATCGCCTTAGTCCGCGTGGTCGCAGCCGACGGCACAGTCCTCGCGGTTTCGCGCGAAAAACCGGACGAAGAAGATTTTGCGCTTGCCGACATGCCCGACGACAAAAAGATCAAGTCGCCCTTCGACGTCAATCTCGTCGCAAGTGCGCTTGAAGGGCTCGAACTCGAGGACGTGCGCAAGGCCGACGGGCTCGCCTTCGGATCGGATGCCGACTATTCGGAATATCGCAGCTTCGACGGCCTCGTGGTCCGCGCCGAGCGTGCCCGCGACGGCACGGATGTTTGGGTGCGGCTCGACGCACGCTTCGATCCCGCCGCAACCCTCGATCCGTTGCCCGAGGGCACGAAGCTCAAATCCGCCGAAGATGTCGCCAAAGAGGCAGCCGCCCTCAACGCGCGCGCGGCCGGTTGGGCCTATCGTCTGCCCGGCTACAAAATCGAATACATGACCCGCAGCCTCAATGATTTGGTCGAAGATAAAGCCCCCTGAGTCGGGAGCCCCAAAAGGCCCCTGTGAGTGCTGGGGATAAGTCCGAAAGACGCTTACCCACAATATCTTGTGGGTTTGGCGGCTGTGGAAACATAGAGAGAACATTTCGATTGAAGCGGGAGCGCGCTCGGGCTTAGACTGCGCGCATTCGTTGCCCATTTTGCGCCATTCGAAAGCCCCAGCCATGCGTCCGATCGCTGCCATCTCCCAGCAAATCTGGGACATGAAGTACCGTTTCAAAACGCCCGACGGTGCTCCCATCGACAAGTCGATCGAGGACACCTGGATGCGCGTCGCGTCGTCGCTGGCCGCGTGCGAGGCGGATCAAGCGACGTGGACAGCGCGTTTCTACGAAGCGCTCGACGGCTTCAAATTCATCCCCGCCGGCCGCATCGTCGCAGGGGCCGGGACCGCGCGCAGCGTGACCCTGTTCAATTGCTTCGTGATGGGCACGGTGCCCGACGACATGGGCGGCATTTTCGCGCATCTGCGCGAAGCGGCCCTCACGATGCAGCAAGGCGGCGGGATCGGCTACGATTTCTCGACGCTGCGCCCCAAGGGGGCTGCCGTCAAAGGCGTGGGCGCCGACGCTTCCGGCCCGCTCACCTTCATGGATGTGTGGGACGCGATGTGCCGCACGATCATGTCGGCGGGCAGCCGGCGCGGGGCTATGATGGCGACCTTGCGCTGCGACCATCCGGACATCGAAGCCTTCATCGAGGCCAAGCGCGAGCCCGGGCGCTTGCGCATGTTCAATCTCTCGGTCCTCGTGACCGACGCGTTCATGACGGCCGTCAAGGAAGACGCACCCTGGCAGCTCGTGTTCGGCGGTACGCACTACAAAACCCTGCGCGCGCGCGAGCTGTGGGACAAGATCATGCGCGCGACCTACGCGTTCGCCGAACCCGGCGTGATCTTCATCGACCGCATCAACCGCACCAACAATCTTTGGTACGCCGAAGAGATCGCGGCGACCAATCCGTGCGGCGAACAGCCGCTGCCGCCTTATGGCGCTTGCCTGCTGGGTTCGGTCAATCTTGCGGCCTTCGTGACCGATCCGTTCGGCACCGACGCCAAGCTCGACGAAGCCGAATTGCTGCGCACGATCCCGCTTGCCGTGCGCATGATGGACAACGTGACCGACGTGTCGCGTTTTCCGCTGCCCGAGCAGCAGAAGGAAGCGCACGACAAGCGCCGCATCGGCCTCGGCGTCACGGGCCTCGCCGATGCGCTTGCCATGTGCAAACTGCGCTACGGCACGGATCCCGCCGTCGCCATGACCGAACGCTGGATGCGCCTCATCCGCGATGCGGCCTACGCGGCGTCGGTCGATCTTGCGCGCGAGAAGGGCCCCTTCCCGCTCTTCGATCGCGACAAGTATCTGGCCGGCCCCACGATTCAGAGCCTCGATGAATATCTGCGCGACCGCATTGCCGAACACGGCATTCGCAATGCGCTTCTGACGTCGATCGCGCCGACGGGCACGATCTCGCTGATGGCCGACAACGTATCGTCGGGCCTCGAGCCGATCTTCTCGCTTTCCTACATGCGCACGGTGCTGATGCCGGACGGCACGCGCCGCCAGGAAGAGGTCAGCGACTACGCCTACCGGCTCTACAAGCGCCTGCACGGCGACAACGCCGACCTTCCCGACTATTTCGTCGATGCGCAGCGCTTGAGCCCGTCCGAGCATGTCGTGATGCAGGCGGCCGTGCAGAAATACATCGACGCCTCGATCTCGAAGACGATCAACTGCCCCGAAGACATGTCGTTCGACGCCTTCAAAGACGTCTACGGCCAAGCCTATGCGCTCGGCTGCAAGGGCTGCACGACCTACCGGCCCAACGACGTGACGGGCTCGGTGTTGACGGTCAAAAAAGAGGAAACCAAAAAGGCGGCCTCGCCCGTGCAGCAAACGCTGCCGCTCGGCAAGGCGCCGGTGCGCGCGGCCGATCCCTACGAGGCGGGCGGTATCGTCTACATGACGCGCCCGCTCGACCGGCCCGAAGCGCTGCCGGGCCAGACCTACAAAATCAAATGGGCCGAAGCCGAGCACGCGCTCTACATCACGATCAACGACGTGATCACCGACGGGCGCCGCCGCCCGTTCGAAGTGTTCATCAACTCGAAAAACACCGAGCACTATGCCTGGACGGTGGCGCTTACGCGCATGATCTCGGCCGTGTTCCGGCGCGGCGGCGACGTGTCGTTCGTGGTCGAAGAGCTCAAAGCCGTGTTCGATCCGCGCGGCGGCCAATGGATGAACGGGCGCTACGTGCCGTCGCTGCTCGCCGCGATCGGCGAAGTCATCGAACGCCACATGGTGCAGATCGGTTTCTTGCGCGCGGGCGAGGCCTTGGCCGTCGACCCGATGGCCGAACACGCACCCGTGGCGATCGCGGCAAGCGAATTGGCCCCGCCCTCGCAAGCCACCGGTGCGGTCGCGAGCCTGTTCGCGCAGACCATGTCGTCGGGAAGCGTGGGCAAAATCGATTCAGGCCCGGGGCGTCTGGCGGGTGCGCGCACCTGCCCCAAATGCCAAGCCCCGACGCTCATTCGCCAGGAAGGCTGCGACAGCTGCTCGAGCTGCGGCTATTCGAAATGCGGGTGAGCGAAGTCTAGCTCTCGCGGCTGCCGGGGATCACGGTCAGGGCCGGGCGGCCGACATCGAGGCCGATTTTGTCGAGGTCGAGATTGGCGAGCCACGGGCGTTCCACGCTCGGCGTGCCGAACAGATAGCCCTGCAAGAGCTTCACGCCCTTGCGCGCCAGATGCTGCGCTTCCTGCACGCTTTCGACGCACTCGGCCACGGTCTCGAGCCCGAAACCGTCGGCAAGCCCCAAGAGCGTGCGGATGAAAAGCTGGTTGTCGACGTTGCTGGCAACCCCGCGCACGAAGCTGCCGTCGATCTTGACGCTGTCGACAGCGATGGCTTTCAGATTGCGGAAGCTCGTATAGCCCGCCCCGAAATCGTCGAGCGACACGCGGCAGCCAAGCTCGCGCACCTGGGCCACGAACTTCGCCGTCTCGTCGATGTCCTGGATCGCCACCGTCTCGGTGATTTCGACCGTCAGGCGCTTGGCGAGATCGGGGCGCGTCTTGAGCGTGCCCGAAAGGGCGCGCAGCCACGAAGGATCGCCCGCCGTAAGCCCCGAGATGTTGATCGCGAGCTTCACGTCGGGCCAGCGCATCAATTCGCCCATCGCCATTTCCAGCACGCGCCGGTCGAGAAGGCGCATGAGGCCCGTCTGTTCGACGACCGGGATAAACGAGCCTGCAGGTGCGATCGTGCCATCCATGCGCTGGAGCCGAATGAGGCACTCGTAATGGTCCACGACATGGGTCGTGGCATCGACGATCGGCTGGAAGGCGAAGATCAGGCGCTCGTCCTTGAGAGCGGCCTGCACGTCCGAGGAAATCGCCACAAGCCGCTGATGCAGTTCGCGCTGTGCCGGGCTCGCCGAGAAAATCGCATAGCGATTGCGGCCCGCACGTTTGGCCTCGTGCAACGCCGATTCCGCGCGCGCCATCACTTCGACGGCGGACGGGCCTTGTTCGAGGAAGAGCACGGCACCGGCAGACGCCGTCACGTGCAGCGGGCCGTCCGGCGTTTCGATGGGCGCACTGCGCACGGCTGTGAGCAAGCGGTCGGCGGCAAGGCCGATTTCGGATTCCGGGCACTGTGCGAGCACGAGGCCGAAACGGTCGCCGCCCGCGCGCCCGATCGTGTCGGAGGCGCGCAGACTGCGCTCGAGGCGCTGGCCGATGCCGACCAGGAGCGCGTCGGCCGTCGCCCAGCCGAACGCGTCGTTGATCGCCGAGAGATTGTCCACGCCGATCAGCAGGAACGCGCCGGGTGCCTTGTAGCGCACGGCGTATTCGATCGCGTGGTCGAGCGATTCGCGCAGGCGCGACGCGTTGAAATGGCCGGTCAGCGGATCGTAGTTCGCGAGATATTCGAGCCGCGCTTCCTTTTCCTTGCGCGTCGTGATCGCGCGCAACGTGCCGACGAGGCGCAAGGGCTTGCCGTCTTCGGCGAAAGTCGCGCGCCCGCGATCGTGCACCCAGATCAACGTACCGCCGTCGCCGCGGATGCGATAGTCGAGATCGTAGGCGATGCGATCGACGAAATGCGCGGACAGCGCCTTCAGGCGCTGCGGCAGATCTTCGGCATAGACGCGGCTCTGGAAAATCTGGCCCGAGTCCGGAAAATCCGCACGGCCGCCGAACACATTGTCGGCGCGGCCATGCCACGCGATCGTATCGGCCGCAAGGTCCCACGCATAGGCGGCATCGCCCGCAGCATCGAGGGCCGAAGCCGCGAAGTCGGATGGCTCGCCTGTCATCACGCGACCCGACGCAGGGCCGCCGACAGCATCTCGGCCATCCGGTCGATCTGCGGCTTCTCGACGATCAGCGGCGGCGACAGCGCCACGATGTCGCCCGTCGTGCGGATCAGCAGACCCGCTTCGAAGCAATCGACGAGCACGTCGTAGGCGCGCGTACCCGGCGCACCGCTGCGCGGCTCAAGCTCGATGCCGGCCACGAGCCCCAGATTGCGGATATCGACGACATGGCGGGTACCTTTGAGCGCGTGCATCGTCGCTTCCCAATAAGGGGCGAGCTCGGCCGCACGCGCGAACAGACCTTCGTCGCGATAGACGTCGAGCGTGGCAATGCCGGCCGCACACGCAAGCGGATGGCCCGAATAGGTGTAGCCGTGGAAGAACTCGATCGTGTTTTCAGGGCCGTTCATGAAGGCGTCGTAGATCGCCTTGGTCGCGAACACGGCCCCCATCGGCACGGCCGCGTTGGTGATGCCTTTGGCGACCGTCATGAGGTCCGGCATCACGGCAAAACGTTCGGCCGCAAAGGCCGTGCCCAGGCGGCCGAAGCCCGTGATGACTTCGTCGAAGATCAGCAGAATGCCGTGCTTGTTGCAGATCGCGCGCAGCTTCTCGAGATAGCCCTTGGGCGGGATCAAGACGCCGGTCGAGCCTGCGACCGGCTCGACGATCACGGCCGCGACGGTCGACGGATCGTGCAACGCGAGAATGGCTTCGAGCCGGTCGGCGAGCTCGGCGCCATGCTCGGGCTGGCCCTTGGAATAGGCATTGCGCGCCGGATCGTGCGTGTGCGGCAGATGGTCGACATAGGGAAGTTGCAGCCCGAACTGCTTGCGGTTGGGCGCAATGCCGCCGACAGAAATGCCGCCGAAACCCACGCCGTGATAGCCGCGCTCGCGGCCGATGAAGCGCACGCGCTGCGCCTCGCCGCGCGCCCGGTGGTAGGCGAGCGCAATCTTGAGCGCCGTGTCGACCGACTCCGAGCCGGAGTTCGTGAAGAAAACCTGGTTGAGATCGCCGGGCAGCATCGCCTGCAGGCGGGCGGCGAACTCGAACGACAGCGGATGGCCCATCTGGAAGCCGGGGGCGAAATCCATCGTCGCGGCTTGCTTTTGGATCGCTTCGACGATCGATTTGCGGCCGTGGCCGGCATTCACGCACCACAGACCAGCCGTGCCATCCAAAACCTGGCGGTTGTCCGGCGTGTAATAATACATGCCCTCGGCGCGCGACAGCAGGCGCGGCTTGCGCTTGAATTGCCGATTGGCCGTAAACGGCATCCACAAAGCTTCGAGATTGTTGGGATCGACCGGCAAGGAAGCGGCAGACATCGCTTGTAGTCTCCTGGTATGGCCGATGGTCTGACCGACGGGCCAAACCAACCCTAAATCCGTCTGCGCCCCAATTGTAAGAGCTAAATCTAATGGTAAGTTGACGTTTCTGTATAGTGAGAATTTGGTAAAAATTTTAACTGAATTGAATATTTCGCTTGCTTTCGATTTGCATCTAATTTTAAATTAATTTTATGGTCGCCGCCCCCAATCTCGTCTTGTTGCCGCCGCCCAGCGCTCGCCAAAATGACGGGCCGCGCATCGACGATTCGGCCCAACGCCGCAAAACTGCGCCCAACAACGACAATAATGCAGGCTTCACCGACAATTTTGCGGCCTCGGCCGCCGGTGCCGAGAGCCCTTCGCTGCGCCAGCGCCCGCGCGCAAGAAACTTTGCCGACGAGCTGGTCGGCGAAAGCGGCCGGGCTTCGGGCGCTTTGACTTTCGCGACGCAGCGCATCGCTCAGGAACGGCTGCGCAGCGGCGCTTACGTGGAGAATTGGCGCCAAGCGACGGCCGCCTATGCCCAGACCGTACGCAATGCCGAGCAAAATTTAAGCGGCGTGCGCGCCTAGAAATCCGCCCATCAAACTGCTATCGACACGTCCTGTTCGAGGAAAGGACAAGACGATGGCGTTTGCGACGATGTGGGAGCTGCTGCAGAACGGGGCCGACGGCAGCCCGGCTTTGGGTGCGCCCGAAACGTCACCGCTCGCCTTCAAGGATCTGCGCGCCCTTGCTGCCGATACGGTGGCGACACTCAATCGCATGGGCATCGGCCGCAACGACCGCGTTGCGATCGTGCTGCCCAACGGGCCGGAAATGGCTGCGGCTTTCTTGTGCGTCGCCGCAGGTGCCACGACCGCACCCTTGAACCCCGCCTATCGCCAGGAAGAATTCGAGTTCTACATCGCCGATCTCAAATCCAAGGCCGTGATCGTGCAGACGGGCGACGACACGCCCGCGCGTGCCGCCGCCGCCAAGCTCGGCGTGCCGCTGATCGAGCTTGCACCGCAGCGCGATCGCGGTGCGGGTGCCTACACGCTTTCGTCGAGCCTTGCCGGCACGCCCACGACACCCGGCTTTGCGGCCGCCGACGATGTCGCCCTCATCCTGCACACGTCGGGCACCACCTCGCGGCCGAAGATCGTGCCGCTGTCGCAGTCGAATATCTGCGCCTCGGCGCGGCATATCGGCGCCACGCTCGAACTCAAGGCCCACGATCGCTGCCTCAACATCATGCCGCTGTTCCACATCCACGGGCTTATTGCGGCCGTGCTGTCGTCTTTGGCGGCGGGCGGCCAGACCGTGTGCACGCCGGGTTTCAACGCGCTCAAATTCTTCGCCTGGCTCGATGAGGTCGCCCCCAGCTGGTACACGGCAGTACCCACCATGCACCAGGCGATCCTCACGCGCGCCGATCGCAACAAAGAGAGCCTCGCCAAAGCCAAGCTGCGCTTCATCCGCTCGTCGTCGGCCTCGCTGCCGCCGCAGGTGATGCAGGCACTCGAAGACACGTTCGGCTGCCCCGTCGTCGAAAGCTACGGCATGACGGAAGCCGCGCACCAGATGGCCTCGAACCCGCTGCCGCCGCGCGCGCGTTTTGCAGGCTCGGTCGGCATTGCGGCGGGCCCCGAAGTGCGCGTGATGGACGAGGAGGGCAATCTCCTCGGCCCCAACACGCTCGGCGAAATCGTGATCCGCGGCCCCAACGTAACCAAGGGCTACGAAGCCAACCCCGACGCGAACCTCAAGGGCTTCGCCAACGGCTGGTTCCGCACCGGCGACCAGGGCACGCTCGACGACCAGGGATATTTGCGCATCACCGGCCGCTTGAAAGAACTCATCAATCGCGGCGGCGAAAAAGTGAGCCCGCTCGAGGTCGACGAGGTCGTGATGGACCATCCGGCCGTGCAGCAGGTCGTGACCTTCGCGATCCCGCACGACAAGCTCGGCGAAGAAGTGGGGGCCGCCATCGTGCTGCGCGAAGGCGAGACCGCGACCGAGCGCGACATCCGCGACTTCGCGGCCAAGCGCTTGGCCGACTTCAAAGTGCCGCGCAAGGTCGTGTTCCTCGCCGAAATCCCGAAGGGGGCGACCGGCAAACTGCAACGCATCGGCTTGGCCGAGAAGCTGGGGCTCGGCAAATGAGCCGCGTTCTGATTTTCGGTGCCGGCGCCATCGGCGGCTATATGGGCGTGATGATGGCGAAGGCAGGTGCCCGCGTGACGTTCTTCGCGCGTGGTGCCCACCTTGCGGCCATGAAGGAAAACGGCATCAAGCTGATTTCCGAAGGGACCGAAACCGTGATCCGCGATGCGGTCTTCACCGACGATCCGGTCGAAGCGGGCCCGCAGGATTTTGTCGTGGTCGCCCTCAAGGCGCACGGGCTCATTGCGGCCGCCCCGCAGATCGCCAAGCTGCTCGCACCCGAGACCGCCATCGTGACGGCGATGAACGGCGTGCCCTATTGGTATTTCTACAAACATGGCGGCCCGCACGACGGCGCACGCCTCAAATCGGTCGATCCGGACGGCAAACTTTGGGACACGCTCGCACCCGAGCGCGCCATCGGCTGCATCGTCTATCCAGCCGCCAATATCCTGGCCCCCGGTGTCATCGAGCACACCTATTCGAACCGCTTTACGCTGGGCGAGCCCGATGGCGCCAAATCCGCGCGTGTGACCCAGCTCAGCGAGATCATGATCGCGGGCGGCCTCAAAGCGCCCGTGCGCCCGAAGATCCGCGACGACATGTGGGTGAAATTGTGGGGCAACCTCACCTTCAATCCCGTGTCGGCGTTGACGGGTGCCACACTCGACGTGATCACCGCCGATCCCGAAACGCGCAGCGTGGCGCGCGCGATGATGCTCGAAGCCCAGGCCGTCGGCGAAGCGCTCGGCATTCGCTTCGGCATCGACGTCGAAAAGCGCATCGACGGGGCAAGCGAAGTGGGGGCGCACAAAACCTCGATGCTGCAGGATCTCGAAGCCAAGAAGCCGATGGAAATCGATGCGCTTTTGGGTGCGGTCGTCGAAATGGGCGGCCTCACCGGGCACGCGATGCCGATCTGCCGCGCCGTGCTGGGCCTCGTGCGCCAGCGCGCGCGCGTGGCCGGCGTCTATTGAGCGCCCCCATGACCGTCGAATCGCCGTGCGTAAATGTCTGCAAGCTCGATGCACACCGCGTGTGCATCGGCTGTGGGCGCAGCGTGGCCGAAATCCGCGACTGGAAAGCGTCCAGCGACGGCGCCAAACGCCGTATTGTCGAGCGTATTCAACGCCAAGGCTATCCGCGCCCCGACGCCGTTCTGGCCATCACGGAATCGCAATCCTAAAGTCATAAGTTTGCCGCGCTCGAGCGCTACGCCTCCGGGTCTCGACAACTCCTCGAACCCGGAGAGATTCGCATGCGCAAGATCCTTGCCGCCGCTTCCGTCCTCGCCCTCATTTCAGGTGCGGCCCTCGCCGACCAGAAATTTCCGGCGACATTGATGGGCCACGCTCTGTTGCCCGCCAACACGATGGTGCCCGCCCCCGCCGACGCGCCCGACATGCTGAAGACGTCCGGCAAATTCGCGGGCCCCGGCAATCTGCGCAACGAACGCCTCGCAAGCGTGCCCGGCACGACCGGCACGCCCGCCGCAAGCCGCCCGACGGGCCTCTCCTTCCCGTTCCAGGGCCAGCCCGTGCAGGGCTTTTCGGGCATCAAGCGCATCGGCGACGGCAGCTACTGGACGCTCACCGACAACGGCTTCGGCAGCAAGGTGAACTCGCCCGACGCGATGCTGATGTTCCACCGCATCCGTCCCGACTTCCAGAGCGGTGCGGTCGAACGGCTCGAAACGATCTTCCTGCACGATCCCGACAAGCTGCTGCCCTTCCCGATCACGACCGAGTCGACCGCTAAGCGCTATTTGACCGGCGCCGATCTCGATCTCGAATCGATCCAGCCGATCGGCGACTCGTTCTACTTCGCCGAAGAATTCGGGCCGTATCTCGTGCGCACCGACCGCCAGGGCAAGGTCACCGGCTTCTGGCCGACCGAACTCGACGGCAAGCCCGTGCGCTCGCCCGACAATGCCTGGAACCGCACGCCGGGCCTGCCGGGCGGGGCGTTCGAGTTCAACCTGCCGCGCTCGAAGGGCTACGAAGGCATGGCCGCTTCGCCGGACGGCAAGTTCCTCTATGCGATGCTCGAAGGGCCGGTCTATGTGGACGGCAAGCCCGAGATGGTCGACGGCCGCGAGTTCCTGCGCGTGATCGAGTTCGATGTCGCCGCGTCCAAATGGACGGGCCGCAGCTTCCGCTACGTGCTCGAAGCCAACGGCCTTGCCATCGGCGACTTCAACATGATCGACGCCAACCGCGCGCTTGTGATCGAACGCGACAACGGCGAAGGCGATCCGGCGCGCGCGTGCCCGCAGGGGCAGAATGCGCCCACCTGCTTTGCCACGCCCGCCCGCCTCAAGCGCGTCTATGTCGTGAGCTTCGAGGGCGTTGCCTCGGGCGCTTCGTTGCGCAAGCTCGGCCATATCGATCTCATGGATATCGCCGATCCGCGCAATCTCGCCCGCCAGGGCGGGGCGAACGGCAAGTTCACCTTCCCGTTCTTCACGATCGAAAACGTGGATGTGGTCGATGCCGAGCATATCGTCGTCGGCAACGACAACAACCTGCCCTTCTCGGCCGGCCGTTCGCTCGACAAGGCCGACGACAACGAAGTGATCCTGCTGCGGGTACCCGAACTGCTGAACGCCCGCTGAGGCCCTACCCCTAACGGCTCTCGCGCGGCGTGAAGCTGCGCGCAGAGCCGTACTGGGGCGGCCACGGCATTTTGTAGCCCTGCTCGTACGCGGCGTGGCGCGTCCAGTAGGGATCGTAGAGATGGGCGCGCGCGAGCACGCATAGATCGGCACGCCCCGCCGTCAGGATCGTATTGCAGTCCGCCCACGAGGAGATGTTGCCGACCGTCATGGTCGGCACATCGGCCTCGAAGCGCACGCGATCCGAGAACGGCGTTTGGAACAGACGCCCATAGACAGGCTTGTCGTCGGCGACGGTCTGGCCGGCCGACACGTCGATGATGTCGGCCCCGTGCGCCTTCAGGCGTTTGGCGATTTCGACGGCGTCTTGCGCCGTGTTGCCGCCCTCTTTCCAATCGACCGCCGAAATGCGCACCGAGATCGGCCGCTCGGCGGGCCACACTGCGCGCACCGCATCGAGCACTTCGAGCGGGAAGCGCATGCGTCCGTCGATGTCGCCCCCGTATTCGTCGGTGCGCACGTTCGTGAGCGGCGACAGGAAACTCGCCAGCAGATAGCCGTGCGCCATATGCACTTCGACGAGATCGAAGCCGGCTTCGTGCGCGTAGCGTGTGGCCTGCACGAAATCTTCTTTGACCGCATCCATATCGGCGCGGTCCATCGCCTTGGGCGTCTGGCTGTCTTTTTTGTACGGCAATGCCGAGGCCGACAGCAGCTTCCAATTGCCGTCCGGCAACGGCTGGTCGATGCCTTCCCACGCTTTGCGCGTCGAGCCTTTGCGGCCTGCGTGGGCCAACTGAACGCCGATTTTCGCCGGCGCGTTTCCGTGCACAAAATCGACCGTGCGCTTCCATGCCGCGACATGCTCGGGCGCGTAGAGCCCGGCACAGCCCGGCGTGATGCGCCCATCGGCACTGACATCCGTCATCTCGGTCATCACGAGCCCCGCCCCGCCCAAAGCGCGGCTGCCGAGATGCACGAGATGCCAATCGCCCACGAGCCCGTCTTCGGCCGAGTATTGGCACATCGGCGAGACGACGATGCGGTTGGCCAGCGTGAGACCGCGCAGCTTGAAGGGTACGAACATCGGCGGCGTGTCGGCGGGTGCGCCATGACGGGCCGCGAACGCCGCATCGACTTTGGCCACGAGGCTCGCGTCGCGCAGTTTGAGATTCGCGTGCGTGATGCGCATCGAGCGCGTGAGCATCGACATCGCAAAATCCAGCGGTGCAAGCTTGCCCGCATAGCGCTCGGTTTCCTCGAACCATTCGAGGCTGACTTGTGCGGCGCGCTGGATCGCTTCGGTCTGCGGCTTGCGCTCGGCCTCGTAGGCGGCAAGGGCTTGCGGCACGCTTTTGTGGCGCTCGACCGCATCGGCAAGCGCGATCGCGTCTTCCATCGCAAGCTTGGTGCCCGAGCCGATCGAAAAATGCGCGGTGTGCACGGCATCGCCCATCAGCACGACATTGTCGAACGACCATTTGCCGCAGCGTACGGTCGGGAAGGTGCGCCAGATCGAGCGGTTGGCGACGAGGCGATGGCCGTCGAGCTCCTCGGCGAACAGATTTTCGCAGAAGGCCAGCGTTTCGGCTTCGCTCGCCTGGTCGAGCCCCGCCTTCTGCCACGTTTCTTCCGTGCACTCGACAATGAAGGTCGAGTTCGTCGCGTCGTACTGGTAGGCATGCACGCGGAACAGGCCCGTCGCATGCGGCTTGAAATGGAACGTGAAGGCCGGATGCGGGCGCGTCGTGCCGAGCCACACGAATTTGTTGCGCCGCCAATCGAGCGTGGGCTGCAAGCGGTCAGCGTATTTGGCACGAATGCCGGAATTGACGCCGTCGGCGGCCAAGATCAGATCGGCGTCGGGAAAGTCGCCAGGATCCTTGGCTTCCGTCTCGAACGCGATGCGCACGCCGAGGCTCGCCGCCCGGCGCTGCAGAATCTCGAGCAGCTTCTTGCGCGACATGCCTGAGAAGCCGTGGCCCGCCGAGGTCACGACCGTACCGCCGTAATGGATGTCGATATCCGTCCAGTGCGAAAACGCGCGCGTGATCTCGGCGTAGCTCTCGGGATCGGCGGCGGCGAAATTGCCGAGGGTTTCGTCCGAGAACACGACGCCGAAGCCGAACGTGTCGTCCGGCCGGTTGCGCTCGACGACGAGAATGTCGTGCGACGGATCGGCTTTTTTGGCCAGGATGGCGAAATAGAGCCCCGCCGGTCCGCCGCCGATGCTGACGATTTTCATGGCCCGCAACTCCCGCTCGTTTGCCGAAACGGAATTATTTTAGACCTAAAATATCGCCGGCGGAAGCCCCCCGCGCTGCTGCAGCGTCGAGATCCCGTCCCACAGCAGCTTGGCCCCCGTCAGCAGCAGGAACACGTTGCACCAGAAGAAGAACGGTTTCTCGGGGACGCGCGCATGCAGCCAGATGCCGAGCGCCATGCCGAGCGGGGCAAGCGGCAGCAGCACGAGGCTCGTGGCCAGATTCTCGAACGAAAACAGGCCGAGATAGACGAACGGGCCGAATTTCATGGCATTGATCGCCGCGAAGAACACGACCGTCGTGGCGACGAACGCGGTCTTGTCGAGCCGCAGCGGCAGCAGATAGACCTGCAATGCCGGCCCGCCCGCATTGGCGACGAAGCTCGTGACCCCCGAAACGGCCGACCAGAAGATGCCCTTTGGCCAGCTCGGACCTTGCGCCGGGGCCGCACGCCCGATCGCGGCAACGATCCAATCGTTGGCCGTGAAGATCACGGCGATGGCGCCGACGATCACGCGCACCCACGCCTCGTCGAGATGCTCGAAAGCAAGATAGCCGATGGCCGTGCCGAGCACGGCGCCGACCATCAGGAACGACATATGCCCGCGCGCATATTGGGTACGGTATTTCCACAGGCCGATAGCATCCATGACCATCAGCAGCGGCAGCATGATGGCGGCGGCCTGCGGCACGGGTATCGCCAGCGCCATCAGCGGCACGCCCATCGAGCCCATGCCCGCGCCGAAGCCGCCCTTTGAGATGCCGACGACCAGAAACGCCGGGATGGCCAGCGCGTAGAAGAACCAGTCGGTCAGCACGAAATCAGACCTTCCAATCCGGATCTGGCACGGTTTGGAAGACCGAGCGCAAGCCTTCGGACCAGCGGCGGCGAATGTCGGAGAGATAGACGTCCTTTTCGTCGAGCCGACGGCGCACGGCCAAGCGGCATTCGTCGCGCCGCACGATCGCGATGTCGACCGGCAAGCCCACCGACACGTTCGAGCGCAGCGTGGAATCCATCGAGATCAGCGCGCATTTGGCCGCTTCGTTGAGCGTGGTCTTGCCCATCACGACGCGGTCGAGGATGGGTTTGCCGTATTTGGTTTCGCCGATCTGGAAGTACGGCGTTTCGGCCGAGGCTTCGATGAAATTGCCGGCCGAATAGATCTGGAACAGGCGCAGGCGCCGGCCCTTGAGCTGGCCGCCGAGGATGAGCGAGATCGAAAACTCGCTGCCCTGCTCCTTCAGGCGTGCGGCATCGAGATCGTAGATCTCGCGCACCGCGCGACCCACGAGGCGGGCGGCCTCGAACATCGAGGGCACGTTGGCAAGCGTCTCTGTGCGGTCCTTGCCCATGCCCTCGGTCAGCAGATTCACGACCGACTGCGACACGGCAAGATTGCCCGCCGTCAGCAGCACGAGGCAGCGCTCGCCCGGATTCTCCCAGACATGCATCTTGTTGAAGACCGCGACATGGTCCACGCCCGCATGCGTGCGCGAATCCGAACACAGAACGAGCCCGTCTTCGAGCAGCAGCCCCACACCGTAGGTCATTGGAATTTCGCTCCCGCAACGGCGCGCTTGGCGCGCCTTGAAATTGACGCCTAGAAATCCAGGCCGAAATCCTTGGCGATCGCCTTGCCGATTTCGGCGTTGTTCTCCACGACTTCCGTCAGGAACTCGTGCAGACCCTGCTTGTTGATATTGTCGATCGTCTCGAACCGCAGGCGGTTGTACATCTGGTCGGCCAGCCGCGCCGACACGTAATCGCGCCCGAACATCTCGCGCAGCTCGTCGAGCAGGCGCGTGAGCTCGCGGAAGCACGAGCGCAGCGAACGCGGCATGTCCTCGCGCAGGATCAGCAGCTCGGCCACGCGGCGCGGCCCGATCGCGTCGCGATAGAGGCGCCGATAGGCCTGGAAGGCCGAGACCGAGCGCAGCAAAGCGCCCCACTGGTAGTAGTCGACCGCCCCGCCCACGTCGCGCGTGGAGGGCAGCAGCACGTGGTATTTGACGTCGAGCAGGCGGGCGGTCGCGTCCGCACGCTCGAGGAAGGTGCCCACGCGCACGAAGCGGTAGGCGGCATCGCGCGTCATCGTGCCGTAGCCCACGCCGCGAAAGAGATGGCTGCGCTCTTTGACCCAGTCGAAAAACGCGCGCAGGCCCATCGCCTCGATCTTGGCGTAGTCGAGGGCGCGCATCTCGAGCCAGGTCGCGTTCAGCGCCTCCCACATCTCGGTCGTGATCTGCGTGCGCATCGCGCGCGCGTTTTCGCGCGCACTCCACAAGGCCGAGCGGATCGAGGACGGATTGTCGGCCGCCAGCGCCAGAAACTCGATCACGTTGCGCGCGTCGATTTTCTTGCCCGTTTCCTTGAACGGCTCTTCGCAGCCCGCCACCACGAGGGCGGGCTCCCACTGCGTTTTCTGCGAATAGGCGTCGGTCGCGGTCAGCGACATGCGGTAGGAGACGTCGAGCAGGCGCGCCGTGTTTTCGGCGCGCTCCATGTAGCGGGACATCCAGTAGAGCGAATCGGCGGCGCGCGAGAGCATGGCTATTCCTCCAGCACCCAGGTGTCTTTGGTGCCCCCACCTTGCGAGGAATTGACGACGAGCGAACCTGCGCGCAACGCCACGCGCGTGAGGCCGCCCGGCACCAGCTTCACGTCCTTGCCGACCAGCAGATAGGGCCTGAGATCCACGTGGCGCGGGGCAACCCCCTCGTCCACGAAGGTTGGGCAGGTCGACAGCGCCAAGGTGGGCTGCGCGATGTAGTTGTCGGGGTTGGCGAGAATGCGCTGGCGGAAATCTTCGATCTCGGCCTTCGTCGATTTCGGGCCCACGAGCATGCCGTAGCCGCCCGAGCCGTGCACTTCCTTGACCACGAGCTCGGGCAGATGCTCGAGCGCGTATTTGAGATCGTCTTTGTTGCGCAGCGTGTAGGTCGGCACGTTGGCAAGCTTGGGCTCCTCGCCCAGATAGAAGCGCACCATCTCGGGCACGTACGGATAGACCGACTTGTCGTCGGCAACGCCCGTGCCGACCGCATTGGCAAGGTTGACGTTGCCGCGGCGATAGGCGTCGAACAGCCCTCGCACGCCCAGCACGCTCTCGGGATTGAAGGCGGCGGGGTCGATGAACGCGTCGTCGAGGCGCCGGTAGATCGTGTCGACGCGCTTGGGGCCCGCGACCGTGCGCATGTAGACGAAGCCGTCGTCCACGAACATGTCCTGGCCTTCGACGAGTTCCACGCCCATCTGCTCGGCCAGGAACACGTGCTCGAAATAGGCCGAATTGTAGGCCCCCGGCGTCATCACGACGACCGTGGGCTCGTCTTTGTTGAGGCAGTTTTCCGGCGGCAGCGAGCGCAGCGATTTGAGGAGCTCGTCGGGATAATGGCCCACGGGGCGCACGCGGTTGGCGCTGAACAGCTCGGGGAAAAGCCGCATCATCGCTTCGCGGTTTTCGAGCATGTACGACACGCCCGACGGCGTGCGCGCATTGTCTTCGAGCACGTAGAACTGGTTCTCCGACACGCGCACCACGTCGATGCCTGCAATATGCGTGTAGACGTTGCCGGGCAGTGCGACGCCGATCATTTCGGGCCGGTACTGCGAATTGGCGACGACCAGATCCTTCGGGATCTTGCCCGCGCGCACGATGTTCATGCCGTGATAGACGTCGTACAGAAACGCGTTGAGCGCGCGCACGCGCTGGACGAGCCCTTCGGACAAAGCCTGCCACTCGGCACCGGTTATCACGCGCGGGATGAGATCGAACGGAATCAGCCGCTCGGGGTCTCCGCCTTCGCCGTAGACGGCGAACGTGATGCCGAGGCGGCGGAACAAGAGATCGGCCTCGCGGCGCTTGGCGTCGGTCTGGCTTGCCGGCATGCGTTCGAGCCAACCCGCCAGTTCCGCATAGGCCGCACGCACCGCACCGTCGGCGGCACTCATTTCGTCGAAAGCGGCCCCTGCCGACGATTGCGTTTGCCTCACCCCATCCTCCTTGGCTTCGCCACCGCTGCAAGCGCTGGCCGCCGCACAGGCATGCAACGACCAGACCAGACTTTGGCAATTCGGACAGGGCTTTGCAACCAATCGAATCGCGGGCAATGGAATCGCCTTGGAGGATGGGCTAGGGTCCCGGTTTCGCGATTTGCCACAAAAGGGGCCGTTTTGGATTCGTTTTCGCAGGCAGCCCTCGGGGCTGCGGTCGGTTATGCCGTCGCCGGGCGGCGTTTGGGCCGGCGCGCCATCGCTTTTGGGGCACTGGCCGGCACCGTCCCCGATCTCGACAATATCGCCTTGATGCTGACCGACGGCTGGGCCGAATGGCGCCACCATCGCGGGCTCACGCACGGGCTGTTTTTCGCCCCCGTGATGGGACCGCTGCTGGGCTGGATCGTCTGGCGCATGCACAACCGCACCAAGCCCTTCGAGCCGGCCGGCAGCCACGATGCGGCTCCCGCCTGGATGGCGCTGTTTTTCTTCGGACTCATCACCCATCCGCTGCTCGATTTTTTCACGATCTACGGGACCCAGCTGCTGGCACCCTTCGATACGACGCGCTTTGCTGTGCCCGGCCTCGGCATCATCGATCCGGGCTACACGCTGCCGCTGTTCGCGGCTTTGATCGTCGCCCTGTGGCGCCCGCGCGCGGGCCTGTCGTTCCTTGCCGTGTATGCCGCGCTTTTTGCGACCAGTGCCTATCTGTTCTACGGCATTTCGAACAACGCCAAGGTTGAAGCCCGCGCACGCGCCCAGCTTGCCGCCGAAGCGGTGCAACCCGTCGACGTGCGCGTCTATACGACGATCTTCCAGCCCTGGCTGCGCCGTATCGTCGTCGACGAGCCCGAGGGGGCGCGCGTCGGCTTCGCAACGGCCGACCAGAAAGGTGCTATCGCGTGGCTGTGTTTCGTGCGCCCCCAACATCCGGCGATCGACGCCGCACGCGCGACACCCGAAGGCAAATTGTTCGCGTGGTTCGCGATGGGCGAAGTATGGCCGAGCCTTGCTGCCGCTGCCGACGGCTCGACCGTGGTGCGGCTCACCGACCGGCGCTACGGCGTGCCGGGGCCGACCGCGCAAGGCTGGTGGGGCATCGAGACGCGCATTGCCGCCGACGGCAGCGTGGCAGAAGCGCCGCGCCGCATCGACGTGCCGCGCGGCGCCGACGGGGCGGCGATCGGCCAGCTTTTCGCCGCATCGCGCGGCGAGGCAAACGCGCTGTTTGCGCAAGCCGCGAGTGCCGAGGAAGCTGCCGAGAATTGCCGCGCGTCGCGCAGCGGCTAGACGTATTTGTCGCCGCGCAACACCGACACGTCGCCGAGCCACGCGATCGTGGCAAAGCGCGGGAAATAGTGTTCGGAAAGCCGGGCCATGATTTTTTCGGCCACGGCTTCGCTGACCACGGCGTCGATCCGCAGATTGAGCTCGCCCACCCGGCCCATGCGTTTGCCGCGCGAGCCTTGGCCGTGCGCTTCGACCATCGTGTAGCCCGAAGCGCCAAGGCGCATCATGTCTTCGGCAATCTTCGGGGCCACGACCTCTTCGGCCACGACGGTGATGAGTTTGAGCGCCACGGTCATGTCACGGCCCTTTCAGCATCTGCGCAAAGGCAAAGTAAAGCGGCAATCCCACCACCAGATTGAACGGAAACGTAATCGCGAGCGACGCGGTCAAATAGAAACCGGGATTGGCCTCGGGCAAGGCGATGCGCACGGCAGCAGGGGCCGCGATATAGGAAGCACTTGCTGCAAGTACGCCAAGGATCGTCGCCCCGCCGACCGACAAGCCGATCTCGTAGCCCACGAACACGCCGAGGATGCCGTGCAAAACCGGCATCACGATCGCAAACCCAATCAGAAACGGGCCGACCTGTTTGAAATCGCCCAAGCGGCGTGCCGCAACAAGCCCCATATCGAGCAGGAACAGGCACAAGGCTCCCTGGAACGGATCGGCGAAAAAGGGGGCGACCGATTGGTAGCCCGTGGGCCCGGCCAAGAAGCCGATCGCAAGGCCGCCGACCAGCAGAACAATGCTTTTGCCCGCCAGCACTTCCGGCAGGGCCGCGCGCCAATCGCCGTCGGCCGCCCCTTTGAGCTTGGCCAGCAGCAGCGCCACAACGATCGCCGGCACTTCCATGACCGCGAGGACGGCCGGCATGAAACCTTCGGCCGGCAACCCCGCCGACTGCAGATAGGCCGTCGCCGCAATGAAGGTGACGGCCGAGACCGAGCCGTAATGCGCTGCGATCGCGGCAGCGTTCGAGGCGTCGAACTTGCCGAGCCTTGTCAGGATATGGAACGACCAGAGCGGAATGGCCGTGCCGAGCGCGAAGCCCGCGAGCAATGCCAGGATCACCGTGCCGAACGGGGCCACCGACAATGCAACTCCGCCTTTGAGGCCGATCGCGAACAAAAGATAGATCGAAAGCGCGGAATAGACTTGGTCCGGAAATTTGAGATCGCTGCGCACAAGATGGGCGACGGCGCCCAGCACAAACGACAGCACCATCGGCGACAGGAGGTTGAGGCGAACAAGTTCGAGTGTCGTCATGTCGGTAAAACTCGCAAGCGCAGAACTACAGCAACGATACGCAGTATGCCCGGGCAATCCGCTCGCGACAATGGCTTGGCTTTCGCCATTCGGGTAGGCATATTCGCGCGCATGAAAATTCTTCCGATTGCCATCGCGCTCGTCTTTGCCGCCTTTCCCGCCCTTGCAGCTGCGGCCGACGCGCCCAAGCTGGCCGGCGACTTGATGGGCCTTGCCTGGGTCTTGCCGTTTGTCGCGATCCTGCTTGGCATTGCGCTGGGGCCGCTGCTCGCGGCGCATTTGTGGCACGCGCACTACGGCAAATTCGCGGTTGCCTGCGCAGTCGCGTTTTTGGCGCCGTGCGCCGCGATCTTCGGCGCCGACGTGGCGCTCTACGAATTCCTGCACACGATGCTGCTCGAATACATCCCGTTCATCGTGATGCTGTTTTCCCTTTATGTAGTGGCCTGCGGCGTGCGGTTGCGCGGCGATCTGGTCGGAACGCCGGCACTCAACACGGGCATGCTGGCTTTCGGCACCCTGATCGCGAGCGTGATGGGCACGACGGGTGCCTGCATGCTGCTGATCCAGCCGATGCTGCGCGCCAATGCGTGGCGCAAAAAGAACGTGCATGTGTTCGTCTTCTTCATCTTCCTGGTCGGCAATATCGGCGGCAGCCTGACGCCGCTGGGCGACCCGCCGCTCTTCATCGGCTTTCTGGAAGGCGTGGATTTCTTCTGGACGACGAAGGCGATGCTGGCGCCGATGCTGCTGGTGGCGATCCCGCTGCTGGTCGCGTTCTACGCGCTCGACAGCTATTTCCATCGCAGCGAAGGCGCACCGCCCAAACCGACCGGCGAGACCTTCGCGGTCGAAGGCAAAATCAATCTGCTGCTGCTGGCGGGCATCATTGCGGCGGTGCTGATGTCGGGCGTGTGGCGCCCGAATCTGCCGGTCGAGATCTACTACACGCCCGTCGCGCTCGAGAGCATCGTGCGCTCGGTGCTGCTGCTGGCCCTCGCCTGGGCGTCGCTTGTCTGGACCGACAACGAGAGCCGCATGGCCAACGGTTTCAGCTGGGAGCCGATCGCGGAGGTCGCCAAACTCTTCGTCGGCATATTCGTGACGATCGTGCCGGTGTTGGCGATCATCCGGTCGGGCCAGGAAGGCGCGCTCGGCGGCCTCATCGCATTGCTCAACAGCAACGGCCAGCCCGATGATCTGATGTATTTCTGGATCACAGGCATCTTGTCGGGCTTCCTCGACAATGCGCCCACATATCTGCTGTTCTTCAATCTGGCGGGCGGCGATCCAGAAACATTGATGGGACCGCTCGCAACCACGTTGTTGGCGATCTCGTGCGGATCCGTGTTCATGGGGGCACTCACCTATATCGGCAACGCGCCCAATTTCATGGTCAAGGCGGTGGCCGAAAAAGCCGGCATCCAGATGCCCAGCTTCTTCGGCTATATGCTGTGGTCGTGCGCGTTCCTGTTGCCGCTTTTTGCGCTCGTCACGCTGGTCTATTTTCGCTAGCTTCGCATAAAACACTGCGGAGCCGGGCCGATGCGCGTTGCTGGATTGATCGTTGCGTTCCTTCTGATTGCCACACCCGCCTTTGCGGCCGAAGGCCTCGACGGCTCGAAGCTCGGCCTCGCGTGGGCCGTGCCGTTCGTCGGCATTCTCTTGTCGATCGCGATCCTGCCGCTTGCGGCCCCGCAGCTTTGGCACCACCATTACGGCAAGATCGCACTTGGCTGGGCGCTCGCGTTCCTGCTGCCGTTCGCCGCCGTCGCCGATCTCGGCACGGTCGTCGAGACGACTGCGCATGTGATGCTGGGCGAGTACATCCCCTTCATCATCCTGATCGGCACGCTGTTCACGGTCGCGGGCGGCGTGCTGCTGCGCGGCAACATCCACGGCAGTGCGGCCACGAATACAGGCATGCTCGCGATCGGCACCGTCATCGCGAGCTTCACCGGCACCACGGGTGCCGCCATGCTGATGATCCGGCCGATGCTGCGCGCCAACGACAACCGGCGCCACAACGCGCATGTGTTCGTGTTTTTCATCTTCCTCGTCGCCAATGTCGGCGGCAGCCTCACCCCGCTCGGCGATCCGCCGCTGTTCCTGGGCTTCCTCAAGGGCGTCGACTTCTTCTGGCCGACAGTTCACCTTTTCTTGCCGATGCTGCTCGTCACCGTGCTGCTGCTGGTCGCGTTCTATTTCGTCGACAGCTACTACTACCGTTTCGACACGCATCTGCCGCCCAAGCCCGACCCTACGCCCGACACGCGCCTGCGCCTGGAAGGGCGCCTCAATCTGCTGCTGCTGGGCGGCGTGGTCGGCGCGGTGCTTCTGTCGGGGGCGTGGAAATCGGGCGTCGCATTCAAGATTCTGGGCGTCGCCCTCACGCTCGAAGGGTTGGTGCGCGACGTTCTGCTGCTGGGCTTGGCGGCCGTGTCGGTCGCCGCCACCTCCAAGCAGGTGCGCGACGACAACGGCTTCAGCTGGGGGCCGATCCTCGAGGTCGCCAAGCTGTTCTTCGGCATCTTCGTCACGATCGTGCCGGTCATCGCGATGCTGCGCGCAGGGACCGACGGCGCCTTCGCGGGCCTCGTCCATCTCGTCACGCATCCCGACGGCACGCCCAACGTCGCAATGTATTTCTGGATGACGGGCCTCCTGTCGAGTTTCCTCGACAATGCGCCCACCTATCTCGTGTTCTTCAATCTTGCGGGCGGCGATCCCGAAACGTTGATGGGGCCGCTCGCGGCCACGCTGGCCGCGATCTCGGCCGGGGCCGTGTTCATGGGAGCGAACTCGTATATCGGCAATGCGCCCAATTTCATGGTCAAAGCCGTCGCCGAAGAAGCGGGCGTGCGCATGCCGAGCTTCTTCGGCTACATGGGCTGGGCGTTCGTTTTCCTGATCCCGTGCTTCGCGCTGACGACCTGGCTGTTCTTCATCTGACGCGCGCTTGGGCTGCCGCGCGCGCGACGGACAGAAGCGCCTCGCGGTCGTCGGCAGCGGCACTCTTGCAGCGCCGCTCGGTGCCGCAGATCTCGCAATGATGCGTCAACGTCCAGCCGCCGCGCGCGGGCTCGACCGCGACGGGCCGCATGGCCCCGCCGCATTCGGCCGCCCGGTCGCCCGGATTGATATCGACATGGCGCGACCACAGACAGTGCGGGCAGTGATTCGTATAGCCGTCGCCCGCGACTTGCGTGCCGCAATGGCCGCAGACGAAATCTTCGATGCGGCGCTGGAAGCGTTTGCTCACAGACCCAGCAGATAGCGCGCAAGGCCGAAGGCGGCACCTGCGATCACCAGCCAATGGATCGCAAGACCGACGCGCACGAGGAGGACCAGTGCGACGACCGCGACCGCGATCGCGACCCAATCCACGCCGCTTGCGGGCCAGAACACGGCCTGGCCTAAAAACACGCCGAGATTGAGAATCACGCCCACAACCGCGGCCGTGATCGCCCCCAACGCCGCCGACGCGGCTTTGTTCTCGTGCAGGCCCTCGACATAAGGCGCACCCGCAAGAATGAACAGGAAGCTCGGCAGGAACGTGACGTAGGTGGCGAGCAACGCCGCGACGGTCGCGGTCGTCAAGGGGTCGGCTGCGCCGGCATTCCAGCCTGCGAAGAACCCGACATATTGCAGCACGAGAATCAGCGGTCCCGGCGTCGTTTCGGCCAGCGCCAGACCGTTCAGCATGTCGGCGGGCGTAAGCCAGCCATAGAGGTTGACGGCCGCATCCGCCACGTAGGGCAGAACGGCATAAGCCCCGCCGAACGTGACGAACGCCGCTTTCGTGAACAGCGCAGCCACGTCGGCAAACGGTGCGGAACCCATCGCATAGAGAACGCCCACAACCGGGATCGCCCACAGCACCGCAAACACGGCACTCAAGCCTGCAAAACGCAGCATCGGCCGGACCGGCAGCAGCACGTCGTCCGGCACGTCGCCGCCCGTAGCGCTCGCGTGTCCGCCGGTTGCGAAGGGCGAGGCCGCATCCCCGCGCGCCGACAGCACGCCCGCCAAGGCCGCCGCCGCCACGACCCACGGAAAGCCGATGTCGAGAAAATGGATGGCTACGAAGGCCGCCGCCGCAAGGACCGCCGCTTGCCACGTCTGCAACGCCTTCTTGCCGATGCGCCAGACCGCGTGCAGCACGACGGCCACGACAACGGGTTTGAGCCCATCGAAAATCGCCCCCACCGCCCCCGTCTCGCCGTGCACGGCCGCAATGTAGGACAGTACGAGCATGCACAAGGCACCCGGCAGCACGAACAAGGTGCCGGCAGCGACGCCGCCCCACGTGCCGTGCAGGCGCCAGCCGATATAGGTTGCAAGCTGCTGCGCCTCGGGGCCCGGCAGCAGCGTGGCGAAGGAGAGCCCGCGCAAGAAACTGCGCTGGCCGATCCAGCGCTGCTTGTCGACTAGATCGTGCTGCATCATCGCGATCTGGCCCGCAGGACCGCCGAAGGACAGGCAGCCGAGTTTGAACCAATAGGCGAGGGCCGTGCGGTAACTCGGCCGGTCGCCGAAAGCGGGGGCGGAAGCGTCGGGCATTGCCGTCTCCTCTCGAGCCGAACCCGGCACGGGTTCGCCCAAAAGGCAGCGCTTGGACGAGCGAATCGTCTTGGAAAAACGGGGGCGACTGCCGATGGCCCCGCACGTCCGTTCTGTACGACGGCGCGCCGAAAACCGCAAGTTAGGCTTACTTGAAGCGGACCTTCATGATTTCGTAGGCCTTGCTGCCGCGCGGCGTGGTCACTTCGACCGTGTCGCCGGCCTGCTTGTTGATGAGGGCGCGCGACAGAGGCGAGGTGATCGAAATGCGGCCCTTCTCGACGTCGGCTTCGTCGGCACCGACGATCTGGTAGGTGGCCTCTTCGTTCGTGTCGATGTCGGCCAGCGTGACCTTGGCGCCGAATTTGATGTGTTTGCCCGTGAGCGAGGCGACGTCGATGATCTCGCCGCGGCTCACCTTGTCCTCGAGTTCGCCGATGCGCCCTTCGATGAAGGACTGGCGTTCGCGCGCGGCGTGGTATTCGGCGTTTTCCGAAAGATCGCCGTGGTCGCGGGCTTCGGCGATGGCGCGAATGACGGCCGGACGCTCGACGGTTTTGAGGTTCTTGAGTTCCGCTTCGAGGCGTTCGTAGCCCTCGCGCGTCATCGGAATCTTGTCCATTGCTTGCCGATCCGTGCCCTAACGCTTCCTGTTTTCGCGTCGCCGATTTTGCATCGACGCCAGCCGCCCGAAGCGAGCCATCAACGCTGGTCCATCGCGGGCGGTCTTCGATTGACCGGCCGTCGCGCAAGACCCGCTGTTGAGGGGATCGCCGTCAGAAGGCGCCTTTAAAGTACGCCTGGAGCGGCGCAACTTCAAGACTGCCGGCGCGGAGTGCTGCGATCGCCTCGGCGGCCGCCCTAGCACCGGCCACGGTCGTATAATAGGCAATCCCGCCCATCAAGGCGGCATGCCGTAGGCTGAACGAGTCGGCAACCGCCTGCGCGCCGTCGGTTGTATTGAACACAAGGTGAACCTTGTTCGATTTGATGGCGTCCACGATATGCGGTCGGCCTTCGAGCACCTTGTTCACGTGGACGACATCGACGCCGTTCTTGCGCAAGAACACGGCCGTGCCGCCGGTCGCCATCACGCCGAAACCGAGTGCGACCAATTTTCGCACAGGGACCAGGATCGCCTTTTTGTCGGCATCGCGCACCGAAACGAACAGCGTGCCGGTGGTGGGCAGCTTCTGCGAAGCGCCGATCTGCGCCTTGGCAAAGGCGTGGCCGAAATCGGCATCGATGCCCATGACCTCGCCGGTCGATTTCATTTCCGGTCCCAGGATCGTGTCCGAACCGGGGAAGCGCGCAAACGGGAACACGGCCTCTTTGACGGCGACATGGTCGAGCTTGCGTTTCTTCAGCTTGAAGCTCGCAAGGCTCTCGCCGGCCATCACGCGCGCGGCGATCTTGGCGATCGCAACCCCGGTCGCTTTGGCCACGAACGGCACCGTGCGCGAGGCGCGCGGATTGACCTCAAGCACATAGACGCGCCCTTCTTTCACCGCGAACTGCACGTTCATGAGCCCGACCACGCCGAGCCCGCGCGCAAGGGCTGCCGTCTGGCGCTCGATTTCGTCGAGAATTTTCTTGGGCAGCGAATAAGGCGGCAGCGAGCACGCACTGTCGCCCGAATGGATCCCCGCCTCTTCGATATGCTCCATGATGCCGGCGACGTGCACGGTCTCGGCATCGGCCACCGCATCCACATCGACCTCGATCGCGTCCTGCAGATAGCTGTCGATCAGCACCGGGTTTTTTCCCGACACGCGCACCGCTTCGGCAATGAAGCTGCGCAGCTGGTCGACCGAATGCACGATCTTCATCGCCCGCCCGCCGAGCACGTAGCTCGGGCGCAGCAACACGGGATAGCCGATGCGCGCGGCTTCCGCTTCCGCTTCCACGGCCGAAAACGCCGTGCCCGAGGCGGGCTGCTCAAGCCCGAGCTGGTTCAAGAGCTTTGCAAAGCGCTGCCGGTCTTCGGCCAAATCGATCGCGTCGGGCGTGGTACCCAGGATCGGAATGCCCGCTTCGGCCAGAGCATCGGCTAGACGCAGCGGCGTTTGGCCGCCGAACTGGCAGATCACGCCGAGTACTTTGCCGTTGCTCTGCTCGCGCCGCACGATCTCGATCACGGTTTCGGGCGTGAGCGGCTCGAAATAGAGCCGGTCGGCCGTGTCGTAGTCGGTCGAAACGGTCTCGGGATTGCAGTTGACCATGATCGTCTCGAAGCCCGCCTCGCGCAGCGCATAGACCGCGTGCACGCAGCAATAGTCGAACTCGATCCCCTGGCCGATGCGGTTGGGCCCGCCGCCGAGGATCACGACTTTGGTGCGGTCAGTCGCTTCGTCTTCGCTCTGTGCCGCCCCGAATGCGGGCGTTTCGTAGCTCGAATAAAGATACGGCGTGAGGCTCGCGAATTCGGCGGCACACGTGTCGATGCGTTTGAACACAGGGACGACGCCGAGAGCGCGGCGTGCCGCCGCCACCTCCGCTTCGCTTTTGCGCACGAGTTGGGCGAGCTTGGCGTCGCCAAAGCCCATCTGCTTGAGCCGCGTCCAGCCGGCCGCATCTTTGGGCAGGCCCGAAGCTTTGATCGCGGCTTCTTCGGCGACGAGCTCCTCGACCTGGCGCACGAACCACGGATCGAAGCTCGAAATGCGGCAAATGTCTTCGACATTGAAGCCAAAGCGCAGCGCCTGGCCGATCACGAGCAAACGGTCGGGCGAGGGCCGTGCAAGGGCTGCCACGATCGCTTCGCGGATCTTGCCCGCATCGTCGTCGGGGATGTCGATCTCGTCGAGGCCGCTGAAGCCCGTCTCCATCGAGCGCAGCGCCTTCTGCAGCGCTTCCTTGAAATTGCGGCCGATCGCCATTGCTTCGCCGACCGATTTCATCGAGGTCGACAGCAATTGCGGCGTGCCCGGGAATTTTTCGAACGTAAAGCGCGGCATCTTGACCACGACATAGTCGATGGTCGGCTCGAACGCGGCGGGCGTCACACCCGTGATGTCGTTCTTGAGTTCGTCGAGCGTGTAGCCGACCGCGAGCTTCGCTGCGATCTTGGCGATGGGAAAACCCGTCGCCTTCGAAGCAAGTGCGGACGAGCGCGACACGCGCGGATTCATCTCGATCACGACCATGCGCCCGGTCTTGGGATCGACCGCGAACTGCACGTTCGAGCCGCCGGTGTCCACGCCGATCTCGCGCAACGTCGCGATCGAGGCGTTGCGCATGATCTGGAATTCTTTGTCGGTCAGCGTGAGTGCGGGTGCCACCGTCACGCTGTCGCCGGTATGGATGCCCATCGGATCGATGTTTTCGATCGAGCACACGATGATGCAATTGTCGTTGCGGTCGCGCACGACCTCCATCTCGTATTCTTTCCAGCCCAGCACGCTTTCTTCGACAAGCGTCGAACCGACGGGGCTTGCGCGCAAGGCGCCGAACACGATCTGCTCGTATTCGTCCACATTGTAGGCAATGCCCCCGCCGGTCCCGCCCATCGTGAAAGACGGGCGGATGATCGCGGGCAGGCCGACTGCTTCAAGCGCGCCCTTCGCGTCGTCCATGCTTTTGACGAGCACGGATTTGGGGCTTTCGAGCCCGATCTTCGACATCGCGTCGCGAAAGCGCAGCCGGTCTTCGGCTTTGTCGATCGCGTCGCGATTGGCGCCGATGAGTTCCACGCCGTATTTTTCGAGCACGCCCGAGTCCGCGAGCGCCATTGCCACGTTGAGGGCCGTCTGCCCGCCCATCGTCGGCAGCAGCGCATCGGGCCGTTCCTTGGCGATGATCTTCTCGACGATGTCCGGCACGATCGGCTCGACATAGGTTGCGTCCGCCAGCGACGGATCGGTCATGATCGTGGCCGGATTCGAATTGACCAGCACGATGCGGTAGCCCTCTTCTTTGAGGGCGCGGCAGGCTTGCGTGCCCGAATAGTCGAACTCGCACGCCTGCCCGATCACGATGGGCCCGGCCCCGATGATGAGAATGGATTTGATGTCGGTGCGCTTGGGCATGGGATCAGCTACTCCGCAACTTGGCTTCGGCATCGGACCGGCGTAAAATACGGTCCATGGAAACGACTTTGAAACGTGCATTCGACCGCATCGCGGCCCTGCCCGACGACGAGCAGAAGCGCTTCGGCGCCTTGCTGCTCAGCTGGCTCGACGACGACGCAGCCTGGGAGAATTCCTTCGCCGCCAACCCGGAAGCGCTCGACGCGCTCGCCGCCGAAGCACGCGCCGACATCGCGGCGGGACGCAGCCTGCCGCTCGCCTTTCCGCCGAAACGATGAAATCGCATGCGACGCCCGCATTCTGGGCGTGCTTCGACAAGCTTCCGAACGCCGTCCAAGATTCGGCCCGGCGCGCGTTCGAATTTTGGAAGCTCGACCCCACGCATCCGGGATTGCGCTTCAAGCCAATTCAAGGCCGCACGAATCTGTGGTCGGTGCGCGTCGGCAGCGATTGGCGGGCACTTGGGCTTGTCGAGGGCGATACGATCCATTGGTTTTGGATCGGCAGCCACGCCGACTACGACCGCAAAATCGGGCGTTGAGCCTCGTCCAGGGATTGGCAACGGCATCATTCAACCAACCCCAAGAGCTTACTAATTGCATTCCATGCAGCGGTGAGAGCATGGCCGACTGCAGTATCCGCACATTTCTCGAGAAGCCATTTCAGCCCGGGCTCCAGGACCGTCTTGTATGCTGAGATACGGATGATCTTGTCGTCGAACAGAGTCCTGCCAGTTTTCAACTGCGACAAGATACTGCTGCGTTCGCCCGCAGTAAGGTCGCCGAGACTGTTGGATCTTTCGGCTTCTGAAATTGCGGCATCCAAGGCTTCAATCGCTTGACGATAAGGCGCGCTATTGTGATCAAGCGAAACAGACCGGTCGGAGGCGGGAACATTCCTTGACCCAAGGTCAACATCATCTGGCCGCCAAATCCTCAGTACGTCGGCGGTTTGAAAAACAATGTCGATGTACTCGCCGCCGGCGCTTTTGGCTGAGCTATTGTTCCAGTCAACGCCCTTTTCAGACCAAAAATCGGGATCAATATCTGTACGACTTGCTTCATGCTCATGCCAACGAGTATCCAGCCAAGTTGGACCGGTACCAGCTTTAGTGCGTGAGTAGCGCCCGCGACCTTTCAGTTCTCCATCGCGAAGCGCCTGTAGAACGTCACGTATAGCGCTCGCAAAAAGATTCATTTGTTGTCTTTGGAGGCCGATCTCGCTCGCAAGCGCATCCAAGGTTGGTTCGGGATATTCATTGGTTGCACGAGTTGGGCTGGGCCAGAATTGGTCGAACTGAACGAAATGAATAAGTTCGCTCAAGCTAACTGTCTTGGGGATTGTATTTATGCGAATTGCCATCGCTAAGCCGCCTTCTCCATCAATGCCGTAAAGCGCGCGAACAGATAATGCGCGTCTTGCGGGCCGGGGCTGGCTTCGGGGTGGTACTGCACCGAGAACGCGGGGCGGTCGAGGCAGCGCAGGCCTTCGTTCGTCTGGTCGAACAGCGACACGTGCGTGACCTTCGTCGACGAAGGCAGCGTTTCGGGCAACACCGCAAAACCGTGATTCTGGCTCGTGATCTCGACCTTGCCGGTTTCGAGATCTTTGACCGGGTGGTTCGCACCGCGATGGCCGCGCGCGAGTTTTGTGGTCTTCGCACCCAATGCGAGGGCCAGCAATTGATGGCCCAAGCAGATGCCGAAAATCGGCACGCGCTTGTCGAGCAGTGCCTTGATCGTAGGCACGGCGTATACGCCGGTTGCCGCCGGATCGCCGGGGCCGTTCGACAGGAACACGCCGTCGGGCTTGTGGCGCAGCACGTCTTCGACCGTGGCTTGGGCGGGCAGCACGGTCACTTTGCAGCCGGCCTCAGCCAAGCAGCGCAGAATATTGCGCTTGGCCCCATAGTCGATCGCAACCACGTGGAATTTGGGTTTGCCCAGTTTGCCGTAGCCTTTGCCGAGCGCCCAGGCGGTTTCGTCCCATGTGTAGCTTTGGCGCGCGGTCACTTCCTTGGCGAGATCCATGCCCTCGAGGCCCGGCCATGCGGCGGCCTCTTCGACCAAAGCGGCCGCATCGATCTTGCCGTCGGGGCGATGGATGAGCGTGCCGTTGGGCGCACCCGCATCGCGGATATGGCGCGTGAGGGCACGCGTATCGACGCCGCAAATGCCGGGAATGCCATTGGCCTTCAGCCACGCATCGAGCGTTTGCGTCGAACGGAAATTCGACGGGGCGGTGATGTCTTCGCGCAGCACGAGGCCGCGCGCGGCCGGCACCAGCGTTTCGATGTCTTCCGGATTGGTGCCGACATTGCCGACATGCGGAAAGGTGAAGGTCACGATCTGGCCCGCATAGGACGGATCGGTGAGGATTTCCTGGTAGCCGGTGATGGACGTGTTGAAGCACACCTCGCCGATTTTCTTGGCGGCGGCTCCGAGCCCCTTGCCCCAGAAGACCGTGCCGTCCGACAGCGCCAAAGCGGCAGTTGCACCGGGCGGCGGGCTCGATTTGCGGTTGGGCATCGGCGATCTCCTCGAGGCGGCGGCAGACAGGCAGTGGAAGGCGTCTACGCAAAGCGGCGAGGGCCGGTCAATCGCGGCTTTTCCACAGCCTAAAACACTGATCTAACGATTATTTTCGGCGCAGGCCCGCGCGTGTCCGAAACTCAGTCGCCCCGAATCGCTGGCAATTTGTGGACCATTCGGATAAGACTGTACCAAATGGTAAAACAAATCGCCGAACGCGCCGACCTGCTGCCGAAGCTCGCCCAGCTGTTCCGCAAATGCGGTTACGAAGGGACTTCGCTTGCCGCGATCGCGGCGGCAACGGGTTTGGGCAAAGGCAGCCTCTACCATTTTTTCCCCGGCGGCAAACCCGAGATGGCGCAAGCCGTGCTCGACGAAACGGCCGCTTGGTTCGCGCGCGAAGTCCTTGGGCCGCTGCGCCATCCGGGCCCGCCGCGCGTCGCCATTCGCGAAATGTGCCGCGCCCTCGAAACGCATCACAAGGGCGGCACGCAGATCTGCGCCTTTGCGCTGTTCGCGGCCGACGAAACGCAAATGCGGTTTGCGGCCCCGTTGCGCACGCATTTCCAACAATGGATCGAAGCCTTGGCGCGCGTACTCGTACTCGCAGGCCGCGGGGCTGCTGCCGCGCGCACCGAGGCGTTCGATGCGGTCGCGACTGTACAAGGGGCGATTGTCTTGGCGCGTGCGGCCGAAGACGGGCGCGTGTTTGCAGGGGCCGTGGCACGGCTCGAAGCGCGGCTATGCGCCTAAGGCTGCCGGCTTCGGCCCGCCGGTCGCCCAATCCATGAGCTCGACCGTGTGCACGACCGGCATGTCGGCGGCGGCCGCGATCTGCGCCATGCAGCCGATATTGCCGGCGGCAACGACGGCAGCGCCCGTGGCCGCGAGATTGGCAACTTTGCGCGCCTGCAATTGCTGGGCGATTTCGGGCTGCATCAGATTGTAGGTGCCGGCCGACCCGCAGCACAGATGCCCCTCGGCCGGATCGCGCATCGCAAAGCCCGCATCGGCGAGCAGCTTGCGTGGTACGGCCCCCAGCTTCTGGCCATGCTGCAACGAGCAGGCCGAATGGTAAGCGACGACGAGCGGCTCGGGCGCTTTGGCGGCGGGCTTCAGATCGCGCAGAACTTCCGAAATGTCGCGCGCCCGGTTCGAGACGGCTTCGGCCATTGCCTTCAGCTGCACGTCTTCGCGGAACATGAAGCCGTAATCCTTGACCGTGGTGCCGCAGCCCGACGCGTTGACGACGATGGCGTCCGGCCCGCGCCCGTCCCATAGCCCCATCCAGGCGCGGATATTGGCCGCCGCCGAAGCGTGGCTCGCATCGACATTGCCCATATGGTGCGTGAGCGCGCCGCAGCAGCCCGAACCGGGGGCGATCGCGACCTCGCAGCCCAAACGCGTGAGCACGCGCACCGTGGCTTCGTTGATCTGCGGGGCCAGCACTTGCTGCGCACAGCCTTGCAGCAAGGCGACGCGCATTTTGGTTTCGCCCTGGGCCGGGAAAATCCGCGCGTCGCCGATCTGCGAGCGCGACGGGATCGCGGTCGGCGCCATTTCGAGCATCGCACGCAAGCGTGCAAGCGGCCCGGTCTGCGGCAGCAGCCCCTTCAAGGGCCGCGCGAGCAAAGCGCCGACAAGGGCCACGCGAAAGCGCATCGGATGCGGCAACACGAACGCCAGCACGCGGCGCAGCAAACGCTCGTGCCAGGGGCGCACATAAGTCGCCTCGATGTGCGCGCGCGCGTGGTCGACGAGATGCATGTAGTTCACGCCCGACGGGCACGTGGTCATGCACGAGAGGCACGACAGGCACCGATCCACATGCTTGACCGTGCGCGCATCGGCCGGCCGGTTCTTCTCGAGCATGTCCTTGATGAGGTAGATGCGCCCGCGCGGGCTGTCGAGCTCGTCGCCGAGCAGCGTGTAGGTCGGACACGTCGCGGTGCAGAAACCGCAATGCACGCATTTGCGCAAAATCGCTTCCGACGCTTTCATGTCGGGATCGGCCAATTGCGCGAGGGTGAAATTGGTTTGCATCTGGCGCGCTCTCAGTAGGCTTCCGACAGACGGCCGGGATTGAGGATGCCCTTGGGATCGAACTGGGCTTTCACACCGCGATTGAGGGCGGCGACACCCGCCGACGGCGGCTCGAACACGGGCACGCTCGCGCGCAGCGCATCGGGCGCGCGCATCAAGGTCGCGTGGCCTTCCGTGAAGCTTGCACGAATGGCGGCGGCGCAAGCGTCGGCGTTCGCGGGCACGGCCAGCCACACGAGGCCGCCACCCCAATCGCAGAACCAATCCGCGTCGGATGCCGCGGCCGCGACAGCGGGCCCTTGCGTGGGGGCTGCCGACACGCGCCAGATCGCGGCGCTGCGGTCGGGAAGCAGGGAAGCAACGTCGCGGATCTCGCGCCAGAGTTTGAGGCTGCGCATCGTGTGCAATTCTTCGACAGGCCCGAACGCGCCCAGGCTGCGGCACAAGGCTTCGCAGCGGGCCGCAACCGAAACGGCCGTGCCCTCGACGCGGATTGCGGTGACGCTCGCACTTGCCTGCGTCACATGGTCCACACTCGAGCGTGCGGCAGCGCGCTTGGGCAGATAGGCGGCCCCCGACACTTCCCACGGGCTGTTGAGGGCGTCGGCCATCGCGGCCACAGCCTTCGCGGGATCGAGGCCGAACACGAGCACGCTGCGCGTCTTCGCACCCGCCGGCATCACCTTGACCGTGACGCGGTCGAGCACGGCGAGCGTGCCCATCGAGCCTGCCACGATCTTCGGCAGATCGTAGCCGGTCACGTTCTTGACGACTTTGGATCCCGCCTTGAATTCCTCGCCGCGCCCCGACACGCCCGAGAATCCCAAGAAATGGTCGCGCGCCGAGCCCATCTTGATGCGGCGCGGGCCGCCGAGATTGGCGGCCAAGGCGCCGCCAATGCTGCCGCTGTCGGCCTCGCTCAAGCCGTAGAGCGCGCTGAAATCCGGCGGCTCGAAGGCCAGCATCTGCGCGCGCTGTTCGAGCAGCAGCAGAATGTCGCGCATCTTGGTGGCGGCGTTGCAGGTCAGCACGAGTTCTTCGGGCTCGTATTCGACATTGCCCGCAAGTGCTGACAGATCGAGCGTGCGGGCCGCTTGCGTCGGCCGCCCCAAGCCAGCCTTGGTGCCGAGGCCCTGCACGCGCAGCGTCTCGCCCTCGGCGGCGGCGTAGGCGACGCACTCTTGCAATTGTTTGGCGTTGGTCGGTTTGAAATCCATCGTCGGGTGCGGCCGTCAAAAACGCGGCAGATCGGGGAACGGCACTTGGCCCTTGTGCACGCGCATGCGGCCCATCTCCGCGCAGCGATGCAGCTGCGGGAACACTTTGCCCGGGTTGAGCAGCCCGTCGGCGTCGAACGCGCATTTGAGGCGCATTTGCGTGGCAAGATCGTCTTCGTCGAACATCGTCGGCATGAGGTCGCGCTTCTCGATGCCGACACCGTGTTCGCCGGTCAAAACGCCGCCTGCCGCCACACACAGGCGCAGAATATCGGCCCCGCAGGCTTCGGCCGCGAGCAACTCGCCGTCCTTGTTGGCGTCGAACAGAATGAGCGGATGCAGATTGCCGTCGCCCGCATGGAACACGTTGGCGACACCCACGCCGTGCTTGGCGGCAATGTCGGAAATGCCGCGCAGCACGTCGGCCAGGCGCTTGCGCGGGATGGTGCCGTCCATGCAGATATAGTCCGGGCTGATGCGCCCCACCGCCGGGAACGCCGCCTTGCGCCCGGCCCAGAAGCGCATGCGCTCTTCTTCCGATTCCGAAATGCGGCTCGTGACGGCGTTGTTCTCGCGCGCGATGCGCTCGACGTTCGCGATGAGCTCGTCGACTTCCGCCTGCGGCCCGTCGAGTTCGACGATGAGCAGGCTCTCGACGTCGAGCGGATAGCCTGCGTGCACGAAAGCTTCGGCCGCATGGATCGCGGGCTTGTCCATCATCTCGATGCCGCCGGGCACGATGCCCTCGGCGATGATCTGCGCCACGCAATTGCCGCCGTCTTCAAGCGACGGGAAGCCCACGAGCACGGCGCGCGCGGTCTCGGGCTTGCGCAACAGGCGCACGGTCACTTCCGTGACGACGCCCAAAAGCCCTTCGGAGCCCACCACAATGCCGAGCAGATCGTAGCCGCCGGCGTCGAGATGTTTGCCGCCGAGCCGGATCACCTCGCCCGCCATCGTCACCATTTCGACGCCGAGCACATTATTGGTGGTGAGGCCGTATTTGAGGCAATGCACGCCGCCCGAATTTTCGGCGACATTGCCGCCGATCGTGCAGGCGATCTGCGACGACGGATCGGGCGCATAGTAGAAGCCCGCGTGCTGCACGGCCTGTGTGATGCCGAGATTGGTGACGCCGGGCTGCACGCGCGCACAGCGATTGGCGAAATCGATCTCGAGCACTTTGTTGAACTTCGCCATGCCGAGCAGAATGCCGTCTTCGAGCGGCAGCGCCCCGCCGGACAAGCCTGTACCCGCCCCGCGCGGCACGATCTTGATGCCGCCCGCTTGGCAGTATTTCATCACGGCGGCGACTTGGCCCACGTTCGAAGGAAGAACCACGACCATCGGCAAAGCGCGGTAGATGTTGAGCCCGTCGCATTCGTAGGCGCGGCGCTCTTCCTCGGCGTCGATCACGCCCTCGCCGGGCACGAGTCGGCGCAAATCGGCTACGATCTGGCTGCGGCGCGCGAGAATCGCGGCATCGGGTACCGGCATCGTCGGCATTGGCGGTCTCCCAGGGTCGGTCTTCGTCCGACTATAGAAGAGGAGGCCGCCGGGCCGTCAAATAAAAGTCGGGCAAAAGAAAACCCGCGCCGGGCGGACCGACGCGGGGTTTTTCCGCGATACAGAAAAAGACGCGCGCGGATCAGCCCTGGCGGGCTTTGAAGCGCGGGTTCTTCTTGTTGATCACATAGACGCGGCCCTTGCGACGGACGATCTTGCAGTCCTTGTCGCGCTTCTTGGCCGACTTCAGGGAGTTTACGACCTTCATGGCACGTCTGTTCCAGCGATAAAGTTGCGTGTCCGGGTCCGGAATGCCCGGCCCGAAAGAGCGCGGAACATAGGGGGGTATGCGGCGCCTGTCAACCCGCCCGAAACCCCTTGATAAAAAAGTGATTACCGGAACAGGACGGATAGACAGGCGCCATGCCCGCCCCTAGGATGCCGCCCGGCGTTGCCGAAGAACCGGTGCTCCCCCAACCCGGCGACCAGAAGAAGTCGATGATCGAGTGGATCGAAAGTCACGGCGAGTGGTTCTACCTGATTACGTTCGTTTGGACCTTCTTCGAAGGCGAAACTTTCGTGATTTTCGCAGGAGTGGCCGCCCAACTCGGCATTCTGCGGCTCGACTATCTCATCGCCTGCGCGTGGATCGGCAGTTTCCTCGGCGACAATCTCTATTTCTGGCTCGGGCGGCGCTACGGCGAGCGGCTGGTCGCGCGCTTTCCGCGCATCAAGCCCGGCACGGATCTCGCGATCCTGTGGCTCAAGAAATACAACACGGGCTTCATCCTGAGTTTCCGCTTCATCTATCTCGTGCGCAATTTCAGCTCGTTCGCGTGCGGCATGAGCGGCATCTACTGGCCGCGCTTCATGCTGCTGAATTTCGTCGCCGCCGGCGTGTGGGCGACGACGTTTGCGGGTGCGGGCTATCTGTTCGGCGTGGTGTTCACGGAAGCCGCCTTGCCGATCAAGATCGGCGTCTTGTGCGTGTTCGGCAGCCTGATCGGCTATGCGATCTACATGCACCGCAAAAACAAGAAGACGACCGAAGCGCTGAAAGCGGCCGAAGCCGCAAATCCGCCGGCGCCTTGAAACGCTAGGCCTTCTTGGCGGCCACGATCCGCACGACGCGCAGGTCGCCGCTGTCCATGGCCGCAAGGCGCCGCGCCCACAATTTGGCCTCGCCCATCAGAGCCGCACCCTCGCCCGGATCGAGCTGGCCGCGCGCCACGAGCCGGTCGATCTGCGCCCAGCCAACCAGAATCTCTGCGCGGAACGCGGCCGTGAAATCTTCGTTGGCGGCGATGCCGAACCCAGCCGTTTCGATCTGTGCTGCGAACTGCGCTTGCGTCGACAGGCGCGGGGCCGTCGCTTCGCCGAGGCGATAGGCGTCGAGCGCTGCCCCGTGCGCATCTTCGCGCGCGATCGCCCAATCGAACACGACGAGCTTCGCCCCCGGCTTCATGCCATGCGCGAGGCGCGTCAGCAGCTTGGGCTTGTCCGAAATCAGCGAGAACACGTTGCGCACCAAAACGCCGTCGTAGCGTTTGGGCTTGAAGCTGCCGTCGGCCGCGTCGAGAAAGCCGATCGGCGCTTTGCTCTCCATCCCAGCGCTGCGCGACAGGACGGCTCCGTTCTGCGCAAGATCGAGGGAAAGATCGTAGCCTTCCATCCACGCCCCGCTTGCTTGCGCAAGCGCCCGCGTGCCGCCCCCGAGTCCGCAGCCGAGATCGAGGCCGATCGCATCGCGGGCCAGCGTCAACGGAACTGCGAGCTTCAAGACGAAATCGACCGCACCCGGAAAGGTGAAACCGTCGCCCCACACAAGCTGGGCCACCTTGATGCGTTCGCGCGGCCATTGGTCTTTGACGACGACCTTGCCTGTCATCGGCGGTTTGACCGGATCGGGATGGGCCGCCTCTTGCGCGGGTGCAGGCCGCGGGCCGGAAGCGGCCGGCTTGTCGTATTCGTAGCCTTCCCACCAGGCATGCAGGCGCGCGCGCAATTCGGGCTTCAAGACCTTGCCCGAATCTTTTTTGGGCGGGTCCGCCATCGTCAATCGACTTCGCGAATGCCGTCGCGCGGCGGCGCGAAACGCGGGCGCGTGCCGCCAGTACCCAAACCCAACGCGATCAATTCGCCCGCTTCGTCGAAGGTCAGCAGCACCACGTCGCCCGCCGGATTGCGCGCCTCGACGCGGTAGCAGCCCTCGACCAAGGTCATCTTCTCGAATCCGACGAAGCCCATGTCGAGCAGCCGGTCGGTGACTTTGTTCACGGTCGCGCGCTCGAAGCCCGACGCTTTGCAGGACGGGCCGTCCGACGGCGTGGCTGGGGGCGGCGGGATCTGCGCTGCCGCCGACACCGCCGCCACGCTCAGAACAACGGACAGAAAGAAACGACGCATGGCGACTAGCTTAGCACGCCGCTGGCCGCCGCCGCGATAACGGCGGCAGCGGCAAAACAGCCCGCGAACAGGCTGCGCCCGAACAGCAGATAGGTGCCGAGGGCGGCAGCACATGCTCCCAAGCGCACCGCGAGGGCGATCTCGCGCAATTCGCCCGACGGAAACACGACGAGCCGCACGACAAGTGCGGCGAGGATCGCGTAGGCGACGGCGGCGAACCACTCGAACAGCAGCCCGTTTGGATCGAGCCTGCCGCCGACCGCCACACCAAACCCGCGCCAGAAATACGTCGCCGCCGCAGCCGCGACCGCCGCCCCGTAGAGCCCGAGCTCCGCACTCATCTTCGCACCATCGCGACACGATAGATTGCCGCAACCGTGCCGCCGGCAAGGCCTGCGATCAGCAAGCTCCATTCGGGACTGTAGAGATGGGCCGGCACGCACAACGCCCCGCCCGTCAGCAATGCGACAAGCCGCGTGGCGTCGCGGGCACCCTGCGTGCTCTGCAAAAACAGCAGCAGAAAATAGACGGGATTCAAAAACACCAGTGCGAGCGTCAGCGACACCGGCAACTCGGCGGCCGCATAGAAGCCCACGATCGTGCCGACAAGCGATGCCGACCACAAAACGAGCGAGCAGCCGATGAACCAGCTTAGACGGTCGCTGCGCGCCATGTTCGGCGCTTGCGCCATCGTCATGGCCCAGCATGTGACGGCCACAAAAAACGCCGACGCGTAAAGCCGCCACGCCGGCCGGCCGGGGGCTGCCACAAGCGGCATCATCGCGACCGTCATCGGCGCCAAGCGCATATTGGCAAGCCCGACCGCAAGCAAGATCGCGAGCACGCCCGATCCCGCCAGATAAAGCTCGACCAGCACCACCTGCCCCGGCAAGGCCCAAGCCGTCAGCGTATTGAACAGCGCAAACTCGAGGCTGAGATCGTGCGCCCCCACGAGCGACCCGAAGCCCACATAGGACGCGCCGAGGACAAGGGCCGGCGCCAGCGCCGCCGCACGCGCACCCGCAAACAGAGCGCCGCGCGGCCCAAGTTCAGGCGGCAAGTCGTCGGTCGCCATGCCCGTCAATACGGCCCCGTCGGTTTGGCGGGTGCTGCGTTCTGGCCGCGCAAGGCGGCGAGGAACTCGGTGGCGCGGCTCACCATCATGCCCATGTCGGATGCGACCGCGACGTAGCTGTAGCCCATGGCCACGAACTTGCCGACCATGTCGGGATTGGGGCCGACGATCCCGCAGGGCATCCCGAGTTTCTTTGCTTTGGCCGCACACTCGGCCAAAGCGGCCTGCACGTTCGGGTGTGCGATGTCGCCCAGATGCCCCATCGCCCCCGAAAGATCGCCGGGGCCGACGAACAGCGCATCCACGCCCGGCACCGCCGCAATCTCCTCGATGCGTGCGGCGGCGGTCGGTGTTTCGATCTGGCAGATCACGCAGATTTCAGCCGACGCGTTTTTGAGATAGCCCGGAACGGTGCCGTAGCGCGAACCGCGATGCACGGCGGCAATGCCGCGAATGCCGTCGGGCGGATAGCGCGTGGCGGCCACCGCGCGTGCGGCTTCCTCGGCATTTTGGATCATCGGAAACATCAGCGTCTGCGCGCCGATATCGAGTGCGCGCTTGACTGCGACCGTATCGTTCCACGGAATGCGCGTGACGGCCGAAGCCCCCGTACCCGCCACGGCCTGCAGCGAGGCATAGGTGCGCTCCCAATCGAGCGGCACATGCTCCATGTCGATTACGAGAAAATCGAAGCCCACGCAGCCCAAAGCCTCGGCCGTGGTGGTCCCGCCCGACATGATCCAGGTGCCGACCATCGGGGGTACCCGCAGCATGTTCTGCTTGAAGAGGTTCTTGGGCATATCCATCAGAAAATCTCCGGTTCGGGCACGGGCGCACCCTGTTCGAGGAAATCGAAATCGGCACCGTCGTTGGCTTGGCCGATATGGCGTTCGAGCAGCACGCCGTAGCTGCGCGCATAGCGCAACGGCGGGGGCGTCCATGCGGCTTTGCGACGTGCAAGCTCTTCGTCGGACACGTCGAGATGCAGGCGGCGTGCTTCGACATCGAGTTCGATGAAGTCGCCGTCCTGCACGAACGCAAGCGGCCCGCCGACATGCGACTCAGGGGCGACATGCAGCACGCACGTGCCATAGTGCGTGCCGCTCATGCGCGCGTCGGACACGCGCACCATGTCGCGCACACCTTGCGCCAAAAGTTTTTTGGGAATCGGCAAAGCGCCCCATTCGGGCATGCCGGGCCCGCCTTTGGGGCCGGCACTCTGCAACACCAGCACGCTGTCGGCATCGACCGGCAAGGCGGGATCGTCGATGCGCGCCGAGAGATCGGCGTGGTTCTTGAACACGACCGCGCGGCCGCGATGCTTTGCGAGCCTCGGATCGGCCGCAGAGGCTTTGATCACGGCGCCGTCGGGGGCGAGATTGCCGCGCAAAACGGCGATCGGCGCACCCTTGGTCACGGGATTGGCAAGCGGGCGGATCACATCGGCATCCCACACTTTGGCGTTGGCGATGTTCTGCCCAAGCGTCTTGCCGTTGACCGTGCGGCAATCGAGGGCGAGCCGGTCCTGCAATTGCGCCAGCAACGCCGGCAGACCGCCCGCGAAGAAAAAATCTTCCATGAGATTGTCGCCGGCCGGGAACACGTTGGCGAGCACTTGCGTTTGGCGGCCGGCCGCATCGAACGCATCAAGATCGAGTTCGAGTCCTGCCCGCCGCGCCATCGCCACCACATGCACGACCGCGTTCGTCGATCCGCCGAGCGCCATCAAGGTCGCGAGCGCGTTCTGCAAAGCGCTTTGCGTGAAGATGTCGGCGGGCTTCAGATCTTCGGCGATCATGGCAACGATGCGTTCGCCCGCTTCATGCGCCATGCGCGCATGGCCGGAATCCGATGCCGGAATCGACGAGGCACCCGGCAGCGTGAAGCCGAGCGCTTCGGCGATCGCCGTCATCGTCGACGCCGTTCCCATCGTGTTGCACGTGCCGATCGTGCGCGTCATGCGGCTTTCGAGTTCGACCCAATCCTCCGGGGCGATTTTGCCGGCGCGCAATTCGTCCCAGAATTTGCGCGTGTGCGTGCCCGCCCCCACCTTCTGGCCGCGCCAGCGCGCGTTCGACATCGGGCCCGCCGGCACGTAGATCGCGGGCAGGCCCATCGAGATCGCACCCATCAGCAGACCCGGCGTGGTCTTGTCGCAGCCGCCGAGCAGCACGGCCCCGTCGATCGGGTGCGAGCGCAAGAGCTCTTCGACCTCCATCGCGAGCAGATTTCGGTACATCATCGTGGTCGGCTTGACGATGACCTCGCCCAACGACAAAGCGGGCAGTTCGACCGGAAAGCCGCCCGCCTGCCAGATGCCGTCTTTGACCTTCTGCGCGCGCTCGCGCAGATGGATGTGGCACGGGCTCATCTCGCTCCAGGTATTGACGATCGCGACGACGGGTTTGCCCATGAAATCCTGGCGCCGGAAACCCATCTGCTGGGTGCGTTGGCGATGGGCAAAAGCGCGCATGTCGCCTGCCATGTACCAACGCGCACTGCGCAAAAGCTTCGCCCCCACCTGTCGTCCCTCCCCCGGCATCGCTCGTTCGCGTCATCGTAACGAGCCGCGCGCCCGGCTCCAAGAAAAACGACCGGTCGATTTTTGCGAACGCGCCGACTATTGTAGCGCCGTTGCACCCAAAAACATTCGAGCCGTCCGAGAAGCAAACGTGCAAATCGATTTCACGCAATACACACGCGCCGAAACCCTGACCCGTGCCGCCGATGCGGCTGCGGCGATCGTCTTCGAGACCGAGATCGGGCCGCTTGCGATCGCCAAACACGGCGGCGACTGGCGCCTCACTTTCGGCCGCTCGACCCTGCCCGACTACGCGCTCGTCGATGCGTCGGCGTTTGTGCGCCCGGCTTGCGTCGAGACCGCGCCGGGACACTACCGCCTCGGCGACGAGAATGAATGGCTCGAGCTCACGAGTGCCCCCGTGCGCGTGCGCGTCGGCCGCAAAGGCTGGCTCGACGATCCGCTGACGTCGCTGACCGACGAGCATTTCCGCGGCTGGACGCGCCTGCCTGCGTTCGCGCGCGGGCCCGAGGGCTGGCTTGCGGCGTTTGCGCTCGACAGCGGCGAGCCGGTCTACGGGCTTGGCGAAAAATTCGGGCCGCTCAATCGGCGCGGCCAGTTCGTGACCAACCGCATCGAAGACGCGCTCGGCGTCAACACCGAGCTCTCCTACAAATCCATTCCGTTCCTGTGGGGCCTCAAGGCAGCGGGCGGCTGCTGGGGTGCGCTCGTGAACACGCCCGCCCACGTGCACCATGCGGTCGGATATCCGCAATGGTCGCACCGCAGCTATGCCGTGCTGTGCGAAGATGCGCAGCTCGATCTGTTCCTGCTGTGCGGGCCGGATCCCGCCCATGTGCTGGGGCGCTGCGCCGAGCTCACCGGCAAACCCGCTCTGCCGCCTTTCTGGTCGCTCGGCGTGTGGCTGTCGCGCGCCTACTACCGGACCGAAGCCGAGATCCTGGCCGCCGCCGACGAATGCCGCGCTGCGGGCTTTCCGGCCGACGTCATCACGTTCGACGGGCGCGCCTGGATGGTCGTCGAAACGCGCGCCACGCTCGATTTCGACGCGAGCCGCTATCCCGATCCCAAAAAGACGATCGACAAACTCAAAGCGCGCGATTTCAAAATCTGCTGCTGGGAGTATCCGCTCGTCTCGATCCACAATGCCGAATATGCCGCGCTCGAAGCGCGCGGGCTGTTTCTGCGCGAGGCCGACGGCAGCCCGCATGTCTACGATTGGGACGTGAAGCCCGGCACCTCGCCCTTCGGCGCGGTGCTGACGCCCTTGCCGCCCTCGGGCATCCTCGATTTCACCAATCAAGAAGCGGTCGCGTGGTGGAAGGCGCGGCACGACCGGCTGTGGGCGTTGGGCGTCGATACGATGAAAACCGATTTCGGCGAGCAGGTCGTGGACCGCGTCGTTGCGCACAACGGCGACACGGGCCGGCGCCTGCACAATGTCTATCCGCGTCTCTACAACCAAGCCGTGTTCGAGGCGACTGCCGCCGCCAAGGGCCGCGAGAATGCCTGCGTATGGGGCCGCGACGGCTGGATCGGCGCGCAGCGTTTCCCGGTGCAATGGGGCGGGGACCCGCAGACGGATTGGGAAGGCATGGCCGCATCGATCCGCGGCGGGCTTTCCTACGGCCTCTCGGGCGTGCCCTACTATTCGAGCGACGTCGGCGGTTTCTACGGCTCCAAGCAGCCCGAGCCCGAGCTCTATTTGCGCTGGATCGCGGCTGCCGTGTTCTGTTCGCATTTCCGCTTCCACGGCATCGGCATCCGCGAGCCGTGGAGCCTGGGGGACGCGGTGGCGCATCATGCGCGCGCATGGCTCGATCTGCGCTACCGGCTGCTGCCGTATCTGTGGGGCTGCATCGAGATCGCGACGCGCACGGGCCTGCCGGTCATGCGCGCGATGGCGCTCGCCTTCCCGCGCGACCGGGCGGCCCGCGCGTTCGAAGAGCAATTCATGTTCGGGCCCTCGCTGCTGGTCGCACCCATTCTGAAGCCGGGCCATGCCGTTGAAGTGTGGCTGCCCGAAGGCGGCTGGTACGATTTCTGGACCGGCCAGCGCGTCGAGGGCGGGCGCATGCTGCGCGCCCACCATGTGCCGCTCGACCGCCTGCCGGTCTATGTGCGCGAGGGGCACATCGTGGCGCTGGGCCGTGCCGTTTCGCACACGGGCCAGATCGACCGCAAACATCCGATCGAGGAAGTGCGCGCCTACGGCATGCCCGCGAACGAACCGGTTGCGGGCGACGGCGTGCTGTCGCTGCGTTTCGAGGGGCCGCGCGTGTATCTGTCGGGTGCGGGGGACGCGCGCTTGCGCATCTACGACTGCACGGCCACGCGCGAATCGGCCGCGATCGCCTTCGGCCGATAGAGCGACACGGCGTTTTCGAAGAAGGCTTTGTGCGCGAGGGTCGGCCCCAGCACGCCCGCGACCAGCGCCATGTCGGCCGCCTCGAACGGGCGGCGCGCGCGCGTGGACGGCATGTCGGTGCCGAACATCAGCGCGTCCGGATTGGCGGCGGCGACCTTCTCCATCGCGATTTCGGGATCGACGAACACGCGCCCGAACCCCGTGGCCTTGACCTTGGCGCCGGCCTTCGCCAGCGCCACGAGGCGCGCCAAGCCGCCTTCGCTCAAACCCAGATGGTCGATCACGAGCTGCGGCAGATCGCCGAGCGCTTCGATCTCGGACGGGCGCAGAGCGGCAAGATCGGCATAGAGCTCGACATGCCAGCCGCACAATTTATGCACGCGCTGCGCAAACGCCGAGATGGCGGCAAAACTCTCCGAGCCGCCGCGATGCTGGTTGAAGCGCACGGCGCGCACGCCCGCTTGGTCGAGGGCGAGGATTTCGTGGTCGAGCGTGGAGGCGGGCAGCTGCGTCACACCCACGAAAGACGGCCCGAGCTTGGCCAGGGCCGCGACGAGATAATCCTGGTCGAAGGCCTGGAACGAGCCCGACACGATCGCCCCGCCGACGATGCCGAGCGGGGCTGCGGCCGCGCAATAGTCGGCCGCCCCGAAGGCGGGCGGCAGATAGCCGTCGTTGGCGACGAGCGGAAAATGCGGATCGACGATGTGCAGATGCGCATCGAACACGGGACCAAAATCAAGCGTCACGCCGACAACCTCGAAAACGTAAATGTCACGGTGCCCTTCAGCGTCGCACCGGGGGCAAGCACCACAGTCCCCGTATCGGCATGGCCCTTGGCCAGCATATTGAGACCGTCGTTGCGATTGGAGACGGGCTCGATGCAGAAAAACGGCTTGCCCGGCGGCACGTAGACCACAAGATGGCCGAACACCGGATCGGCCGCGATATCGAGGGCCAAATCCCATTCGGGCCATTCGATGCGCGCTTGGCCCCCCCAGCCCGCAAAACAATTGTCGAGCGACAAGGCGGCGACAAGCTTGCCCTCGGCCATGTTCCAGGCGGGCGGCACGGGATCGAGCGAGATCGGCATCATCGCATCGTCGTTGCGCCACACGCCCGCGGTTGCCGCCGTCACGCGCGTGCCGGCCGCACGCGGAAAATACGGATGCAAGCCGATCCCGGCCGGCATCGGGCCGGCACCCGTATTCGCGATCTCAAGCGTTTGCGAAAAGCCGCCGTCGAATGCCGAAAAAATCTGGCGCGCTTCGAAGGCAAACGGCCATTCGGCGACTTGGTAGCCGGTCGCCGCGTGGACAAGCCGCAACGTCGCGTTCGCGTCGTCGGCCGATTCGACGTCCCACGCGCGCTGCCAACCGATGCCGTGGATCGCATGCGGATGGCTGCCGAAATTGGGCGCCAGGCGATAGCGCTTGCCCGCGAAATGCAGCGTGCATTCGCGCATGCGATTGGAATAGGGCAGCAGCGCAAACGAACCCGCCTGGCGCACGTCGCGCGCGGCCAGGGCCGCGTCCGGCATGCGGCGCAAAGGCTCGATGCCGCCGGGCAAGGATGCGCTCGGCCAGGCGAGATGGAGGCCCGCAAGCGCGCCGCCGATTTCGGGAACAATATCGAGGGATGTGGCACCGGCGCGTAAGGCCAGCAGGCCCGAGGTGACGGCAGACGAAGTTTGCGGCACGATCCGATTCCAGAGAAGATTGAAGCAACGAACAAGTCTAGCGCAAAAACGGGGGGAACGGCATGTCCGGTTACGCGATCTATCCAAGCCTCAAGGGGCGCGGCGTTTTTGTGTCGGGCGGCGGCTCGGGGATCGGGGCAAGCTTCGTCGAGCATTTCGCCGCCCAAGGGGCCCATGTCGCGTTCGTCGACCTTGCCGAGGAAGCCTCGGCCGCCCTCGTCGAAAGGGTCGCGGCGGCAGGCCACCCCAAACCCTTTTTCCAGCGCTGCGACGTGACCGACATTGCCGCCTACCAGGGTGCCATCGCGGCTGCGGGCAAAGCGGTCGGGCCGTTGCGCGTGCTGATCAACAACGCCGCGCGCGACGACCGCCACAAGATCGACGACGTGACGCCCGACTATTGGGAGAAGTGCCTTGCGGTCAATCTGAAGCACCAGTTTTTCGCGATCCAGGCGGCCGCCCCTGCAATGCGCGAAGCGGGCGGCGGTTCGATCGTGAATATGGGCTCGGTCTCGTGGATGCGCTCGCGCGACATCTTCATCGGCTACGCCACGTCCAAATCGGCGATCAACGGCATGACGCGCAGCCTCGCGCGCGAGCTTGGCCCCGGCAATATCCGCGTCAATTGCCTGGTGCCCGGCGCCATCGTGACCGAGCGCCAAACCGCCTTGTGGCGCAATCCCGAGGAAGATGCGCGGTTCCTCGAATTGCAGTCGCTCAAATTCCGGTTGGGGCCCCAGCATTGCGCGCGCCTGGCCTTGTGGCTCGCCGCCGACGATTCCGACGGCTGTACGGGCCAGAATTTCATCGTCGACGGCGGGCTCGTGTGAGCGCAAGGCCTGTGGTTGCGCGAATCCGGCGAGTCCAATAGGGTCGAAGCCCGATCCTCGCCACAAGGCCGCCTTGAACGTGAACGAGCCGCGCAAGAAAAAATCGCTGTCGCCGATTCTCGACCAGATCGCCCATGGCGGATCGTCGGTGGCGCTCAATCTCATTCGGCTGACGTCGCTTGCGAGCGACCGGCACATGTTCCGTCAGGAAAGCCTCAACCGCACCGTCATCTTCAAATATCCGAATTTCGAACAGCAGATCGCCGACCAGCCTTCCGCGCCGCCGCCCAGTGCGGCCAAACCGGGCGCACCCAAGCAAGCCGAGCCGCCGGCCACGCCGCCGCCCGAACGGCCCATCGAAACCGCGATCTACGTGCCCTATGATTCAGAGCAGATCGGGGCGGGCGGCTACGGCATCTATCTGCGCCAGCGCGAGTTCGAACGGCTGCTCAAAGACCATGTCGGCATCGATTTCGAAACCAAGAGCGAGGCGTTCGAGCGCGACGTTGCGATTCTGCGCCTGATCGACTCGGTGCCCTCGCTCGATCCGTTTCTGCTCAAAAGCGCTCTGCTCAAATACAGCGCCGACATCCACCCCGCCTATTTCGCGATCTCGGAATCGGAAGAAGACAGCATCAAGGGCCTCATCGCCAGCAAGGTCAATCCGATCGTCGCGCGCGCCCTCGGCCTCAAGGACGTCGCCGACGTCAACGAACGCTCGCAGCGCTTCTTGCAGGCGTTGTGGGACCCGTCGATGCCGGAAGCCAAGCTGTTCGTGTCCGCCTTCGGCATTTCGGGCGACCAGGCGTCGCTGATTTTCGAAGGCTGGAAGGGTGTGACGTTCTACGAGCACACCTTCACGCGCAACCTGCATCAGGTCGCGGGCGTGCTGCGCTGGCTCACCTCGCCGGACGCCACCCCGCTCGATATCCGCGAATTCAAGCACTACAAAGACCAGCAGGACATGTTCCGCCAGGCGGTCGTCAAAAAGCTGCGCAATCTGATTTCGAACGTGAACGGCATCTTCGCCGAATACACCGAATGCCACGGCCAGTTCCTGCACGGCGGCGACGCCAAGCCGTTCCGCAACTTCCTTGCGGGCGTCTACCGGCGCTACTGGGTGCTCGGCTACTGCTCGATGGCCGTCCTTCACACCTGCAACATCCACGAACGCTTCATGCGCGAGGCGATCCAGAACCGCCTGCGCTTCGAGCAGATCGAAGACATGCTGAAGCGCATGGACGCCTCGCTCTCGAGCCAGGCGAACGCGTCGATTTAGGCCCCTTCGCGCGCCGCCACGATCTCGATCTCGACCTTGAACTCGGGCCGCGTGAAGCCGCCCACCATCATCAGCGTCGAGGCGGGCGGCGGAAAACCTTCGAACCAACGGTCGCGTGCTTCCATGTAGGGTTTGAAATCGTCGCGGTCGAGCACGAAGGCGTTGACGCGCACCACGTTGGCCCTGGTCATGCCGGCGTTTTTGAGGAGTGCGTCGAGATTGGCGAAGATGAGATCGCATTGGGCGTCGATGCCCTCGGGCACCGAGCCGTCCTTGGCGATGGCGAGCTGGCCCGAGCTGAACAGCAGCCGGCCCGGCATATCGACGGCAATGCCGTGCACGTAGCGCGCCAGCGGGGCGGCAAGTTCGGGCGGGGTCAATCTCTCCATGTCGCGTGCACTCCCTGGCGTCGATGCGGGGAAGCGACTATATAACGGCCGACTTCGAAAAACAGGGAGCGACGGCAGATGGCGCAGGCATGGCGGTGGTGGCTCGACATGACGACCGAGGATTTTCGCGGCCTCGATCCTTCGAAGACGGTGGCTTTGCTGCCGGTCGCGGCCGTCGAGCAGCACGGGCCGCATCTGCCCGTGTCGGTCGACGCCACGCTCAATCGCGGCATCGTCGAAGCCGCGACCGCGCATTTCGAGCCCGAACTCAAAGTGCTGATTCTGCCGCAGACCGACATCGGCAAATCGAACGAGCATCTGGCGTTTCCGGGCACGCTGTCCTTTTCGGCCGAGACCTTGATCCGCATCTGGACCGAGATCGGCGAATGCGTGCACCGGGCGGGCATCCGCAAATTCGTGATGTTCAACAGCCATGGCGGCCAGCCGCAGATCATGGACATCGTGGCGCGCGATCTGCGCGTGCGCCTCAAAATGGCGGCGGTCGCGGCCTCGTGGTGGGCCTACGGCATGCCCGAGGGCCTGTGGCCGACGCCGGAAATGAAGTTCGGCATCCATGCGGGCGGCGTGGAAACGTCGATGATGATGCACTTGGCGCCGCACACGGTGCGCACCGACAAGATCGCCAATTTCAAGCCGGGCCAGCTCGATTTGGCCGAGCATTTCAAGCTGCTGACCTACACGGGCTCGAGCGCGCTTGCCTGGCAGAGCCAGGACCTGCACCCGTCCGGGGCCGTGGGCGACGCAACCGACGCCGATGCGGCACGCGGGGCAAAAGTCGTCGACCATGCCGCGCGCAAGCTTGCGTCCCTGCTGGCCGAGGTGGCACGCTTCCCGCTTGACCGCATCAAGGACTACGCGTAACGGGTCTTCCCATGCCGCGCTTTCGCGACCAATCGCTGATACCGACCGAGGCCGTGCGCTTGACCGCCTTGGGCGAATTGGCGCGCGCAGAAATGAGCTTGGGTGCTTTGTCGGCGGCCGTGCGCGGCTTCGTCTCGCGCCTCATGGGCCCGTCGCTCGACGTGCTCGGCCTGTCGATCGAGCAGCTGCGCTACGAAGACCTCGTCGAGCCGCGCGGCAAGCGGGCGGGCCCCGGCCAGAGCCTGTCGGCCGACACGGTGCTGGCGCTGACCGATAAGGGCCGCGAAAAACTCTGCGACATGCTGCGCAGCCCCGTGCGCGCGCCCATGACCGATCTTTCCAAGATGGTCGTCGCCCTCAAGATGCGCTTCATCGATCTGCTGCCCGCAGAAGATCGCGCCGCTCAGGTCGAACAGCTCGTCGAAATGGCCGAGATGGAAATCGCCCGGCTGCAGGACCTCGCCGCGCGCAACGCCGACGGGCTCTTGGGCGAATGGCTCACGCACGACATCGGCGAAGCCATGCGCTGGCGCGACTGGTACCGCGACCATCTTGCGAAGCTCTAAAGCCGTCGAGACTTGAAGCGAAAGCCTAGTCGGCGCGCGCTTGCGCGTCCTTGTCCCAACCGATGCCTGCGCGCAAGGCGACGCAAAGCAGCACGGTCGCCAGCCCCGGCCACAGCATCAAAGTCGGCTGGTCGAACATCGAGAGCCGATACTCGAACAGCATCGCACCCCAATCCGGCCGCGACGCGTCGGCCCCCAGGCCGAGGAATGCGAGCGCCGAATAGGCGATGACGACGCGCCCGATCCTGGCGCCGAGATAGGCAAGCTGGGTATCGACGATGGCCGGCACCACGTGCCGGAACAGCAGATGCCCGGATCCGGCTCCCAGCGCTGCAGCAGCGCGCACGTATGTTTCGCCGCGGGTTCTTTCCGCAAGTCCAAAGGCCAGCAGCGCGTGCGGCCCCCAGGCCCCCGCCGCAAGGGCCAATCCCACGACGAGCGTGCCGTTGCCGAACACGGCCACCAGCGCGATCGCCGCAACGAGGCTCGGCACCACGCTCGCGAACTCCGCCGTCCGCAGCAGCGCGGCGCGCGCGAGCCCCTGCAGCGACGACGCGAGGATGCCCGCCGCCATGCCGACGCCGACGCACACGCTTGCGACGATCGCAACTGCCGCGAGCGTGCGCGCGAACCCGACCATAATCCGCGACAACACGTCGCGTCCCAAATGGTCGGTGCCCATCGGATGGGCCCACGACATGCCGATGTTGCGCAGCGCAAGATCGACCGCGTCCGGCGCGTGAGGCTGCCAGACGGCGGCAATGGCGGCGAGCGCCGCAAGGCTCGCCAGCAGACCCGGCGAACGGCGCACGCCCGACGGCTTATGGTGCGACATCTCAAAGCCCGCCGGGAACCACGAGGTGCCGCGCCAGACGTGCGGCAAGCGAAGCCAGAAGCATCCACGCAACGGCAACCATGAAAAACGCCTGCAGCACGAAAAAATCGCGCACCGCGACGCTTTCGACGACGAACTGGCCGATCCCGGGCAGACCGAAGACGGTTTCGACGACGGCAGTGCCGCCGATGACCGTGCCTGCCTCCGCCGCGGCGCTTGCGGACAGCCCGAGCGTGGCGTAGCGACGGCCCTGCTCGGCCACGACGCGCCCGCGCGAAGCGCCGCGCGCAAGGGCGGCGCGCACATAGTCGCTGCGCGCCGCTTCGCGCAAACCTGCGCGATAGACCTGGGCGAGCGGCCCCAGCACCGCGAAGGCGACGATGGCGATCGGCAGCGCAAAACGCTGCGGCCCAGACGCGAACAGCTCGAAGGCGCGCAGTTCGACGACAAACAGCCAGATCGCGATGCAGCCGATCCAGAAGCCGGGCACGGCTTGCGCGCCCAGCGTGGCGACGTCGAGAAGCCGGTCCGGCCAACCGCCGGGACGCGCTGCCGCCGCCTCGCCCAGCGGACGCACAACGCAGAGCGCAAGCGCGAATGCGCCAAGCCCCACCGTCAATGTGACCGGCAGACGCGCGCGGAATTCCTCGAAGATCGGGCGGCCCGTGCGGAAACTCGTGCGCCAGTCGCCGGCCAGAAAATCGCCGAGCCATGCCGCGTACTGTCCCGGCAGACTGCGCTCGAGGCCCCATTGCGCATGCAAGGCCGCGACGGTCGCAGGATCGGCCGCCTGGCCCTGCGACAGCAGCAGCAGCACGGCCGGATCGCCGGGCATGGCGCGCACGATCAGGAAAGCGAGCACGGATGCGGCCAGCAGATGGAACGCCGCACGCAATACCTCTCCCGGAACGCCGCCCAATGCCGTTCAGTCGCGCGCGCGCAGATCGGCGCGCACGATGTAGTAGTCCGACGGATAAGGCACGTAGTCGGCGACGCGCGCCGACAGCCCGACATGCCAGACCGGCGTCATCAGATAGACGACGGGCGCTTGCGCGAAGACCAGCGCTTCGGTCGCGCGCAGGGCTGCGATACGCGCGGCCGGCGCGTCGGTCGTGCGCAGCCGGTCGAGGGCGGCGTCGATCTGTGCGTCGGCAATGCCGGTGAAATTGGTCGGCCCTTGGCTGCGCAGATACTGCTCGAGCACGTAGGCACCGTCGCCGCCCGGGGCCGCATGCATCGCCCAAAAGGCCATGTCGAAGCGCTTGGCCTGCAGCTGCGGCGTGATGGCCTCGCTTGTTTCGAGGCGCACGCGAAACCCGATTCGCTCGAGTTGGGCGCGCAAGACCGGCGCCAACGTCACGAAATCGGGTCGCTGCGGATAGGCGGTCAACACGAATTCGAGCGGGCGGCCGTCTTTGAAGCGCTGGCCGTTCGCACCCGCGATCCAGCCTGCCGCGTCGAGCAATCGGGCAGCCTCGGCCGGATCGGTCGGGCGCCGCTCAGGCGACGCGAACGGGAAGAAGCGCGGATACATGCCGGTCGCGACTTCGCCGCCGCGCACCGCTTCGACCAGCTGCGTGCGATCGACGGCCAGATCGACCGCACGGCGCACGCGCACATCGTCGAAAGGTGCGCGCGCCGTGTTGAGAAACGCCATGTACTGGTAGGCGACGGGCGTCGATTTGACGGTGAGGCCGGCACGGCGCGCCAGCCGCGGCAGCGTTTCGACCGCGAGGTTGAACGCGATGTCGATCTCGCCGCTTTCGAGACCCAACGCCAAAGTCTGCGTGTCGGCGACGCGCCGCACCACGACCGGCGGCCGGGCCGCGGGCACGCGATAGTGCGGATTGGGCTCGAGGCGCAGCAGCTCGCCGCGCCGATACTCGACCGCGCGATAGGGGCCGGTGAAATGGAACCGGTCGCCCTCGACGCGATAGACGACCAGCGGAAACTCGGCCAGCACGCTCTCGGCCGCTGCCAGCGGCAATTCGGTGCGCAGGCGCACGGCATGCGCGCCCAGAATGTCGATTTCGACGCGCCCGGTCTGCGCGCGTGCGCGCGGATTTTCGCGCGTCGAGCGCACGAACGCGTCGCGCAGCGCCGTTGCGTCCAACGGGCTGCCGTCGCCGAAGCGCAAATCGTCGCGAAGCTCGATGCGCCAGGCCTCGCCGTCGCGTACCACGCTGCGCGCAAGGTTCGGCACGATGCGGCCTTCGCGATCGACCGTGAACAAGGTTTCGGCGAGCCCGTGCGACTGCAAAGCCCAACCCGCATTGCCCTGCGCCGGATCGAGCGATTCGGCGATGAATGTCTGGCCGACGACGACAGGCCGTTGCGCCAGGGCCGGCGCTGCGACGACAAACGAAAGAAAAGCAAGAAGGAGCAGACGGATCATTTTGCGTCTCCGAATTGGGCTTCGATGTGCACGGACGTATCGACCAAAGGTCCGCACCAGCCGGGCGGCGGCACGCGCGCAAGAATGCCCGCACGCAAGGCCGCAGGACGCTCGAAGCGTTCCATGAGGCCGTCGGGACGGGCTAGGTAAAGCGCGAAGGCGTCGGCGACGGCTTCTGCGTCGCGCAGTGCCACAAGATCGCCGAACAGATATGTGAAGCGCCCGGTTGCGCTGAATGCGACCGCGCAAGGGCGTTTGCACTGGCTGATGCAGCGCACGTTGCGACGCACCGCACTTGGAATTGCGCGCGCGGCCAAGGCGCGATCGACCGCTTGCGCCAGAATGGCGCCGGGCCTTGCACCCTCCGACTGGCTCCAGTCGGGCGGACGGCACAGAACGCAAATGTCGAGAATCGGCGCGTCGGAAACGCGCCTCGGCACAATGCCTTGGGAACAGTCGCTCATCGGTCGGCCTCGCGGCAACGCAGCACGTCGTCCGCGAACCAAAGCCGCTTGGCGTTCGGTTTCCCGAACGGCCTTTTGGCTCCATCGGGGCACCCCGCCCGACGTGTACGCGACGCGACTACAGTCGTCGGCAGGTCTCCTGGCTTGCGGGTCTGGGCGGACGCGTCGCCTTCCCGGTTTCCCAGTGGCGATATGACGCGCCGCTCGCCGCTCACAGTTGCGGGGGCAGCCGCAGAATCGGCGCACGAACCGCGCCTCACTGCATTCCCTATCAATTCCCGAAGGAAACCGACGGTGGAAGGTTCGCAGAAGTCAGGCATCGGCGTCAAGTGCGCGATCGACAACAAACACGAGGCGCGGTGCGCGCGGACTCGCCGGCGGCGAGCGGTGGACATGGCCTGTCCCCGCAAATGCGGGGTCAGCTTCGCCGCGAAAAAAGCCGACGGCGAATAGCGGCAAGCGCTTCACCTTCGTTGGGTCCGGCACGATGCGTCGGTTGTCGCCGCTGCCCAAGGCCGCCCTGTCGACGTCGCCGGCTTCGACATATTCCGTACCCGCGCCTGCATAGGTCGCGATCGCCCGCAGATCGACGACGTCAATGTGGAAAAACTTGCAGCCCGGACCGACGATCCGCGCAAAGCGGAGTTTCAGACGTGCCGCACCGGTGCGCGCCGCATAGGCGAGCGCGATGCCGGCCATGTCGGCTGCAAGTGCCTTGTCTGCGGCATGCCGCGCAAGAGCGGCCGCAACATCGTCGCGCGCCACGCAAATTTCAAACGACGGATCGGGCCCGAAGCGAAGTGCGGCGGCCGCGCGGCGCACCGAGTCCGACGGGCAGCGCAGTTCGATGTCGGGACCGTTTGCCCGAATCGCGCCATACGGCATCCCGCCTGCCGACCTCGCCGCAACCGCCATCCCCTTCATCGCACTTCTCCTCGGCGCCGGACGCGCCAGAATATGTTATGTTATAATATAACTATCTTGCCTGCCGAAAGCGGTCAAGCCGTCGTCAGCCTCGAAGCGCACGGCGTTCTACAAAACGTCACAATTCCGAAACCCGGCGAGAACACGCGCGTGGCAAATCCGTTGGATGCGCGCCCGGACTGGACGCGCCGAAACGGAGAAAAATTATGCTTAAACCCATCGCAGCACTCGCTGTTGCCGCGGCATTGGCCGTCGGCGCCGTCGACGCCCAAGCCCAGGATCGTCTGGTCATTGCCGGGCGCGACGCCGCGTTCGGCACGGCCCTCGCCCGCATGGTCGAGGCCTACCAGCAGCGCAATCCTTCGGTCCGCATCGAACGGCTCGAACTGCCCGGCGGCCCGCTCTACGAACGCATCGCGCTCAATGCCCGCGAACGCGCGCGTGCCCTCGACGTGGTGATGCTCGACGACATTTGGGCGCCCGAATTCATGGCCAACAACTGGCTCGCCGACCTCGACCGGCTGGGCGGCGTGCCGGGCACTTTCGTGAAGTCGGCCGACGCCGTGTCGCGCAATCCGCTCGGCACCGGTCCGCGCTTTGCCGCCCCCATGGTCGGCAACGTCGCGATGTTCGCCTATCGCGGCGACCTGCTCGCCAAACACGGGCTGCAGCCGCCGCGCAGCTGGACCGAAGTCGCCGCCGTCGCGCGCACGATCCAAGAGCGCGAGCCGGGTGTGGCGGGCGTGGCGTTCCGCGGCATTCGCGGCAACCCGATCGTCACGGGCTTCCTGCCGATTCTGGGCGCTTTCGGCGGCGAAATCGTCGACGCGCAAGGCCGTGCGGCCCTCGACTCGCCCGCCGCCCTCGCGGCCCTCGAACAGTTTCTGGCGTTGCGCCCGCTCGCACCGCGCGGCGTGGAAACCTGGAACGCGACCGAAGTGCGCGAGGCGATGGAACAAGGCCGCATCGCGATGTCGACCGAATTCTGGCCCGGCTGGGCCGGCACGCTCGACGACGCATCGCGTTCGCGCGTGGTCGGAAACGTCAATCTCGTTTCGCCGCCGGGCCAGACGCGGGGCCCCGCCCCGATGCTCGGCGCCTGGATGCTCGGCATCGCCGCCGACAGCCCGAACGCAGCACGGGCACTCGACTTCATCCGCTTCGTCGTGTCGCCGGAAAACCAGAAGCGCATCGCGATCGAGACCGGCAACCCGCCGACCTTGGCGGCCCTCTATGCCGACGCCGATCTGGTGCGCCAGTTCCGCTGGTATCCCGCACAGCTTCAAGCGCTCGAAAACGCGGTCCCGCGTCCGCGCATCGCGCAATGGAACCGCGTCGAAGCGATCCTGGGCGAACATCTGCAGATGGCGCTCGTCGGCCAGACGCAGCCGCGCGAAGCACTCGCCGAAGCCAATCGCGAAATCCAGCGCGCACTCGCGCGCTGATCGGGACTGGAGACGCGGACCGGGCGGCGGCGGAAATCGCCGCCCGGCTTCGCATCGCTTGAAACCACCGGATGCGCGCGCAAAACCGCCCCTGGCTGCTGTTCGCACTGCTCGCGCCGGCGACGGCGCTGTTCTTGCTGCTGACCCTCTATCCGTTGGCGCGCTTGTTCTTGCTTTCGTTTGCGGCGAGCGACCACGGCTTCGAAGGTGCGAAGTTCGTCGGCTTCGACAACTACGCCGAACTTCTCGAAGGGCGGTCGTTCCGCCGGGCGGCCTGGAACACGGCGTTTTTCGCACTCGTCGCGACGGTCGCCGAAGTGCTGATCGGCCTGGGTCTCGCCTTGCTGCTCGACCGCGCCTTTGCGTTTCGCCGCGCGCTGACGCTGGTCGTGCTCGCACCCTACGTGCTCTCGACGATCGTCGTCGCGGCGATCTGGCGCGCCTGGTTCCACTACGATGTCGGGTTTCTGAACAACACGCTGCGCGCCCTCGGGTTCGACGGCGTGCCGTGGCTGTTCGACCCGAACATCGCCCTATTGTCGATAGCACTCGCCGACATCTGGCAGAACGCGCCTTTCTGCTTCCTGATCCTCTACGCGGGCTTGCGCTCGATCCCGCCCGAACTCTACGAGGCGGCGCGCATCGACGGTGCGGGCGCCTGGCGGCGCTTCCGCGACGTGACGGTGCCGCTGCTGGCGCCCTATCTGTTCGTGGCGGCTTTGATGCGCACGCTCGACGCCTTCAAGCTGTTCGACAAAGTCTACGCGATGACAGGCGGCGGCCCCGGCAACGCGACCGAAACCCTGTCGATGCACGTGCATCGCTTGGCCTTCCGCTTCTTCGACATCGGCCTTGCGAGTGCGGCCGCCGTCGCGATGATCCTCGTGGCGGGCGCGCTCGGCGCTGTCTACGCCGCAAGGCTGCTGCGAACGGAGGCGCGGTGATGGAACGGGAACCGAAAGCGGGCCTTGTGCGCGTCGTCTCGGCGCTGCTGGTGGCGGCCCTGTTCGCCTTGCCGCTCGTCTGGACGTTGGCGACGTCGCTCAAACCGCCGGGCGAATACGTCTCGGCGTCGGCCGCCTTGCTGCCGCGCGAATTCACGCTGATGCATTACGAGGCCCTCGCGCAATCGCGCGTGTGGCGCCTGGCGCTGAACAGCCTCGTGGTCACGCTCGGCACGACGGCCTTGGCGCTGGCCGCCGCCTTGCCGGCCGCCTACGCGCTCGCGCGGTTCGATTTTCCGCACCGCCTCGACGGCTTTTTCCTCGCCTTCGTGCTGCTGGTGAAGCTCACGCCGCCGATCGTGCTTGCCGTACCGCTCTATCAGGTGCTGCGGACTTTGGGTCTGCTCGACACGCTGACGGGGCTCGTACTCGTCAACCAGATCTACGCGATGCCGTTTGCGCTCTGGATGCTGCTGGGCTTCGTTCGCGACGTGCCGTTCGTCTACGAGGAGGCGGCCGCCATCGACGGTGCGGGTCTTTTGCGGCGGATCGTCCAGATCGTGATCCCGGTCCTCGCACCGGGACTCGCCGCAACCGGCGTGCTGGTCGCGATCGCGGCGTGGAACGAGTTTCTGTTCGCTTTCCTCTTCGTGCAGTCGCCCGCCAATTTCACGCTGCCGACCTATGTCGCGACGCGCATCAACGAGGACGAAACGCTGTGGGGCCAGCTTTCGGCGATCGGCGTTCTGGCGTCGCTGCCGATCCTGGCATTGATCGGCTTTGCGCATCGCGCCTTGTCGCGCGGCTTTGCCGGCGGCTTGAACTGAAAGCAGCCGCTTGCCCGCCGCCTAGAGCAGCTGCTGGCCGCCGGTCACGAAGATTTCGCTGCCCGTGACGTAGCCGAAATCGGCGTCGCACAGCCGGTAGATCACGCCCGCAACTTCGGCCGACGTGCCCATGCGATGCATCGGAATGCGCGTGATCAAGGGCTCGTAGTCGGCCGAGATCATCTCGGTTTCGATCTCGCCGGGCGCGACCGCGTTCACGCGCACGCCCAATTGCGCGAACTCGACCGCCATCTCGCGCGTGAGGCCCGAGAGGGCGGCCTTCGACGTCGAATAGGCCGAGCCCGCAAACGGGTGCGCGCGATGGCCCGCGATCGAGGTGATGTTGACGACCGCCCCCTTGGCGCGCGCCAAGGCGCCCGCAAAGCCGCGCGCAAGTTCGAGGGGTGCAAAAAAGTTCAGCTCGAACACGCCGTACCAGCCCGCGATCTCGCCGTGCAGCACGCCGAGGCGTTCCTTGTAGGTCGTCTTGGGGCTGATGCCGGCATTGTTCACGAGCGCATGCAGCGGCCCGTCGCCGAGAATGTCGGCGACCTCGGCCACGAAGCGGCGGCGCTCCGCAGGGATAGACAAGTCGCACGGGATATGGTCGGTCCAATTCGGATCGAACCGGCAATTGGCCGGCACGTCCTCGCGCGAACAGGTGATCAGCCGCCAACCCTCGGCGGCAAAACGTTTGACGGTGGCGTGGCCGATGCCTTTGGAGGCTCCGGTCAGAACGATCGTGCGCGGCTCTGTCATGGCCGACAGGTTAGCCGCTGGTGCGGCCGATGGCTAGCGCACGGAAACGATGCGGAACGGCCGTGCGATACCGTCATGCTCGGTGATCGTCACATATTCCCCCGGCACAAAGGCGTGGCGGTCGAATTTGAAGATCGGTTCGTCGTCTTCGTCCCCGCGCGCATAGGAGAACGACCAGCGCCCCTTGGCGTGCACGAGCAAGCCGTGCTCGTCGGGCGCACCGCGCCAATAGCGGCGCACGGTGCAGAGCTGGCGCAATTCGGCCCAGCCGTCCGCATCGAAATGGCCGTGCGCGTCGAGCGGGGCTGCGAATTCGTAGCCGCACGCCGCGTCGCCTGCGGGGGACTCTTTGGTGCGCGCAAGTTCGAGCTGGATATGTTTGAGCGGCATGGTTCGTTCATCCTGTCTTGGCGGCGTGGTTTTCGGGGTGGGTGTCGCAGAAATGGCGAATCGTCGCGCGCAGCTCGGCCGCGCGCGCGAAATCGCCGCGCGCACTGGCGGCTTCGAGCTCGTCCAAGATGAGCCGCTTCAGGCGCCGCGAACCGTCGGGCAACTGGATCAGCCAATTGCCGAGCTCGAGGGCCGCGATCTGCGACAGGCGTTCGTGATCCGCGATCGCGCGGATCTCGTCGGCCGTCAGATCGGATAACGCAAGGCAATCGATCCAAGCGAGCATTTTACGCCTCCATCGTTCGATGTGGCTGTCCGGTGCCGCTTTTTGCCGAAGGCTAGTGCGCCATCAGCACCGGCAGATCGGCATGCTGCAGAATGTGCCGCGTAACGCCGCCGAACACGAGCTGGCGCAGGCGGCTATGCGTGTAGGCTCCCATCACGAGCAGGCCGCAGCCCTGGCGACGCGCTTCGGCCAGCACATGCGGGCCTGCCTGGATGGTCGGCACGTCGGCGCGCGCGATTTCGATCTTGAGGCCCTGGCGCGCCATATAGGCTTCAAGCGGTTTCGCGTCGTTTTCGGCGACGTTTTTGCCCGCCACGATCGCGATTATCTTGGCGGCCCCCGCCATGAAAGGCAGACCCGCCCCCAAGGCGCGGGCGGCCTCGCGGCTGCCGTTCCAGGCGAAGGCGATGGGCTTGCTCAAATCCGTCGGCCCTGCAGGCGGTGCGATCAGCACCGGGCGGCCGGTTTCGAGCAAAGCCGTTTCGAACGCGACGGTGGAGGCAATAGCCTCGTCCTCGATCGGGCGCGGCAACACGATGAGATCGCTGAAGCGGCCGTTGTGCATGATCGAATCTTCCTCGGAACCGGTAGGCTCGACCAGAGCGCTCGACACGCCCGCGTCCTTCGCCCAGCTCTCGAAATGCGCGCGCGAGGCGGCACTGCGCCGTGCCAGATCCTTTTCGGCGGCAACCACGATCTGCTCGACGAGCGCCCCTGAAGCCCCCTCGCCCACAAACGGGATCGCGTCGCGCGGGTCGCCCGCCGCATGCAGCGCATCGACATGGCCCGCGAATTTGCGCGCGACAGCGGCCGCGCATTCGAGCGCGCGCAGATCCGACGCGGTTCCGGCCAGAGGCACCAAAAGATGTTTGTAGGGCATGTGCGTTCTCCCTCTTCTTTCGAACTACTCTACTACGTTACGCCTTTCGCACGGTTTTTCATTTGACCTGGCGCAAAAGTGCCGCGGCCAAGGTGCGTTCGGGCGTGCCGCTCGCATCGACGATTTCCCAGTCGCCGCCATCGGCGCCAAAGCCCGACTGGAAGCGCACGATTTCGCCATCGGCGTCCGATGCGTCGCCCACGCGGGCGCCCACGCGCGCCAAGCGGATCGGCTCGGGGCAATCGAGCCACAAGCCGCAGAAGCCGCCTGGCGGGGCAAGGGCAGCCACATCCGCACGCTCGGCCGCATCGGCATAGACCGCATCGACGATCACCGAATGCCCGGTGCCAAGGGCAATGCGCGCCCGCGCATGCAGACTGTCGTAAACGGCTGCACTTGCTTCCTTCGTGTAAGCCGATTTCGGCAGCCGATCTTCGGGGGCGATTCCCGCCAAGCGCTTGCGCTCGACGTCGCTGCGCAGCACGAGTGCGCCCGGTGCCGCACCCACCGAGGGCGCAAGCGCTGCGGCAAGGGCGGTCTTGCCGGTGCCGGAAAAGCCGCCGACGGCAATCAAGCGGGCGGGCGGCGGCGAGAGAAAGCGTGCGGCAATGTCGAAGCAGCTTTGCGCTTCTTCCGTCGCCCCCGCCATCGCGCGCGTCTTGGCTTTGACAGCCGCGCGCAGGCTCATGAAGAGCGGCAGCAAGGCGAGCCCCGCCTCGTCCGGTCGGCGCTGCAGATAGCGCGACAGCGTCTGGCTCGCAAAATCGCTGCGGCCGACGCGCAGCCAATCGACGAGCAGAAACGCCACGTCGTAGAGCGTGTCGATGCAGGAAATGCGGTCGTCGAACTCGATCGCGTCGAACGGCACGGGCTTGCCGGCGAGCGTGGTGATGTTGCGCAAATGCAGATCGCCGTGGCAGCGCCGCACATGGCCGTCGGCCGCACGTGCGGCGATCAAGTCCGCATGTGCGACGATCCGTGCGGCCGTGCGCGCGTCGAGGGCCGCACACGCCGTCGCATCGAAAAAGCGCACGAGATCGACCGCGTTGCCGGCGCGCGTCCAATCGAGATCGGCAACGCTGCCATGTGCGGGCGCGATCTCGGCCGCCGCATGGAACGCCGCAATTGCGTCGGCAAGATCGCGCACGTCGCCGGCGGCGATGCTGCCCGCAGCCGCGCGCGCATCCCACAACGCAGCGTCGGGGAAGCGGCGCATCACGACGATCCAGTCGACGATCGCGCCGTCGCCCTCGAACGCCAATCGGTCGCCGCTTTTGCGGATGGCGCGGATGCCGAGATAGAGCTCGGATGCCGTGCGCCGGTTCACGGCAAGCTCGGCGGCACAGGCCGCATGGCGCTGTTCGAGCGTCGAGAAATCGACAAACGGCAGCTTCACCGCGCGCTTGAGCTTGTAGGCGAAATCGCCCGCCAGAAACACGGCCGACAAATGCGTGTCGATGCGTTTGACCGCGCCGGAAGGCACGCCGTAGCTGGCGGGATCGGCGAGAAAGGCCAGCGTGGCGGCCTGGTCGTCCATCACGCGGCCGTCGGGTGGTGCCGTTCGACGATGTTGTCGGGGTCCATATGCGCGATCACGTCGGCCCCCGGAAAGGCCGCCGCGATCGCCGCTTCGACCGCGTCGGCCGCCGCATGCGCGCGCAGCAGGGTCAAGCTGCCGTCCATCTCGAGATGGATCTGCACATGGATGCTCGAGCCGTTGGCGCGCGTGCGCAGCTCGTGCGCGTTTTTGACGTCCGGGTTCGCGCGCGCGATGGCAAGGATGCGATCGCGCGTGGCCTCGGGCAGTTCGCGGTCCATGAGATGGTCGAGCGACTGCGCGCCGATCGTCCACGCCCCGCGCAGAATGAACGCGCCGATGGCAAGGCCGCACAAAGGATCGATGAGATCGATGTCGAACCACATCGAGGCGAGCAGCGACAGGCCCACGCCGCCGTTCAGCAGAAAGTCCGACATGTAGTGCACGCGGTCGGCCCCGATGGCGACCGAACCCGTGCGCGCCACCACGTGGCGCTGGTACTGCACGAGTGCCAAAGTCAGCACCATCGAGAGGGCGGTCACCGCAAGGCCGATCTCGCCCTGTTCGATCGCGACCGGCGCCCACAGCCGATGCAGCGCTTCGGAGAACAGCAGCAACGCCGAGCCCGCAATGAAGGCCGACTGCACGAGGCCTGCGACGGCCTCGGCCTTGCCGTGGCCGAAGCGGTGGTCGTCGTCGGCGGGTACCAGCGCTTGGCGCACGGCCACAAGATTGACGAGCGAGGCCGCCGCATCCAGCAGCGAGTCCAAGAGGCTCGACAGAATCGACACCGAGTCCGTGACGATCCAGGCCGCAAGCTTGCTGCCGATCAGCACGCACGCCACCGCGACCGACGCGTAGGTCGCGTGGCGCATCAAGCGGCCGCGCGCAGCTGCGTCGAGCGGGGCGGCGCTCGCGGTCACGGGAACAGCCGCTCGGTTGCCCAAGCGCCGTCGGAAGCCGGGCGGTAGACGATGCGCTCGTGCAGGCGGAAGGCGCGGTCGGCCCAGAATTCGATGGTCTGCGGCGAAATACGGAAGCCCGACCAATGCGGCGGGCGCGGCACTTTGCCGAGCCCGAATTTGAGGCCGAATTCGGCGACGCGCCGCTCGAGCTCGAACCGGCCTGCCATCGGGCGCGATTGGGTCGAGGCCCAAGCGCCGATTTGGCTGCCGCGCGCACGGCTGGCGAAATACTCGTCCGCCTCGGCATCCGACACAGGGGCGACTGTACCCTGCACGCGCACCTGGCGGCGCAGGCTCTTCCAATGGAACAGCAGGGCTGCCTTCGGATGGGCGGAAAGCTCGGTGCCCTTGCGGCTCTCGAGGTTGGTGTAGAACACGAAGCCGTTGCGGTCGTAGCCCTTCATCAGCACCATGCGCAGCGACGGCATGCCGTCCGGCCCCACGCTCGCCAGCGCCATCGCGTTGGGGTCGTTGGCCTCGCTTTTTTCGGCCTCGGCGAACCATTCGGCAAAGCGGGCGTAGGGATCGACGCCGGGGTCGAGTTCGGGGGCGTCGAGTTTGGGGGCGGGGGCCTCGGGGCTGGAATTTTCGAGCATAGCTCCTAAATAGTCCGAGATGCGCAGCCGGTCCATGGGCGGAATAGCCGCCATGTGCCGTGCGTTTAGCTGAAGCCCGGTTTTCCGGGGCAAGACCCAAAGGGGATGAACATGCGCGCTCTCAAGATTTTCACGGTTGCGGCCCTGGCCTTGGCGTTGACGGCCTGCCAAGACGGCGGCAACAAACAGACGATCGGTACGGTCCTGGGCGGTGTCGGCGGTGCGGTTGCGGGTTCGCAGTTCGGCGGCGGGCGCGGCCAGCTTGTGGGCACGGCGATCGGCACGCTGGTTGGCGCCTTTTTGGGCAACGAAATCGGCAAATCGCTCGACAAGGCCGACCAAACCGCCGCCCAGCGCGCAACCCAAACGGCGTCGAACGCCCCGATCGGCCAGAAAATCACCTGGTCGAACCCCGATTCGGGCAATTCGGGCGCAGTCACGCCGACGCGCGAAGGTCGCGATTCGACCGGTGCCCAGTGCCGCGAGTACCACACCACCGTAAATGTCGGCGGCAAGCAGGAAGAAGCCTACGGCACGGCCTGCCGCCAGGCCGACGGCACCTGGAAATTCGTCAACTAAAGCAGGCGATTGCGGCGAATTCCCGGACCGATCCACGATCGGCCGGGGTTCGCCGTTGAACACGCCCCCGGTTCGTGTAGGATGCCCGCTTATTTCGGGCGCACTTTTTTGCACCTGCACAAAACGGACTTGGTGAAATGAATCAATCGCATGGCCTCATGGCCGGCAAACGCGGCCTGATCATGGGGGTTGCCAACGATCGTTCGATCGCTTGGGGGATCGCCAAGGCCGTCGCGTCACACGGTGCCCAACTGGCTTTCACGTACCAGGGCGAAGCGCTCGAAAAGCGCGTTCGTCCGCTTGCCGAACAGCTCGGGGCCGCGCGCCTGCTCGAGGCGGATGTAACAAACGCCGCCTCGCTTGATGCGGCCTTCGCGAGCCTTGCGGCCGATTGGGGCACGCTCGATTTCGTCGTGCACGCGATCGCCTATTCCGACAAGGAGCAGCTCAAAGGCCATTACGTCGACACGACGCGCGAGAATTTCCTCAATTCGATGGACATCTCGTGCTTCTCCTTCACCGACGTGGCGCGGCGCGCTTTGCCCTTGATGCCGAACGGCGGCTCGCTTTTGACCCTCACCTATATCGGCGCCGAACGCGTGACGCCGCACTACAACGTGATGGGCGTCGCCAAGGCCGCCCTTGAAGCGTCGGTGCGCTATCTGGCGGCCGATTTGGGCCCCCGCAATGTGCGCGTCAACGCGATTTCGGCCGGGCCCATCAAGACGCTCGCGGCTTCGGGGATCGGCGATTTTCGCTACATTCTCAAATGGAACGAGCTCAACGCGCCGATGCGCCGCACCGTCACGATCGACGAGGTCGGCAATTCGGGCGTGTATCTGCTCTCCGACCTCGGGGCCGGTGTGACGGGCGAAACGCTGCACGTCGACAACGGCTACCATGTGGTCGGCATGATGGCGACGGAGTCGGCGGGCGAAATCGCCGAGCTTCTGTCCAGCTTCAAGAACAAGGGCGGATGAGCGCCAACGCGTTCGGAACGCTCTTCCGCTTCTCCACCTGGGGGGAGAGCCACGGACCGGCCATCGGCGCCGTCGTGGACGGCGTGCCGCCGCGCCTGCCGCTAAGCACGGCCGACATCCAGCGCTATCTCGATCTGCGCAAGCCCGGCACGTCGCGCTTCGTGACCCAACGTCGCGAGCCCGACCAGGTCGAAATCCTGTCGGGCGTGTTCGAGGGGCTTACGACCGGCACGCCGATTTCGCTGCTGATCCGCAACGAAGACCAGCGCTCCAAAGACTATTCGGAAATCGCCGAGACGTTCCGTCCGGGCCATGCCGACTATACGTATTGGGCCAAATACGGCATTCGCGACTATCGCGGCGGCGGGCGTTCGTCCGCACGCGAAACCGCCAGCCGTGTCGCCGCAGGTGCGATCGCGCGGCTTATCTTGGGCCCGCAGATCGTGCTGCGGGGCGCGGTCGTTCAGATCGGCGCGCACAAGATCGACCGCCGCAATTGGGATTGGGCGCAGACGACGCAGAACCCGTTCTGGTGCCCCGATGCGGTCGCGGCACAAGCCTGGGAAGGCGTGCTCGACGCCACGCGCAAAGCGGGCTCGTCGGTTGGGGCCGTGATCGAGATCGTGGCCGAGGGCGTTCCGCCCGGCTGGGGTGCCCCCCTCTACGGCAAGCTCGACAGCGATCTTGCCGCAGCCCTCATGGGCATCAACGCCGTCAAAGGTGTCGAGATCGGCGACGGGTTTGCGGCAGCCGAATTGTCGGGCGAAGAAAACGCCGACGAAATGCGCGCGGGCAACGACGGCCCGATTTTCCTCTCGAACCATGCCGGCGGCATTCTCGGCGGCATTTCGACCGGCCAGGCGATCGTGGCACGCTTTGCGGTGAAGCCCACAAGCTCGATCCTGTCGGCCCGCCGCACGATCACGACCAAGGGCCTCGACGCCGAAATCTCGACCAAAGGCCGCCACGATCCGTGCGTGGGCTTGCGCGCAGTACCCGTGGGCGAGGCGATGGTCGCGTGCGTGCTTGCCGACCACAAGCTGCGCCATCGCGGCCAAGTCGGCCCGTGAGCACGGCGGACGAAAGGCGCGCCGCCGCCGCCGCTTTGACGAACGCGGCCCTGGGCAAAACAAAATTGCCGCTTCTGGTCGTGCGCCGCTCGCGCCGCCATGCCGGATTCGGCCTGCTCATGGGCTCGCTGATTTTCGGCTTCGCGGTCGCCGTCGTGTGGTCGGCGGTCGAAAGCGGCGATGCGATCGGCGGGCCGCTGCTGCTCCTTGCCGTCGCCGCGTGGTACGGCGTGCAGACCGGCAAGATCTTCCGCGACGACAGCCCCAAACTCGTCGTCGAGCGTGCGGGCCTCGCCATGCCGGGCGTCGCCCCCAATCCGATCCCGTGGGCGCGCATTGCCGAGATTCGCGTTGCGACCGGCTTTCGCGCGATCGGCGGCGGGCGCATCGATATCGGGCTCGACGTCGAAGCATTCGCCGGCCTCACGCTCGGCCAGCGCTGGATGGGCGATCCCATCGTCAAGCGCGCAGGCCTGTCGCCGGTCGTTTCGGTGCTGGCCGCGAGCCTCGACACGGATGCGCGCAAGATCCTCGAGGCGATGCGCCATTACTGGCCGCCCGAGGACCGCAACTGATGGAACGGCTGCAGGCCGCCTTCGGGTTGTTGGCCCTGCTCGCGATCGCGGCCGCCTTGTCGGAAAATCGCCGCGCCATCGATTGGCGCCAAGCGGGCCTTGCCTTTGCCGCCAGCATCGCCGCTGCGCTGCTGTTCTTGAAAGTGCCGTTCGCCGCGCAAACTTTGGGCTTGCTCAACGTGCCCGTCCAAGCCGTGGCCGACGCCACGCGTGCGGGCACCTCGTTCGTGTTCGGCTATTTGGGCGGCGGACCGTTGCCGTTCGCCGAAGCGTCGCCGGGCGGGGCGTTTGTGCTGGCCCTGCAGGCCTTGCCGCTCGTCCTCGTCGTCTCGGCACTCACCACGCTCTTGTTCCATTGGGGCATCCTGCCGAAGATCGTGCGCGCTCTATCGTTCGTGCTCGAGCGCACGCTTGGCGTCGGCGGGGCGGTGGGGCTTTCGACCGCCGCCAACGTGTTCGTCGGCATGGTCGAAGCGCCCTTGTTCATCCGCCCCTATCTTGCCCGCCTTACGCGCGGCGAATTGTTCGTCGTGATGGTGGGCGGCATGGCCTCCATCGCAGGCACGGTGATGGTGCTCTACGCGACCATCGTCGGCCGCGCCGTACCCGACGCGTTCGGCCATATCCTCGTGGCCTCGCTGCTGTCGGCCCCCGTCACGATCCTCATTGGCCGCATCATGGTGCCGGACGCGCAAGCCGCGCGCACCGAAGCAAGGCTCGATGCGGACGAACCGGTCGCGGCGAGTGCGATGGACGCGATCGCCAAGGGCACATCCGCCGGCCTCGAATTGCTGCTGAATATCGTGGCGATGCTGATCGTGCTGATCGCCCTCGTGGCCCTCGCCAACGCAGCGCTCGGGCTGCTGCCGGATGTTTTCGGCGCCAAGCTCACGCTCGAGCGCGCCTTGGGTTGGGTCATGGCGCCGATCTGCTGGCTCATGGGCATTTCGTGGGCCGAGGCCGCGACGGCCGGTGCGCTGATGGGCGTCAAAACCGTGCTCAACGAGTTCGTGGCCTATGTGCAGCTCGCCAACACGCCCGCCGAAGCCTTGTCGGAGCGCGCGCGCCTGATCCTCGTCTATGCGCTGTGCGGCTTCGCCAATTTCGGCTCGCTCGGCATCATGATCGGCGGCCTTGCGACGATCGCCCCGCAGCGCCGCGCCGAGATCGTGGCGCTGGGCATGAAATCGCTGGTCGCGGGCACGCTTGCGACCTGTTTCATGGGTGCCCTCGTGGGTGCCCTTTACTGAATCTTCCGCGCGGCGACCAAAAACTCGCGATTGCCTTCGGGGCCGAGGATCGGGCTCGGCTCGATGCCCAGCACCTCGAAGCCCAGTGTGGGCAGCCACGCCGCGATGCGTGCGCACACTTCGTCGTGCAACGCAGGCTCGCGCACGACCCCGCCTTTGCCCACGCGCGCCGGCCCCACTTCGAATTGCGGCTTGATCAACGCAACGACGCTGCCGCCGATTTTGAGCAGCGCCAATGCGGCGGGCAGCACCGTTTCGAGCCCGATGAAACTTGCGTCGCACACGACCATTTCGACTTGTTCGGGAATCTCGGCAACGCTCAAGCGCCGCGCATTGGTCTTCTCAAGCACCACGACGCGCGCGTCGGTGCGCAGCTTCCAAGCGAGCTGCCCCTGCCCGACATCGACCGCATAGACGCGGCACGCCCCGTGCGTCAGCAGCACGTCGGTAAAGCCGCCGGTCGATGCGCCCACGTCGATCGCGACGGCGTCTTTGGCATCGAGCGCAAAGTGGGAAAGCGCATGTGCGAGTTTGACGCCGCCGCGACTGACCCACGGATGCGGCTGGCCGCGCACCTCGATGGCGAGGTCTTCGGCCGTCGGCGTGCCGGGTTTGTCGAGCCGCTTCTCGCCTGTGTAGACGAGCCCCGCCAGCACCAGCGCTTGCGCCTTCGCCCGGCTCTCGGCAAGGCCGCGATCGACGAGGATTTGGTCGAGCCGCTTTTTGCTCACGCGCGGGCGGCGCTGCTCGTACCGGCACCCAGCGCATCGATCGCAGCTTTGGCGATCGCGGTCGCGTCGAGCCCGGCTTCGGCGTATTGGCGATCTTGGCTGTCGTGGTCGATCAGACGATCCGGCAGCACGAGCGTGCGGATTTTGAGGCCGCGATCGAGCACGCCCGCTGTCGCAAACGCTTGCAGGATCGCCGCCCCGAAGCCGCCCATCGAACCTTCTTCGATCGTGAGCAGCACCTCGTGCTCGCGCGCGAGGCGCAAAGCCAAATCGAGATCGAGCGGCTTCAGGAAGCGCATGTCGGCAAGCGTGGCGCCGAGGCCGCGCGCGGCCAGAATGTCGGCGGCCTTCGCGCATTCGGCCAGACGCGCACCGAGATTGAGAATGGCGATCTTGCCGCCCTCGCGCACGATGCGGCCTTTGCCGATCTCGAGCACGCGACCGCGTGTTGGCACGGCAACGCCCGTTCCCTCGCCGCGCGGGAAACGGAACGCCGACGGGCCGTCATCGTAGGCGGCCGACGTCGCGACCATGTCGGCGAGTTCGGCCTCGTCGGACGGCGCCATCACAACCATGTCGGGCAGGCAGCCGAGATAGGCAAGATCGTAGGCACCGGCATGCGTGGCGCCGTCCGCACCCACAAGGCCCGCGCGGTCGATCGCGAAGCGTACAGGCAGCTTCTGCAGCATCACGTCGTGCACAAGCTGGTCGTAGGCGCGCTGCAGGAAGGTGGAATAGATCGCTACGAACGGCTTGAGTCCGTCGGCCGCCATGCCGGCCGCGAACGTGACCGCGTGCTGCTCGGCGATGCCGACATCGAAGCAGCGCTTGGGGAAGCGCTTGGCGAACAGATCGAGCCCTGTGCCCGTCGGCATCGCGGCCGTGACGGCGACGATGCGCGGATCGGCGACGGCCTCCGCGATCAAAGCTTCGGCGAACACTTTGGTGTAGCTGGGTGCAGCGGCCTTCGACGCTTTCGGGCTCGCTTTGAGCGCGCCCGCATCGCCGACGACGAGGTCGAAGCTGCCGACGGCGTGGTAGCGGTCGGCGGCATCGGCCGGAAACGGATGGCCGCGGCCCTTCTGCGTGACGACGTGAATGAGCACGGGCCGCTCGTCGGCGGCGTCGCGCACATTGCGCAGGACGGGCAGCAGATGTTCGAGATTGTGGCCGTCGATCGGGCCCACATAATAGAAGCCGAGCTGCTCGAACAACGTGCCGCCGCCGGCCCCGAAGCCGCCCGAGACAAGCCCGCGCGCCAGCTCGTCCGCGCGCTCGACCGCGTGGTAGAGCGGGCGCGGCAGATGGCTTGCCATCTCGCGCGCGAGGCTGCGCAGATTGAGGAACGGCTTCGACGAAATCAGCTTCGAGAGATAGGCGCTCATCGCACCGGTGGGCGGGGCGATCGACATGTCGTTGTCGTTGAGGATCACGATCAGGCGCTGGCGCATGGCGCCTGCGTTGTTCATCGCCTCGTAGGCCATGCCCGCCGACATGGCACCGTCGCCGATCACGGCGATCGCGTGGCGGCGAGGTGCGTCGGCGGGTGCGAGCATGTCGCGCGCCACGGCCATGCCCAGCGCCGCCGAGATCGACGTCGAAGAGTGCGCTGCACCGAACGGATCGAATTCGCTTTCGCTGCGCTTGGTGAAGCCCGACAGGCCGCCGCCCTGGCGCAGCGTACGAATACGGTCGCGGCGGTCGGTGAGAATCTTGTGCGGATAGGCTTGGTGGCCCACATCCCAGATCAGCCGGTCGTGCGGCGTCTCGAACACATGGTGCAGCGCCACGGTGAGTTCGACCACGCCGAGCCCCGCCCCCAAATGCCCGCCCGTACCCGACACGGCCGCGATCGTCTCGCGGCGCAGCTCGTCGGCGACATGGCGCAGATCGTCGGCCGACATGCGACGCAATTCGGCCAGATCGCCCGCACGGTCGAGGAAGGGGGTCGCCCCCGAATTGTGGCCGACGGGAGAGGTCATGCGCTGGTCAGTTCTGCCGCCGCACGACCCAGCGTGCGAGCGCACGCAACGCGTCGGCCTTGGCGTCGAACATGTCGAGATGGCTTGCGGCTTGGTCGGCCAGCAGCAGCGCTTGTGCGCGCGCGCGCTCGATGCCGAGGATCGACACGAACGTGGCCTTGCCGAGCGCCTGGTCCTTGCCGGTGGCTTTGCCGGCCGCATCGGCCGTCCCTTCGGCGTCGATGAGATCGTCCGCGATCTGGAAGGCGAGGCCGAGATCGTGCGCGTAGGCCACCAGCGTGTGGCGCATATGGGCCGGTGCCTTGCCGAGGATGGCACCCGATTGGGCGGCGAAGCCGATCAAAGCACCGGTCTTCAGGCGCTGCAGGCGCGTGATGGCGCCGATATCGAGCGTCTGGCCTTCGGCCGACAGATCCATCTGCTGGCCGCCGCACATGCCCTCGGCCCCGGCCGCGAGCGCCAAGGCGAGCACGAGATCCGAGCGCACGCCCGCATCGCCATGCGTGAGCGGATGGGCGAGCACTTCGAATGCGCGGGTCAACAAAGCATCGCCCGCCAGGATCGCGGTCGCCTCGTCGTAGGCTTTGTGCACGGTGGGGCGGCCGCGGCGCAGATCGTCGTCGTCCATGGCCGGCAAATCGTCGTGCACGAGGCTGTAGCAATGCACGAACTCGATGGAACAGGCCACGCGCAGCGCGCACGCTTCGTCCACGCCGAAGAGCTTGGCGGTTTCCATCACGAGGAACGGGCGCACGCGCTTGCCCCCACCCAGGCACGCATAGCGCATGGCCTCGTGCAGATCGGCCTCGAAGCCTTCGCCCTTGGGCAGCAGGGCTTCAAGCGCGCGTTCGATGCGCTGGGCGGTGTCGGCCAGAAGCTGTTCGACGGCAAGCGGCATGGTGCTTTTTCCGACCGTCAAGCTGCGTCGAACGGTGCGGCCGTCGCCCGGCCCGCCGCGATCTGGATGCTTTCGATGCGCGCACTCGCTTGCGCGAGCTTCGCCTCGCAATGGCTTTTCAAGGCCGCCCCGCGCGCATAGGCCGCGACCGATTCGTCGAGCTTGCCCTTGCCCTGTTCGAGGGCGCGCACGATGTCTTCGAGCTCTTTCAACGCCTCTTCGAACGACATTTTTGCGATGTCGGCGGGGACCGGTTCGGCGGCAGGGTTTGCGGCACTTTTCATGGCGCCGTTTATAGGCGGCCCCCCGCCCGGAGGCAAGGCGGGGGGTGGGGGACCATAGCCAGTGCAGCCTATTCTCCGAGATAGCAAATCATTTGGAATATTTTACAAATTCAGGTAAACAAAGAATCAGCAACCCAGCTCGGAAACGGAGCATCGGCTTACATGTCGCTCGAAGCGCTTCGCCTGCGCACGCGCGTGCGGCCCGGTCATGTTTCGATTCTCGTAACCGAGGTTACGCGGATGTCCGGGACGACCATCTGCGTCGCCGGAATCCGGCTCGACGATCGTCGGTGCGTGCGCCCATTGCAATGGAACGGAAGCAATTGGACAGGAGGTCAGACACCGTCGCTGTTTCAAGTCGGCGCACTGATCGACGGCGCGATTCGTCCGGCGCAAGAGCCCGGCGCATTGCCCCATCGCCGCGAGGATTTGCGCCTGTCCGCCGATCCGACCCGAATCGGCACTGCGACTGACCGAGAACTCTACCAAGCTTGTATTGAGACAGCCGTACGATCTATTGATCTTGGCTTTCAGAATCATTTGACTGAAGGAAGATACGCTCTCGAAGGCACAGACTGCCCGTCGCTTTTCGGATTGCGTATTCCTGCAAGCCAAATCGTGCCCTTTCAAAGAAGCAGATTCGGGAAACCTGGTACCGATCTGAGATGCCGAATCGGCCAAGGGCCATTGGCGCCGGACCTTAAAGTCACGGCGGTCAATGCATTTTCTAATGAGCACCAGCTTCATTGGCTCCAAACGCTGCCAGGGCTCGGCGACGCTGAGATTGTGCTGCGAATCGGTCTTGCACGCAGATTGATGGTGGAGGGGGAAGCCCGATGCTACGCGCAGATCAACGGCTTTATTCTGCCCCCGACTCCGTGACATAATTCGGCATGCGCAGCCTCTACACGATCGGATATTCGACCAACAGTTTCGATGCGTTCTGCGCGCGGCTGAAGACGCACGGAGTCGATGCTGTGTGCGACGTGCGCTCCAGTCCTTATTCGAGCTATGCATCTGATTATTCACGCGAAAGACTGAAAGAACTGCTGTCGGCGCAGGGAATACGCTACGTGTTTCTCGGCGAAGAGCTCGGCGCGAGGCCCAAGGATCCGAGCTGCTACAGAAACGGCGTTGCGCGCCACGATTTGATTGCCGCGCGCCCGGCATTCGCCAAGGGGCTCGACCGATTGGCGCGCGGCGTCGAAGACTACGTGCCCGCACTCATGTGCGCGGAACGCGATCCGATCGACTGCCATCGCGCGGTCCTGGTCGTTCGGCACTTTGCGCGGCGCAGCAGAGTCGACATTCGCCATATTCTCATCGACGGACGCAGCGAACTGCATTCGGATTTCGAGCAGCGCCTCTTGGCGCGGCACGGACGCGCGCCCATCGCTTTGTTCGGCGCCGCTGACCCGAATGCCGCCCTCAATCTGGAGGCGGCGTACGACGCGCAAAGCCGCAAAATCGAGTTCGCCGAAAAGACCGAAGCGTCGCAGGCAGCCGTGGCCAATTGACATGAAGCTCTTCACGATCGGATTCACCGGCACATCGGCAAAGAATTTTTTCGGCCGCCTCGTTTCGGCCGGCGTTCGCACACTTGTCGATACGCGCCTCAACAACGCTTCCCAGCTTGCCGGATTCGCCAAGCGCGGCGACATCGAATTTTTCGCCGAAAAGCTGTCAGGTGCGGCCTATCGCAGCGCGCCCGATTTGGCACCCACCAAAGAGATGCTCGATGCGTACCGCAAAAAACAGATCGACTGGCCCGAATACGAAAGTCGCTATCTATCGCTGATCGCGGAACGGCGCGTCGCCGAGAAGCTGTCGCCGGGCGAACTCGACGGCGTATGCCTGCTCTGCAGCGAGGCAAAGCCCCATCGCTGTCATCGCCGACTTGCCGCAGAATATCTCAAGCGCGAAATCCGCGATATCGAGATCGTGCATCTTTAACCCAACCGATTGATCCCGTCGAAGGCGGCCGTCTTGTAGCATTCGGCCAGTGTCGGATAGTTGAAGACGGTGCGCACGAAGTAATCGACCGTTCCGTCGAAGGCCATCACGGCTTGGCCGATATGGATGAGCTCCGACGCCCCTTCGCCGATGATGTGCACGCCCAAAAGCTTGCGCGTGTCGACGTGGAACAGGAGCTTCAACATTCCGATCTTGTCGCCGATGATGGCCCCGCGCGCGATCTCCTGGTAGCGCGCCTTGCCGATCTCGTAGGGCACGCCTTCTTGCGTGAGCTCTTCTTCGGTTTTGCCGCAGGTCGAGATTTCCGGGATCGTGTAGATGCCGTAGGGGAAGAGCTCGGGCACCGATTTGGTTGCCACACCGAAGGCGTGGCAGGCGGCAAGCCGGCCCTGCTCCATCGAGGTCGAGGCAAGGGCCGGAAAACCGATCACGTCGCCGGCCGCGAAAATGTTCGGCACCGAGGTGCGGTAGTGCTCGTCCACCGTCACGCGGCCGCGATTGTCGGCCTCGAGGCCGGCGGCAGGCAGATCGAGCGCGTGCGTCGCCCCCGTGCGGCCGATCGAATAGAGCGCTTTTTCGGTGAGGATGGTTTTGCCCGAGCGCAATTTCACGCGCACGCGCAGCCCGTGCTCTTCGTCCTCGACCGTGTCGATGCCTTCCACTTCTTCGCCCAGGCGCAAGGTCACGCGGTTCTTGCGCATCTGGTAGACGAGAATGTCGGTGATTTCGTGGTCCACGAAATCGAGCAGGCGCTCGCGCTTGTCCACCACCGTCACGCGCACGCCGAGCGTGGAAAACATCGTCGCGTATTCGAGGCCGATCACGCCGGCACCTATCACGCACAGCGATTTGGGCAGTTTCTTCAGGCCCAGAATGTCGTCGCTGATGATGATGTTCTGGCCGTCGAACGGGATCGCGTTCGAGCGCGTGGCCGCCGTCCCCGTCGCGATCACGACGTAGCGCGCGCGCACTTCGCGCCTGCCGCGTCCGTCGAGCCCCGTGAGCACAACCGTTTCGGGCCCGGCGAATTTCGCGTCCGCGACGATGAGCTCGACGCCGTTGCGCTGCATCTGATGGCGCACCACGTCGAGCTCGGCCTGGATCACGGCCGACGCGCGGTAGAGCAGATCGTCCATCGTGATGTTCTGTTTGACCTGGTAGGAAGCGCCGTAGACGTTGCGCTCGCGGTAGCCCGACAGATGCATGACCGCTTCGCGCAGGGTCTTGGACGGGATCGTGCCGGTGTTGATGCACGCCCCGCCGAGCACCGCCTTGTGCTCGATCACGGCGACGCGTTTGCCGAGTTTCGCACCCTGGATGGCGGCCCGCTGGCCTGCCGGACCTGAGCCCATCACCAGCAGATCGTAGTCGTAATTGCCGTGCCCTGTTTCGTTCCCCGTCGCACTCATCTTGGCCTCGTATCGGTTAGCCCTGCAGCAGCGTTTCGGCGAGCAGCAGAATGTCGGATTCCATCTGGTCTTTGACCGAGCGGTAGAGATCGCGGATCGACACGATCGCCACGATGCGCGCGTCCTCGATCACCGGCAGATGGCGGAAGCCTTTGGCCGCCATGATGTCGAGCGCCTGCTGCACGGTCGCGTCGGGCGAAATGACGATCGGATCGGGCGTCATCACCTCGGCGAGCGTCGTCGTCGCGGGATCGAGCTCTTTGGCGAGGACCCGCGTAAGCGCGTCGCGCTCGCTGAAAATGCCGACGAGTTTTTCGCCCTCGACCACCATCAAAGCGCCGATGCGCAGATAAGCCATCATGCGCGCGGCCTCGACGATCGTAGCCCCCGGCTCGAGCGTGGCGAGGCTCTGTTCGGAGACGGCGTGCGGGACGACGGTGCGTTCGGTCTGGATCATCAGAAAAACAGCTTCTCGAGATCGACCGACGAGTCCGTGCCGATCACGTCGAAATTGGCGGCAAGCCACTGGTCGGCGCGGGTCCGGCCGAGCTTGCGCAAGGTGCACAGAAAATCCCAGTCGAGATTGTACTTGGACGACACGCCGAACGCGGCCATTTCCTCTTCCGCCTGGACCATGTGGAAGAAGATGCGCCGCAAGCCCGACCGCCCGGTGAGACGATGGCGCTCGAGCAGGCGCGTGACGAAGGCGATCGTGCGCATCTCGCGCATCATCGTGGCGTTGAAGCTGATCGAGTTCATGCGGTCGGCAATGCCGCGCGCGGTCGTCGGCAGCTCTTCGATGCGGATCGGGTTGATCTCGACGAGCAGCACGTCGGTCGCCCGGCAATTGTAGATCAGCGGAAACATCGCGGGATTGCCCATGAAGCCGCCGTCCCAGTAATGCTCGCCCTCGACCTCGACCGCCTGGAAGAGATGCGGCAGGCACGCCGAGGCGAGCAGCACGTCGGCCGAAAGCTCGTGGTTGCGGAACACGCGGATCTTGCCGGTGCGCACGTTGGTCGTGGAGATGAAGAGCTTGACGCCGTCGGCCCCGCGCACCTTTTCGAAATCGATGAGTTTGGTCAGCGCCTCGCGCAGCGGATTGGTGCCCTGCGGATTGAGCTGGTAGGGCGACATGGTGCGCGTGAGCAGATCGAAGCCCTGGTAGAAAGGCGAAAAATCGAGATTGGCCGGGTTGCCGAACATGCGGTCGAACAGCGACGGCTGGAAGATCGAATAGCGCCCGCTCTCGGCGACCTGTTCCCAGAAACGCTCGAGCAAAGCTTGGGCGGCCGGTGCGCCGCCTTCGGCCATGCCGGCCACCACGACGGCCGCGTTCATGGCCCCCGCCGACGTGCCGGAAATGCCCTCGATCACGATCCGGTCGTCTTCCAACAGACGGTCGAGCACGCCCCAGGTAAACGCCCCGTGCGAGCCCCCGCCTTGCAGCGCCAGCGTCAGATTTTTCTGCCCCTCGGACATCACTCCCACCTTCCCGGCGTGCACTCTAGCAGAGTTCGCGCCAAGGGCCAGATAAGGAGTTGAAATGTAACGATTACGTCGCGGAGACCGGGGCCGGAATGCCGTCCAGGGCGGCATGGATGGCGGCCACGAGCGCCGATTGGGCGGCCGCCTCGCGGCTGCGCGGGGCCGGCAGATCGATGCGGTGCACGCCCGCAATGCGCGCGGGCGAACCGGCCAGCACGACCACGCGGTCGGCGAGATAGACCGCCTCTTCGACGTCGTGCGTGACGAAAATCACGGTTTTTCCGGTCGCGGTTGCGACGTCGCGCAGCTCGTCTTGCAATGTGCGGCGCGTGAGCGCGTCGAGGGCGCCGAACGGCTCGTCCATGAGCAGCAAGGCCGGCTCGACCGCCAACGCGCGCGCCAAGGCCACACGCTGGCGCTGGCCGCCCGAAAGCTGGTGCGGCCATTTGTCCGCGTGTGCGGCAAGCCCGACGCGGTCGAGGGCTGCAAGCGCGCGACGATGGCGCTCGGGCTTCGCAAGGCCCAGCCCTTCGAGCCCCAACGCCACGTTGGCCGCGATGCGCCGCCAAGGCAGCAAGCGGCTGTCCTGGAACACGAGCCCGGTGGGACGCAACGCCGCACGGGCGTCGACGTCGATTTCGAAACGGCCGGCACTCGGGGCCGCCAGCCCCGCCAGGATGCGCAGCAAGGTCGACTTGCCCACGCCCGAGCGGCCGACGATCGCGACGAACTCGCCGCGCGCGACCTCGAGATCGAAATTCTCGAAGATCACGCTCGGCGTCGCGTTGGCACGTGCCGGGAAAGCGAGGCCCAGATTCTCGACGACGATTGCAGGCGCACTCATGGTTTCCACCGCAGCAAACGGTCGCGCAGTTTGACGAAGACCCAGTCGATGCCGCCGTAGAGGGCCGCCATCGTCAGCATGTAGACGACGACGAGTTCGATCGCGAGCAGGCTCGAGGCCTGCATCATGCGCTGGCCCAAGCCGGGTACCCCGAACAATTCGGCCGCTACCACGGCCATCCAGGCCTGACCCAAACCGGTGCGCAAGCCGCCCAGGATCGCGGGCGACGCGGCCGGCAAAATCACTTTGAACAAGCGCCCGAAGAAGCTGCCATGGCCGAACGCGTCGGCGACTTCGACCAAGTCGCGGTCGACCGCCTGCACCGCACTGAGGGCCGCGAAGAAATTGATCCAGAACACGCCGACCGCGACGATGAACGTCGCCGCCGACGTACTCACGCCGAACCAGATGATCGCAAACGGCACCCATGCGAGCCCCGGGATCGGGCGCAGGATGCGCACCACATACGCAAGGGCCGCATCCGCGCGCGCCGAAGCCCCGGCGGCCACGCCCAACACGATGCCGCCGATCGAACCGATCGCAAGGCCCATCGTGTAATGGCCGAGGCTTGCGAAGATCGCGCGCTGCCATTCCCCGCTCGTGAGTTCGCGCCAGAACGCCGCCGGGATCGCACTCGGCGGCGGCAGCAGCATGATCGGCACGAGGCCCAAGCGCGGCACGGCTTCCCAAATCGAGAGCAGCAGCGCAAGGCCGAGAAGGCCCCACACAGGCGCCGGAAACGGCCACAGCCGGTCGCGCACGCGCGTCGCGCGCACAGTCGGCAAATGCCGCGGCGTAAGGCCGGAAGCGTCGGGCATCGTCAACCTTGCGCGGCGATCACGCGGCGATAGAAGCTCGCGTCGAACAGCCCGTCGAGCGAGGCCGCACGCTGCAAGGCGCCGATCTTGACCTGGAAATCCTGCAGCTTGGACGTGGCCGCGACGATCGTCTCGGGATTGTCGGCGAACTTCGCCCCCGGCGAGCGCAAGGCGCGCTTCATCGTGTCGAGATCGACAATGCCACGCCCAAGCGCATTCAGCACGTGCGGCGCTGCCCGGTCGGGATTTTCGCGCAGCAGCTTCGTGGCGCGCACGGTGAGGTCCACGAGCTTCTGTGCGGCATCCGGTGCGCGCTTGATGAACTCGCCCGTGAGCGCAAACACCCCGCCCGGCTGGTCGGGGAACATCTGGCCGCCGGACGCCACGAGGCGCGCATCGCGCGCGCGGTCGAGAATGATCGTCAATGCGGGCTCGCGCACGGTCGCGCCGTCCACCGCCTGCGCGAGAACCGCCTGCTGCGTGGCGTCGATGCCCATCGCGACGATCTCGACATGCGCTTTTTCGACCTTGCCCACTTCCCACAGCCAGTACTGCAGAATGCTGTTGGGCACCGAGCCGGCAGGCTGGGTTGCCAGACGTGCCGGCCGCTTGTTCGCTTCGAAGAAACGCTTGAACGCGTCGGCCGGATTCGCGTTGGACGCAAAAAACGGCTGCAGCCGCCCGCCGGCCACGAAAGCCAGTTCTTCGGTCGCGGTCGCGATCACGACGCGGATATCGAGCCCGCGTTCGCGCGCCACGCCGAGCGGGCCCACGCCCGCCCAATAGGCGTCGAGCGTGCCCGAGGCGAGGGCTTGGATCATGTTGGGGCCGGAATCGAACTGCGACAGACGCAGGTCGATGCCGGCCGCATTGGCCCAGCCTTCCTGGTCGATCACAAAGAGCTGGGCCGAGCCGACGACGGGGATGAAGCCTGCGCGCAGCAGCGCGCGCCCGCTTTGCGCGCGCACGGCAGGGGCGGCAAGAGCAGCGGCGGCAACACCGCCCAGAAACGCGCGACGCGAAGAAACGACCATGGCAACCCTCGAAGTTCCGATTGGGGGGCCACACGCGTACAGGCGCACCGGTCCTGCCGCCAGACAGTTCTTCTAAAGCGGAGCCTTACTTATTCTAACGACCTTAGGCGGCCATCAAGGCTTCGACATGCGCGGCCGCCGAGCGGCCCAGCGCATCGAGGTCGTAGCCGCCCTCGAGGGCCGAGACCACACGGCCCTTGGCGTGGCGGTTGGCCACATCCATCAACGCCCGCGTGACCCAGGCAAAGTCGCTCTCGTGCAGACGCAGGCTCGCAAGCGGGTCTTCCTCGTGCGCGTCGAACCCGGCCGAGATCATCACAAGCTCGGGTGCGAACGCGTCGAGTGCCGGCAGGATTTTGCTTTCGAACGCGCGGCGAAAGGCGAGCCCTTCCGAACCGCCCGGGAGCGGCGCGTTCACGATATTGCCGAAACGCCCGGTTTCGTCGCTCGAACCCGTGCCGGGATAGAGCGGCCATTCGTGGCTCGAGGCGTAGAAAAGGTCGGCATCGTTTTCGAACATGTGCTGCGTGCCGTTGCCGTGATGCACGTCGAAATCGATCACGGCCACGCGCCGCAGCCCGTGTTTGACGCGCGCATGCAGAGCACCCACGGCGACATTGTTGAAGATGCAAAACCCCATCGCCTGGGCGGCCTCCGCATGGTGGCCGGGCGGGCGTACGGCGGCAAAGGCGTTGCGCGCGGCCCCGCTGCACACGGCATCCACGCCTGCGATCACGGCCCCCGCCGCGCGCAAGGCCGCATCCTCGGAACCGGGCGAGACGATCGTGTCGCCGTCGATCTGGTGGCGGCCCATCGGCGGAATGGCGCCGAGGACCGCTTCGACAAACGCGCGCGGATGCACAAGGCACAGCGCGTCGTCGCTGGCCCTGGGTGCCGCAACGCGCTCGAGCCCGCCGAAGCGCGCCTCGTCGAGAGCCGCCAAAACGGCCGCAAGTCGGCGCGGATTCTCCGGATGGTGGTTGCCCGGATCGTGGTCCAGACATGCCGGGTGTGTGATCAGCTGTGTGGCCATGTTCCCCCCGATTTGCGACCAGTTTGGCGCATCGGCGGGCAATTGCCAATCAGCCCTTCGCTTTGGTATCGGCCGGAGCGATCAGGTAGCAGCAGCCGACCTCGTAGTAACAGTCTTCCCTGCCGCGCCCGGCGGGCTCGGAGATTTTTTGGGGATCCGACGCCTTGAACCGGCTGCCGATCTCCTTTGGATGCGCATTCCTCAGCAAATCCGCATGCCCCTTTTCGCGGAGAAATGCCTTGAACTTCTCGCGACGCTTCGCGATCCAAACATCGATCGCCTCCTTGCCACCGGGCCATTTGCCGACCTTGTAATGGCAAACGATGCATACGGCGAGCGAACCGCCCACGCGCGGGCCCGCTTCGGCAAGCAGACCGCGCATGCGCACCAAATCTCTCTTGACCCCAGTCCAGTCGTGGCCGCGCTTGACCTCGATCGCCACTTTGGGACGACCCTCGACCCAATAGACGACGTCTGCCCGCTGGTTCTTTTTGAAACCCTTGTGCGGCTTGCCTTTCTTGGCCCTGCCCGGCAAAGCCTTTCGGCGAAGACTGGTGAATTTTTCTTCGAGACTTACCTCCGCGTTTTCGCCGCGGCAATCGGCGAGTGCACGCGCAACATGCGATGCGACGTAGCCTTCGACCGGTTCGTCGCTTGCCCATTCGTCGCACCAAGTTCGATATTCGTGATTGGCGTTTCGAAGGCCTTCAAGCGTGGCCGCAACCATTTCGCTGCGCTTGGCCATTGCGTGTCCTCGCCCCGTTTCAGGAAACGGAGCGAAGCTACACAAAATTGTAACCTGATCAAATATATTTCTATCCTCTGGCTGCATCCATCAACGCGCGCATTCTCCCGATAGCGGCGTCGAGGCCTTCGAAGACGGCCGCACCCACGAGGAAATGGCCGATATTGAGCTCCACCAGTTCCGGGATTGCCGCGACGGGGCCGACATTGTCGAAGGTGAGGCCGTGGCCGGCGTGGCATTCGAGGCCGATTTTGGCGGCGTGGGCGGCGGCCGTCTGCAAACGCGCCAACTCGCGCGCAACCGCCGCTTCGCCGTGTGCATGCGCGTAAGCGCCCGTGTGCAGTTCGACGACCGGTGCGCCCACCGCCACGGAAGCGTCGAGCTGGGCTTGGTCGGGGTCGATGAACATCGACACGCGAATGCCTGCCGCTTTGAGCTTGGCGACGTACGGCCCGAGTTCGCTCAAGTGCCCCGCCACGTCGAGCCCGCCTTCGGTCGTGACCTCGGTGCGCTTTTCCGGCACGAGGCAGCTTGCATGCGGCTTGAGTTCGCACGCGAGTGCGAGCATCTCTTCCGTCGCCGCCATTTCGAAATTGAGCGGTGCTGCGATTTCGGCGCGCAGACGCCGCATGTCGGCGTCGCGAATGTGACGGCGATCTTCGCGCAAGTGCGCGGTGATGCCGTCGGCCCCGGCCGCGATCGCCTGTTTGGCGGCCGCAACCGGATCGGGATAGAGGCCGCCGCGCGCGTTGCGCAACGTCGCCACATGGTCGCAATTGAAGCCCAAGCGCAGTTTTTTCATGGGGTCCGTGCTCCTGTCGCCCGCTTTGTCGCCAACTCGTTTGCCAACCGCAATGCCGCCACCAAGCTGCCCGGATGGGCAACGCCCTTGCCCGCAATGTCGAGGGCTGTGCCGTGGTCGGGCGAGGTGCGCACGAAGGGCAGACCCAGCGTGACGTTGACGCCGCCGTCGACGTCGAGCGTCTTCAGCGGGATCAACGCTTGGTCGTGGTACATGCAGATTGCGACGTCGTAGCCTTCGCGCGACCGGGGCCCGAACATCGTATCGGGCGGCATTGGCCCCACCGCATCGATGCCGTGCGCACGCAGCCGTGCGACGGCCGGGGCCACGATTTCGGCGTCTTCCGTGCCCATGCTGCCCGCCTCGCCCGCATGCGGATTGAGACCCGCGAGTGCGAGGCGCGGATGCGCGATGCCGAAATCGGTGCGCAAACCTTTGGCCACGAGCAAGGAAGTCGCCACGATCGCGTCCGTCGAAAGTTCGGCAATGGCCGTGCGCAGGGCCATATGAATCGTCACGGGCACGACGCGCAATTGCGGGCAGGCGAGCAGCATCGCGACGGGCACGTCGCCCGCTTTGGCCGCGAGATATTCGGTATGGCCCGGGTAGGCGAAGCCCGCCGCGTAGAGATTGGATTTCTGGATCGGGTTGGTGACGATGCCGCTGGCCTCTCCGGCCAGCGCCAACCCAACCGCGCGGTCGATCGACGCGATCGTCGCAGCGGCATTGGCGGGATCGGGATGGCCCGCGCGGACGGGCGCGGCAAGTGCCACGGGCAGCACCGGCAAGGCGCGCGCGAATATGGAAACGGCATCGGCGGCCGTCGCGACGATCTCGATCGGCACGTCGAGGCCAAGCGTCTTTGCGATGTCGGCAAGCCGGGCCGGATCGTCGAGCGCCACGAAGACGGGGCCGTGCCCGCGCAGTTCAAGCCACGCGCGCAGCGCAAGCTCGCCGCCGATGCCGGCGGGCTCGCCCATCGTGAGGGCAAGCGGCAGCGTCACAGGAAGATCTCGGGGCTTGCCGCCGAGCGCGTGCCCGCAACCGGCGGATTGTCGGCGGCCCGATAGGTGAAGACGAGCGAGAATTTGACGCTGGTCGAGGCGTTGCGCCCGGCCGCATGGAAGAGGCGGCTGTGGAAGAACAGCGCGTCGCCCGCTTCAAGCTCGACCGCACGCTTGGTCGCGATGAGCGCTTGGTTGGCGGCAAGATCGGGGCGTAGAAACTTCGCCGCGTCGTAGCGCGTCGGTTCGATCTCCATCACATGCGTGCCCGGCAGCACGTAGAGCCCGCCGTTTTCGGGACGCTCGGATCCCAAAGCGAGCCACAGCGACACAAGCTCGGGCCGGGCGAACGACCAATAGCGAATGTCGCGATGCCAATTGGTCTGGCTGCCGAAATCCGGGTGTTTGGTCATCATGCAGTTGTGATGCGCGCGCGACAGCACGGGCGCGCCGCCCAAGAGCTGCGCCATGCGCGCGGCAGCACCGGCCCCGCACGCCCAATCGTGCATCGCCGCATCGCGGTCGACGGCCCCCAGCAGACGGCGCACCGTGCGCCCGCCGGCCGCCTCGAGCGAGGCGGGCGCCCCCGGATAGCCCACGCTTGCTTCGTATTCGAGCGGCGCTTTGGCGGCCGCCAGATCGCGCGCAGCGGCCTCGCGGATGCGCGCGCATAGATCAGCCGAGGCAAGCCCGCGCACGATCGCATAGCCTTCGGTCGCGAACTGCTTGAGTTCGGCGGGCGTGAACAAAGACGTTGCGTCGGGCGTTGCGTTTTCGACCATATGAAAAGAGATAGTCGAACTGCGCCCCAAACAAAAGAACCCCTTTGGACTCAATTGTTTCGCGACAATTTCGCGAAGCGTCGGTCGTCAGCTCCGGTCGAACAAGGCCGCGCACGCTTCGTTGGCGGGCAACGGGCGGCCGTAGAGATAGCCTTGGCCGTAGAGGCAGCCCATCTCGCGCAACAGCGTCGCTTGGCCTTCGTCTTCGATGCCTTCGGCGATCGCGTCGATTTCGAGTTGGGCGCCGAGTGCGAGCATCGCGCGCAGAATGTCGGCCGATTTGCGTTCCTCGCGCGCGGCGGCAACGAAACTGCCGTCGATCTTCAGATAGTCGATCGGAAATTTCGACAGGTACGACAGGCCCGAATAGCCGGTGCCGAAATCGTCGAGGCTGATCGACATGCCGCGGCTGCGCAGCTGCGCCAAAGCCTCGCCCGCTTTGGGATTGGAAATGAGCGTGGTTTCGGTGATCTCGATCTTGAGCCGCTCGGGCGGAAGCTGCGCTTCTTCGAGGATTGCGGCAAGCTGCGGGGCCAAACGCAGATCGCTGAAGTGCGCAGCCCCGAAATTGGCGGCCACGAACACAGGCCGGCGCCCAGCGAGCGTGAGGCGCCGGTTGAGCGCACCCACCATCGTTGCGGCCTCGCGCACCACCAGCAAGTCGAGCGCTTCCACAAGCCCTGCGCGCGCCACGGCCGGCAGCAAGGCCTCCGGCCCCAGCACGCCCAAGCGCGGATGGTGCCAACGCGCCAGCGCTTCGAAGCCGATCGGCACGCCGTCGTCGAGCCGCACGATGGGCTGCAGATAGGCCGCGATCTCGCCGCCTTTGAGCGCTTGGCGCACCTCATGCTCGATCTTGATGTGCGCCACCGCCTGCGCCGTCACGTCCGGGATCGCCGCATTCGCCCAGACTTGCGCGCCCGCCGTCGCCGCGCGCAGGCGGAAAATCAGCGTGCGCAACAGCAGCTGCATCAACGGCGTGGCGCGGTCGATCTCGCGCAAAATTTGTGCACGCTCGACCTGCACGCATTCGACGTCTTCGAGCACGCGCGCACCCGCCGAGCGCGGCGAATCGTCGACCAGCGCCATCTCGCCGAAAATTTCGCCAGGCCCCAGCAGCGACAGGCGCTGGACGCCGCCCGACCCGCGCACGAAAATCTCGACCCAGCCCTTCTCGACAATATAGGCGGCGTCGGCTGCATCGCCGGCTTCGAACAAAACATGGCCGGCAGCAAACCGCCGATGGGCAAGCGACTCTGTCATTGTACAGTTTACCTTACCTATTACATCCTGTTACAGAAGCGGGCCTTTTCTTTCGACCGCCGACACATTACATGATTTCCGCACGGCACGGGTGGTATGCAAACTCTGCCACGCTTGGCGCGGGGTTTGCTAGCATCGGCCTAGATTCAGCACACATCGACGGTACTTTGGTCCGCTCACCGCTTGAGCCCGTTCGCAGACAAGGCAGCCAGACCATGCGCGTGATTACCCAACTCGCCATTATCGCGGTTCTCGGCGCTGCCGGCGGCGGCGGTTGGTATTATTACCAGAATATGGGCGGCCAGGCCGTCGCAGCCGCACCCGCCAACCGGCCGCAAGCGCCGGCGGTCGGGGTCGAGTACGTGAAGCCCAAGCGCCAGTCGGTGGTCGAGAAGGTCGAAGCGGTGGGCACGGCGCGCGCCAACGAATCGGTGGTCGTCGCGGCGAAGCAAACCGGCAATATCGCGCGCATCAATTTCCAGGAAGGCCAGACGGTGCGGGCCGGGGCCGTGCTGATCGAGCTCGAGAGCCGCGAGCGCGCGGCCGATACCGAGGCTGTGCGCGCCGAAATCGCGCAGTCGCGCGCCCTTGCCGACGAAATCCGCCAGCAGCTCGACCGAGCACGGGCACTCCGCCAGAGCGGCAACGCGCCCGAAGCGCGCGTCGACCAGCTCGAAAGCCAATTGCGCGCCGCCGAAGGCCGCGTGCGCCAGAACGAGTCGCGCCTGCGCGCGGCCGATGCGCGCTTCGAAGATTTCCGCATCACCGCGCCGTTCGAGGGCCGCGTGGGTCTGCGCCAGGTGAGCCTCGGCGCGTTGCTGCAGGCGGGCACCCCGATCACCACGCTCGACGACGTGCGCGTGATCAAGATCGAATTCTCGGTGCCCGAACAGTTTCTGGGCCAGCTGCGCGTGGGCTTGCCGGTCGCGGGCATCACGCCCGCCTTCGCGGGCCGCGACTTCAAGGGCGAGGTCAGCGCCATCGACACGCGCATCGATCCCGCCACGCGCGCGGTGCGCCTCAACGCCTCGTTCGACAATGCCGAAGGGCTCCTGAAGCCCGGCATGTTCCTGACGATTTCGCTGTCGGTCGCCACGCGCGACAACGCGCTCGTTGTGCCCGAAGACGCGCTTGTGGCCGAGGGCGTGCGCCAATTCCTGTTCGTCGTCGTCGACGGCCGCGCGCAGCGCCGCGAAATCAAGCTCGGCATGCGCATGCAGGGCGAGGTCGAGATCCTGAGCGGCATCGGTGCGGACGATTCCGTGATCGTGCGCGGCCTGCAGCGCGTGCGTCCGAATCTGCCGGTCGCAGCAAAGCCCTTCGCGCCGCCGGCTTCCTGAGGTTTCGCGTTTCGTCTTTCCCGCCCCCCTAGCGAACAAAGCGGAAAAAACATGGTTCTGTCCGACGTTTCGATCAAACGCCCCGTCTTCGCGACGGTGATCAGCCTGCTCATCGTGGTGCTGGGCGTGGCGGCTTTCTTCCGCCTGCCGGTGCGCGAATATCCGGCGATCGACCCGCCGATCGTGTCGGTCACGACGGTCTACAAGGGGGCCGCCAACCAGGTCGTCGAAACGCGCGTGACCGAAATCATCGAAGCCGCCGTCGCCGGCATCGAGGGCGTGAAATCCATCACCTCGCAGAGCCGCGAAGAGCGCTCGTCGGTCACGATCGAATTCCGCCTCGGCCGCGACATCGACGCGGCGTCGGCCGACGTGCGCGACCGCGTGGCGCGCGTGCGCGCGCGCCTGCCCGACGGCGTGGACGATCCGATCATCGCGAAGGTCGACGGCGACCAGCGCGCCATCGTCTGGTTCACGCTCTATTCGGAACGCTACAACCAGCTCGAACTCACCGACTTCGCGCGCCGCAATCTCGTCGATCGGCTGTCGATCGTGCCGGGCGTCGCCCAGGTCAACATCTCGGGCGAGCGGCGCTTCTCGATGCGCGTGTGGCTCGACCGCCAGGCGCTCGCCGCGCGCGGCCTCACGGTCGACGACGTCGAAGCCGCGATCAGGCGCCAGAACGTCGAGCTGCCCTCGGGCCGCATCGAATCCACGCAGCGCGAACTCACCGTCAAAACCGACTCGCGCCTCTCGAACGTGGAGCAATTCAACAACGTCATCGTCGCCACGCGCCAGGGCTACCAGATCCGCCTGGGCGAAGTCGCGCGCGTCGAAGTGGGGGCCGAAGACGAACGTTCGGGCCTGCGCGCCAACGGCAACACGGCCGTCGGCCTCGGCATTCTGCGCCAGTCGACCGGCAACACGCTGTCGGTCGCCAAAGGCGTCAAAGAAGAGATGGCGCGCCTGCAGGAGACATTCCCCGACGGCATCAATTTTCTGATCGGCTACGACGAGTCCGTCTTCATCGAGCAGTCGATCTACGAAGTCTACCACGCGTTCGGCATCGGCATTCTGCTCGTCGTGGCGGTGATCTTCGTGTTCCTGCGCTCGTGGCGCGCCACGATCATTCCTGCGGTCGCGATTCCGGTGTCGATCATCGGCTCGTTCATCGTGCTGGGGGCACTCGGATTCTCGCTGAACGTGCTCACGCTGCTCGCCTTCGTGCTCGCGATCGGCATCGTCGTGGACGACGCGATCGTTGTGCTCGAGAACATCCATGCGCGCATCGAAAAGGGCGAGCCCGTGCTGCTGGCCGCCGTGCGGGGTGCCCGCCAGATTTCGTTCGCGGTCATCGCGACCACGCTCACGCTCGTGGCCGTGTTCCTGCCGCTGTCGTTCATGGAAGGCAACACCGGCCGCCTCTTCACGGAGTTCGGCATTTCGCTTGCCGCAGCCGTGCTGTTCTCCGGCCTCGTGGCGCTGACCTTGTCGCCGATGATGTGCTCGAAGCTGCTCGTGGCGCATGCGGGCGAAAGCAAGTTCTACACGATGACCGAAAAGGTCTTCGTGGGCATGAACAACGTCTATCGCTGGATGCTGGAGCGCTCGCTGCGGGCACCCGTGCTGGTGCTGGCCATCGGCTTTGCGCTGTGCGCTGCCGCCTACGGCTTCTGGGCCATCCTGCCCAAGGAATTCACGCCGACCGAAGATCGCGGCAACGTCGTGATCCCGGTGACGGCACCCGAGGGCGCTTCCTTCTCCTACACGTCCGATGCCGTGCGCCAGATCGAAAACATCCTGCAGCCCTATATCGACAAGGGCCAGGCTGCCGTGATCATGGGCAACATCGCGCCCGGCTTCCAGCGCCCGGCCCCGGTCAATTCGGGGCTGCTGTTCTTGCGCCTGAAGCCGTGGGGCCAGCGCTATGCAGGCTCCGAGACGGGCGCCCCGCCGCCCGAGGGCAAGGAAATCACGCAGCAGCAGATCGTGCGCGAGATATTCCCGCGCATCGCCAACCTGCCGGGCGTGCGCGCCTTCGCGATCAACCCGCCGTCGCTGGGCCAACGCGGCTTCCAGCCGCCGATCCAGTTCGTGCTCGGCGGTTCGGACTACGAAACGCTGCGCAACTGGCGCGATCTTCTGATGCAGCGCACGGCCCAAGACCCGCGCTTCCTCAACGTCGATTCCAACTACCGCGAGACCAAGCCCGAGCTGCGCGTGCGCATCGACCGCGCGCGCGCGGCCGACATCGGCGTGTCGATCGAAACGATCGGCCGCACGCTCGAGACGATGTTCGGGGCCCGCACCGTGTCGACCTACGTGGATCGCGGCGAAGAGTACAACGTGATCCTGCAGGCACGGCTCGAAGACCGCGCCACGCCGAGCGACCTTGCGAACGTGTTCGTGCGCTCGGGCACCACGCAGCAGCTGATCCCGCTCTCGACGCTCGTGACGCTCACGGAAGCCGCCGGCCCCGCCGAACTCAACCGGCTCGACCGTCTGCGCGCGATCACGATCTCGGCCTCGCTTGCGCCGGGCTTCACGCTCGGCGAAGCGCTGACGCTCATGGAGAGCTTCGCGCGCGAAGTGCTGCCGCCGGAAGTGCGCATCGGCTATCTCGGCCAAAGCCGCGAGTTCAAGGAATCGGCCTCGTCGATGTACTTCACGTTCGGCCTCGCTCTGCTCGTCGTGTTCCTGGTGCTGGCGGCCCAGTTCGAAAGCTGGATCCATCCGCTCATCATCATGCTGGCCGTGCCGCTGGCACTCACGGGCGGTTTGGGTGCGCTCTACTTCACCGGCATCTCGCTCAACGTCTACAGCCAGATCGGCATGATTCTGCTGATCGGACTCATGGCCAAAAACGGGATTCTGATCGTCGAGTTCGCCAACCAGCTGCGCGACGAAGGGGCCGACGTGCGTTCGGCCGTGCTCGAAGCGTCGGTCGCCCGCCTGCGCCCCATCCTGATGACCTCGATCGCCACGGTGTGCGGTGCGATCCCGCTCGCCGACGCGCACGGGGCGGGTGCCGAAAGCCGCGAGGCGATCGGCTGGGTCATCATCGGCGGCGTGTCGTTCGCGACCGTGCTGACGAGCTTCGTGATCCCGTGCCTCTATCTGCTGCTCGCCCGCTTCACCAAGCCCGCGGGCGCCATCGCCCAGCGCTTGGCGCAGCAGGAGCGTTCGCACAAGGGTGCGCACCCCACGCCGCACGCGGCCGAATAGAGCCGGGCCGAATAGGGCGTGGCGCAAAGTTTCGACGTCGCGGTCGTCGGTGCCGGCATCGTCGGCGCTTCGGCCGCGATGGCGCTTTCGGCCACGCATCGCGTGCTGCTGCTCGAAGGCGAAAGCCAGCCCGGCTACCACACCACGGGCCGCTCGGCCGCCGTGTTCGAGGAGGCCTACGGGCCGGCCGCCATCCGCAAGCTTGCCAACGCCAGCCGCGACTTTCTGAGCCGTCCGCCGCCGGGTTTTGCCGAACATCCATTGCTCGCGCCCCGCGGCGTCGTGTTCGCGGCCGCCGCCGCAGGAACGCGCTCGATCGACAAGGCGCTTGTCGATGCGCTGCCGGGTACGGTCGTCGAAATCGCGCGCCGCGAGGCGATCGCGCTGTGCCCGGCGCTGGATGCCGACTGGCTCGACCGCGCCCTCTACGAAAAGGGCGCCATGGACATGGACGTCGCCGCGATCCATCGCGGCTACTTGCGCAAATTTGCGGCGGCCGGCGGCACGATCGTATGCAGCGCGCCCGTGACCGGCCTCGCGCGCGCCGGATCGACCTGGCGCATCGCCACGCAAGCGGGCGAGTTCGCAGCCGCGCACATCGTCAACGCCGCCGGTGCCTGGGCCGACGAGATCGGAAAGCTCGCGGGTGCGGCATCCATCGGCATCGAGCCGCGCCGGCGCACCGCGCTCGTGTTCGCAGCCCCCGCCGATGCCGGGCCCACGCATGCCTGGCCGATGGTGTGCGAGATCGACGAGGAATTCTATTTCAAGCCCGATGCGGGGCTGCTGCTCGCCTCGCCCGCCGACGAAACGCCCTCCCCGCCGTGCGACGCGCAAGCCGAAGAGATCGACATTGCCACCTGCATCGATCGGCTCGAGACGGCCACGCGCCTGCGCGTTGCGTCGGTCAAACGCAAATGGGCGGGCTTGCGCTGCTTTGTCGCCGACCGACGCCCGGTGCTCGGGCCCGATCCGGCCGTGCCCGGCTTCCATTGGGCGGCTGCCTTGGGCGGCTACGGCATCATGACGAGCCCCGCCACGGGCCGCATCGTTGCGGCGGGCGTGCGCGGCGAAGACTTGCCCGCCGACCTTGCTGCGGCCGGCTTCGCGTGGGCCGATTTTTCGCCCGCACGCCTGAGCGCCTGAACGGCTGCAGGGCGGAGCGGCTGCGCAGGCGGTTTCGAAAAACCCCGCGCGCGCATACCCCGATAAGCGCTAGATTGGGGGCATTGGATTCGAAAAGCCCGTCCGGATAGTGCCGATGCGCCCGATGCTCGCTGTTTTTGCCTTTTTTCTGGCCGTTGCCGGTGCGGTCCCCGCATGGGCGCAAACGCCGCCCGTCGCCGCAACACCCCCTGCGGCCGAAACCACCGATCTGCGGGCACCGGGCAGGCTCAACGCGCAAGCCTATCGCGACGTGCCCGCGACCGGCTCGGTGCGCGTGCGCCCCTACGACGACACGCGCGAGAACCGCCGCCTGCAGACGCAGATCGAGCGCGCGGTCGAGCGCAAGGGCCGCAGCATCGACGACAAGGCCCCCGACCTTTCGCTGAACTTCGAGATCGAAGTGCGCCAGGTCGGACGCGCAGGGCCCCCGCCGGGCATCGGCAGCTTCACGGCCGACCGCAACGAGTCGCGCCTGCGCCTCAATCTCTATTCCAATTCCGAAGACAGCCTCGTCAATCCGCGCCGTGCGGAACTCGGCAGCTCGGGCTCGGTGCAGTACACGATGGTGATCTCGCTCGACGATGCGCGCGGCACGAGGCTGTGGCAGGGGACGGCCACCTTGCTGGGCGCACCCGGCGACGAGACGAGCGCTTACGGCTCGATGGCGCGCGCCCTCATCGACGAATTCGGCCAGACCGCGCGCCAAAAACCCTTCCGCGTCGAGTAGCAACCATGGCCGCGAAAGATCATGGCCACGACCATCACGGCCACCATGGCCACGATCACGGGCACGCCCACGGACATGACCACGGGCACGGCCACGGACACGGACACGGAC